>CACRXC010000125.1_pt1 | contig 91760 bp, 86 predicted proteins | sample 5377091 | NCBI WGS metagenome assembly CACRXC01 (sample SAMEA6061845, study PRJEB28556) | metagenome | reverse complement strand
ATCCTTGCCTGGTCCCGCTGGCGTCGTCGCCATCAGAAAATCGCCCAGGCGTGTCATCGCCGACGCCGCTTGAGACAAGAAAGGGAACTGTAATACTAGCCTTTGAGGAGAGCCTGTGCGTCCGTCGACCCTGCGCCGCCTGATCGCCATCCTGATCCTGGCTCTGGTGGCCGGCTGGCTGGCCTGGCCCGGCCACCGCGAGATCAATCTCTCCTTCCTGGGCCTGCACCTCTCCCGCGATATCTCCATCCGCGAAGGACTCGACCTCCAGGGCGGGATGCAGGTCACCCTCCAGGCCGATGTCCCACCCGGCCAGACTGTCGACCCCGATGTGCTGAAGGCCGCCCGTAATATCATCGAAAGCCGGGTCAACGCCCTGGGCGTGACCGAACCGGTCATCCAGATCGCCGAGGGCCACCGCATCCTCGTCGAACTGCCCGGTCTCAAGGACCCCGACCGGGCGATCAAAACCTTCGGCGAAACCGGCCTCCTGGAGTTCATCGACGCCGGCACGACCCCCCTGGTCCCCGGGATGCTGGTGACCACCTCCCTGGGACCGCCCAGCCCAACCGCCCAGGGAACCGTCCCCACCCCACCGGAGATCCAGCAGCGGGTCTTCCCCACGGTCCTCCAGGGCAAGCACCTGCGCAGCGCCGAGGTCGGCTTCGACGAACTGGGCCGTCCGGAGATCCTTTTCACCCTGACCGACGAGGGAGCCCGGATCTTCGGCGACTTCACCTCGGCCAATGTCGGCAAGTACCTGGCCATCACGATGGACAAACGGGTGATCTCCTCCCCGGTCATCCAGAGCCCTATCCGTGAGGGCCGGGGACGGATCACCGGCAACTTCACTCTCGACGAGGCCCGCAGCCTGGTGATTCAGCTGAAGTACGGCGCCCTGCCGGTGCCGCTCAAGGTCATCCAGACCCGCACCGTTGGCCCCACTCTGGGTCAGGACTCGCTCCAGCGGAGCCTGGTGGCCGGGCTCATCGGCCTGGGCCTGGTGGCCGGCTTTATGATCCTCAACTACCGCCTGCCCGGCCTCCTGGCCACTCTGGCCCTCCTGGTCTACGCCGCCCTGGTCCTGACGCTCTTCAAACTCATCCCGGTCACCCTCACCCTGGCCGGGGTGGCCGGCTTTATCCTCTCCATCGGCATGGCCGTCGACGCCAACATCCTGATCTTCGAGCGTATGAAAGAAGAGCTGCGCGAGGGCCGGACGCTCCGGGCAGCGATAGACGCCGGCTTCCGCCGGGCCTGGACCTCGATCCGCGACTCGAACGTCTCCACCCTCATTACCTGCGCCATTCTCTTCTGGTTCGGCATGAACTTCGGCGCCAGCATCATCCAGGGGTTCGCCCTGACTCTGGCCATCGGTGTCCTGGTCAGTATGTTCACGGCCATCATCGTCACCCGCACGCTGATGACCGCCCTGGTCGAGCTGCACATCCTGGAGACACCGGCCTGGTACGGGATGGCCATCCCCGCCAGCCAGCCGGTTGGGAGGAGCGCATGATCGACCTTATCGGCAAACGCCGCTTCTACTTCCTCTTCTCGCTGCTCATCATCCTGCCAGGCCTTCTCTCTCTCCTGCTCCCCGGCGGACTGCGCCTGGCGGTGGATTTCACCGGCGGCACGCTCTGGGAACTGCGCTTCAGCCAGACGCCGCCACCGGCCCTGGTCAAAGAGGTCCTGGCCGAGAAGGGCTACCCCGATGCCATTGTCCAGACCACCGGCGAGGACACGATCCTCATCCGGACCAAGGAGATCCCGTCCGACGCGCCGGTTAAGGGAGAGCTCGTCGCCGCCCTGCGGGCCCGGTTCGGCGACCTGCAGGAGCAGCGCTTCGAGTCGGTCGGGCCGATCGTCGGCACCGAGGTGGCCCAGCGAGCGCTGGCGGCCGTCGCCCTGGCCTCCCTGGGCATTCTGGGCTACCTCTGGTTCGCCTTCCGGCGGGTCCCGGCCGCCTACCGCTACGGCACCTGCGCCATCATCGCGCTGCTGCACGACGCGCTGGTGGTGCTGGGGATCTTCTCACTCCTGGGCCGGCTCTTCCACCTGGAGATCGACGCTCTCTTTGTCACCGCCATCCTCACCGTCATCGGCTTCTCCGTTCACGACACCATCGTCGTCTTCGACCGGATCCGGGAGAACCTGCTGCGCTACCCCGGCCAGCCGTTCGAGGCCGTGGTCAACCACAGCCTCCTCCAGACCCTGGGACGGTCGCTGGCCACCTCGCTCACCGTGATCTTCACCCTGGCGGCCCTCGTGCTCTTCGGCGGGGTGACCACCCGCCCGTTCGCTCTGGCGCTGCTCATCGGCATCGTCAGCGGCACCTACTCCTCGATCTTCAACGCCGCCGCCCTGCTGGTGGCCTGGGAGAAGGGTGAACTGCGACTCCCCCTGCCAGGCCGGCGGGCGCTGCGGACCGCCTGAGAGCCCCGGCGTCATTCACCCTCCGGCCCCGAGGCGGACCAGAGCCTGACCGTCACGGCTGGCCGGGTAACCCGCCTTGACGCGGCCGGCGGCTGCCAGCGGAGCGACCTCACCCTCTTGAGGGTCGAGGGGCAGTGGGTGGACGAGGTCCTGGCCACCCACGCCGCCGGCGCCCCGGTGCTGCCGGCCGGCCGGGGCCACGGCGCTCTCGCCCCGCCCTTTCGCGCCGGACCCCTGCCGCCCGGACTGGGATCCTGCGGGTCCTCCGGCCGCTCTCCCTTGCCGGCCGCCCGCTTCTCGGCTAGGATGAGGCCGGGGAGCCGGCCTCTCCCCCGCGCCCGACACCACCGACGAGGAGACAGCGATGACCATCGGGGTGGCGATCCTGAGTTTCGCCCACGGCCACAGCCGCCTCCACGCCCAGGTCTTCAAGGAGCTCGAACGGGCCGGGGCTGGTGTTCAGGTGATCGGCTGTTGGGACGACCGACCGGAGCGCGGCCGGCGGCTGGCGGCCGCGTTTGAGATCCCGTTTGTCCCGGTCCTCGATGACCTTCTGGGCGACCCGCGGGTGACCGGCGTCACCATCACCAACGAGACGGCCGGGCACCGCTGGCTGGCCGAACGGGCGGCCAGGGCCGGCAAGCATCTGCTCGTCTACAAACCCCTGGCCACGACCTTAGCCGACTGCGACGCCATCATCCAGGCGGTGGCGGCGGCCGGGGTCCAGGCGATGATGGGGCTCCAGGCCGCCTTCGACCCGGCCAACCAGAAGATCGTCGAGGTGGTGCAGAGCGGCCTCCTGGGTCGGATCTCGCTGGTCCGGCGCCGCCACTCGATCTCGGCGCTGCTCAACCCGGACTTCGTCAACAACCCCGAGACCCGCTGGCACCTGGACCCGGCCCAGAACGTCGGGATGTTCTTCGACGACGCCTCGCACGTGACGTTCTTTCTTCACTGGCTGCTGGGCGAACCGGTCAGCGTCGTGGCCGAGATCGACCGCACGATCACCGATCTGGGGACCGACGACACCGGCGTGGCCATCTACCGCTTCCGCGATGGGGCCTTCGGCGTTATCGAGAACAGTTCGGTCACGCGCGCGGCCGAGAACACGACCGAGGTCTACGGCGAGCGCGGGACCCTGGTCCACAACTACGGCGACGCGGTCTCCACTGTTATCCCCCGACGGGCGGAGGACAGCGCCCTGAAGCTTTACACCGTCGATCAGGAGCCGCCCGCCTGGCGCGACCTGGGGATCCCGGCCCAGACACCCCACCGCGAGCGGCTGGCCCAGGTGGCCCGACAGTTCGTCGCGATGCTCCAGGGCCGGGCCGAGGCCTGGCCCACCCTCTGGCACGGACGCTGGTCGGTGGCGATGTGTCTGGGGGCCTACGAGTCGGCGCGGACCGGACGGCGGGTGCGGTTTCAGTAGATACGGCGCTGCAGGGCGGCCAGGTCGGTGATGAGAAGGCCCCGGCGCTCCGAACGCAGAAGCCCTTTTTCGGCGAAGAGCCGCAGCGCCTTGTTCACACTCTCCCGACTGGCGCCGACCAGGGCCGCCAGCTCGGATTGGGTCAGTCGCAGGGTGATGAGATAGCCCTGGGCGGTCTTCTCGCCGAACTCGAGGGCCAGCTCGATCAGACGTTTGGCCACCCGCGCCGGGACATCGAGGAAGGCGATGTCCTCCATCCGCTCCTGAGCCCGCTGGAGCTGGTGGCTGAACGATTCGAGCAGCCGCAGCGCGACCTCGGGATGGTGGCGGACGAAATCGACAAAGGCGTTGGCGTTGATTCCGAGGACCTCGCTCTCAACGAGGGCGATGGCGGTGGCGGTGTGCCGACGGCTGTTGAAGACCGCCGCTTCGCCGAGGAGCGCATAGGGCCGGACCAGTCCCAGCAGAACCTCGTCCCCCTCCGGCCCGGGAGTGGACAGCTTCAGGCAGCCGCTCGCCAGCACATAGAGGTTGGTGGCCGGGTCGTCGGTCCGGTAGAGGATCTCGGTCCGCGGCAGGCGCGAAGGTGAATGTACCGGCCCAGTCCTTCCAACTGACCGAAGGGAACCAGCTGCAGCAGGGGCACCCGCCCCAGGATCGACAGTGCCGTCGGACGCATCGCCCTCCTCCCTTCGCGCTGAGGTTGTGGCAGAGTGTACCGAGACAGAACATGATGTACCAGGGCCTTTAGGCCTAGCCTGGCCGCCTGTGGGGGCCCAATTTCGACTGGGCCCCCGTCCCCTTTTGACGCCCGCAGCCGGAGGACGGCCAGGGGTTGTATAATCGTGGGGAGCAAGGCCAACACGACCGGGGAGCGTCTCGGTGGCTCGACCACGCGTCCATCTCCTCGTCGCCCTGGGCCTGGGGCTCTGGCAGTGGCGGCGGCACCGCCGCTGGCCCGCCGCCCTGGCCCCACTGATCAGCGGCTTTCTCATCGACCTCGACCATCTTCTGGACCACTGGCTGGGCCGCCGCGCCGGTCACCGCCTGATCCTGCCGCTCCACGGCTGGGAGTATCTCCTCCCCCTGGCCTGGCTGGAGCGCCGGCGGCCGGCCACCGGCCACGGACTGACCCTGGGCTACCTGGCCCACCTCCTGGTCGACCAGGTCACCAACCAGATCAGCCATCCGGCCGCCTACTCGCTCTTCTTTCGCTGGCGCCGGAGCTTCTCCCAGACCCTCTTCGATCCGCCCGGCAGCCCGAGCGGCGCCTGGCGTCAGACCCCGCTCCGCCAGCTCTGGCGCTGGTTCTGAGATTCTGGCACACCTCTTGCTGGCACCCCAGCACACCGATGCCGATGGAGATCATCCCGTGCCGTCAGCCGTGGCCGCCCCCCGGGCCTATCGGACCGCTCTCGACCGTCTGACCACGGCCGGGGTGCCCTTCTGCGTCGGCGGCGCCCACGCTGTCGCGGTGTACACCGGCCTGAACCGGACCACCCGCGACCTCGATCTCTTCCTGCGTCCGACCGATGTGGAACGCGCGCTGACGGTTCTCGATCAGGCCGGCTTCCGGGTGGCTCTGGTGGCCGAGCACTGGCTGGGCAAGGCCCGCCACGGGCCCTACCTCATCGACCTGGTCTTCGGCCAAGGCAACGGCCTGCAGCCGGTCGACGACCGCTGGCTGGCCCGCGCCCGGCCGGCGGTCCTGTGGGGACGGCGGGTCCGGGTCCTGGCGCCCGAGGACCTCATCTGGAGCAAGGCCTACCTTGCCAGCCACGACCGCTTCGATGGAGCCGACATCGTCCACCTGATCCGGGCGACCGCCGGCCAGCTCGACTGGCCCTACCTTCTGGCCCGCTTCGGCGCGCACCGCCTGCTGCTTCTGGCCCACCTCACTCTCGTCCGCTTCGTCTACCCGTCGCTCGACCTCGTCCCCCCGGCCGTCATCACCGACCTGATCCAGCGGTGTCAGGCCGAGCTGAGTGGCCCCGGGCCCGCCGACCGCCTCTGCCGGGGAACGCTGCTCGACACCGCCTCTTTCTGGCCCGACGTCACCCGCTGGGGCTACCGCGACGCCCGCTCTCAGCCCCCCGGTCGTTGACCGAAAATGTCCGCGGGTTGCCGACGGCCGGTCCCGGACGGTAGAATTCGGCTGATTCGGCCTTCAGCGCCAGCCGGATCCGACCGGAAAGGAGGCGTAGCCCCGATGACCCTGCCGATGACCGCGCACGACCCGGCGTTGGTCGCCCATGTTCTCAAGCGCGTTGAGCAGGAGCGCGTGCGCTTTATCAACCTGCAGTTCACCGATGTGGTCGGGATGGTGAAAAGTGTCACCATCCCGGTCGAGCAGCTGGAAGACTGCATCGAGCACGGCAAATGGTTCGATGGCTCGTCGATCGAGGGCTTCGCCCGGATCGCCGAGAGCGACATGTACCTGATGCCGGATCTCACCACGTTCGCCATTCTGCCCTGGGAGCGCGGACCGAACACCACCGCCCGGATCATCTGCTGGGTGTACAACCCCAACGGCGAACTGTTCCAGGGCGACCCGCGGGCGGTCCTGGCCCGCGTGATGGCCGAGGCCCGGGAGATGGGCTTCATCTACAATACCGGGCCGGAACTGGAGTTCTTCCTCTTCAAGCGCGACGGCAGCGGCCGGATCGCCCCGCTGCCTCACGACCAGGCCGGCTACTTCGATTTCTCGACCGACCTGGCCTCCCACGTGCGCAAGGAGATGATCAACGCCCTCCAGGCGATGGGCATTCGGGTCGAGACCGCCCACCACGAGGTGGCCGCCGGCCAGCACGAGATCGACTTCGAGTACGCCGACGCCCTGCGCTCGGCCGACCAGGCCGTGACCCTGCGCTACACCCTGAAGGCCATCGCCCAGCAGCACGGCCTGCACGCCACGTTCATGCCCAAGCCGATCTACGGCATCAACGGCTCGGGTATGCACGTCCACCAGAGCCTCTTTACCCTGGACGGCGAGAACGCCTTCGTGGACCCCAACGACGAGTACGGCCTCTCGGACATCGCCAAGCACTTCATCGCCGGCCAGCTCTACCACGCCCGCGGGATGTGCGCCGTCCTGGCCCCCCTTGTGAACTCCTACAAACGCCTGGTGCCCGGCTACGAGGCCCCGGTCTACATCTCCTGGGCCCGCGTCAACCGCTCGGCCCTGATCCGGGTGCCCCGGGTCAGCCCCGGGAAGCTCAAGGCCACCCGCGTGGAGCTGCGCTGCCCGGATCCCTCCTGCAACCCCTACCTGGCCTTCGCGGTGATGCTCAAGTGCGGGCTCGACGGCATCAAACGCCGGCTGCCCGTTCCGGAGCCGGTCGAGGAGAACCTCTACACCTTCGAGGCCGACGACCTGGCCAAGCGCAAGATCGCCACCCTCCCCGGCTCGCTGGGCGAGGCGCTGGCCGAGCTGGAGCGCGATGAGGTGGTCCAGGAGGCTCTCGGCCCCCATGTCTACGAGCGCTTCCTGGAGGCCAAGCGCATGGAGTGGGACTCCTACCGCACCTACGTCAGCCCCTGGGAGCTGGAGCGCTACCTGGAGGAGTTCTGAGCCTCAACGGTCCGACCCCCGGGCGGCCGCCAGCACCCGCTGCCAGCCCAGCAGACAGGCGCGGGTCGCCTCCTCGCCCAGTTCCGAGAACCGCCGACCGCCCGGCTGGGCCACCAGGCCAGGGTCCACCGGCCGGGGCCGGTAGTGCGTCTCCAGGGCGACGAAGCCCTCGTAGCCGTCGGCCTCCAGCCAGCGGAAGAGGGTGATGTAGTCGATCTGGCCCTCGCCGACGACCGTGTGTTCGTAGCGACCATCCGGCCCCCGCCGGCCGTCTTTGAGATGCATGTGCACCAGATACGGCCGCACCTGCTCGTAGACCGCCCGGGTGGGGAGCTCCCCGTCGACCAAGCCGTTGGCCGGATCCCAGAGGGCGCGGATGTTGGGACTGCCGACCGCCTCGAGGAGCCGCACCAGCGGCTCGACCGTCCCGATCTGGCAGGACGGCTCGTTCTCGACCGCCAGAACGATCCCCGCCCGCTCGACCAGCGGGGCGATCTCCCGGTAGCGGGCGACGATGGTCGGCCAGTGGGTGGCCAGGTCGCCCTGTCGCCAGAAGGTGAAGCCCCGCACAAGGCGCGTCCCCAGCCGGTGAGCGGCGGCGATGGTCCGCTCCAGGATCGCCAGATGAGCCTCCCAGTCGGCCAGACTGTCGATCGGGCACTTGAGAAACGGCGGCGCCAGCGCCGCCACCCGCAGGCCGGCTCCCTCGACCATCGCCCGCAGGCGCTCCAGCTCGGCCGCCGTGAGCTCATGAATCCGCCGGTCCCAGACCGAGCGGATGTCCACCCCCTCCAGGCCGAACTCGCGGGCCAGGGCCAGCGCCCGCTCCAGGTCCTGAGAGATCTCGTCGGTGATGACGCTGCGCTTCCACATGCCGGCGCACTCCTCCCGCCTGGCCGGTTCGGTCACCGGCCGTGCTCAGCCCTCGGGGCGACCGGGCCGGTCGAGATCGGCCAGGGCCACCGGCCGTCCCTCCGCGCTCGACCGGTAGACCGCCTCGACCACGGCCAGCGCCCGCCGGCCCTCGCGGCCGTCGACAGCCGGGGCCCGGCCCTCCCGCAGGGCCTGGTAGAAATCGGTGAACTGGGCGATATGGCCGACCAGCGAGACGCGGGCCGGGTCCTGGGCCGCCGCCTGCTGCTGGGCGGTCTCGCCCTCGACCAGCGGCTCCGGCCGGTCTTTGAGGTACCACTCCAGCCGTCCCTGGCCGGGGCTCAGCCGCATCGTCCCCCGCTCGCCGTGGACCTCGATCCGCTCCGGAAAGCCCGGATAGGCGATGGTGGTGGCCGCCAGCACCCCCACCGCGCCCCCCGTGTAGTGCAGCAGGGCCAGTCCCAGGTCCTCGGTCTCGATGGCGTGAAGGGCCGTCCGCACCAGCCCCTGGACCGCGACCACCGGCCCGACCAGCCACTGGACCAGGTCGAGGGCGTGGATGGCCTGGTTGATGAGGACGCCGCCTCCCTCTTTCTCCCGCGTCGCCCGCCAGGTGCTCGACCGGTAGTATTCGGGCCCGCGCCACCATTTGACGAAGACGTCGGCCACCAGCGGTCGCCCCAGCCGTCCCGCGGCCAGCCCGGCGCGGGCCCGCTGGGAGAGCGGCATGAAGCGGTACTGGAACATGCAGCCTAAAGTGACGCCAGCCCGCTGACAGGTCTCGATGAGACCATCGGCCTCGGCCACCGTCCGGGCCATCGGCTTCTCGACCAGGACGTGCCGTCCGGCGGCGGCGCAGGCCCGGACCTCGGCCGGGTGCAGATAGGGTGGAGTGCAGAGATGGACGACCTGGACCCCCGGCTCGGCCAGCAGCCCCTCCAGGCCCACCACCGCCCGGGGCACCTCCCACTTTTGGGCGAAGGCGGCCGCTTTCTCCAGGCTGGTGCCGGCCACCGCCACCACCTGCACGCCCGGCACCGCCCGCAGGGCCTGGACATGCATACTGGCGCTCAGGCCCGTCCCCAGGATACCGACCCCGATCGGTGCGCGCACCACGCTCCTCCCTCCTCTGGCCTCTCCATCATAGCGATTTTCGCGCGCCGACGGAAGGTCTCGGCCACGGTCCCTGGGCGGGGGACCGCCGTGAGGATCCTCCAGGCTCTCCCGACGCCTTCGGGGACCGCGCGCCCCGGCAGGACCATCGTCAGAGGCCTTGACATAAGCGAAGGTGGATGGTAAGATGCTGAGGCCGAAGGACTCTAGAGTCCAGGCGTTGTTCAAACAGCCTGCTTCCACGTCTGACACTCCGGGAGGAACGATGTCACGTCCGCGTCTGCTGTCTCGGCTGCTCACCGGTCTCGTCCTGCTCGGGCTCATCGTCGGGGCCTGCAGCCCCCCGCGCCCGGCGACCGCTCCCCCCGCGTCCACCGCGCCGGCCGGCGCGCCGACGTCCGCCGGTGGCGAGCCGACCGAAATCACGGTCTGGTATTTCGACCGGGTCTCGATGGAGACGGTCATCCCGCTCTTCGAGCAGCGCTACCCGCACATCAAGGTGCGCTTCGTCCACCAGCCCTTCGGTGACATGGCCAAGAAGTATCAGGCGGTGCTGGCGGCCCGGTCGAACGTCCCCGACGTCATCGGCCTGGACACCAGCATGGTCGGGCGCTTCCTGGAGGCGGGAGAGAATCTGCTGGCCCCGCCCTACAACGCCGGCCAGTTTCGCGACCAGTTCGTCGAGTGGAAGTTCAACGCCCCCATCGTCAACGGCGAGATGACCGCCTTCCCCTGGGACGTGGCCACCGGGGTGATGTTCTACCGGGTTGACGTCTTCCAGCGGGCTGGGCTGCCGACCGAGCCGGAGGAGGTGGCGAAGGCCCTGGCCACCTGGGAGGACTTCCTCCGGGCCGGTCGACAGGTGGTCGAAAAGACCGGCGGCGAGTCGTTCATGATCGGCCACCCGCACGACCTCTACAACGTCGCCTTCTGGCAGAATGGCGGCAACATCGTGGTCGGCGACGAGATCGCCTTCGTCCGCGAGGGACGCGAGCCGCTCCGCCTGGCCATCCAGGCGCGCGAGGCCGGTATCAGCGCCAATATCCCGGCCTGGAGCGAGCGCTGGGCCCCGGCCCTCAAGAGCGGCAAGATCGCCACGGTCATCACGGGCGCCTGGATGCTGGGGAATCTCCAGACCTGGATCGACAAAGAGGGGGCCGGCCGGTGGCGGGTCGCCCCGGCGCCCGGCGGCGCCTTCAACAACGGCGGCACCTATCTCCAGATCCCCAAACTGGCCAAAAACAAGGCGGCCGCCTGGGAGTTCATCAAGTTCCTGACCACCACTCCCGAGGTCCAGAACGCTGTCTTCCAGCGGACCGGCATCGTGCCAGCCTACAAGCCGGCCTGGAACAGCCCGCTCTACGACCAGCCGGTCGAGTACCTTGGCGGCCAGCGGGTCTGGCGGCTGCTGGTCGACCTCGCCCAGCAGGTCAAGCCGCTCGCCTACAGCCCGGTGGACGCCCTGGGCACCGACCTGATGAACGCCCAGGTGGACCTGGCCATCGCCGGCAAGGTCCCGCCGGAGCAGGCTCTGGAGACCGCCGCCCGGATGCTCCAGGAGCGTGCCGCCCGCACCAACCTCACACTCCGCCTTGGCACCTGAGCCTACCAGGGGCGGGCGGGAGCCCGCCCCTCTGACACTGGGAGAGCGCTGATGCCGGCTTACCCTCTCGCCTCAATCCGCGCTTCGCGCCGTCTCCTCGCCCGGCCGACGGTCCGGCAGGCCCTCTGGGGCTACCTCTTTGTCGCCCCGTTCTACCTGACCTTCGCCGTCTTCGGCCTCTTCCCCATCGGCTACAGCTTCTACCTGGCCTTCACCCGCTGGACCCCGTTCCACGTCGAGTGGGTGGGGCTGGAGAACGTCGGGCGGTTGCTGAGCGACCCGCTGGTCCACACCGCCCTTCTCAACTCGCTCTGGCTGATGGCGGTGGTGACCGTTGTCCAGGTCGGCCTGGCGCTGCTCCTGGCCCTGGTCATCCACCAGCGCGTCGTCCGTGGGCGCGACCTCTACCGCACCGTCCTCTTTCTGCCCTACCTCACCGCGCCGGTGGTCCTGGGGCTGGTCTGGGGCGTCCTCTTCGCCTACAGCGGCGTCCTGAACTACCTTCTGGGTCTCCTGGGTCTCGCCCCGGTGGACTGGCTCGGCTACGTCACCGGCAGCGGCCGCTGGATCAAGCCGGCGGTAGCCCTTGTGACCGTCTGGCAGTACGTCGGCTGGAACATCCTGCTCTTCTCGGCCGGGCTGACCGCCATCCCGGCCGAACTCTGCGAGGCGGCCCGCCTGGACGGCGCCGGCCCCTGGGCCCTCCTGCGCTGGGTGATCTGGCCGCTCCTGCGGCGGGTCACCTTCTTCGTCGTCGCGATCACCGTCATCGGCAGCCTGCAGATCTTCGATATCCCGCTCATGCTGCTCGGCGGCCTGGCCGGCGCCGGCAGCGGCACCCTTGGCGGTCCAGAGGCCGGCGGTCTCACCCTGTCGATGCTCCTCTACGATACCGCCTTCAACTACGGGCAGTTCGGCTACGCCGGGGCCATCGCCCTTCTGCTCTTCGCCACCATCCTCCTGGTCACCGCCGGCCTGCGCCAGACCATCTTCCGCGATTCGGAGGGATAAATGGCTCTTCTCTGGACCCACCGTCCATCCCGGTGGCCCAGCCGGCTGATGACCCCGGGAGCCTATCTGGTCGTCAGTCTGCTCGGGCTGACCATGCTCTTTCCGTTCTTCTGGGAGTTTCTGCTGACCACCCACGAGACCAACGCGATTCTGACGAGTCCACCCCCCATCTGGCCGGGGGAGGCGCTGGTGAGCAACTACCAGGCGATGATCAGCTACATCCCCTATTTCTGGCGCTCGCTCCTCAACAGCCTGATCATCGCCGCCCCCAGCACCGTGTTGACCATCTTCTTCAGCGCGCTGGGCGGGTTCGCCTTCGCCCGCTACGACTTCCCGGCCAAGGAGCGCCTGTTCTGGCTGCTCCTGGCGACGATGATGGTCCCCGGACAGCTCGGCCTCATCCCCTGGTACATCCAGATGAGCGCCTTCGGCTGGATCGACACGTTCTGGCCGTTCATCGTCCCGGCCGCCGGCAACGCCTTCGGGGTCTTCTGGATGCGCCAGTACATCGCCAGCGCTATCCCCCGCGATCTCTGCGAGGCCGCCCGCCTCGACGGCTGCTCGGAGATCGGCCTCTTTCTGCGGATCGTGCTGCCGCTGACCGCCCCGGCCGCCGGCGCGCTGGCCATCACCACGTTTATCGGCGGCTGGAACGCCTTCCTGGGGCCCCTGGTCATCATGCAATCGCCCGAGCACTATACCTACGCCGTGGCCCTGGCGACCCTGCGGGGCGTCCACGGCACCGACCTGGGAGCGCTGCTTGTCGGCAGCGCCATCGCCACCGTCCCGATGCTCCTTATCACGGTGCTGGGCGCCCGCCGGCTGATCGACGGCCTGACCGCCGGGGCGCTGGCCGGGTACTAGCACCCACCGAGGAGGCACCGGCTGTGCGACTGCCGCGTGGAGTCCACCTTCTGCTGATCCTGAGCCTGCTGCTGACCGCCTGCGCACCGGGGCCGTCACCGACGCCCGCGCCGACGCCGGCGACGGCCCGCCCGACCCCCACCCCCACCACCTCGCCGCTGCCGGTGGGCGACCGCGTCCCGGAGGAGCCGCTCCGTCCCGAGCTCTTCCACCTGAATCAGGTTGGCTACCTGCCAGACTACCCCAAGATCGCGCTCATCGCCGGCACCCAGGGGGAGATGTTCAAAGTGGTGGCCACCGCCACCGGCCGGAGCGTCTACGCCGACCGCCTGGGACCCGGTATCGTCGACGAGGAGACGCTGGAGACGGTGCGACCAGCCGACTTCAGCGCCCTCCAGACCCCGGGCGAGTACGTCCTGGTCGTCCCCGGGGTCGGGCGCTCGCCGGCCTTCCGTATCGGCCCGGAGGTCTTCGACAGTCTGGCCCGCGACGCCATCCGGTCGTACGACGTCCTGCGCCGGCTGGCCCCGGCCGCCTGGGAGCGGCTGACCGCCCGGGCCCCCCTCCGCCACCAGCCCGAGACCACCCTCGACGTCTCCGGCGGCTGGCCCGACGCCGGCGACTACGGCAAGTACGTCCCCACCGCCGGGATCACCCTGGGGGAACTCCTGCTTCTCTGGGAGCTCTTCCCCGACCGGGTCCGGTCGCTCACCCTCGATCTGCCCGGCGAGAGCGGCGGACTCCCGGACTACCTGCGCGTCCTGAAAGAGGAGCTGGACTGGCTCCTCAAAATGCAGCGGGCCGACGGCGCGGTCTACCACAAGGTCACCCCCGAGCAGTTCGGACCGTTCTCCCGGAGCGAGGCCGACCTGGGAGGCACGTTCTACGTCTACGATGTCTCGACCCCCGATACCGCCCTCTTCGCCGCCGTGATGGCCCGCGCCGCCCGGGTCTTCCAGCCCTACCAGCCCGAGTACGCCGCCCGTCTGCGGGCGGCCGCCGAACGGGCCTGGACCTACCTGGAGCAGCAGCCCCGCCCGATCCTGCCCCCCGACCGGGGGACCGGCGGCTACTTCTACGCCGACGACGCCAGCCAGCGCCTCTGGGCGGCCGCCGAACTCTTCCGCACCACCGGCCAGCCACGCTACCGGACGGCGGTCGAAGCGGCCCTGCGGGCCACGACCCCCAGCATCGGTCCCCTCACCTGGGCCGACACCCGCACCATGGCCCTCCTCACCTACCTCTTCACCCCCGACGCCGACCCGACCCTCCAGAGCGCGATCCGGCAGGCCCTCCGCACCTGGGCCGACGAGATGGTGGCCTGGGTGAGCAGCCCGACCAACCCCTACCGCGTCTCGCTCTCGGTCTACAGCTGGGCCTCGAACAAGGCCGCCCTCGACAATGCCGTCCTGCTGCTGGTGGCCTCCGCGGTCACCCCCCAGCGTTCGTACCGCGAGGCCGCTCTCGACCAGCTGCACTACGTCCTGGGGCGGAACCCGCTGGCCAAGTCCTACGTCATCGGCTACGGCCACAACAGCGTCCGGCACCCGCACAACCGGATCATGGTCCTGCACGACCGGCTGGTGCCCGGCGTCATCGTCGGCGGGCCCAACAAGGATGCCCAGGATGGGCGCGCTCCGGCCGGCCTGGGGCCGCGCAGCTATATCGACGCCACCGAGGCCTACTCGGTCAACGAGAACTCCATCGAGTACAACGCGCCGCTGGTCTTCGTCGCCGCCTTCTTCCGCACCGCCCCCTGACCAGCTCAGGGCGCCGGCGTCTCCCCCCAGAGCCGGCGCCCATGGACAGAAACGACCACCCGCGGGTTGGGCTGAGAGACGGTGCTCGGAAGGAAACTGTAGTCGTCGGGCTGCCAGTAGGGGGCCCAGTCGCGCCGGTGGACCCGGACCAGAACCTCGCCGGTCGCCTCGAACGGGCGCAAAATGCCGGCGCGGAAACGCAGCACCAGGACATGGTCCTGGCCGCCGGCCCGCGCCGGCTCCACCCTCGTCTGAACAGCGTCGCCGCCCATGGCCGCCCAGTCGACCACCGCCAGCTGGTCGGCCCCCTGACCGGCGGTGAACCAGTAGCGGACCTCGACCGCCTGAAGAGGGATCTCCTGCGGGCTCCGGTTGACCAGACGGAAGGCGACCGCGATGGCCGGCACCTCCGCCCGCGGGTCCAGCGACCGGGTGAGGACCTGGAGCGGCGCCGGCCGGGCGCCGGGGAGAAGCGGCGGGGCCAGGAAGGGCTGGTAGAGCGCCTGCCGGCCGGCCACGATGCTCAGCCAGTCGTCACCGAGCACCCCACCGGTGTCGGCGGAGTTGGGGTTGAGCGACCAGGCGAAGAACCCCAGACCGTAGCGGGCGCTGTAGGCCAGGAGGGCCCGCTGCCAGCGGCCCTCGCGGTCGAGGCCGGTGGACCGCCCGCCGAACTCGCTGATGACCACCGGGGCCTGCCCGCTCTGGGCCAGATAGCCCCAGAAGTGGTCCCAGACGAGCGGGAGGTTGAGCGGGAAGCGCCAGTCGTCGAACCAGGGCTGAGGGTACACACCCGGCCCGTAGTCGTGGGGGCTGTAGACGAGGCGACCGGGAATGCTCAGTCGAACCGGCGCCCGTCCGGCCCCCCGCAGATTGCCCCCGCGCCAGTACCAGGTCGGGCCATCGCGCTCAACGCCCTGCACGAAGATGAGAAGATACGGATGCGCCGCCAGGACAGCGTTCCCGGCCCGCTCGGCCGCCAGCCGCCAGTCGGTCTGCGGATCGCCGCTGCCCCAGGTGGCCGGCCCGCCCGGTTCGTTGTGGAGATCGAGGCCGATGACGGCCGGCTGGTCCCGGTACCGGCGAGCCAGATACACCAGATGGGCGATCCAGGTGGCTTCGTCGACGGCGTCGGTGTACCAGAGCAGCGACTGACCGGCGACGGTGGGCCGGTGGCGGTCCAGGACGACCACCAGACCACGAGCGGCCGCCCCGGCGACGACGCGGTCCAGCAGCTCCAGAGCCGAGAGGCCCTGGAGATCGGGATTGAGAGCGGTGTTGATCCCGCTGGGGTGGCGCTGCGGGTCGAAGAGGTCGTCGCTGTAGGGCAGGCGGATGGCATTGTAGCCGAGAGCCTGGATCTGGTCGAGAAGCGTGTCCAGCTGGCGCGACCAGAGGCCGTGCGGGGCCAGAGTCTCGGTCTCGAAGCCGAACCAGTTGACGCCGGTCAGCCGCACCGGCTCGCCCTGGCCCCGGTAGAGCCGCCCGCCACAGGCGTAGAGGGTCAGAGCCGGTCGGCCATCGGGCCCGGTCCGGGGGGGAAGATCGGCCGGATCACGCTGGCATCCGTCCGCCCGCTGGAGGAGCGAGAAACCAACCACGCCCGCCCCGAGCCCCAGAACGAGGAGCATCCCCAGCGCGAGCCAGGGGCCCGCGTCCCCCCCGCGACGGTCCACCGCTCTGCTCCCCGCCGCTCAGCGGCCGGCCGGCTCCCGTTCGACGGTCAGCCGCCAGGCGGCCCGACCGACGCCGGGCAGATTGCCGACCCCGAGCGTGTAGGTCGTCACCGCCGGCCGGCTGAGGATGTAGGCTGCCCGCACCAGCGACCGGCTCTGGCCAGGCGCCAGTTCGACGACGCCAGCGTACTCGGCCCAGCGCAGCGGCTGGGGCTGCCCGCCCCCATCGAGCAGGACCAGGTCGTGGGCCGGGCTGAAGGGGAAGCGCAGCGGCTGAGCGCCTGTGTTCGTAATGGTCACCTGGACCTCCAGACTCTCGTCCGGCAGCCGTCGCACCGGGCCGAGCGTCAGCCGGATCCCACCCCCCTCGACCGGCTGGTCGGCGGCGACCGCCGTCTCGCTCAGCGGACGCTGGACCGGCACGGTCCACTGGGCCGGCTCGACAGGCTCCGACAGGTGCAGAGCGATCCGGACGTCGGTGGTGGTCGGGTCGGTGATCGGTCCGCGGAAAAGAGCCCGGACCAGCGGAGTGGGGCGCCGGGGCTCAAGCGCGATCGTCTGGCGGTAGTCGGCCCAGACCAGGCTGTAGCGGCTGCCCCGGTTGTCGGTCACCGAAAGATCGATCTGCGGGTCGAAGGTCAGCGTCTGGGCCCGGTCGCTGGTCAGGCTGATGGCGATCTCCACCCCGCTGGCGCGCGAGTCCACCTGGGCGGTCTCGAGCGTCGCCCGGAGCGCCGGCCCCGGGGTGGGTGTCGGGGCCGGCGTGGGCGTCTCCGGAACACCGGTCATCACCGGCGGGGTCAGGGTCGGCGTTGAGGGAAGAGCGGGGCCGCTCCGAAGCGCGGGTCCGGCCAGCCCGGCCACCAGCGCCAGGCCCAGCAGGAAGAGGCCACTGGCCAGGCCCAAGAACAGTCGTCGGTTCACCGCGCACCTCCTAGGGTCGACCAGGCTCGCCGCCCAGCGCCGGCAGCGGCAGCCAGCCCTCCCGGCCGTCAGCCAGCCGGACTCGCTGCCAGACCTGCCCCTCGGCCTCGCGCCGTTCGGCCAGCGTCTCAACAACCGTGCCCGGCGCCAGCACCGCCACCGTCTCGGCGCCGCTCCCTGGCTGGCGCCGGACCGGCGCCGGCTGCGCTCCCCCGACCGTGGCCCGGGCGGGGGTGGCCGTCGGGGCCGGCGTCGCCCCGGCCGGGGCGGTGGGCGTGGGGCCGGCGGTGGCGGCCGACAGCGAGCATGTGAAGTCGGCCGTGCTGGGCGGGGCGTTGGGCACCGGCCCCTCGGCCGGAATGACCTCCATGGCCGTGGTCGTCGTGGCCCGGCTTTTTTCGCCGACGAAGGTGAAGACCAGTTTCCCGCCCTGGACATCGGCCGGGATGGTGAAGGCGCCGCCAGCCCGCACCTCGCCCTGGCCATCGGTCAGGAAGCAGGCCACCTCACGCCCCGGGCTGTTCTGACCGCGCCCCAGATAGACGTGAACGATCTCGTTGCGGGCGAAGCCCTTGCCGTAGAAGGTGACCACCGTGCCCGGGCGCCCCCCGTAGGTGCTGGGCTCGACGCTGGGGGTGTAGGGCAGAACGTCGAAACTGACGGTGGCCGGCGCCTGGCTCTGCTCACCGATGGCGATGAAGGTGTTCTTGCCGCTGAGTTCGAACGGCAGCGTGAAAGCCCCGGCGTTGCTGAATCCTCCCTTCTCATCGGTTTCGACGACCGTCACCGGGGGACTGTCGGGCGTGTTCAGATGGATACGCACCCGTTCGCGCGGCCCGAACCCCTCACCGGTGAAGGTCACGGTCGTGTCGGCCCGGGCGGCGTAGGTCGAAAGGGTGAGGGTCGGGTAGAGATTGAGAAGCAGGAAGGAGGCCGTCACCGGACTCTGGCTCTGTTTGCCGACGAAGATGAAGGCGTTGTTGCCGGCCGCGCCGAAGGGGACACGGAGTGTCCCCTGACGGAGCCCACCGCTCTCGTCCATCCGGACGGTGGCGATGGGCTGCCCCCCGACGCTGTTCCAGTAGACGTCGACCTCCTCTTTGGGGAGGAACCCCTCGGCCGAGAAGGCGACGTTCATACCGGGCTGGCCGACCTGGGTGCCGAGTTTGACCACCGGACTCTGCAGGGCGACCTGGCCGGTGGTCTCGGCCTGTTTGCTCCCCCCGCGCTGGCGAGCGACGACGATGAAGGTGGTATTGGTCAGGCCGGCCGGGACGGTGAAACTGAACCCTCCGAAGTTCCCGCCCTGGTCGGCCTGAACAAAGCCCAGGTCCTGCTCACGGTCGGAGCGGGTGCGCTTCCATTTGAGATCGACGGTGGCGCCGGGGTCGAACCCGGAACCGCTGACGCCGACGGTGGCGCCGGGGCGGACCACCGCCGGGTTGAGCAGGACGAGCGGCCGTCGCTCCTTATTGGCCCCGACGCTGACCGGTGTGGGCGTCGGCCCCGCCGGCGTGGGCGTCGGCCCGGCCGGGGTTCGGGTCGGCCCCTGGCCGGCGGTCGGCGTCGGGCCGGTCTCGACCACCTCCGAGCGCGAGCGGGAGAGGTCCGGGCGCAGCCCCACGACCTGGGCCAGCACGCCCAGGAGCGAGAGCACCACCACGACGATCACGCCGATCTGGACGGTCCGTGTGGACACCGACGATCACCTCCTCTACGGCTGGCAGAGCCCACGGCCGGCCAGCGAGCCGTCTTTGACCACCTGGCCGATGAGCAGTTCGACATCGCCGAAGGCGAAGCGGGCCACCTCCCGAGCGTTCCGACAGGCCTGCCAGGGAATCCGGTCCTCGCCCTCCTGACGCAGATAGGGGGTGAGGTCGTCGGAGAGCACGATGTAGTCCACGGTGCGCCAGTCGTTCTGGAAGAAACGGCTGGCCACCTCCGGGTCGTTGGCCGCCTTCCAGTGCGAATGGGCGCCGGGGAAGATCGGCCAGCGCCCGCTCGGCTCGTGCAGGTCCACCCACAGGTCGTCGTCGATGATCAGACGGGCAGAGGGCGGGATGTTCCGGCGGATCCACTGCAGTTGCTGGGCCTGGAGCCGGGTCAGATCGAGGAAGTAGGCGTCGTGAGCGTTCAGAAAGGAGAGAACCACCAGGAAGGTCAGCCCGGCCACCCCGACCGGCGTCTGGAGGGCCGGGGAGAGCAGGCCGAGAAGATCCTCGGCCAGCAGCCCGCCGTTCAGGGCCAGGAAAGGCAGAAGGGGGGTGATATAGAACTCCAGCATCACGCTGCCCCGGGTGAGATAGAAGCCGAAGGCCAGGGCCAGAAGCGCCGCCACCAGCCGGCCCCGCGCCGCCGGCCCGCCCCGCCAGCCCTGGACCAGGTTGACGCCGGCGCTGAGCGCGCCCACGACCAGGATGAGCGGATCGCGGTACCACCAGCGGGTCCAGAAGAAGTACCAGAACTCGCTGTGGGGGTCGAGAATGCCGCCGCCCCGGCGCTGCAGCTGCCAGAGCACCGTGTGGATGAGCGAGACCCGCTCGCCCGGCCCGGCCTGGACGTTCCAGAGCACCTGGAGGTTCGCCGGCCACAACTCGGTCTTCAGGAAGGCGTAGAGAGGATAGAGCGAGACCAGCATCACCACCGCGAAGAGCCAGCCCCCCAGGGCGAACCGCCAGCGGTAGGTCGAGCGGACCTGGCGGTGAAGCAGATACAGACAGACCGGCAGGAAGAAGACGGCGTTCTCTTTGGTCAGAACCGCCAGGCCGAAGGCCAGCCCGCTCCAGACAAGCGTCAGGATCCGGTTGTCGTCCCACAGCAGGAGATAGAGGCTGAGCAGCAGCCAGAAGACCATAATGTTGTCCAGGAGGACCATCCGGTGGTAGTAGAGAGCCAGCGGCGAGAGCGAGAAGAGGAGGCCCGTGACCAGCGGACAGAGAAGGGTCGCCGAAAGCCGGCGGGCGACCTGCCAGAGCAGAGCGGTCGAGAGACCGTGGAGCAGGAGCATCAGGACCCGCCCGCTGTTGAGGGCCATGCCGAACGTCAGAAACTGCCCCGGCAGCAGGAAGACCCACCAGGCCAGGAGCAACCAGCCGGCCGGGGCGTGGTCGTACCAGTAGGTGTAGGGCGAGAGCCGGCCCAGCCGGAGAACGGCCCAGGCCTGCTGCAGATAGATCCCCTCGTCGCCCAGGTAGAGCGGGTAACGGAACATGGTCACCCCGTGGGCCAGCAGCCCCACGACCAGGACCGCCGCCAGCAGCCACCGTTCGCCCAGGCGGGCGAGCACAGCGGCCAGGGGCAGCGGGCGCAGGCGCAGCGCAACGGTCCGGGCGGAGAGCATCGCTCACCTCTCAGGACGGGCCCTGGGGGCCGACGCAGGCGGCATCGCGGCTGGCCCGATGGGCACCGGTGTGCTTGGTCTTCTCCCAGTTCGAGACACCCCGCAGCTCGCGGACGAAGGCCCGCAGGGCGGCGTAGGCCAGAACCCACTGGTAGGGGATGTAGGCCAGAGCCATCTGCAGCGGTGTCCACCAGCGCGGCCGCAGCCCGTGGGCGTGGGCGAACTCGAAGAGCCCGATGACGCTCAGAACATAATGAGTCAGGAGGAAGTAGAAGGGGATCAGCAGGACCATGGCCCAGACCTCCGGCACCTTGACGGCCACCATCATATAGACCGAGACCGGGATGTAGAGGGCGAGCAGCGATTGGAACGAGGGGAAGCCCAGGGTGTAGAGGGCCAGGAGCCGCTGGCGCCAGGTCGGCAGGCGTCGCCAGTCCCCCTTCTTGAGCGTCTGCAGAAACCCCTGGCACCAGCGGGTCCGCTGGCGGATGAAATGCCCCAGTGTGGGCGGTGTCTCCTCGCGGGTCACGTAGCGGTCATCGTACATCACCCGCACCGGCTCGCCCAGGACGCTGATCCGGAGGCCGATGTCGGCGTCCTCGGTCAGGTTGTGCTCGTCCCAGCCGCCCAGCCGCTCCAGCAGACTGCGGCGGAAGAAGACGGTGTTGCCGCCCAGCGGGATCATGCCGGCGCGGGCGTGAAAGTGCAGGCGTGACTTGAACCAGAAGAAGTACTCCAGAACATTGAGGGCCGAGTACCACCGCGAGTGGTAGTCCATCAGCTGGACCCCGCACTGGACGACGGCGACGTTCTCCTCGACCATGATCGTGTTGACGACGTTCAGAATATCGGGGTGGATGTCGTCCTCGGCGTCGAAGATGGTGACGACCTCGTTGCGCGTGGTGGCCAGCCCTTTGTTGAGGCCGTGGGGCTTGTTGATGGGGCCATCATCGAAGACCAGCAGACGGACGTGGCGGTGGCCCGAGGCCGCCAGGTCGGCGATGGTGGCCTCGGCCTCAGCGATGGTCCCGCGGTCGCCGGCCTCGCAGATCACCACCACCTCGACCAGCGCGGGCGGGTAGTTCAGGTGGACCGCCCGCCGGATCGTCTCGTGGATCACCCCCTCCTCGTGCCGGGCCGGGAGGAGCACGGTGAAACTGAGCGTCGGGGGCCGGAAGCGCTCCGGCGCCCGCGCCCGTTCGAAGACCTCCGGTTGGTCCCAGGTGTAGACCATCAGATACACCGTGAACGCCGCCTGGATCGTCACCAGCACCGAGAAGACGATGGCGGCGGTGACCAGAAAACTCATCGGCCCGTCCCCGCCTCTGGCCGGACGAGTACTCCTGCGCCTGCCTCCACCGCCGGCCACCGGGACAGGCGGGGAGTTTTTGCAGGTTCTGTGCCATCGGGCCGCTTCCTCTCCCGTGCCTCCGGCGAGGACCCTCGCCCCCGGAAAACTACCCTTCCGTGTGGGCCCACACGCCGCTCGCCCCGGCTATACTGAAACTGGAAACAACAGAGCGGGAACCTTTCAGGTTCCCGCTCGGCGAGAGGGAGGTTGCGATGGGAGCGCAACGCCACGAGCCGGTGGTTTTTCAGGACCCGCCGATCGCCCGGGCGCTGTTCAGCGATCCCCGCTACGCCTGGATCTGGCTGCCGGTGCGCCTGTACCTTGGCTACGCCTGGCTCGACGCCGGCCTGCACAAGCTGGGCGACCCGAAGTGGATGGTGACCGGCGAGGCCGTCAAGGAGTTCTGGCAGCGCCAGGTCCAGGTCCCGCCGGGTGGCCGCCCGCCCATCACCTACGACTGGTACCGCGACTTCCTGCTCTTCCTGCTGCAGGGCGGGCACTGGACCTGGATGGCCAAACTCATCGCCATCGGCGAGTTCCTGGTCGGCGTGGCCCTCATCCTGGGAGCGTTTGTGGGCATCGCCGCCTTCTTCGGCGCCTTTATGAACATGAACTTCATGCTGGCCGGCGTCGTCTCGACCAACCCGGTCCTCTTCACCCTGGCCATCCTCCTTATGCTCGCCTGGAAGACGGCCGGCTGGTGGGGCCTAGACCGCTGGCTCCTGCCGCTTCTGGGCACACCCTGGCAGCCCGGCGCCATCTTCGGCTACCGTCCGCCGTTCGGTCCGGCCCGGGCTTCGACCGCCTAGCCGACCCCACCTCCCACCCCTGGGACCGGGTGAGACCGGTCCCAGGGGCTCTGGGGCGGCGGACCCGGAGACTGGTCTGGAACTTGCTGGCGACAAGGCGAGCGGCCCCGGCGCCACGGAGAGAAGAGATGACAACCGTTGTCGCGGTGTTCGAGGTCAAGGACTGGGAGCGGATCCCTCTGACACAGGGGCTGGCCGGGCTGGACGTCCGGCTCCTGGCCGAGCCGCTGACCGAGCAGACAGCCGATCAGGCGGCGGAGGCGACCGTCATCTCCGTCTTCGTTCGCTCGCGTGTGACCGCCGATCTTCTCCGGCGGCTGCCGGCGGTGCGCTGTCTCGTCACCCGCTCGACCGGCTACGACCACATCGACCTGGCCGCCTGCCGGGCTCGGGGCATCACGGTCTGCAACGCGCCCGACTACGCTACCGTCTCGGTGGCCGAGCACACCTTCGCTCTGCTGCTGACCCTCAGTCGCAAGGTCCACCTGGCGGCCGAGCGCACCCGTGTCTGCGACTTCTCGCTGGAGGGGCTGCTCGGTTTCGATCTGGCCGGGAAGACGCTGGGGGTCATCGGCACCGGCCGCATCGGCCAGCATGTCGTCCGGCTGGCTCGCGGGTTCGGCATGACGGTCCTGGCCTACGACGTTGTCCCGCGCCCCGATCTGGCGGCGACTCTGGGCTTCAGCTACGTTGCGCTGGACGACCTCCTGAGCCGGTCCGACGTTATCAGTCTGCACGTCCCCTACACCCCGCAGACCCATCATCTTATCAACCGGGCGGCCTTCGCCCGGATGAAGCGGGGCGTGGTGCTGCTCAACACCGCCCGAGGGGCGGTGGTCGAGACCGAAGCCCTCCTCTGGGCTCTCAGCGAGGGGATCGTGGCCGGGGCCGGGCTCGACGTCCTCGAAGGCGAGGAGTGGCTGGCCGAGGAGCAGCGGCTGCTGGCCGAGCCGCTCCAGACCGAGCGGTTGCGGGCCGTCTTCTGCGGCCACCTGCTCACCCACTACGAGAACGTCGTCATCACGCCGCACATGGCGTTTTACAGCCGGGAGGCGCTCGACCGCCTGGTCCAGACGACCGTTGAGAACATTCGGGCGTTTCTGGCCGGTCGGCCGCAGAACGTTGTCCCGTGAGGCGAGGCGCTGGCCGGACCAGCGGTGAGCTGGCCGGCGCTGGTCACCAAGAACAAGGGACCAAGGAGGGGAAGCGATGTGCCCGATGTGTCCGTAGATGTGGGGCTGGGGCGGCGGCTGGGGCTGGTGGTCCCCGATCTGGGGGATCGTCATGCTCGTTTTCTGGCTGCTCGTCCTGGCCGGGCTGGTGCTTGTGGTCCTCTGGTTCGTCCGGCAGATCCGGCCGGGTGAGGCGGTAGCCGGGCGCTCGCGGGCGCTGGAGATTCTGCAGGAGCGCTACGCGCGGGGCGAGATCACCCGCGAGCAGTACGAACAGATGCGGCGCGATCTCGAAGGCCCGAAGGGGTAAGCGATGGGTGGCAGGCGAATGCTCCTCCTGGGCCTGGCCGCGCTGGGCGTCGGGCTTCTCGGGCTGGTTCTGACCGAGACGCTGGCCCCGGGGCCTCTGCCGGCGACCGGCGCGGGCTGGCCGGGGGCCTGGACCCACCCGCTGATGACCACAATGATGGGCGGCCCCAGCGTGGCGACCGCCCGCCCTATCGGGATCGAGGCCGCCGCCCAGGCGGTTCAGTCGTACGTCACCGCCACTGGCCTCCCGAACCTGGCGGTGGCCGAGGTCATGGAGTTCCTGAACAACTACTACGCCGTCGTGGTCGAGCGCGACACCGGCCGGGGGGCCTTCGAACTCCTGGTGGACAAGTCCACCGGCCTGGTCCTCCCGGAGTTCGGCCCGACGGTTGTCTGGAACACCCGGTACGGCCCCGCCGGCGGGTGGGCCGGTCCCACCGACCCGGGAGCGGAGATGCCGATCGGGCCCGATCAGGCCCGGGCGCTGGCCGCGCAGTATCTCGACAGCCACGGCCTCCGCCGGGACCTGGAGCCGCCAGTCCGCTTCTACGGCTACTACACCTTTCACACCCTCCGCGGCCAGGAGACAGATGGCATGCTCTCGGTTAACGGTTTCACCGGCGAGGTCTGGTACCACGCCTGGCACGGGCCGTTCATCCAGAAGCGGGAGTTCCCGCTGACGGGCCCGGGGACCCGTTAGCCTCTGGCCCGTCCGCCGGTGCCGATGACGGCCCCGACCGCCCACGCGCTGTCGCCGGCTGACCTCGCCCAGATTCTGCAGACCGATCTCCGAACCGGTCTCAGCGAGGACGAGGCCCGCCGGCGACTGGCTCGCCACGGCCCCAACATCCTGCCCGAGCAACCGGGGCCGATGTTCTGGCAGCTGCTCTTCCAGCAGTTTGCCAGCCCGCTGATCCTGTTACTGGGCGCGGCGACGCTCCTGGCCCTGATCGTGGGCGAGGTCCTGGACGCTGTGGTGATCCTGGCCATTGTGGTCCTCAACGCGGCCATCGGGGTCGTGTACGAGTGGCGGGCCGAGCGGGCGGTCCGGGCTCTCCGCCGTCTGGTCAGCCGGAAGGCTCGGGTCATCCGCGCGGGGCAGCTCCACGAGATCGCAGCCGAGAATCTGGTGCCGGGCGACCTCGTGATACTGGAGGCCGGCGATGCGGTTCCCGCCGATATGCGCCTGGTCGAGGCGGTGAACCTCGAGGTCGACGAGTCCCCGCTGACCGGGGAGTCGCTTCCGGTCACCAAGCGGGCCGAGACGATCCTCGATCCAGACGCACCGTTAGGGGACCGGGTCAACACGGTCTTTCTGGGCACGGTCGTCATGGCCGGTCGGGGGCGCGGGATCGTCTACGCGACCGGCCGGAGCACGGCTCTGGGCGAGATCGCCGAGCTGCTCCAGCGCTATGAAGAACAGGTGACGCCCCTGGAGCGGCGGCTGACCGGTCTGGCCCGAGTCCTGGCCGGGGCGACGGTGGCCATCGCCGCCGCTCTGGCTGTCGCCGGCCTGCTCCAGGGGCGCGGGCTGGGCGAGGCCGCGCTGGTGGCTATCACCCTGGCGGTGGCGGCCGTCCCCGAGGGGCTACCGGCGGTGGTGACCGTGGTGCTGGCGGTCGGGTTGCTGCGGATGGCCCGCCGCCGGGCCCTGGTCCGCCGCCTGGCGGCGGTCGAGGCCCTGGGCTCGGTCACCGTCATCGCCACCGATAAAACCGGGACGCTGACGCGGGGCGAGATGGTGGCGGTCCGCCTCTGGACCAGCCATCAGCTCATCACCGTCAGCGGCCAGGGGACCGAGCCGGTCGGCGACTTCCGCGCCGACGACCGCCCGGTCGATCCGCGCACCGATCCGGTGCTGCGCTGGCTGCTGCTGAGCGTGGTCCTGGCCAACGACGCCTTCCTGGAGATCAGCGGACAGGTCGGGCCACGGCCAACCTACCGGATCGTCGGCAACGCGACCGACGGCGCTCTCCTGGTCCTGGGGGCCAAGGCCGGTTATCACCGACCGGACCTCGAGCGCCAGTATCCACGGATCGCCGAAGTGCCCTTTACCGCCGAGCGCAAGCGCCTGACCACCGTCCACCGTGGGCCAGGGACGACGCTGATCTTCATGAAGGGAGCCCCGGAGGTCGTCCTCGGCCACTGTCAGGCGATTCTCACCCCCGCCGAGCCGGTCCCCTTAACCGATGTCTGGCGTCACACTGTGCTCACGGCCAACGCTCAGCTGGCCGACGCCGGGATGCGGGTGCTGGCAGCGGCCTATCGTGAGGGTCCGCCGGCCCTGGCCGCGCAGCCCCCCGCGTCGCTGGAACAGGGGCTGGTGTTTCTGGGGCTCGTTGGCCTGCACGACCCGCCGCGCCCGGAGATCGCCCCCGCCCTGGCCACCGCCCGGCAGGCCGGCATCAGGACGCTCATGATCACCGGCGACTCTCCCCGAACCGCCCGGGCCATCGCCCGCCAGATCGGTCTATTGCGGCCCGGGGGTCGTATCCTCACCGGCGCCGAGCTCGACCGTCTCGACCAGGCCCAGTTGACGGCCATTATCGAAGAGGTCGATATCTGCGCCCGCGTCACTCCCATCCACAAAGTCCGGGTGGTCGAGGCCCTGCAGGCGCGGGGCCACGTCGTGGCGATGACCGGCGACGGCGTCAACGACGCTCCCGCCCTGCAGCGCGCCGATGTGGGGGTGGCGATGGGCCTGCGCGGAACCGATGTCGCCAAAGAGGCGGCCGATATGGTCCTGCTGGACGATAACTACGCCACCATCGTCGCCGCTATCGCCGAGGGACGGGTGATCTACGACAACCTGCGGAAGTTCGTGACGTACCTTCTTTCGACCAACCTGGCCGAGATCGTCGTGGTCGGGCTGGCGGTCCTGATAGCGCTACCGCTGCCGCTGCCGCCGACCCATATCCTCTGGGTGAACCTGCTGACCGATAGTTTCCCGGCGCTGGCGCTCGGCCTGGAGCCGCCGGAGGAGGACGTGATGAAGCGGCCGCCACGGCCGCCAGGTGAGCCGCTCTTGACCCGATGGCACTGGCTTCTTATCGGGAGCCAGGCGCTGCTCATCGCCACGGTGACGCTCACCGCCTTCGCCGTCGGCCTTCGCCTGGGTGGCGACGAGCCGCTCCCGCGGGCCCAGACCCTGGCCTTCGCCACCCTCGTCGCCGCCGAAGTACTGCGGGCCCACGCCGCCCGGTCGTTCCAGCAGCCACTCCACCGCCTCGGGGCTCTGCGCAACCGTCCCTTGCTTGCGGCCACGGTGGTCTCGGGGCTGCTGTGTGTGACAGTCATCTATCTGCCCCCCCTCCAGGCCGCCTTCCGAACCACCCCGCTGGGGCCGGGCGACTGGGGGCTGGTCGGGGCCCTGGCGCTGCTGCCCCTGATCGGCGCCGAGTGGCGCAAGATGATCGCCGGGCGGGGACGGCGGGCGGCGGTCTAAAATCGCCGGGACGCTGTCTGCCGCCCGGGCTGCGCTGACTAAAATGGGTAAGGAGGGATTCTCGCCTGATGACACACCAACGTCGGCAACGGGTTCCCCGCTGGGTCACGCCCGAGGAGGCGATCCAGGTCGTCGAGTCCGGCCACCGGGTCTTCCTCCAGGGCGGCTGTGCCACGCCCGTCACCCTGGTTGAGGCGCTGACCAAGCGCCTGCCCGATCTGCGCGATGTCGAGATCGTCCACATCCACACCGAAGGACCGGCCCCTTATGTTGCCCCAGAGTTCAGCGGACACGCTCGTCACCGGGCGCTCTTCATCGGCGCCAACGTCCGCGAGGCGGTCAACGCCGGTCGCGCCGACTACACCCCGATCTTCCTCTCGGACATCCCCCACCTCTTCCGCAGCGGGCATCTCTCCCTCGATGTGGCGCTCCTCCATCTCTCGGTCCCTGACGCGCACGGCTACTGTTCGCTCGGCCTCTCGGTAGACTGCGCCAAGGCCGCAGCCGAGTCGGCCCGGATCGTCATCGCCCAGATCAACCCGCTGATGCCCCGGACCCTGGGCGACAGTTTCCTGCACCTCAGCCAGATCGACTACCTGGTTTCGGTCAACGACCCGCCGCTGACCGTGCGTCCCGAGCCCCCCGACGCCGTGGCCCAGCAGATCGCCCAGCACGTCGCCGATCTCGTCGAAGACGGCGCCACCATTCAGATCGGCATCGGCGCCATCCCCAACGCCGTCCTGGCCGCCCTGCAGTCCAAAGCGGATCTCGGCATCCACACCGAAATGTTTTCGGACGGTGTCCTCGACCTGGTCGAGGCGGGCGTCATCACCGGCGCCCGCAAGACCCTGCATCCCCGGAAGATCGTGGCGACCTTCCTGATGGGCAGCCAGCGGCTCTACGCGTTCGTCCACGATAATCCCGGGGTCGAGATGCATCCGGTCGAGTACACCAACGACACCCGGATCATCCGGCAGCAGTACAAGATGACGGCCATCAACTCGGCCCTGCAGATCGACCTGACCGGCCAGGTCTGCGCCGAGTCCATCGGTCTGCGCCTGTACAGTGGGGTCGGCGGGCAGATGGACTTTCTGCGCGGGGCCGCCCTGGCCCCCGGCGGCAAGCCGATCATCGCCCTGCGCTCGACCGCTCTTAACGGCACCGTCTCGCGCATCGTCCCGGTTCTGCCGCCTGGCGCGGGGGTCACCACCAGCCGGGCCCACGTCCACTACGTGGTGACCGAGTACGGCGTCGCCAACCTCCACGGGCTGAGCCTGCGCGAACGGGCAGCGCGGTTGATCGATCTGGCTCATCCCGATTTCCGACCGGAGCTGCGGGATTTCGCCCGCCGATACCTTGGTCTGTGAGTCTGTGCTACAATTGCCGCCGGAGAGGTGTTATCGGTGGACCTGCGCCGGCTGCGGTGGATCACGGTCGTTGTCCCCCTGGTCTTTCTCCTCGTCATCGACGCGGTGCGCCACCTCCTCTGGCCTCAGGTCCTGCACCCCTGGCCGGGCTACCTGGCAGTGGTGCTGGTGGTGACCGCCGGCGTCTGGGCTTTCTCGCAGATGGTCTTCGACCATATCGAGCGGGTGGAAGGCCAGCTGCTCGTGCGCCAGCAGGAGCTGGCGCGGCTGCACGCCACCGCCGCCCGGCAGGCGGCCCAGTTACGGGCCCTGCACGAGGCCGGGCTGGCGGTGGTCAGCACGCTCGACCTGGAGGCGCTTCTCCAGAAGATCACCGACACCGCCCGCGATCTGGTCGGCGCCCGCTACGGTGCTCTGGCTCTGTTCGATGAGCGCGGGCAGGTCGTCCGGTTCCTGGTCTCCGGCCTCTCCCCCGAGGAACGGCAGCGGCTGGGCGACCCGCCGAAGGGACGGGGACTGCTGGGAGCGGTCCTGCAGGAGGGCCGGCCGATCCGGGTGGACGACATCGCCCGCGACCCACGGTCGGTCGGCTTCCCGCCCGGACACCCGCCGATGACCACCTTCCTGGGCGTGCCGATTCTGGTCCAGGGACGACCCATCGGCAACCTCTACCTGACCGATAAAATGAGCCAGGGGCAGGTCCAGCCGTTCGACGAGGCCGATGAGGAGGTGCTGCGGCTCTTCGCCGCCCTGGCCGCCGTCGCCATCGAGAACGCCCGCCTCCACGCCGAGGTCCAGGTCCTGGCGACACTTCAGGAGCGCGAGCGGATCGCCCGCGAACTGCACGACAGCCTGGCCCAGGTGCTGGGGTTCATCCGCCTCCAGGTGGCGGCCGCCCGGGAGGCAGCGGCGCAGGGGGAGACCACGGCTCTGAAAGATCTCCTGGCCCAGATCGAGACCGCCGCCGGCGAGGCCTACGCCGACGTTCGCGAGGCCATCCTGGGGCTGCGCAGCCGGCTCGGCGCCGAACGCGACCTTCTCAACACCCTGCGCCAGTACCTCGACCGCTACCAGCGCCAGACGGGGCTGACCGTGCACCTGGAAGCCAGCCCGACGGTGGCCGCCGCCCGTCTGAGCCCGGCAGCCGAGGTGCAGCTCCTGCGTATCATCCAGGAGGCCCTGACCAACGTCCGCAAGCACGCCCGGGCCCGCCAGGTCTGGCTGCGGCTGGCGACCCTGACCGGGGACGCCCAGGGAGCGCTCCAGTGCCAGGTGGTGGACGACGGCCGGGGCTTCGATCCCTGCCTTCTGGCGGGCGATCTCCACTTCGGGCTGGCCACGATGCGCGAGCGGGCCGAGAGCGTCGGCGGCCGGCTGCGGATCGAGAGCGCGCCGGGACGGGGCACATGCGTCACCGTGACGCTGCCGCTGGCGAACGGGCAGCCCGGGCTCCAGGAGCGTGAACGATGACCATTCGCGTTGTGCTGGTCGATGACCATCGCCTCTTTCGGGCCGGTCTGCGGGCCCTGCTGGAGCGCCGGGGATTCCAGGTGGTGGGGGAGGCCGACGATGGGGCGGCCGCCCGCGACCTGGTCCGCCAGACCCGGCCGGACGTCGTGCTGATGGACCTGCGGATGCCGGGGCTGGACGGCCTGGCGGCGACCCGCCTCCTCAAGGCCGAATTCCCGGAGCTACCGGTGGTGATCCTCACCGCCTCCGAAGAGGAAGAGGATCTCTTCGAGGCGGTGAAGTCCGGCGCCCAGGGGTATCTGCTCAAAAGCGACCCGCCCGAGACCGTCGCCACGCTGGTCGAGGCGGCGGCCCGGGGGGAGGCGGCGCTGACCCCACACCTGGCCCTGCGCATCCTGCAGGAGCTCTCTCAGCCGACGAAGACCACGCCGCCCTCGCCGGCCCCCGCCCGTTCCCCAGCCCGGCCGGCGCCGGCCGAGGACCTCGTCGAGCCGCTGACGGCCCGCGAGCGGGAGGTCCTGGAACTCCTGGTCCAGGGGGCCACCAATAAAGAGATCGCCCGGCGGCTGGTGGTCAGCGAAAACACGGTCAAGTACCACCTCAAGAACATCCTGGGGAAACTGCATCTCCAGAACCGCGCCCAGGTCGTGGCCTACGCCCTCAAGCACGGGCTGGTCCCGCCGTCTTCCTAAGCCTCCCGAGCCCGGCGCTCAGGAGGCCGCCGTCGCGGTCCGCCCGGTCGCTGGCAGGCGGTCGGCGGCCTGTAGCACCAGATCGGTCAACGCGGCGATGAGAAGAGGATCGTCGTTGAGCGACCGGGTGCGGCGCAGGGCCAGCCCCAGGTCGGCCGCGCGCGCCTGGGCCTCGATGTCGATATCGTACAGCACCTCGAGGTGGTCGGCCACAAAGCCAACGGGGCAGACCACCACCTGGCGCACTGTTCCGCTGGCCGCCAGCAGGTCCAGCACCTCCAGAATATCCGGCCCCAGCCATGGCTCGCCGGTGTGACTGGCGCTCTGGTAGGCCAGGCGCCAGTCGGGCAGCCCCAGGGCGGTGGCCACCAGGGCCGCCGAGGTGAGGAGCTCGCGCTCGTAGGGGTCGAAATCGGCCCGGATCCGGGCCGGCAGGCTGTGGGCGGTGAAGACCACCGCCGTCCGGCGCGCGTCCCACCCCTGGAGCGCCTCGGCCACCCGTCGGGCCACCAGCCGGATGAACAGCGGATGCGTCCCCCAGCGCTCGACCAGGGCGACCGGGAGATCGGCCCGGCCGGCGGCCGCCAGCGCCTGCCGGACCGCCTGGTGGTAGGTCTCGATGCTCAGGCGCGAGTAGTGCGGGGCCATCACGATCCCGACCAGGCCGGTGATGCCGGCGGCCAGCAGCTGACCGACGGCCTCGGCGATGAAGGGATGCCAGTGCTTCATCCCCACCTCGACCTGGAAGGCCGTTTCGGGCCGGGCCGTGGCCAGGGCCCGGGCCAGACCGGCGGCCTGGGCCTGGGTGATCGCCCCAAGCGGCGACCGTCCGCCGATGCGGCGGTAGCGCTCCCGGAGCGCCTCGACCTGGGCCGGCGAGGGGCGGCGCCCCCCCCGGATGTGGGTGAAGTAGGGCTCGACATCGTCGAGGGTCTCCGGGCTGCCATAGGCCATCACCAGCACACCGATCCGTTTCATTCCCCGCTCCTTCACCAGCATGACCACGTGGCTCAGCCGGCCGGCGCCGGCGCCGGGCTTGCGGCCCACAGGCCCAGAGCCTCGACGGCCTCCTCGGCCTGCCGAATGCAGTCGGCGAGGCCCGGCCCCCGGTAGGCAGCCCCGGCCAGCCGCAGCCCCGGCCAGGGGGCCAGCGCCCGCTCCAGGGCCGCCAGCCACTCCAGGTGTCCCACCGCGTACTGGGGCATCGCCCCCGGCCAGCGGTGCACCCAGACCCGCACCGGCTCCCCCTGGAGGGCCAGAAGGGGCCGCAGCGCCTCCCGGGTCAGGGCCACGAGATCGGCATCGTCGCGCTCCAGGATCGCCTGGTCGCCAGCCCAGCCGCAGTAGGCGCGGAGGAGCACGAACCCGGCCGGCGCCCGCCCGGGCCACTTGGCCGAGGACCAGGTGGCGCCGGTGAGGGGGAACGGCGGCCGCCGTGGCACCAGGAAACCGCTCCCCCAGAGCGGCCGGCCCAGGGCCGATGCCGGGAAGGCCAGCGTCACCACCGCCGTCGAGACCCAGATCTGCCGGGCCAGGAGCGCCGCCGCCTCCGGGGCGAACGGCCGGAGAAGCGGCGCCGCCGCCGGCGCCGGGACGGTCAAAAGAACCCGGTCGGCCGTCAACGCCGCGCCCGAGGCCAGGACCAGGCGGTAGCCGTCCCCGGCCGGCGCCAGAGCGACGACGGTCTGCCCCACCAGCAGGCGGACCTCACCGGTCAGGACCTCCTCCAGGCGCCGGGGGAGGGCTCCCAGCCCCCGGCGCAGCGAGACAAAGGGCGATCCACGCGGCGCGCCCTCCCCCCGCGCCCGGGCCCGCAGGCCCCGGGCCAGGCTGCCGTACTGACGCTCGAGATCGCGGAGATGCGGATAGAGAGCCTGCAGGCTGAGAGTGTCGGGGTCGGCGGCGTAGACCCCGGCCAGCAGCGGCGCCCCCACCCGCTCGGCGAAGACCCGGCCCAGACGCCGGCGCAGAAACGCCCCGACCGACTCGTCGGCCGGGTCCCGCCGGGGCGGGATCCAGGGCTCCAGCGCCAGGCGCAGCCTGGCCGACCAGGGCAGACAGGAGACCCGGAAGAGGCGCCAGATCGAGCGTGGGGCCAGGCGAAGGAGATCATCAGGCAGGGGATGCAGGCGACCGTCGACCAGAAGAGCGGCGGTGCGGGTGAGGGGCTGGACGACCTCGTCTGCCAGCCCCAGCGCCTGGATGAGCCGCAGTCCCCAGGGCTTGGTGGCCACCAGCGTCTCCGGCCCGGCCTCGACCACGAAGCCATTCTCCTCCTCGGTCCAGACCTTTCCCCCCAGCCGGCGCTCGCGCTCGAGGAGGACGATCTCCCCCTGCCAGCGTCCCTGCTGGCGAGCGCGGACCAGGAAATAGGCGGCGCTCAGCCCGGTGATCCCACCGCCGACAATGGCTACGCGCATGGCGTCTCTCCCGCAGAGACGCAGACGGGCCGGGCGACCCGGGCCGAGGTCTGGTGGACGAACGCCACCAGCTGCGCCACCGTCTCCGGCGGCGTCTCCGGCAGAACCCCATGGCCGAGATTGAAAATGTGCCCCGGCCGCCCGCCGGCGCGGGCCAGGACGTCGGCGGCCTGGCGGGCCACCTCGGGGAAAGGCGCCAGCAGGACCGCCGGGTCGAGATTGCCCTGCACCGCCACCCCATCGCCCAGCCGCTCCCAGGCCTGGTCGAGCGGCACCCGCCAGTCGAGCCCGATGACCGTCGCGCCGGTCTCCGGCAGGAGATCGAGCAGAGCGGCGGCGCCGGTGGCGAAGTAAATGACCGGCACCCCCAGCGGCCGCAGGGCGGCGCAGAGCCGCTGAAGATACGGCAGGACCGCCTCCCGATAGGCCGTGGGGCTGAGAGCTCCGGCCCAGCTGTCGAACACCTGGAAGGCCTGGGCCCCGGCCTGGACCTGGGCCACCGCCACGCGGATGATGTTCTCCGTCAGCCGCTCCATCAGGGCCCGCCAGGTGGCGGCATCCTGGTAGAGCAGGGCCCGCACCCGGGCGAAGTCGCGCGATGGCCCCCCCTCCACCAGATAGCAGGCGAGCGTGAAGGGAGCGCCGGCAAAGCCGATGAGCGGCACGGTCAGATCACGGCGGAGAGCCCGGATCGTCGCCAGCATCGGCGCCAGATCGGTCTCCGGCTCCAGCGGCCGCAGGCGCTCGACATCGGCCGCCCGCCGCACCGGGTCGGCCACCACCGGCCCGTAGTTCTCCTGGACCGTGACCGTCACCCCCATCGCCTGCAGCGGGATGACGAGATCCGAGAAGAGAATGGCCGCGTCGACGCCGAAACGCCGGACGGGCAGCAGGGTGACCTCGGCCGCCAGGGCCGGCTCGCGGCAGAGGTCCAGCAGGCTGTAGCGGGCCCGCAGGGCCCGGTACTCCGGCAGGTACCGCCCGGCCTGGCGCATCAGCCAGACCGGTGTCCATCCCGTCGGCTGCCGGTGACAGGCGCGCAGAAAACAGTCGTTCATCGCGGTGGCACCACCTTAACCCAACATCTGGTCACCAGGACCGCCGGGGCCACCCGCCTCACTCCTCACCGGTCGGGCGCTGGGGGGAAGGCCGGCTGAACACCTCTTTCAGCGCAGCCGGGGAGCGATAGAACGCGGTGATGATCGGTGTGTCGCGCAGAGTATAGGCCCGCGCCTGGGTGCTGCGCAAGGCCATCACCAGATCGGAGAAGACGGTGAGATCGTCGGTCTCGTAGACCACGACGAACTCCTGGTCCTGAAGACCGAAGGAGTAGACGAGCAGCTGTTTGATCGTCGGATACTCGCGCCCGACCCGGATGTGCTCGTTCATCATCCCCTGGCGGGTGTCCTTGCTTAAAAGATACCACTCGGCGGTCTTGCTGAACGGGTAGATGATAAGATACGGCGGCCGCTCGGTCGCCAGCGGGTCGATCTCCTGGGCCGAGCGGCCGCTGGCGTAGACCGAGGGACGGGTGAACCCCCACAGTGTCCAGGCGGGTCGGAAAAGCGGGCGCCAGCGGTTGAGGGTCTGACCCAGCGCCCCGAAGAACCCGGCCGGGGCCTGGGCCTCCTCGGTCTGCAGGGCCGACCAGAGCACCAGATCGGTGTCGGTCCGGGCCGGGAAGACCTGATACAGCCAGAGCCGGGTGGCCAGGGGCTGCAGCGCCGCCCACCACTCAGACCAGCGGGCCGACTGGTCGGCCGGCGGCAGCTCCCAGTAGCAGTCGGTCAGGGTCAGGCCGGTGAAGTGGTGCAGCCAGCGAACGGCCATCCACGCCTCCACGACAGTGAGTCGGATAGACCGGTCGGTCGAACCATCGCGGGCGACCGGCCCCCTCAGGATGATAGCGTGACCGGTCCAATTCTGCCACCCGCGCCCCGGTCCCGGCGGCCTCACCCGCGGGTGTCGCCCGCCTCCGCCACGGGCGCGGCCGGGGTCAGGAACGCCCGTGGCCGGACCAGCAGCAGCGGGCGGTCGCTCCGGTGCAGCACCTCCAGGGCCACGCTGCCGAACAGCAACCGCCCCAGCCCGGTCCGACCGTGCGTCGCCATCACGATCAGCACCGCGCCGACCGCCCGGCTGACCTCCAGAATCGCGGTGGCGGCTGCCCCTTCGACCACGGTCGTCTGGGTCTGAACGCCCTGGGCGGCCAGCCGGGCGGCCACGGTCTCCAGATAGGCGGTCGCCGCCCGCCGCGCCTGTTCGATCTGGTCGGCATCGGGGAGAGCCATCGCGCCGGCCAGGCTGAGCTCGGCCAGCGGAAGCACCGGCGGGGGGACGGCGTGGACCAGCACGACCGTGGCCTCCAGCGCCCGGGCCAGCCCCACCGCGTGGGGCAGGGCCTCCTCCGCCAGCGGCGAGCCGTCCAGCGGCACCAGGAGACGGGCCCGCCACGGCGCGCGCTCCCACAGCGCCTCGGGCGCGCTGGCCCGCACCAGCACCACCGGGAGAGGGCTCCGGGCGAGGACCGCCTCGGCCACCGAGCCGTAGAGCCAGCGTCCCAGCCCCGAGCGCCCGTGGGTCGAGAGAACGATGAGGTCCGCGCCCCGCAGTCCCGCCTCGAGCAGGATACCCTCGGCCGGCGGGGCGTAGGGAACCGCGATGTCCGCCGGGATGGCCCGCTCCGCCAGCCGGGCCGCCACCCCGCGCAGATAGGCCTCAGCCTCCTGGACCGCCGCGACCTGGGCGGCGGTCGGATCGGCGCCGGGAAACGTCTGCACCCAGACGGCGCGGACCAGCAGGATCCGGCTCCCCAGACGGGCGGCCAGCCAGGTGGCCAGCGGGAGCGCCCGCTCCGCCAGGAGGGAGCCGTCGAGCGGGACCAGGATCTGGCGATACATCGTCGCGACCTCCTCTGCTCTCATGGATCCCTCCACACCGCGCCAGTGGCGAGGCCAGAGTCTGGCGGGAGCGGAGCGTCCGCCCTTAGTCTTAGCGAACGACCGGAAGCGACCGGAACACCCGTTAGGGTAGTTGTCGACGGCCAGGCTGTCTCCCCACCCGCTCCCTACCCAAATGGGTAGGGAGCCGACGCCACGGGATGGTATATAAGGGGAGGGACAATGGATCTGTCGGCCCTGCCTGACGAGCCCCGGCGCAGCCGCGCCGGCCCCATCCGCCTCAAGCGGATCTACGACCCGCCCGAGCCGGCGGATGGATGCCGCATCCTGGTGGACCGTCTCTGGCCACGGGGCCTCACCCGCGAGGCCGCCCGGATCGACCTCTGGCTGCGGGCGATCGCCCCCAGCGACACCCTGCGCCGGTGGTACGGGCACGACCCGGCGAAGTGGCCGGCGTTCGTCCGCCAGTATCGGGAGGAACTGGCCGCACCGGAGCGGCAGGCGGCCCTGACCGCGCTGCTGGAGCGGGCGCGGCAGGGACCTCTGACCCTGCTCACCGCCGCCCGTGACCTGGCCCACAGCAACGCGGCGGTCCTTCGGCAGATCCTGGAGGAGCAGCTCACAACCCCCGGCGAGACACGCGAGCAGGACGATGCCAGCCGTCGTTGAGACAACCGAGGTCCTCGTCATCGGAGGCGGGATCATCGGCTTACTGACCGCCCGGGCCCTCAGTCAGCGCGGATACCGGGTCACCGTCGTGGAGAGCAGCCAGGCTGGAGGACAGGCGTCGCCACGGGCGGCCGGCATCATCGCTCCGGCCCTGCCCGGCAGTCCCGACCCCCTGGTCCACCTGCACCGCCGGGCTCTCACCCTCTTCCCCGCGGTCGTGGACGCGCTCGAGCGCGAGACCGGTCTCGCGCTCGACTACCAGACACCGGGCCTGCTGGTGCCCGCCTTCACCCCGGAGGAGGCGGCGGCGCTGCAGAGTCAGGCCGGCGGAGAGGCGGTCTGGCTGGAGGCGGCCGAGGTGCGGGCGGCCGAGCCAGCCCTCCAGCCGACGATCAGCGGGGCCCTGCGGCTGCCAGGTGGACGACTCGACCCGGCCCGGTTCGTCCGCGCCGCCCTCCTGGCCGCGCTCCGCAGTGGGGTGCGCCTCCGCGAAGGGGTCGCCGGACGACGGCTCCAGATCCAGGGGGGCCGCTGCCGGGGGCTGGAGACCGACGCCGGCCTCATCGCGGCCGAGGTCACCGTTCTGGCCGCCGGCTGCGGGTCGGCGACGCTGGCCGGCTGTCAGCCGCCGGTTCCCATCGTGCCGATCCGCGGTCAGATCGTCCAGGCCGATGGCCGGAGCCTGCCGGTCCCCCTGCGCCACCTGCTGGTCGCCCGGACAGGCGAGGCCTTCCGCTACATCGTGCCGCGCGGCGACGGCACCCTCATCCTGGGGACAACTCAGGAGCGGGTGGGTTTCGCCCCCGGCCCGACGCTGGGAGGCCTGGCCGGCATCCTCACCGACCTGCTGCGCTGGGTCCCCGCACTGGCCGAGGCCCCGCTGGTGGGGACCTGGGCCGGCTGGCGCCCAGCCACCCCGGACGGCCGGCCGATTCTGGGCTGGAGCGCCTGTCAGGGGCTGCTCTACGCCACCGGCCACGGCTTCGACGGGCTGACGCTGGCCCCGCTGACTGCGGCGGTGGTGACCGCCCTGATCCAGGGGGAGCCCCCACCGATCCCCCTGACCGACCTGGCGCCAGACCGCTTTACGACCGTCTCCTGAGCGCCGCCCAAACCCCACCGCCGGGAGGGGACCGATGCCCTGGGGATGGCTGCTGACCGGTCTGCATATCCTGGCCGCGACCGTCTGGGTCGGCGGCATGCTCTTCCTGGCGCTGGTCCTGGGACCGCTCAGCCGGGCATGGCCCGAGGCCGAACGGGCGCGGCTCTTCCAGGCCGTCGGCCGCCGCTTCCGCCCCATCGGCTGGACGGCGGCGGCCGTGCTGGTCGTCACCGGGCTTGGCCAGGTCTGGCTGCGGACCGCCGGCGGGATCGCCCTGCCCACGCCCCAGTTCGGCTGGCTGCTCGCTGTCAAAGTTCTGCTGGTCGGCCTGCTGCTCGGCGGTCAGGCCCTCCACGACTTCGTCTGGGGACCGCAGCAGACCGCTCTCGGGGCCTCGCTCCAGAAACAGCCCGACGGCGCGCTGGCCCGCCGTTATGCCCGCCTGCGCCACCGCACACGCCTGGTCGCCCGCCTGACCACTTTTCTGGCGCTGGCCGTGGTCCTTCTGGGCGCCGGGCTGCGCTGGAGCTGACCCCATGGGGGGACGGACGGTCTCGGGCGGGGCCGCGCGCTCGCTCACCGACCCGTCCGTGGTTCTGGTGCGCCTGGCTCTGGCCTGGGCGCTGGGCGGGGGCTTCAGTCTGGGATTGCTGGCCCTGGCCCTCCGGCAGGGCTGGCTGCACTGGCCGCTTCCCTGGCCGGTCCTGGCCCAGCTGCACGGTCAGGTACAGACCCTGGGCTTTCTGCTGCTCTTCGTCGTGGGGGTGGCCGCCCGTCTCTTTCCTCCCTTGCTCGCCACCACCCTCCCCCAGCCCGGCCGGGTGACCGCCGGCGGCGTCCTCCTCGCGCTGGGACTCCTTCTCCGGCTGGTGGCCCAGCCCATCCTGACGCTACCGGGACGGCCGGTCTGGCTGGCCGCCAGCGCCCTCCTGCCTCTCGTCGCTCTGGGGCTTCTGGTGACAGGCTTCTGGCCCCTGGTGCGCCGGGCGGTGGTCTGGGAGAGCTGGCTGGTCTTCCCGGCCCTGGGACTCCTGACGCTGGCGGCCAGCCTGGGTCTCCACGGGTGGGCCGGCGTCGTCCTCGCCGGCGGCACGGCGGTGGTGCCGGCTCCGCTGGACCGGGCCACGGTCGACCTCGCCCTCTGGGGCTTCCCGGTGCTGGTGGCCTTCGGGGTGAGCGCCAGGATCCTGCCACGGTTCCTGCACCTGCGACCAGCCTCTCAGCCGCTGGCGCTGGCCGGAGGCGGCCTCTACACCCTCGGCCTGCTGAGCCTGGCCCTGAGCGCCCTCGGACCGCCGGCCGTCGGCGCTGGCGGCCGGCTGGCGATGGTCGCGGGGCTGCTGGCCTTTCTCGCCGGACTCCGCCTCTACGAGCCGCCGGTCCGCTCCGCCGGCGCGCCGCAGATCACCGAGCCGAGCCGCCGCTGGCTGCGCTGGACGTATCTGTGGCTGCCGGGCGGGAGCCTGCTGCTCGCCGCCGAGGCGCTGACCGGACCAGCGACGCTGCCCCACGCGGGCGCCGCCGCCCGGCACGCGGTCGGCCAGGGGTTTCTTCTGCTGCTCATCGTGGTGATCGGGGCCCGGATCCTGCCCGGCTTCGCCCCCTTTATGACCAGCCGTCCCCGTCTCCTGACGGCCCTGGCCACGCTCGGCAGCGCGGGTGCCCTCCTGCGCGTCCTGGGCGAACTGCTAAGGCTCCGCCCGCTGGCCGACCTTGCCCTGGCGCTCGGGGCGGGGCTCAGCACCCTTGGCTTCGCCGTCTTCGCTGTTCTCCTCTGGCCGCGCCTGACGCCGGTCCGGCGCGCGGCCCCCGCCGACCGCCCGCGCCCCTAAGAACGAAGGGAGGGATGCCCTCGAGGCACCCCTCCCGCGCGGACGGGCGGCCTCAGTGGCCGCCCGCGCCGGCCGTCCCGCCGCCGAGCGGCTGGAAGATCTCGGGGTTGGCCGGCCCCTCGACCTCCAGCTGGGCCACCGCCCCTTTCTCCAGCCGGCCCAGGCTGTGGTCAACCAGCGTGTAGGTGCCGGGGTAGTCGAGTCGGAACTCGACGATCGTCGCCCCGCCGGCGGGGACCAGCGTCGTCTGGACGTTGCGCAGCACCGGCGCGGTGGCGCCCTCCGGGTAGACCCGGTCGAAGATCTCGCCGATGATGTGGAAGCTGGAGGTCAGGTTCGGGCCGCCGACCCCGAAGAAGAGACGGACGGTCTCACCGACCCGGGCCCGCAGCGCCCGCTCGCCGGTCAGCGCCCGCGCACCCCCGTTGAAGAGAACGTAGTCCGGGCGTTCCTCCAGCAGCTTGGCCAGCGAGAACTGGCGCAGCCCCGGCTCGCTCCGGGCACCCTGGAGGTAGAGCTCGCCCTGCATCACGTAGAACTCGCGGTCCACCGGTGGCAGCCCCTCAGGGGGCTCGACGACGATGAGCCCGTACATGCCGTTGGCGATGTGCTGCGCCACTGTGGGGGTGGCGCAGTGGTAGACGTAGACGCCGGGGTTGAGCGCCTTGAAGCGGAAGGTGGCCTGACCGCCCGGCGGCACCTGGGTCACGCGGGCGCCCCCACCCGGGCCGGTCACCGCGTGCAGGTCGATGCTGTGCACGTGCTGGCTGTTGGCGGCGTTCTTGAACGTCAGTTCGACCGTGTCGCCTTGGCGCACCCGGATCATCGGTCCGGGGACCGTGCCGCCGAAGGTCCAGAACGTGTAGGCGATGCCCTCATCCAGGAGGGCGGTGACCTCTCGGGCCTCGATCTCGACCCTGACCAGCGCGGGCGTCGTCCGCTGGACGGGCGGGGCCACCGCGGGCTGGGGCAGCCGGCTCAGGCCGGGCGGCAGCGGCTGGGCCACCGCCGGCGCCTCGACCGGCCGGGTCTGGACCAGCGGCCAGGGCCGGGCCGTGACACAGGCGCTCAGGATCAGCGCCAGCCCACCGAGCAACGTCGGGAACGCCCACCACCGTCTGAACATTGCCAACACCTCCTCACCCTTTGCGCCGCCTCCGTGACCGGAGGCGGTGCTCGCTTGGGGTATACCCTGGCCGGGGCCACCACCGCCTCACCCGGTGGTGTAGGGAATGGGTAGGCCGGGCCGGCCCGGAGCTTGCTCGCCCCAGAGAGGGGGAGACCTACCCATCCTGGTGGCCTTCCCGGCCCGGCCTACCCAAAGGGGTGTTGCCGGCCGCGCCGGTCTTGGGGATAATCCTGACTGAGGCACCCGTCCACGGGCCCGCCCACCAGCACGCTCAAGGAGGGGGTATGGCCTGGCCCGAACACTTCCTGCCCCGTGGGGCGCTGCTCTTTATGCTGATCCTTCTGGCGCTGGTCGTCCTGTTCTGGCTGCCGATCTATCTGACCCTGTTGCAGCGGGGGCTGGTCTGATGGAACGGCGGGAGAGTTATCTGGCCTATCTGTATGAGTCCGCCTGGATCCTGCCCAGCGTGGCCATTCCGGTCGGCATGCTGGTGGCCCTGGTCCTGACCGCGTTCGCCATCGGCATCCATCTGCCGGGGCAGACGGCCACGGTCGATCCCCGCCGGCTGGCCCAGACACCGCCCTTTGACCGGCCCGGCCTCCGCGAGGTCCGCCCCGGCCAGTACGAGGCGGTGGTCATCGGCCAGATCTGGAGCTTCACCCCCAACGAGATCCAGGTGCCGGCCGGGGCGACCGTCACCTTCATCGCCACCAGCCGCGACGTGGTCCACGGCTTCCGGATCCAGGGGACGACCGTGAACGGCATGCTCATCCCCGGACAGGTCACGCGTCTGACCTACCGCTTCACCCAGCCCGGTGAGTACCTGCTGGTCTGCCACGAGTACTGCGGCGTCGGCCACCACGGCATGTACGGACGGATCCGGGTCGTCGCCCCGACGCCCTAGGAGGAGAAGCAGCATGACCGCTCCCGAGAACCGACTGGTCCGCGGCTACCTGATCGTGGCGCTTCTCGCGCTGGCGGTGGGCGGCCTCTTCGGCCCGCTCCAGGCCCTCAACTGGGCCGGCCTGGACCTCTACGGACTGATCCCCGGCCTTCGCTCGTACTACCAGGGGCTGTCGCTCCACGGCACGCTGCTGGTGCTTGTCTGGACCACGTTCTTTATCGGCGGCTTCCTGCTCTTTGTCACCCGCCAGAGCCTCGGACAGCCGCTCCCACGGCCCGGTCTGGCCTGGGCCACCTTCTGGCTGATGGTCGTGGGGCTGGTCCTGGCGGCCCTGCCGCTTCTCAGCAACGACGCCACCGTTCTCTTCACCTTCTACGCCCCGCTCAAGGCCAGCCCGCTGTTCTACCTGGGGCTTGGGCTCATCGTGGTCGGGACCTGGCTGCTGACTCTGACCCTGGGCCTGGCCTACCGTCGGTGGCGAGCGGCCCATCCCGGCGAGCCCTATCCCCTGCCGGCCTTCATGGCCCTGGTGACCATGCTCATGTGGACGCTGGCCAGCCTGGGGATCGCCTTCGAGGTCGTCTTCCTGCTCCTTCCCTGGTCGGTGGGCCTGACCGGCGGGGTTGACGCGCTGCTGACCCGCACCCTCTTCTGGTTCACCGGCCACCCCATCGTCTACTTCTGGCTGCTCCCGGCCTACCTCTCGTGGTACACGCTGGTCCCGCGCCACGCTGGCGGGTCTCTGTTCAGCGAGCCCATGGCCCGGCTCTCGTTTCTCCTGTTTCTGACCACCTCGATCCCGGTGGGAGTCCACCACCAGTTCACCGACCCCGGCATCAGCGAGGGTCCCAAACTCCTGCACACCTTCTTCACCTTCGTCGTCTTCTTCCCCAGTCTCCTCACCGCCTTCAACGTGGCCGCCTCGCTGGAGAGCGCCGCCCGCCGGCGCGGCGAACAGGGCTGGCTGGGCTGGCTGTGGCGCCAGCGCTGGGGCGACCCGGTCCTGACCGCCCAGCTGCTGGCGATGATCCTTTTCATCTTCGGCGGCATCGGCGGACTGGTCAACGCCTCGCTGAATGTCAACCTCCTGGTTCACAACACCGCCTGGATCGTGGGCCACTTCCACCTGACCGTGGGCTCGGCGGTGACGCTGACCTTCATGGGTGTCACCTACTGGCTGCTCCCCCACCTCCTGGGGCGCCAGCTGTGGAGCCGTGGTCTGGCCCTGGCCCAGGCCGTCCTGTGGTTCGTCGGCATGGCTGTTTTCGCCTACGCGTTACATAACCTCGGCCTTCTGGACACGCCCCGTCGGACGATGCTGGGGGCGGCTCCCTATCGCCTGGCCGAGTGGCAGCCGTGGCTGGTGCTGGTGGGGATAGGGGGCGTGATCCTCTTCCTGAGCGGGCTGCTGTACTTTGTCCTGGTGGTCCTAACCGCCCTGGCCGGCGAGCGTCAGCCGGTGCCCGCTCCGGCCTTCGCCGAGACGATCCATGGTCCGGCCGACACCCCGCGCGCCTTCGACCGTCTGGCCCCGTGGCTGGTGGTCAGCGTGGTGCTCACCATGGTGGGCTACGGGCCGGTCTTCTGGCAGGTGCTCAGCCAGGGAACGCCGCCGGCAGCCGGGCTGCGCGTCTGGTGAGACGCCTCTACGGACGCGGCGGGCGGGCGGAGGCTCGGGCCAGCTCCAGCGCCCAGACGCTCAGCGGGCGCAGGTAGAGCGAGGCCCGGAAGTTCCCGGCCGCGTCCCAGGCCTCGGGTGTCCGGAACCAGTAGCCTTTCTGCTGGTAGATGACGTTGTAGGCGCCCCAGGCGGTCTGCCAGGCCTCGGCGACCAGGCCGTGCTGGGCCATGGCCGCCGCCACGGCGAAGACCACCCCGCTCCAGACCTCCCCGGCCTGGTCGGCGCCCGTCTCGACCGTTCCGTCGGGGCGCATGCCGTTAACCGCCCCCCAGGCGCCCTGATTGAACCGCTGGACGTTGAAGGCGAAGACGGTCTGCAGCGCCTGGCGGGCCCGGTCGTGGGGAACCACGGGCGGCAGACCGAGAAGCAGCGCGTACCATTGGCCAGCCAGATGGTCGGCCATGATCGTCTCGGCGCCGGGGCCGCCGCTCGTATCGAAGCGATAGTAGCGGCCGGTCCAGAGACGGTCTTCGTAGAGCGCCTGGGCCCGCGCCCGCTGCACGGCGTACTCCCGCGCGCGGGCGACCTCCCCGCGCAGAGTGGCCAGGTGCTCGAGGGCGGCCAGGGCCGCGATCCAGAGGCCGCCACAGTAGGCGCTCACCCCGCGCATCGGCCAGGTATCGTAGGTCTGGTCGGGGAAGCCTTCGTTCTCGGGGATCCCGTCGCCGTCGCGGTCCATGGCCTGCAGGTACGCGTGGGCCTGACGGACCGCTGGCCAGCAGGCCTCGAGAAAATCATGGTCGTGGGTCCAGAGGAAGTCGCGGGCCACCAGCAGGATGAACTTAGCGTTGAGGTCTTTCCAGCGGTTGACGTCCTGGAAATGGTAGGCGTTGGGGCGCAGCCATGGATCCTCGTCGGGCATCCCCAGGTCGTGAGGAACGGCCCCCGCCTGCTTGCGGACGGTCCGCGCTCGGGTGGCCTGGATGGTGACCGGTTCGAGGTCGGCCTGGCCGACGGCGGCCGCGAACTGACGCATGACGCTCTTCTCCAGGTCGGGCCAGAAGAGCAGCAAAGGGAACGAGCCGTAGAAGCGCACGTCCAGCGTCTCATAGAAGGGATAGTCAAAGCACTCCAGGGTGGCGAACCGTTCCTGACCGCTGTCGGGCTGGCCGACCAGACCGTTCTCCCAGGCGGTGCCGCCGTCGACCAGGACGTAGAGTTCGTTGAAGAGCATGCCCTTGAACCAGTCGGGGCGGTCGGGGGCCTCGAGAACGGGCCGCTGCCAGTCCCGAATGGCCTGGCGCCAGGCCGGGTACTGCGCCAGGGCCTGGCGGGCGAGCTGGCGGGCCTGGTGGCCGTCGCGGCCGACAAAGCGGGTGTAGCGCTTGTACCAGCGTCGCCCGTGGCCGAAGACCATGATCGGCCGGTCCCAGGCCAGGACGAAGGGCACCGTCCGGCTCTCACCGGGAGCCAGCGTCACGGTGGCGGCCAGGGCCCCGGCGATCGGCTCGGTCGGCGCGGCCGGCCGGAGATCGACCACGTCGTCGAGGGTGCCGTCGGCCGCGAAGTCCTCCCAGACCGCCCGGCCGTCGCCCTCAGCCGGGAAGCGACTGTAGAAGGTGGCGCGCAGTCCCGGCGCCTCCTGGGTGGCCAGGCAGAACTCACCATCCCACGGCTCGGTCACCGCCGGGCTGTCGCGGCCGAGGACCAGGCCGACGATCCGTCCGGCTGGGGTTGACAGCGACCAGGGGACATTCTGGTTCCCGGCGTTGCGTCGGGCCCGGTAGTCCCAGCCGACCAGATTGGCCCAGCTGAACAGAATCCCCACGGTGACCGGCTCCGGGTGAGGGTTCCGGAGCCGGTACTCGAAGACGCCCACCGGGTAACTGGACTCGCGGTAGTTGTGGGGCAGGACCGGCGAGAGCTGCTCGACGATGGCCTCGACGCCCAGGACCGCCGGGTCGTAGACGAACCAGGCCCGGGGAAAGAGGGCGGCGTAATAGCCGGCGCCTGGCGGATAATGCCAGTTCCAGGCCGCGAGGGCCGGGCCAAGCTGGCCGGCGCAGAGAACCAGGGCCTGACGGTGCTCACCACGCTGAACGAACAGGGCGAACTGGCAGGCCGCGATGGGCTGATACCAGTGACGGCCGGGGTCGAGGTGCCAGCGGGCGAAGTCGCCCCGATAGGTGCGGCCGATGCTGCCCGCGCCCAGCCCGCCGAGGGGCACCCCCTGCCAGTAGCCGTCGTCGATCTGCCACTCCTGACCGGGGCGCGGGCGCCCGGGGTTTGGCAGCGGCTGGCCGATGGGCCGGCGCCAGGCGGCGGTTGGGATGACCGGCGGCGGAGCGGTGATCATCGGCGTCCTCTCCACGCGTCCTGGGTGTTCGGGCGCCCGGCGACCGCCCTCCAGCAGCAGACCAAGCAGCCCGAGCCCGAGGCCGCCCAGGAGATCGCGCCGCCGCACGCCCATCCTCACCGGTGATCCTGCCACCACCGGCCCTCACCAGCAAGAGGCCGGCCACGGCCAGCGGTTGTTGAGATTTTCCCGGGCCCCCCTCTTGCACGCGCCGAGCGGCGTGGCTATAATAGAAAATGCAATCGGGGCGTGGCGCAGCCTGGTAGCGCACTAGTATGGGGTGCTAGTGGTCGCCCGTTCGAATCGGGCCGCCCCGACCAGTCAGGAGATGAGGGTTGGCCCTCATCTCCTTTCTTTGTTGATCACGCCGCTCGTCCCAGCCAGAATCCAGCATCACCGGTCGAAGGAGGTTGGTATGGCCGAGCGCGCTCTCGTGGCCCAGCCCCGCACCATCCTGGGCAAAGCTGTCAAACGCCTGCGCCGGGCTGGTATCACCCCCATCAACCTCTACGGTCCCGGCCTGCCCTCCCAGCCCCTCCAGGTCGAGACCCGCGCCCTTCTCCAGGCCCTGGCCGGGGCCACGCCGACCACCCGCTTCCACCTCACGGTCGACGGTCAGGAGCACATCGCCCTTATCAAACAGGTCGACCGCCATCCGATCACCGGCGAGGTCCGGCACGTTGATTTCTACGCCATCGAGCAGGCGGGGAAGGTCCGGGTGGCGGTGCCGCTGCGCTTCGTCGGCGAGGCGCCGGCGGTCCAGCGCGGCGAAGGCGTCCTGGTCCATTACCTGGAGACGGTCGAACTGGAGGGCCGTCCCACCGATCTGCCCGAGGTGATCGCCGTCGATCTGACACGCCTGGACCGGGCGCCGAGTGTGATCCACGCCGGCGACCTGCCGCTGCCGCCGGGCGTCCGTCTGGTCACCGACCCCACAGCGCCGGTGGTGACCGTCGAGCCGCCACCGGCCGCAGCGGCCATCGAGGAGGCTCCGGAGGAGGCCCCATCGCCGGCGGAGCAGGCCCGGCTTCAGGTGTGAACGGCTCTGCGCCCAGCGAGATCACTGATGGAGGCGTCTGCATGGCTCCTGAGACACCGCCCCGACGGGTGGCCATCGTCACCGGCGGGGGTCGTGGCATCGGCCGGGCCTCGGCCCTCCGGCTGGCCCAGGCCGGGCGCGACATCGTCATCGCCGACATCGGCGACTTCGGCGCGGCCGTGGTCCCCGAGATCGAGCGGCTGGGACGCCGGGCCCTCTTTATCAAGACCGACGTCGCCGATCGGGCCCAGGTCGAGGCCATGGTCGTCCGGACGCTCGAGGCCTTCGGGCGGATCGACATCCTGGTCAACTGCGCCGGCATCCTGGGCGTCGAACGGCCGTTCCTGGAGCAGCCCGACAGCGAGTGGGAGCGGGTGCTGGCGGTGAATCTCCACGGGGTCTACTACTGCTGCCGGGCCGTCCTGCCGCACATGCTCCGCCAGCGCTGGGGACGGATCGTCACCATCTCCTCGGGCGCCCGCCGGGGAGCCGCCCTGCTGGCCCCATACGCCGTCTCCAAGGGGGCGGTGGTGGCGCTGATGCGCTCGATCGCCAACTGCTACGCCAAAGATGGCGTCCTGGCCAACTGTGTCGAGCCAGGACGGGCCCTGACCGACATGGTGATCCCGCGCTTCAGCCCTGAACATCTGGCCAATCCGCCGGGCGTGGCCATCGGCCGCTACGCCGACCCCGATGAGGTGGCGGTGGTGGTGACCTACCTCTGCTCGGAGGAGAACACCTATACGGTCGGCGCGGTCTGGCGGGTGGCCGGCACGGCCGGCTAGCGCGTTGACAGCGCCGGCCGCCCCCTCTACAATCCCAAACCGAACTCTGCCACAGGAGGCGCCGTTGGAACGCCACTGGTCCGACGCCGTCGGCAACGTGATCGCCCTGACGATCCCCCTCCTTATCTTCCTGTACCTGAGCCTCCTCTTCTTTGGCATTATGTTCGCGGGCGGGACCTCGACGCCGCCGCCAGCCCACTGAACGGCTCACCCCCCGTCCGGCGCAGCGGAGGGACCTCTCCGCTGCGCCGTTCGCATGGCCCGCGTGGCCGCGCTGGGCTTCCTGTCGGCCATCAGCCGGCGCTGGTCCACTCCGCCCGCTGTCACCGACCGGTAACCGGGCTGAGACGTGCAGGTCACACCGTTCTGGTGCCCTTCGTCAGCGGCCCGACGTGGCCGGGAACCTCCGCTGGCCGCGAGGCGTCATCAGGGTCGGAGGCACCACCGAGACCGGAGGGTGAAGGGAGGGACACGGTGCACCTGGAGCGTCGTCGTCTGTTGCGCGGCAGTCTGGCGGCCTTGACCACCCTCGGCCTGGGTCTGCTGGCCGTCAGCGCGGTGGCGGCCAGCGTGCCGCTCCTGACCGACGCCATCCTCACCCTCCAGCTGCGGCAGACCCTGGCGGCTGCGACCGGCCCCTCCCCGACCACCGTTCTCCTGCGCTGGCGCGCTCCCCTGGGCGATTTTCCACCGACGGCCGAGGTTCAGCGGACCGACCAGTTCCTGACCACTCTCGTTCCGGAGCTGCTCCGGGTCCCTCTTCGCTCTCCGGTCCGGCTGGCTCAGACCGGGCGTCTCGCCCTGCTGACCAGTCGGGCGGGGAGACCCGCCCGACTGGTGAGTACGGCTTCTTCCTCTGGCTGAGCGATCTCGCCGCCCGGGCCGATCTGCTCGAGGGGCGCTGGCCCGAGAGCGGGCCGGACCTGGAGGCGGTGATGCTGACCCAGGGGATCGACCGCCTGGGCGTCGCCGTCGGCGAGTTCGTCTGGGTCGAGCGGCCCGGCTCCCCCCCACTGGCCGTGCGGATCGTCGGGCGCTGGCACCCGCGCGACCCGGCCGATCCCGCCTGGGTCGTCTCGCCGGAGACCTACGCCCTGGCGCTGGTGGTCCCGGCCGAGACCTTCCACACCCACCTCCCGCGCCTGCTCCCCCGGGCCAGCCCGGAGTTCGTCTGGGGCTTTGTCCTCGATCCCCAGGCTCTGCGGGCCGACGACGCGGGCCCGCTGCTGGGCGCCCTGGCGGACCTGCGCCGCCAGGCCCAGCGGCACCGTCCGGGGCTGGTGCTGGAACGGGCGCCCGAGGCGGCGCTGGCCGCCGCCCAGCGCCAGGCCCAGCGGCTCTTTGTGCTTCTTGGGGCGATCAGTCTGCCGCTGCTGCTGACCAGCGGCCTTTTCCTCAGCGCCGCCGCCCGGCTTCTGGTTGAGGGGCAGCGGGCCGAGATCGCCGTCCTCAAAAGCCGGGGCGCCAGCACGCTCCAGATCGTCGTTCTGTTCTGGCTGGTCACGCTGCCGCTGGCCGGGATGGCGGTTCTGGCCAGCCCGGCGCTTGGCGGGCTTCTGGCCGCCGGTCTGGGCGGGGCTGGCTGGCTCGTCGGCGACGCCGGAGAGCGGGTGGATCTGCCGGTCGTCCCGGGACCGGCGGCCCTGGTCGGCGCCGCCATCGCGGTCGGACTGGCCTGGCTGGGCCTCGGCTGGCCGGCCTGGGAGGCGGCCCGGACCACGGTGGTCACCTACCGCCAGGAACTGGCGCGGCGTCTGCGGACGCCCCTCTGGGAGCGGGCCCTCCTCGACCTCCTGCCGCTTCCGGTCGCCGGCTACGGCTACTACCTGCTCCACCAGCGGGGAGCGCTCCTGCCGGCGGACGCCGGCCTGCGGGATCCACTTCCTCTGGTCGCCCCGGCCCTGTTCATCATCGCCGGCGGGCTGGTCTACCGCCGGCTGCTGCCCGGTCTCTGGGGACTAGCCGAACGGGCGGGCCGGGTCGTGGCCGGGCCGACCCTGCTCCTGGCGCTGCGCCAGGTCAGCCGGCACCCCTTCGAGTACCGGGGGATCGTGCTGATGCTGGTGGTGACGCTGGCCCTGAGCCTCTTCAGCGTCTCGGCCGCCCGGGCGCTGGCCGAGAGCGACCAGGTGGCGGTGGACTATCGGGTTGGGGCTGATCTGCGCCTGGGGGAGGAGGGAGTGGTGAACCCGCTAACCGGCGAGTGGATCCTTCGTCCGGTCGACGACTCCCGGGCGGTGCCCGGTGTCCTGGCCGCCGCCCGGGTGGTCCGGGCCAGCGGCCGCCTGACGGTGGAGGGGCGCGCCACCCCGATCCAGGTCCTGGCAGTCGAACCGGCCGAGCTGGTCGAGGTCGTCCGCTGGCGGCCGGAGTACGCCGACCAGCCGCTGCTCGATCTGTTCAGTGCCCTGGCGGCCAGCGAGACGGCCGCGCTGGTCGACCGGCGACTGGCCGAGCAGCTGCGCCTCCGGCCGGGCGACGAGATCGCCCTGGCGGTCGGTGACCAGGCACTGAACATAACAGTCGCCGGCGTCAGCGCCTACTTTCCCACGCTCCTCCCGACGGAGGGGCCGTTCATTATCGTCAATCTTGAACAGCTGCTGGGCTGGATAGGGCTTTCCGGCGTCGAGATCTGGCTGCGGCTGGCGCCCGCGGTCGACGACGCCGCCGTCCTGACGGCCCTGGCCCAGCAAGGTCTGGCGGTCTCGCCGCTGGCCTCACGGACGGTTCTGCTGGCTGCCCGCCAGCGCGACCCCGGCCGGCTGGGGGTCTTCGGACTTCTGGGACTGGGGCTGAGCGTGGGGGTCGGGCTGAGGCTGCTGGGCTGGTCTACCGCCAGTTACCTGGCCTTCCGGCGGCGCCTGGTTTAGATCGGCGTCCTGCGGGCGCTGGGGCTGAGCAGCCGTCAGGTGGGCTGGCTCCTGGTGAGCGAGGAGATCGGGGTGATCGTCAGCAGTCTGGGGCCAGGGCTGTTGCTGGGGCTCCTGACCGCCGGGCTCTACGGGCCGCATCTTCTGGACGAACCGCCGGCCGGGCCACCGCCCCAGCCGGTGCTGGCCTGGGCCGAGGCGGGCTCTCTGACCGGGCTTCTGGCGCTGGGGCTGCTGGGGACACTGCCGGTGACTCTGGGGCTGCTGCGGCGCGTACGGATCCACGAGGCCCTCAAACTGGGCGAGGCGGTCTGAGGATTCTCACCAGACTCTAACGGCCAGCCGACGACGGTGGCGGTATGATCCCCGACGGGCCGGCCGGCCCGTCGGGGAGCCGGCCGCTCCCATGCGCATAAGTGCCCTTATGCGCATGACTTCATCCACCGTCACACCCGGCCAGGAGCGCCGCGATGACGCCGACCGTCGCCCAGGCCATCGCCACCTTCCTCGAGAGCGCCCGCCTCTCGCCCCGCACCATCGCCACCTACCGCCAGGCCCTCCAGGCCTTCTGTCAGCACCTGCAGCGTCAGGGGCTGGACCCGGCGACCGCCCCGGTCACCGCGTTGACCATCGACCACGTCGTCGGGTTTCTCACCGCCCGCGCCCCGCGCAGTCCCCAGACCCGCGCCGAGGTCTCGGCCCTGCGCACCGCCCTGACCTACCTGGCCGGCGTCCGCAAGTTCTACGCCTACCTCACCGCCGCCGACCTCCATCCCACCCTCTCCACCGAAAAACTGGCCCTGCGCCTCACGGCCATGCGCGGCCGCTTCACCCCCCCACCTCCCCGCGTCCACCGCCGCGATCTGGAGCGGCTGATTAATTATGTAAAATCACTGCCGCCGGAGCGCCAGCCGGCCCGCGAACTCCGCCGCCGCAAGATCGTCGCCCTCGTCCTTCTCCTGGCCCGCACCGGCCTGCGCCTCTCCGAGCTCTGCGCCCTCCGCCGCCAGGATATCGACCTGAGCGAGGGCACGGTCTTCGTCTTCCGGGGCAAGAACAATAAATCCCGCCTCACCTATTTCGACCGCGAGACCGCCCAGGCCCTCCTGGCCTACTGGGAAGCCCGTGGCGACCGGGCCCACGGCCGGGTGGGCGACCTCCCGGCTTTCTCCGGCCGCGATCGCCCCGGCCAGCCCGGCACCCCCATCCGCCCCCGGACCGTCCAGGCCCTCATCACCACCCTGGCCACCGCCGCCGGTCTGTCAGCCCCCATCACCCCCCACAGCTTCCGCCACGGCCTGGCCACCGAACTGGTCCGCCGCCGCGTCCGCGAGTCGGTGGTCCAGCGGCTGATGGGCCACGCCAACCCGGCCACCACCCAGATTTATGTCCACCTGGTGAACGAAGAGGTCCAGGCGGAGTACCGTGAGGCCTTTGGCGCGTACGACCCGCCGACCGGTCAGCCTGCCGACGGGCGCCCCGACCCCGAAGAGTAGACGGCGCCCCACCACGGCGACGGGTCTCCGAGACAGGCCGATCGCACCGCCGTGGCCCCGGTCTGCGGGGGCGCCCGCCTAGTGGGTGGCGGTGATCGGCAGGGTGAGGGCCCGGCCGTGCCAGTCCTGGCGGATCCAGGCGTAGGCCGGGTCGTCGTAGGGGGTCATCTCGCGGGTTTCGCCGGCCAGGATGTTGAGGTAGTAGACGTTGCTGCCCGGCGCGGCCACCACCGGATGGTAGCCCTCCGGCACCAGAACAAGATCGCCATCGCGGGCCACCACCACCTCGTCGCGGGCGGTGTCACGCGTGTAGAGGCGTTGAAGGGCGAAGCCCTCGGGCGGGTCGATCCGGTAGTAGTAGACCTCTTCCAGATAGGGCGAGCCACCCCGCCCGTCGTGGCGGTGCGGCGGGAAACTCGACCAGTTGCCGCTCGGCGTCAGCACCTCGACCACCAGCAGACGCTCGGCCGGGAAGTCGGGCGCGAGGACGTGCGAGACCTGCCGGGTCACGTTGGCCCCGCCGCGGATCTCCACCCGCACCGCCTCCGGCCGGACCAGCCGCACCGGATAGCGCCGCTCGGCCGGCGCCCGGCCGAGCGCAAACTCCAGCGCCGTGGTCGCGGTCAGGTCGAGCCGCGAGGCGCGAGGAAGGTAGAGGGCGGTCGGGAGAGCGGTGAATACGCTCCGCCGACCAACGATCTCGAAGGTCTGCCCCTCGACCGTGGCCCGGGCGGAGCCGGTCAGAAAGACCAGCACCGCCTCCTCGGGGCCGGTCTCCAGCTGCCAGGTCGCCCCAGCCGGGAGCGCCCAGACCTCGAAAGCGAGATAGCGCCAGCCGGCCGTGGCCGGGTCGACCCCGACCAGCCGGCCGGGCCCTGGAACCGGGGAGAGACGCATCACTCCACCTCCCAGAGGTCGACCGGACGGCCCTCGCGGTGGCTCCGGGTCGCCGCCAGCGCGATACGCAGCGCCTCCAGCGCGTCGCGCGGCCCCGGACGCGGCGGCTGGCCGCCCTGCACCGCCTGGACAAACGCCGCCAGCTCCCGGCGGTAGGCCTCCTGAAAACGGTCGGCGAAGAAGCGATAATGGTCGGCCTGCAGACCGGTCGGACCGAACTGCCAGAGCGGCGTCCGGGGCAGGGCCTCGACGACGATCTTGCCCCGCGCCCCGAAGACCTCGGTCCGGATGTCGTAGCCGTAGACCGCCCGGCGCGAGTTCTCCACTACCCCCAGGGCGCCATTGGCGAAGCGCAGAACGGTCAGGCTGGTGTCCACATCGCCGACGGCGTAGAACCCGGGGTCGACCAGCACCGCTCCCCAGGCCTGAACGGTCAGCACCTCGCCGACCAGGAAGCGGGCCAGATCGTAATCGTGGATGGCCATATCGACGAACATCCCCCCGCTCGTCGCCAGGTAGCGGAAGGGAGGCGGGAAGGGGTCACGGCCGACCGCACGGAACATCTCAACCGGGCCGATGGCGCCCTCCTCGAGGAGAGCCCGGGCTCGCTGATAGCCAGGGTCGAAGCGCCGCTGGAATCCGATCTGAAAAGGAACACCCATTTCGGCCACCACCTGAAGCGCCCGCCGCGTCTCCGCCAGCGTCAGGGCCACCGGCTTCTCGCAGAAGACCGCCAGCCGGCGCCGGGCCGCCGCCACGATCAGATCGGCGTGCGTCTCCGTCGGGGTGGCAATGACCACCGCCTCGACCGCCGGATGGTCGAGGGCCCGGGCCACGTCGTCGGTGTCCTGCTCGGCCCGGGCCAGAGTCCGGGCGGCCTCGGCGGCGGCCCGGTCGGGATCAACCACCGCCACCACCCGCACCGTCGGCAGACCGCCCAGGGTGGCAGCGTGCAGCCGGCCGATACGGCCGGCCCCCAGCAGGACGACGCCCAGCGTTTGCCTCATCGCGGGTGCAGCCGGCCCTCCAGATACGCGCGGTTCCGACGGGCCGTCTCCGTGGGGTCGATGGGCGTGGTGTCCTGCTCGACGATCACCCAGCCGTCGTAGCCCAGCCCGCGCAGACGGGCGAGGAGGGCCGGGAGCGGCAGGACACCGCTCCCCAGGAAGGTGAAGATGTACCGCCGCAGGGCGGTGTGGAAGTCCCACCGCTCGGCCCGCGCCTGCGCCAGGACCGCCCCGTCCACGTCCTTGAGGTGGACATACACCACCCGCGGACCGTAGCGGTCGAGCAGAGCCAGGACATCGCCACCGCCATAGATCAGGTGCCCGGTGTCCAGGCACCAGCCCACCAGGTCGGGGTCGGTCTGGTCGAGCAGACGGGCCGTCTCCGCCGCCGTCTCGATATAGGTGCCGACGTGGTTGTGAAAGGCCAGCCGCAGTCCCAACGGCCGGACCTCACGGGCCAGGTGGTGCAGCCCCTCCACCAGACTGGCCCACTGGGCCTCGGTCAGACCGTCTGCCGGCGTGACGCGCCCGGCCACCACCCGGCGGTGTTCATCGCCGGCGTCGGCGGCGATGAGATACTCCGCCCCCATGCGCTGAAGGAACCGGGCCCGCTCCAGCGCGCCCGCGATCTCGGCGGCCCACCGGTCGGGCGCACGCAGGTCGAGAGCGGTGAAAGCGGCCACCAGCCGCAGGCCCCGCGCCTGGAGGGCCGGCCCCAGAACCGCCGGATCGGCCGGCAGGCTGCGCGACCACTCGGTGGCCGTGTAGCCCGCCCGGACGATCTCGTCCAGAATGGTCGGGAAGGGCACCCAGGGGCGGTAGTCGGGCACGTCCTCGTTGTTCCAGTTGATAGGAGCGGTCCCAATCCGCACGGGCGCCTCCTAAAAGACGCGCTGGGCCCGGCGAGCCTGCTCGTAGGCCCGCCGGGCCTCCTGAACCCCGACCTCGCCGCTCACCGCGGCCACCGGCACGTCCCACCAGCCCTCGAAGTTCGGCACCCGCCGCTCCGGGTCCACCGGCACCACGATCACCGTGATGCGGTCGCTGGCCCGGGCCTCTGCCAGCGCCTGCCGCAGGGCCTCGGCCGTCGGAGCGTAGAGCGCCCGGGCCCCCATGGACTCGGCGTGCTTGACGAAATCCACCGGCACGTAGGGCCCGGTCAGACGGCGGGTGCGCTGATCGCGGAAGCGCAGCTCGTTGCCGAAACTGGGCGAGCCGACCGAGCGCTGAAGACCGTGGATGCTCTGGAAGCCGTGGTTGTCCACCAGGACGACCGTGATGGCGATCCCCTCCTGGACCGCGGTCACGATCTCCGAGTTCATCATCAGATACGAGCCGTCGCCGATCATGACGAAGACCGCGCGGTCGGGATCGGCCATCTTGACGCCGAGGCCCGCCGGGATCTCGTAGCCCATCGTCGAGTAGCCGTACTCCAGGTGGTAGGCCTTGGGATCGCTGGTCCGCCAGAGTTTGAGGAGATCACCCGGCAGGCTTCCGGCCGCGCAGACGACCACCCCGCGCTCGCCGGCGGCCTCGTTGACCAGGCCGATGACCTCCGCCTGCGCCAGGCAGGCCGGGTCCTTGACCCGCCGCAGGTCGTCGACGGTGGCCTCCCATTCGGCCTTCAGCCGGGCGATCTCCTGGCGGTAGTCCGGGCTGGTCTGGTAACCGGTCGCCTCCAGTGCCCGGGTGAGGGCCTCCAGGCCCCGTCTGGCGTCGGCGATGAGCGGAAGCGCCCGCAGTTTATAGGCGTCGAGCGGGGCGACGTTGAGGCCGATGAAGCGCACCTCGGGGTGCTGGAAGGCGGTCTTCGAGGCGGTGACGAAGTCGCCCAGTCGGGTGCCGATGGCCAGAACCACGTCGGCCTCGCGGGCCAGACGGTTGGCGGCCAGCCCACCGTTGGCTCCGACCGGGCCGACGTTGAGGGGATGGTTCCAGGGGAGGGCCCCCTTGCCAGCCTGGGTCTCGGCCACCGGGAGGCCGAAGCGCTCAGCAAAAGCCCGCAGGTCGGGCGTGGCCTCGGCGTAGATCGTGCCCCCGCCGGTGATGATGAGCGGCCGGCGGGCGCGCTGCAGGAGACGCACCGCCGCCGCCACCGCCTCCGGCTCCGGCACCGGCCGGCGGATGGGCCAGACCCGCTTCTCGAAGAAGCTGACGGGGAAGTCGTAGGCCTCGGTCTGGACGTCCTCGGGCAGAGCGATGGTCACCGCCCCGGTCTCGGCCGGGTCGGTCAGCACCCGGAAGGCCTCGGGCAGACTGCTCAGGAGCTGCTCGGGGCGGTAGATCCGGTCGAAGTACTTCGAAATCGGCCGGAAGACATCGTTGACGCTGACATCGTGCTCGAGCGGATGCTCGAGCTGCTGCAGCACCGGATCGGGCAGCCGGTTGGCGAAGTAGTCGCTGGGCAGGAGCAGGACCGGCAGCCGGTTGATCGTCGCCCCGGCGGCGGCCGTGACCATATTCGTCGCCCCCGGCCCGATCGAGGTCGTGCAGGCGAAGGTGGCCAGCCGGTTCTGCATCTTGGCGTAGGCCGCCGCCAGATGCACCATGGCCTGCTCGTTCTGCGGGCGGTAGTAGGGCAGCCCCACCTGCTCGCCCAGCTCCTCCAGGGCCTGTCCCAGCCCGGCCACGTTGCCGTGGCCGAAGATGCCCCAGACCCCGTGGATGAACCGGCGCTCAACACCGTCGCGCTCGACGTACTGCTGGCCGAGAAAGCGCACCAGGGCCTGGGCCACTGTCAGGCGCACTGTCAGCATGGCGCCCTCCTCGCCGCAAGACTTGGCCCGCGCTCCAGGCAGGCCAGGCCATCATACGCCAGACCGCCGCCGCTGTCAACGCGCCCAAAAGAAAAGGCCCTCGGTGAGGCGAGGGCCTGGAACCAGCCGTCCACGCTCGGCGCCGTCAGTCAAACCGACGGCCAGCCAGAAGGACCGCCGCGATCGCCCCGCTCACCACCAGGATCAGACCGGCGATGATGGCGCCCGTGCTCTCCAGCGCCAGGAAGAACGAACCGATGGCCGAGACGGTGAAGGCGATACAGACGATGAGCGCCAGGGGCATAAAGAGAGCGAAGAGCAGCTTCTCGCGCAGGGTCACAGCCCACCCCATCTGCCGTTACTTCCCGTGTCGACGCTGCCAGCGCTCGCGCTTCCGGCGCTTGCGATACTTGTGCTTGTTCATCTTCTTACGCCGCCACTTGAGCACCGAACCCATGCAGGGACGTTCCTCCTACTCCTTTCAGACTCGGCCGACGCTCCACACCAGTGTATTCTACCGCTTTCGCGCCACGCCGGCAACATGCCCCCGCACCCCCCGCCACGGCCGACAGGACCTCTCCCACCCCGGCCGTCGGCGGCCGGGTGTAGAATGATGGGGAGAGCACCGTGGCGCGAGGAGGGACCATGCTCACCGGAGCGCAGGCGCTGGTCCGGGCCCTGCGGGCCGAAGGGGTCAGCGTCGTTTTCGGCATCCCCGGGACCCACAACCTGCCGCTCTACGACGCCCTGCACGACGAGCCGGCCATGCGGGTCGTCACCACCCGCCACGAACAGGGAGCCGCCTTCATGGCCGATGGCTACGCCCGGGCCACCGGCGAGATCGGCGTCTGCCTCACGGTGACCGGCCCCGGCGTCACCAACACCCTGACCGCCCTCGGTCAGGCCTACTCCGACTCCTCGCCGGTCCTCCTCATCGCCACCCAGGTCCCCACCGACCAGCTCGAGCGGGAATACGAGGGCTTTCACGAACTGCGCCGCTCGCTCGACGTGGTGGGAGCGGTAACCGGCTTCGCCTGGCGGGCTCCCAGCGCCACGGCCATTCCTTTCGGCCTCCACGCCGCCTTTCAGCATCTGCGCAGCCGCCGCCCCCGCCCGGCGTTCATCGAGATCCCCCTTGACCTGCTGACCCGGCCGGCGGGCGATGTCGCCGGTCACCCTCTGCCCGTCGCCGAGACCCCACCGGATCCGGAGGCCATCGCCGCCGCCGCCGCTCTCCTGGGCGAAAGCCGCCAGCCGCTTCTCTATCTGGGCGGCGGGGTCATCCGGGCCGGGGCGGGCCAGGCGGCCCTGCGCCTGGCCGAGCACCGACAGGCGCCCGTCGTCTGCAGTCCCCAGGGCAAGGGCGCGGTCCCCGAAGATCATCCCCTCGTCCTGGGCAGTGGTTGGGGCGCCCACCATCCGGCCCGCGCCCTCCTGGCCCAGGCCGACCTGGTCCTGGCCGTCGGCACCCGCTTCGGTCCCCTGCCCACCGACCACTGGCGGCTGCCGCTCCCGGCCAATCTGATTCACATCGACATCGACCCGACCGTTATCGGTCGGCACTATCCGACCCGCCTTGGGATCGTGGCCGACGCCCGCCTGGCGCTCCAGGCGCTGAACGCGGCTCTGGCCGATCAGCCGGCGCGTTCGGCCCCGTGGTGCGATCTGGCGGCCCAGCGCGCCGCCCGCCGGCAGGTGCTGATGGAGCGGGCCGGCGAGATTCTGGCTTTCTTTGAGAGGCTGCGCGCGGTGCTGCCGCCGGAGACCGTTCTCTGCAACGACCTGACCGCCGTCTGCTACTGGGCTCACGCCGCCTTCCCGGTCACCCAGCCGCGCACCTTCCACTACCCCACCGGCTTCGGCACCCTGGGCTTCGCCCTGCCGGCCGCCATCGGTGCTAAGATCGCCCGGCCGGAGAGACCGGTGGTGGCCCTGGCCGGTGATGGGGGGTTCCTCTACACCGGTCAGGAACTGGCCACCGCGGTGGCCTGGCAGGTCGACGTGGTGGCCGTGGTCTTCAACGACCACGCCTATGGCGCCGTCAAGCAGGATCAGGTCTATCACTACGGCGGGCGGACGATCGGCTGCGACCTGGTCAGCCCCGACTTCGTCCGGCTGGCTCAGGCCTTCGGCGCCCGTGGGCTGCGCGTGGCCAGCCTGGCCGAGGTGCCGGAGGCGGTGGCCGAGGCGCTGACCCTCCCCGGTCCCACCGTCATCGAAGCCCCCTCACCGGCCATCCTGCCGCCCTGGATCTTCTGAACCGTCCCAGCGGGCCACCACCAGGCTGGCGTTCTGCCCACCGAAGGCCAGCGAGTTGGTCATGGCCACCCGAAGCGGAGCGGGCCGGCCGACCAGGGGGACGTAGTCCAGGTCGCACTCGGGGTCCGGCTCGTGCAGGTTGATGGTGGGGTGAACGAAGCCGTCGCGGAGCGAGAGGACGGTGGCGACAAACTCGACCGCCCCGGCCGCTCCCAGAAGATGTCCGGTCATCGACTTGGTCGAACTGATCGGCAGCCGGCGGGCGTGGTCGCCGAAGACCGTCTTGATGGCGCGGGTCTCGATTTTATCGTTGAGCGGCGTCGCGGTGCCGTGGGCGTTGAGGTAGTCGATGGCCTCCGGGGGAAGTCCGGCCTGCCGGAGGGCCAGGCGCATCGCCCGGACCAGGCCCCCGCCGTCCTCCGGCGGGGCGGTGATATGAAAGGCGTCGCAGGTCGTGCCGTAGCCCAGGACCTCGGCGTAGATGCGGGCCCCACGGGCTCGGGCCGCGGAGAGGGCCTCCAGGACCACCGCCCCGGCTCCCTCGCCGATGACAAACCCGTCGCGCCGCCGGTCGAACGGGCAACTGGCCTCGGCCGGGCAATCGTTGCGGCGCGAGAGGGCCCGGGCGTTGGCGAACCCGGCCACGGTGAGAGGGGTGATCGGGGCCTCGGTCCCGCCGGCGACCACCGCCCGGGCCAGCCCACGGCGGATGAGTTCGGCCCCCTGGCCGATGCAGTCGGTCCCGGTCGAGCAGGCGCTGGTGAGGGGCACGACCGGCCCCTGGAGTCCACACTGGATGGCGATCTGGCAGGCCGGCATATTGGGGATGACGTTGGCGATGAAAAAGGGGCTCACCCGGCGTGGTCCCTCGCGGAGCAGAACCCCGTGCTCGGCCTCGAAGGTCCCCATCTGGCCCACACCCAGACCGAAGACGACCCCGATGTCCTCGGGACCGAAGGCGGCGGGGTCGAGGGCGGCGTCCCGGAGGGCCATCCGGGCGGCGGCCACGGCGAACTGGGTGGCCCGGTCGAGCCGGCGGGCCTCTTTGCGCGGCAGGAAGTCCTCCGGACAGAAATCAACCACCTCGCCGGCGATCCGGCTCGGCAGATCGCGGGCGTCGAAGAGCGAGATGGGCCGGACGCCCGAGACGCCCTGACGCAGCGCCGCCCAGAAGCGCTCGACACCCGTCCCCACCGGCGAGACCACGCCCAGGCCGGTGACCACCACCCGTTCCATCGGCCTCTCCCCCTGGCGAGTATGTCCGACCCGAGGATTATATCAGAAGCCCTTGACAGCCGCGCGCGGGCTGCCGTAGGGTAAGAGGGCGAAGGGGAAAGCTATGCGCTACGGTGAGGAGCAGATCGCCCAGGCCCGGCTGGAGCCGTTGCCCAACCCCTACCCGGACCGCGACTACATCATCGACATCACCTGTCCGGAGTTCACCTGCCTCTGCCCCCGCTCCGGCTACCCCGACTTCGCCACCATCCACATCACCTACATCCCCGACCGCTGGATCGTCGAGCTGAAGTCGCTCAAACTCTACATCAACCGCTACCGGGGCGAGTACCTCTTCCACGAGGCCGCCGTCAACCGCATCCGGGACGACCTGGTCCAGACCGTCCAGCCCCGCTGGCTGCGGGTGGTGGGCGACTTCAATCCCCGTGGCAATATCCGAACCGTGATCACGGTCGAGTACAGCCAGCCCGGCTACTGCCCACCGGGTGCGGTCCGCGGGGAAAGCCATGGCGTCGCGCGCTCTTGACGTCGCTCTGATCGGTGGCCCCCAGTACGACGCCCTCTACACCCGCCTGGCTGAATTCACCGCCCGGACCGGCTACAGCGTACGGGTCCACGTCCGGCTCCCCCACCCGGAGCTGAACGCCCATCTGGCCGAGGCCTACCGGACCGGCCACGGCCCTTACGACCTCATCTCAACCCACACCAAATACGCCCCGGCCCAGGCCCATTTCCTCCGCCCCCTGGACGACCTGCTCGACCCGGCCGACCTGGCCGATTTCGCCCCGGCCATCCTGGACCTGGCCCGGGTCCACGGCCGGCTGGTCCAGGTCCCGCGCAATGTCGACTGCCGGCTCCTTTTCGTCCGCCGTGACCTGCTGGCTGACCCCCACGAGCAGGCGGCCTTCGTCCGCCGCTTCGGTCGCCCGCTCGGCCTGCCCCGGACCTGGCTCGACCTGGCCGACGTCGCCCGCTTTTTCGCCCGTCCGCCTGCTCTCTTCGGCTACGCCTTCCCCGGGCGACAGTCCGGCCTCTTCGGCACCTTCTTCGAGCTCCACGCCATGGCCGGAGGGGTCCTTTTCGATGAGGGGCTGCGGCCGCACTTCGACACCGCCGCCGGCCACTGGGCGCTGGGGCTCCTGCGCGACCTCTACCTGACCTGGCAGACCACCCCGCAGCCCCTGGAGAGCCTCTACTTCGACGAGGTCAGCGCCCTCTTCCGCAGCGGCCGGGCCGCCCTGGTCCTCGACTGGCCAGCCTACTACGGCCTCTACCGCGACCCGGCCACTTCCCAGGTCATCGGCCGCTACGACATCGCTCCCTATCCGGTGGGGCCCGCCGGGCTGCGCCGGGTCTATGCGGGCTGCCACTCGTTCGCCATCCCCACCTCGGTCAAGGACCTGGAGGGGGCCCTGGCCCTCCTGCGCTTCCTCACCGCGCCGGAGAGCCAGCGCCTGGAGGCCGAACGGGGGGCCATCGTCCCCCGCCAGTCGGTGATGCAGGCCCTGCGCGCCACCCTGCCGCTGGACTCGCTGGAGGCCCGCCGGCTGGCCCTGCTCGACGAGATCCAGCGCGACCAGATGCTGACCTTCCCCAAGTTCGCCGCCTACCCGGCGGTCGAGGAAGCGGTGGCTCCGCTCCTCCAGCAGGCCATCCGGGGCGCATGCGCCGTGGCCACGGCCCTGGCCCGGGCCGACGAGGTCGCCTGGACGCTCATCCGTCAGGCCGGCGAGGGCCAGCCGTGATCCCGGGGAGCGGCGAGGAGCTGGCCGCCCTGGTGCCGCGCCTGACCGGCCGGCGTGTCGCCGTCGTCGGCGACGTCTGCCTTGACGAATACATCGTCGGCCGGGCCCGCCGGCTGAGCCGCGAGGCCCCGGTGCCCGTCCTGGAGTTCCAGGAGCGCTGGACCCTCCCCGGGGCGGCCGCCAATCCGGCGCACAACCTCCGGGCCCTGGGGAGCGAGCCGGTGCTCCTCAGCGTGGTTGGCTGCGACCCGACCGCCGCCGAACTGCGCCAGCGTCTGCGCGACCTGGGCATCGCCGACGACGGGCTCATCGCCACCCCCGACCGGCAGACCACCCGCAAGACGCGGCTGCTGGCCGAGGTCAGCCTGCGGTTCCCCCAGCATGTGGCCCGGATCGACTACCCCGAACGCCGCCCGCTGACCCCAGCCCTGCGCCAGGCGGTTCTGGACCGACTGGCGGCGGTCCTGCCCACGGTGGAGGCGGTGCTGGTCTCCGACTACCGCGGCGGGGTCATCGACCCCGTCCTGGCGGCCGAGATCCGGGCCCTGGCCCACCGGGCCGGCCGGCCTGTCACGGTCGACTCCCAGGGGAACCTCGCCCCCTTTCGGGGCTACGATCTTCTCAAGGCCAATCAGGCGGAGACCGAGCAGTACCTGGGGCGAGAACTGCCCAGCGAGGTCGCGGTCACAGCGGCAGCGCGCGAGATCCGGGACCGTCTGACCGTCAAGGGGGTGGTGATCACCCGGGGGCCCGAGGGCCTGGCGCTGGTCTGGGGCGAAGAGTGCTGGCACGTCCCGGCCGTCAACCGGACCGAGGTCTACGATGTGACCGGCGCCGGCGACACGGTCATCGCCGTGCTGACCCTGGCGCTGGCCGCCGGTCTGCCCCCGCTGGCCGGGGCCTACCTGGCCAGCCTGGCCGCCGGTCAGGTGGTCCGCCGGCTGGGCAACGCGGTGGTGACGCCCGCCGAACTGATGGCGGTCGCCCGCTCGCTGCCGGGGTAACCGTCCGCTACGGCGAGGTCTCGTCGGCCAGCCGGGCGATCTCGTCACAGAGACGCTCGTAATCGGCCAGGAGCGCGCACCAGAGGGCTTCGTACTCGGGCAGGCGGGGATCGCCCCTGGCGCGCGCCTCCTCGACGACCCGCTCGCCACGGCGGAGCCGGCCCTCCAGGAAGGCACGCTGCTGCTCCAATGCCCGCAGGCGCGCCTGACGGTCAGCGTTTCCCGCCGCCGGTCTTCCGCGCTCGTCTGGCATCCCGCGGCCTGTCCCCGCCCAACAGCCCGGTCCACCGGGCCGGCTCGTCAGTCCATGATACCGCACCCGTGGCCGCCGTGCGAGCGACCGGGTCAGCGCAGGAGATCGCGGGCGGCGGCGGCGATATTCTCCGCCGTCAGACCGTATTTGGCCAGGAGGTCCTCGGGCTTGCCCGACTCGGCGTAGGTGTTCTCGAGGGCCACGAAGCGCAGCGGCGCCGGCGCGCGCTCGGCCAGCGCCATGGCCACCGCGCTGCCCAGGCCGCCGTGCTTCAGGTGCTCCTCGGCCACCACGATCCCTCTGGTCTCGCGGGCGGCGGCCACCAGCGCCTCGATATCAAGAGGGCGCACACTGGCCAGATCCAGCACCCGGGCGTCGATCCCCTCCTCCGCCAGGATCTCGGCCGCCTCCAGCGCCAGGGCGACCATCAGGCCGTTGGCCACCAGCGTCACATCGCGGCCCGGGCGCAGCAGGTTGGCCCGGCCGATCACGAATTCGCAGCCGTCCTCGTAGACGATCGGCACCCGTGGCCGACCCAGGCGCAGGTAGACCGGCCCCTCGACCGCCAGCATCGCCTGCGTGGCCGCCCGGGCGGCCACCTCATCGGCCGGCACCAGGACTGTAAAGCCCGGCAGGGCCAGAGCCAGCGCGATATCCTCGATGCCCATCTGCGAGGGACCGTCCTCACCGATGCTGATCCCGGCGTGGGTGCCCACCACCTTGACGTTCAGGCGGGGAAAGGCCACCGACATGCGCAACTGGTCGAAGGCGTTGCAGAGCAGAAAGCAGGCGAAGCTGGCGATCACCGGGATCTTCCCACAGCTGGCCAGGCCTCCGGCCAGGCTGACCAGATTCGACTCGGCGATCCCCACGTTGAAAAACCGCCCCGGGTAGGCCCGGGCGAAGAGGTCGGTCCGGGTCGAGTTGTTCACGTCGCCGTCGACCACCACGATCCGTTCGTCGCGCCCCAGCGCGACCAGGGCCTCGCCGAAGGCGTCGCGCGTGGCCTTGCCCAGGCGGAAGGCACGGCGTTTGGTCAGCTCCATCCGAGTTCCTCCAGAGCCCGGCGGGCCTGCTCCGGTGTCAGGGCCTTGCCGTGGAAGGTCCAGTCTTTCTCCAGAAACGAGACGCCCTTGCCCTTGACGGTGTGGGCGATGATGGCGCTGGGCCGCTCGCGCTCCTCCCGGACGGCGGTCAGAGCGCTGGCGATGGCGGCCAGATCGTGGCCGTCGATCTCGTGGACGCGCCAGCCGAAGGCCGCCCACTTCTCGGCCAGCGGGGTATGGTCCATAACCGTGGCGATGAGCCCGCTCTGCTGCGCCTTGTTGTGGTCGACGATGGCCACCAGATTGCCGACCCGGTAATGCCGGGCGGCCATGGCCGCCTCCCAGACCTGCCCCTCGTCACACTCCCCATCGCCCAGCAGCACGTAGACGCGGTAGTCGCGCCCGTCCAGGCGAGCCGCCAGGGCGTGGCCCAGTCCAATGGAGAGCCCCTGCCCCAGCGAGCCGGTCGAGGCCTCGACGCCCGGCAGCCGGCGCATGTTCGGGTGCCCTTCCAGGGGGCTGCCGATCTGGCGCAGGGTCCACAGCCACTCGCGGGGAAAGTAGCCGGCCGCGGCCAGGACGGCGTAGAGGGCCGGGGCGGCGTGGCCCTTGCTCAAAATGAAACGGTCGCGGTCGGGCCAGCGGGGGTCGCGCGGGTTGTGGCGCAGGAAGCCGCCGAAGTACAGAACGGTCATCACATCGATGGCCGAGAGCGAGCTGGTGGGATGGCCCGACCCGGCGCGCGTGGTCATCTCGATGATATCGCGGCGCAGCCGTCGGGCCAGGTCGGCCAGCGCGGCCAGGTCGGGGACCGTGCCGGCCGGCGCCTCCGGTGCCTGCATCCTGGATCTCCTTTCTCCGAGTCTCACCGCCTGTACTGTACCAGACCGGGGCCGACGCTGTAAAGCGAAGGGCCCCTCAGCCCGGCGGCCAGTGGAAGCGCCGCCCGGCCAGGAGGTGCAGGTGCAGATGGTCCACGCTCTGACCGGCATCCGGCCCCTGATTGAGCACCAGCCGGTAGCCACGGTCCCGGACCCCCTCCTGCTCGGCCAGCTGGCAGGCCACCAGGAGCAGCCGTCCGGCCAGTTCGACGTCGGCTGGCGTGAGATCGGCCACCCCGGCGATGTGCCGGACCGGCACCACCAGGATATGGACCGGCGCCTGCGGGTTGATATCGCGGAAGGCGACCACCTGGTCGTCGCGATAGACGATCTGGCTGGGAACCTCGCCACGGATGATGCGGCAGAAGATACAGGACATCTCTACCCCCCGTACGACGGCTCATCCATATCGCCCAGAGTGTACAGGACCAGCGCCGTGGCCACAATCGCGGCGGTCTCCGCCCGCAGGATCCGCGGCCCCAGCGCCACCGGCACGATCCCGTAGTCCTGCGCCTGGGCGACCTCCTCCGGGGCGAACCCCCCTTCGGGGCCGATGAAGAGGCTGACCGCAAAGGGCCGCTCGACCGTCTGGAGCACCGTCCGCAGCGGCCGGGCCGGCGCGCGCTCGTGGGCCAGCAGCGCCAGACCCCGAGCCTGGCGGCAGGCCTGTCCGAAGGTGGTGACCGGGTGCAGAACCGGCAGTTTCCCCCGTCCGCTCTGCTCCGCCGCCTCGGCGATGATCCGCTGCCAGCGCTCGAACTTGGCCGGGCGGGTCTCGTCGGCGCTGGTGACGAGGCTTCGGGCGCAGAGGACCGGCACGAAGGCCACCACCCCGATCTCGGTGCACTTCTGCAGAACCAGTTCAAACTTCGGTGCCCGGATCAGCCCCTGGTAGAGGGTCAGTTTGACCCGCGGCTCGGTGGTAGCCAGCGAGCGCTCGCAGATCCGGCCCACGACCCGCTGGGGCGTCACCGTCTGCAACTCGACCAGGTACTGCCAGCCCGAGTTGTCCAGGACCACAATGCGCTCACCGGGGCGGAGCCGCAGGACGACGGCGATCTGGTGGGCCTGCGGACCGGTCAGCGTCACCGTCTGGTGCTGGAGGGCGCTGGGGGCGACGAAGAAGCGGTGCATGCTGCTCTCCGACCGATGAGGGCCACCCACTGATCCTGGACGAGCCAACCGCCGAGCCGCAGTCCGGCCGCCGTCAGCGCTCCAGCCACCAGCGCGGCCCGCTCCTCCAGGACCCCCGAGGCGACCAGCCAGCCCTCGGGCACCAGGGTCTCCACCATGGCGGCCGCCAGGTCCAGAATCACCCGGGTGGTGAGGTTGGCCACCACCAGGTCGAAGTGACGGGGAGGCACCAGCGGCAGGGACCCCTGACAGACCGTGATGCGGTCGGTGAGCGCGTTGCGGACCACGTTGGCCTGGCAGGCGGCCACCGCCACCGGGTCGATGTCGAGGGCCAGGACCGTGGCGGCGCCCAGTCGGGCCGCCGCCAGGGCCAGGATACCGGAGCCGGTGCCCAGGTCGAGGACCGTGCTGCCTGGACGCACCAGCTGCTCGAGGGCGATGAGGCAGAGACGGGTGGTGGGATGCAGGCCGGTGCCGAAGGCCATCCCCGGGTCCAGCTCGACGACGCAGTCGCCCGGCTGCGGCTGGTACGGGCGCCAGGAGGGCCGGATGACCAGGCGCTGGCCGACCCGCAGGACCGGGAAATGCTCCTTCCAGGCGTGGGCCCAGTCGTCCTCGTCGAGCTCGCGGCTGGTGAGCGGGCCGACCGGCCAGATCTGGGCCAGGTGCCAGAGCCCCTCACACAGACGCTGATATTTCTCTGCGGCCTCGGCGTCGAGCGGCAGGTAGCCCTTCACCACCAGGCGGGAGACCCGGAGGTCCAGGGCCTCCGGTGTCCAGGCCTCGACCTCCGGCGTCTCAGCGAGGCCGGCCTCGATGGCCACCCCGCCGTAGACATAGCGGTGGAAGAGGGCCGCCACCGCCTCGACCGCCTCGGCGTCGACCCGAGCGCAGACCTCCAGCCAGCGGCCAGCCATCAGCGGTGCTCACCGTCACTCGCCACCCAGCGCGTCCTTTACCCGTTCGAAAAAGCCCTTGCCGTCGTGGGCAGCAACCGGCGTGCCGAAGGTGCGGGCCAGTTCGGTGAAGAGACGGCGCTGCTCGTCGGTCAGCTTCTGAGGGATCTCCACCCGAACCCGAACCTGCAGATCGCCCCGACCGTAGGTCCGCAGGTAGGGGATACCCTTTTCTTTGATCCGGAAGGTGCGCCCGTGCTGCGTCCCCGGCGGGATGCGCAGACGGGTGGTGCCCCCCTCCAGGAGGGGGATCTCGACCTCGGCCCCCAGCGCGGCCTGGGCCACATTCAGCGTGAGGTCGTACACCAGGTCGTTGCCCTGGCGCTTGAAGACCGGATGGGGCTGGACGTGGAGCTGCACGTAGAGGTCGCCGGGCGGCCCACCGTTCTGGCCGACCTCGCCCTCGCCGGGCACCCGGATCTGCGTGCCCTCGTCCACCCCAGCCGGGACGGTCACCATCACCTGCCGGGTCGCCCGGCGGTAGCCCCGCCCCTGACAGGCGCCGCAGGGCGTGGTGATGACCTGCCCCTCACCCCGACAGCGCTCGCAGACCATCACGTTGACGAAGCGGGCGTAGAGGGTCTGGTGGACCCGGCGGACTTCGCCGGTGCCGTGGCAGTTCGGACAGACCACCGGTTCGGTCCCCGGCTCGGCTCCCCGCCCGCCGCAGTGCGGACAGCGCTCCCAGCGCTGGACCTCAACCGGCTTCTCACAGCCGAAGGCGGCCTCTTCGAAGGTCAGCGTGAGATCGACCCGCAGATCGCCGCCACGGGCCGGCCGACGGGCCCCCGGACGGGCGCCGAAGAAGGTCTCAAACAGGTCGACCACATCGAAGCCGAAGCCTCCGACCCCCGGACCAGCGAAGCCCTGGCCCGGCCCGGCGTGGCCGTAGCGGTCGTACAGCCGCCGTTTCTCCGGGTCGCTCAGGACCTCGTAGGCTTCGGTGATCTCTTTGAAGCGCTCTTCGGCATCCGGACTCTTGTTGACGTCCGGGTGGTACTGGCGGGCGAGCCGCCGGTACGCTCGACGGATCTCCTCTTCGGTCGCCTCGCGGGAGACGCCCAGGACCTCGTAGTAGTCGCGCTTACTCGCCATCCGCCATCCCATCCTTCAACCGGGGCCTGACCACCACGGCTAAGACATTTTAGCAGATTCTGGCCGGTGCCAACAAGGGAGCAGGCGGTCCGGCCCAGCCAGAGGCTCTCTCGCCTAAACGTCAGGGAGATCGGCCCGGAGCCGGCGGCTGGCGGCGAGAAGGTCGAGCGCCGCTCGGAGAACCGCCGCCGGCGTGGTCCCGGTCAGGCAGGCGTAGTGCCCGTAGGGGCACTCGGCCCGACCGCACGGTCGGCAGGAGACCGGGGCGCTGAGCACACGGGCCCGGTGAGTCTCACGGGGCGCCCAGCGTCGTGGGTCGGCCGCCCCGAAGACGACGACCACGGGCCGGTCCAGGGCCACCGCCAGATGGGCCGGCCCGGTATCGTTGCTGACGACCAGCGCCGACCGGGCGAGCAGCGCGGCCAGGTCCCCCAGACCGAGCCGGCCAGCCAGATCGAGCGCCTGTCCGCCCAGGGCCGCCTGGACGGCGGCGGTGACCGGCCGCTCCTCGGCCGTGCCGGTCAAGACAATCCGGTACCCCCGGGCCGCCAGGGCCGCGCCCACCTGCGCGAAGCGGTCGGCGGGCCAGCGACGGCTGGCCTCGCGCGCCCCGGGGTGCAGAACGACGAACGGCTGAGCGAGCAATCCCCAGCGACGCAGTCGGCGGCGGAGCCGCAGGCGGTCGACCGGGAGGACGGCGAACTCCAGATGGTCGCCGGCCGCGGGGCATCCCATGGCCGTGGCCACCGCCAGCAGCCGCTGGACCTCGTGGCGGTCGGTGTGGTAGGGCACCGCCAGGTCCAGCCCGTAGAGGTCGGGGGCCTCGGGCTGCTGGTAGAGGCCCACGGTTCGGCGCCCGCCGAGGAGCACACAGAAGATCGTGCTGACCAGCCCGCCCCCGTGGAGATTGACGACCAGATCGAAGCGTCGGGCCTGGAGAGCCCGGAGACCGGCCAGCACCCGGTCGGGCCGAACGGGCCGGGGCCAGAGCCCCGGGAACCCGGGGAAGGCCACAAAGCGGTCGAGATAGGAGCAGCGGCGGACGAACGCCCGGGCCCAGGGCAGCCCGATCAGGGTGACCTCGGCCGCCGGCCAGGCCCGGCGCAGGGCTCGGAAGAACGGCACGGCGCAGAGCAGGTCACCGAGATAGAGGGCGCGGAAGACCGCGATCCGGCGGACGTTCTCCACCCCGTCCCCCTCACACCCGACAGTCAGCAAGCCCCATGCCAGCCGCGCGGCCAGGGCGCGACGGCCGGCTAGCGTCGGGGCAGGCTGGACGTGATGGCCGGGGCGGTCGGACGGGTCGCCGGCACCGTCACGCCGAGCATCAGCCCGAAGCCGATCAGCGCCTCGAGGATCGGCACCCAGTAGATGCGCGGGAGACCGAGCCAGTCGATAAGCAGACCGATGACCACATTCCCCCCGCTCCGACCGATCCAGAAGGCGGTGGTCGTGAGCGCGGTGAGCAGCCCGACACGGGCCGGGTCCAGACGCTGGGCGATGGTGATGGCGACGCTGTTGGCGCTGCCGGCCAGGGCGGCCACCGCCATCGCCACCACCAGCGCGACCAGTGAGGTCCCGACCAGAAAAAGCGCCCAGGAGAGGGCCAGGAGGAGAAAACTGGCCAGGACCACCGGCCGGTCGCCGAGACGGTCGGCCAGATACCCGGCCAGCGGCAGGCTGACCAGGCCCACCAGGCTGTTCACTGTGTAAAGAGGACCGACCAGGGCCGGCGAGGCCTGCAGATAGCGGGTGACGTGCAGCGGGACCAGAATCTGGCTGACCATCGCGGCGGCGTAGAAGAGGGTGAGAGCGGCCACAAAGAGCAGGACCGTCCGACCGGTCCCGGTCACGAGCCCGGTCCAGCCCGCTCGCGGGGGCTGAGCCGTGGGTGTATGGGTCAGCAGACGAGGGGGGCGGGTGTCCGGCAGGGCCACCAGGGCGTAGAGCAGCGTCAGCCCGCCCAGCACCGTCAGGGTCAGCCAGACCAGGCGCCCGCCACCGATTTCATAGAGAAACGTGCCCAGGGGCGCTCCGGCCGCCACCCCGAGGGGAAAGGCCAGCCGAACCGCCGCGTTGATGGTGTTGCGCGGCACCAGGTGACCGCGCTGCTCCTGAGCGGCGAAGTGGTCGGCCAGAACCGCGTAGAGATTACCTCCCGGAATGAGCGAGATCACAAACGAACTGAGCAAAATGAGCCGGTAGTCGGTCAGGAGAGCGAACGAGAGGGTGCGCAGCGGCAGGGCCACCATCCCCACCACGACCAGCGGCTTGCGCCGTCCCCAACGGTCGGTCAGATAGCCGCCGACCGGGCCGGAGATGGCGAAGGCCAGCGCGTACACCACCACGATGAAGATGGCCTGCGACTCGGTCAGCCCCAGGTCGCCCACCGCCCAGAGGATCGTCACCGGCCCCAGGGCGCCGATGATGACGGCGCTGAACAGGTTCACGAGGAAGACCGCCCGGTAGACCGGGTCGGCCCAGACCAGCATCAGCCCGCCCAGCGGGACCACCAGCGCCCGCCAGCCGCCCGGGCGGCGCCCGCTCATCCTCTACCGCCACCCGTAATTGCGCTGGTAGTAGTGGGCGAATTCGCCCCGCTTGATCGTCCGCCACCACTCCTGGTGGGTGCGGTACCACTCGACGGTCGTGGCCAGCGCCTCCTCGAAACGGTAGCGTGGCTGCCAGCCCAGCGCCCGCACCTTCGCGGTATCCAGCGCGTAGCGGCGGTCGTGGCCTGGCCGGTCTTTCACAAAGCGGATGAGATCGTGGGGCTTGCCCAGCAGATCGAGAATCAGCCGGGCTACCGCCAGGTTGGTGTATTCGTGCCCGGCGAAGATATTGTAGACCTCGCCCGGCGTTCCCTTCTCCAGCACCAGATCGATGGCGGCGCAGTGGTCCAGCACGTAGAGACGGTCGCGGACGTTCCGGCCATCGCCGTAGATCGGGATGGGGAGATCCTCGAGAGCGTTGGTGATGGCCAGGGGGATGAACTTCTCCGGATACTGATAGGGGCCGAAGTTGTTCCCCCCACGGGTGATCAGAACGGGCACGCCGTGGGTGATGAAGTAGGAGCGGGCCAGGAGGTCAGCCCCGGCCTTGGAGGCGGCGTAGGGGTTCCGGGGCGCCAGGGGAGCCTCCTCGGAGGCGTAGCCCACCTCGACCGAGCCGTAGACCTCGTCGGTGCTGACCTGCAGAAAGCGTTGCACCCGGTACTTACGGGCCGCCTCCAGCAGCACGTAGACCCCGTAGACGTTGGTCTGGACGAAGACGCCCGCCTCCATCACCGCCCGGTCCACATGGGTCTCGGCGGCGAAATTGACGACCGCATCGGCCCGCGCCACCAGCGGCTCGACCACCAGCGGATCACAGATATCGCCCTGGACGAACTCCAGCCGCGGATCGCTCAGGACGTCGGCCAGATTCTCCAGGCGGCCGGCATAGGTGAGTTTGTCCAGCACGACGATCCGGCAGTCGGGATACCGAGCCAGGTAGTACCGCACGAAGTTGCTGCCGATGAAACCGGCACCGCCGGTGACCAGGAGTGTGCGCACGCTCTCCCCCCGTGTTCAGCCGGTCCGGCCAGTCTGGACCGGCCGGGATAACAGGAAACGCTCGACCGCCAGAGCCAGCCCGTCCTCCTCCAGGGGAGCGGTCACCACGTGGGCCGCCGCCTTGACCGCCTCACAGGCGTTGCCCATGGCCACCGCCAGACCGGCGACCCGGAGGAAGGGGAGGTCGTTCGGGCCGTCGCCGACCGCCATAACCGCGGTGAGGGGCAGACCATAGTAGGCGGCCAGGGCCCGGACCGCCGTCCCCTTGTCCACCGCCGGATGGGTGATGTTCACAAAGTCCAGACCCGGCAGATCCGGGGGCGGCTTGGCCCAGGCGAAGCGCAGATCCGATGGGGCGGTGGCCAGACAGGCCTCCACCAGCGCCCGCCGGGCCGGATCGGCCACCACGAACTGCCCTTTGATCAGGGTGGCGCTCGCCAGCAGCGGGCCGTAATCGGCCACCACCGGCGGCAGGCCGATGAGCGCGCCGTGCCGGCGAGACTCCGGCCACGGCCGGTCGATGTAGTAGCCGGCCTCGGTATAGAGCTCCAGACAGAGATCGACCGCGCGCGCCCAGGCGTAGAGCGCGGCCAGCGCCCGGTTGGCCACCGGCTGGCGGAGCACCACCGTGGTCCCGGCACTATCGCTCACCAGCGCGCCGTCGAAGGCGATCTGCGGTCCGGTCAGCCCCAGCGCGGCCACCAACGGCTGACAGGCGCGCAGCGGCCGGCCGGTGCAGAGGGCCACCCTGACTCCCCGGGCCAGGGCGGCCTGAATGGCCGCCCGGACCCGTGGTCGGATGCGCCCATCCCGCCCGACCAGCGTCCCGTCGATATCCACGACCAGGAGGCGGTAGTCTGGCATCAGAGAACACCGACGCTGGAGTAGTCGCCCAGAGTGAACTTGTAGGCCTTGGGCTTGATCGGCGACCGGCAGATCTCCACGTACCGCCCGATCAGGCTCTCCTCGATCCGCTGCGGCACGTCGACGATGCGGCTGTGCTCCAGGACGATCGAGTGCTCGATCTCGCTCCCCTCGATCAGGCAGTCGTGATAGATCGAGGTGTAGGGGCCGATGTAGGCGTTGACGATCCGGGTGTTGCGGCCGATGGCCGCCGGTCCCCGGACCACGCTGTGGTGGACCTCGGCGCCCTCCTCGATGACCACCTTGCCGTAGATCCGCGAGTCCTGGTCCACCGTCCCCTCGATCCGGGGCTCGATCTCCTGGAGGAGCAGCCGGTTGGCCTCCAGGAGGTCGTCTTTCTTGCCGGTGTCGATCCACCAGCCCTCGTGGATATGGGCCCGGACCTCGTAGCCGCGCTCGACCAGGTACTGGATCGCGTCGGTGATCTCCAGCTCCCCCCGCCAGGAGGGCCTGATGGCCTCGACCGCCTCCCAGATCGCCCGGTCGAACATGTAGATGCCCACCAGAGCCAGATTGCTCCGGGGCTCTTTCGGCTTCTCCTCGAGCCGGACCACCCGTCCGTCCTGGAGCTCGGCCACCCCGAACTGGCGGGGATCGGGGACCGGGGTCAGGACGATCTGGCAGTCCATCGTGCCGCTCTGAAACGTCTCGACCAGCCGCCGGATACCGCCCTGAAAGATGTTGTCGCCCAGCATCATCACGAACCGCTCATCGCCCAGGAAATCGCGGGCGATCTTGACCGCGTGGGCCAGCCCCAGCGGCTCGGGCTGGTAGATGTAGGTGACGCGGGCGCCGAAGCGCTGGCCGTCTCCCACCGCCGCCTGGATCTGGTCGCGGGTCTCGCCGACCACGATCCCGATATCGGTGATCCCCGCCTCGACCAGACTTTCGATGACGTAGAAAAGAATGGGTTTATTGGCGACCGGGACCAGCTGTTTGGCGCCCGTGTAGGTCAGCGGCCGCAGGCGCGTGCCCTTCCCGCCGCTCAGGATCAGCCCTTTCATCTCGTCCCCCAGAAAGCGAACCACCGCCGTGGACGGGCCGGCGCCGGCGGGGCGACCACCACTGGCTGGTCGGCCAGAACAGCCGCCGGGATCTCGCTGACCAGCCGGGCCGCCGGCGCCGGCCCGAGGGTGGCCGCCACCCACCGCCAGGCCGCCTGGAGCCGCGAGGGGCGGTGGACGGCGTCATGAGCGTCCGAGGCCAGGATGTGAGCCAGCCCCTGCCGCACCAGCCACTCGGCCGTCTGGCGCAGACGCGGGCTCCGGCTCTCCACCAGACTCTCGGCGTTCACCTGGACCAGCAGCCCCCGCTCGATGAACGGCACCAGCCAGGCCGGGTCCTGCTGGACCACCGGATAGCGCTCGGCATGGGCCAGGATCGGCCAGCACCCCCGCACCTGGAGGGCGAAGAGCAGATCGCTGAGATACGGGGTGTGGGCCTGGAGCGGGAGTTCCACCAGGAGATAGCGGCTGTGGTTTAAGGTCGGCGCGGTGGCCAGGTGGTCCAGGAGCTCGGCGGTCAGCAGGGCCTCGCAGCCGGGCCGCACCTCAACCGCGATCCCGGCCAGGCTCAGAGCCTGGCGCAGATCGGCCAGGGCCTGGTCGAACTGGGCCCGGGTCCAGGTATAGGGCCAGAGACCGTAGTGGGGCGTGGCCACGATGACCGTGACCCCGCTGGCCGCCGCCTGGCGGGCCAGGGCCAGGGCCTGGTCCAGGTCGGCCGGGCCATCGTCCAGCCCGGGCAGAAGATGGCAGTGCAGGTCGATAAGCGGCGTCTCCGGCCGGTCACTCATAGTACTGGTAGAGGCTGGCATCGACCGTGACGTTGGTCAGGACCACCCCGAGGACCCGGGCCTGGACCCGCTCCAGCAGCTGCCGGGCGCGGGCGGCGTGCTCCCGCCGGGTCCGACCGGCGCTGACCACCAGCACGACACCGTCCACCTGCCGGGCGAGGATGGCGGCATCGGTCACCGCCACGATCGGCGGGCAGTCGAAAAAGACGAACTCCGCCCGATCGCGCAGTTCGGCGATCAGCCGGGCGCAGCGGCGCGAGCTGAGGAGTTCAGCCGGATTGGGCGGCAGCGGGCCGCTGGTCAGCACCCGCAGCCGTTCAACCGGTGTCGGCTGGAGCACCGGCCCGGCCGTCTCGCTGAGGAGAGCGGTCGTCAGGCCGTACTCGTTGGGCAGGTCGAAAAGCCGGTGCAGGCTCGGCCGTCGCAGATCCGAGTCCACCAGGATCACCTCGTGGCCGGCCTGGGCGAAGGTCACCCCCAGGTTGGCCAGGGTGGTGGATTTCCCCTCCTCGGCGGCGGTGCTGGTGACCAGCAGACTGCGCACCGGGCTGTCCAGACTGGAGAAGAGGATGCTGGTGCGCAGCGCCCGGTAGGCCTCGGCCACCGGCGAGCGCGGATGGGTGATCGTCACCAGCTGGTCCAGACCGTTGGCCATCAGCGTCTCTTCGGATCGGCCACCGACAGACGCGGCGCGCCCGCCACCGGCGCGGGGGCCAGGTGCGGAATCACCCCCAGGACCGGCCAGCGGAGATAGCGCTCGACGTCCTCGGTGGTCTTGATGGTATCGTCAAGGTACTCCAGCCCGAAGGCCAGAAGACACCCCACCACCAGACCGAGCAGAGCCGCGCCCAGGGCGAACTGGCGGGTGCGGGGGAAGTAGAGGTCGCCCGGTCGGGGACGGTCCAGGAGGGCCACCTCGATCCGCTCGCGCGGGTCCACCGAGGCCATCCGGATCTGCTGGAGTTTGACAAACTCATCGGCCCAAACATAGGCGATGTCGCGCGCCCGATTGGGGTCGGAGTCGTCTACCTCCAGCACCAGGATGTAGTCCTCCAGGACCGCGCTGGCCCGCACGCGGGAGCGGAGTTTCTCGACCGGCAGGTCGAGCTGCAGCCGCTGGTTGACGGCCTCGGCCAGTTTGTCGGTCTGGAGCTGCCGGGCGTACTGGCGCATCAGGTTCTCGATAGCCAGGCTCAGACCGTAGTCGATCCGCGAGGGCGAGACCGCCAGCTCGGCCCGCGCCCGGTAGACGGGGGTCTGCAGGCGGCTGAAGACGAGGCTGCTGACCGTCGCCCCCAGGGCGACCAGCAGGATCAGCCACCACCGTTTGCGCAGGATCCGCAGCGCATCGCGCAATCGCACAGAGAGCTCTCCCGATCTCGGCACTGTCCGGCCACCGCGGGCCCGGTCTCAGGGCATGATAACCTTCATCCCCTCCCGCAGCCCCTTGGTGATCTCGGTCTCGGTATCGGTCACCACCCCGACCTCGACATCCACATCGCGCCGACGGCCATCGTCGCCGAGGACCTGGACGAAGCGCCGCTGGCCGAACACCCGCACCGCCCCGTTCGGCACCAGGATCACGTTCTCTTTCTTAAAGGTGATGATCGCCACGTTGACCAGTTGCCCGATCTTCACATCGGGCGAGGGCGGGGTGAAAGAGATGCGGATCCGGTTCGGAGCCTGGGCCAGCTGGGTGGCGCTGGCCCCCACGGTCGAGGGCAGGGCCGCAACCTTCCCCCGGACCTCCTGGCCAGGAAAGGCGTCGCTGGTGATGATGACCTCCTGGCCGACCTGGACCCGAGCCAGCGATGCCCCCTCGATGTTGGCGACGATCTCCAGCTCCGCCGGGCTGGCCACCGCCACCACCGGCGTATAGCCCTGGACCGCCTCGCCGGCCTTCCCGGTGGACCAGGTCACTACCCCGTCGAACGGCGCCCGCAGGCGGGCGTTCTCCAGCTGCTCGAGCAGCCCCTGATAGGTGACCCGGGCCAGGTCGACGTTCTTGCGCAGCACCAGCAGTTCGTAGTTCTGGGCGGTCCCCTCGGCCTGGGCCAGCGCCTCCTGGTAGCGCGCCTCGGCCGCCTGGACCTGAGCCTCGGCCGCCTGGACCGCCCGTCGGGCCGCCTCCAGATCGGCCGGCCGCACGCCGCGCTGCAGCTCCTCCAGCCGGGCCTGAGCGCTGGCCAGGTTCTGCCGGGCGGCCAGCACCGCCTGCTCCTGAGCGGCGATCTCCTCCGGTGCGGCCGGCCGGCGGGCCAGGTCGAGCTTCTGCTGGGCCTGGGCCAGCGCGTTCTCGGCGGCGGCGACCCGGGCCTTGGCCGACTCACAGGCCGGCCCCGGACCGCCCCCGCAGATCCGGTCGCGCTCGATCTGGGTTGCCCAGAGGGCGTTGCGGGCCTGGTCCACCGCCAGTTCGGCCTGGCGGACCTCCTCCGGATTGGGGCGGGCCTTGAGGTCGAGGAGCTGGCGCTCGGCGCTGGCCAGAGCGGCCCGGGCGCCGGCAACCGCCGCCTGGGCCCGGGCGACCTCCTCGGGATTGCCGCCGGCCTCCAGCCGCTCCAGATCGCTCTGAGCCCGCAGCAGAGCCGCCCGGGCGCTGGCCAGTTGCGCCGCCGCCTGCTGGACCTGCGACTGGCTCTCCCGGACCCGCTGGGCCTCGCGCGTCTCCTCCAGCTGGGCGATCTCCAGTTTGATCCGCGCCTCCTCCGCCCGCCGGGGCAGGTCGCCGGTATCCAGTTCAACCAGAACGTCGCCCCTCTTCACCACCGTGCCGACCGGTGGCGGATTGGTCTTCAGACGCCCTCCCTGCCGGAAGTAGAGGACCACCTCCTCCTTGCCGGCCACCCGGCCCAGCGCCTTGATGATATCGACCACATCGCCCCGCCGCACCTCATAGACCGCCTTGGTCACCGGCGGCGGCGGCAACGGCGTCGGCGTCGGCTCCGCCCCGGTCCTGACCAGACAGCCGGTCAGAGCCAGCGTCGCGACCAGCAGGCTGCTGAACCCGGCCCACCACCTGTGTCGGCCCACGACCCTCACCCTCGCTGCGCGCTTTCGCCTGGGATTATGCACGAGTCAGGCGAAACTGGCAAGCCCCGCCGCTCTCGCCCTGTCACTCGGCCACCGTGTAGCCTTCCGGCTGGATCCGGGCCTCGACCAGCACGGGTCCCGGGCTCTCCAGGGCGACGCGCAGGGCCCGCTCGACCTCGGCCACCGTCTCGGCCGCCAGCCCGGTCCAGCCGCATTCGCGGGCCACGGCGGCGAAATCAGGGTTCCGGAAATCGACCCCGTAGGGGGGATAGCCCCGGCGCACCTGGCCCAGCCGGATCAGGCTCAGGCTCTGGTCGTTGAGGCAGACCACCACCAGCCGCAGACCCAGGCGGGCCACCGTCTCCAGCTCGCCCAGATACATCCCCAGACCCCCGTCGCCGACAAAGGCCAGGACCGGACGGTCCGGGTGGACCAGGCGCGCGGCCATCGCCGCCGGCAGACTGTAGCCCATCGCCGAAAGCCCGTTGGAGACGAGATAGGTGCGCGGCGCGTAGGTGGTCCAGTACTGGCCGGCCAGGATCTTGTGGGCACCGACGTCGACGGAGACCACCGTCTCCCGGGGGAAGAGCCGGCGGGCCACGGCCAGCACCTGCTGCGGCTGGAGCTCTGGCCCCTGGCCCTCGATAGCCGCGCGCAGCCGGGTCCGGTGGCGGGCGACCTCGTCGGCCGGCCAGCGCGGACCGGGCGTGACCCGGGCGGCCAGCGCCGCCACCAGCGGACCCAGCGGGCCGACGACTTCGCAGACCGCCGGCACGAACTGGTCGGTGTTGGGTACAGTGTCCAGATAGACCACCGGCACCGTGAAGGTCCAGGGGTGGATGAACTCGGTGGCGTCCAGACCGACCGCCAGGACACAGTCGCTCTGGCCGACCAGTTCCCGCACCACCGCCTCGCCGTACATGTCGAAGACGCCGGCGGCCAGGGGATGGTCTTCAGGGATCACGCCCTTGGCCTTGGTGGTGGTGACGACCGGCGCCCCCAGGCGCTCGGCCAGGGCCACGAGATGGGCCGGCGCGTGGCCCCGCAGAGCCGCCAGCCCGACGGCGATCAGGGGACGGCGGGCCCGCTCCAGCCGGTCCAGCGCCGCCTGCAGCGCCGCCGGATCCGCCGCCACCGCTCCCTCGCTCCCGGCCACCGGCAGCCAGTCGCCCCAGCGTTCGGCCAGGCCAGGCCGCTCGGCCGCCGGCTGGGCGGCAACGTTGCTGGGCAGCTCCAGATGGACCGGACCGGGCCGCTCGGTCACCGCCAGGCGCAGCGCCAGGTGGACCGTCTCGCGCACCGTCTCGGCCTCCAGGCGCACGGTCAGCTTGGTCACCGGACGGTAGAGCCCACCCAGGTCCAGGCGCTGGTGGGGAAAGCGCAGGTAACGGTCGGTCGGGATCTGGCCGGTGAGAGCGAGGAGCGGCGCCCGGTCGAGGTAGGCGTGGGCCACGCCGCTTATCAGGTTGGTCGCCCCCGGCCCCAGGGTGGCGATGCACAGCCCCGGCCGACCGGTCAGTTCGCCGTAGGCGGCGGCCAGGAAAGCGGCCGTCGCCTCGTGACGGGTGAGATAGAAGGGGACGCCCCGGCGGCGCAGCCCCTCGATCAGGTGGGTCACCTCTCCCCCGGGGTGGCCGGCGGCAAAGGGGATGCCGGCGGCCCGCAACGTCTCGGCCAGCACCTCGGACACGTTCACGGCTCTTCCTCCTCGACGATCGCGGCGACGCGGGCCGCAGTGGCCCGCTGCAGCTCGGCCGGGCTGGCCGGAAAGACCGCGTAGGGCGAGCCGGCCGAGGCCCAGACCACCGGGAAGCGGAAGAGACTGCGGTCCATCACCGTGGCCAGGGGTTCGCCGGTTGTGGTTGTCACTCTGGGCGGCACCCCGCCGACCGCGTAGCCGGTGAGGGCCTGGACCTCGGCGGCCCGGGCCAGCCGCGCCCGGCGGGCGGCCAGGGCCGCCGCCAGCCGGGCCGGGTCCACCCGCCGGTCGCCCGAGACCAGCACCAGGACCGGCCGGTCGTCCACCAGAAAGACCAGCGACTTGACGATGGCGCCCACCGGACAGCCCAGCACCGCCGCCGCCCGCTCGGCGGTGCTGGTGTCCTCGCGCAGCCAGCGCACCCGCTCCCCCAGGCCCGCCGTCTTCAGCCACTCGGCGATGCGCTCGACGCTTTCGGTCATCCGTTCTCCTCCCGGACGCGGCCGGCGGTCAGCGGCTCTGCCCCACCGCGACGAGCAGAGCCACCAGCGCCAGGAGATCGGCCGCGTTGTGGGCCAGAATCGGGTGCAGGAACTGCGGATCGCCCGAGTGCAAAAAGGCCTCGTACTGGGCGGGAATCTGCCGGCCGGGCAGATCCGGTCCCCGGTCGACGCCCAGGATCATCCGCTCCAGCACCTCCAGCCGGCAGCTGCCCAGCGACTCACGCCAGAGCCGGCGGGCCGGGTCAAGCAGGTCGAGATGACCGGCCGGCGGCACAAACGGCTGCCGGCGCTCGGCCAGCCGGGCTGCCAGGAACGGCAGGTCGAACTGCCGGCCATTGAACGTCACCACCAGGTGGCACCGGCTCAGATGGGTCTGGGCCTGGGTCAGCAGAGCCGGCTCACCCGCCAGGCCGCGCAGGAGCAGCTGTCGCAGACGCAGACCGTGTCCCTCCAGGGTGGCCAGCCCGACCAGGACGGCGCAGTCGCCAGCGGCGGCCATCAGGCTGGTGGTCTCGAGGTCCAGAAACAGCACCCGGCCCGCGTCCAGGCCGGGACCGACCAGACGGGCGAGAGCCAGCGCCAGGGCGGCATGGCTGATGGGCACCCGCCCGTACCAGAACGGGAAGGGGTAGGTTCGCTCGCAGACCACGACCCAGCCGCCGGTGCCGGGACACAGGAAACCATTCAGCGCCCGGGCGAACGGTTCGGACTGGTGAGACCACTGGTTGGGATCGCTGTGCCCACCCATCCCGGCGGCATCTTAGCACCGCCCGCGCCCTGGATCAACGGGCGGGAAAGGCCATCGGCCGCCGTCGCCCCGTCCGGCTCCCCGGGCGCGTTTTTAACCCCGCTCTAACCGGCCCGCCGGTATGATCCGCCCGAGCGGCGGTGAGGGAGACCGACGATGAAACTGACCCTCGTCACCGAACCCACCCTCTGGGACGGCACGCTGGCCGCCTGGCCCGGCGCCAGCATCCTCCAGGCCTACCGCTGGGGCGAGATCAAGCGCCAGACCGGCTGGCGCCCCTACCGCCTGCTGCTGACCGCCGGCGACCACCCCCTGGCCGCCGCCCAACTGCTGGTCCGCCGGACCCCGCTGGGGACCGTCGCCTACGTTCCCCGGGGTCCGCTCTTCGGCCCCGATCCCCGGGCCAACGCCGGTCTCCTGCGGGCCCTCCACGACCTTGGCCGCGAGGAGGGCGCGGTTTTTCTCAAAATCGAGCCGCCGACCGACGATCCGGCCCTGGCCGCCTGGCTCCAGGCGCAGGGCTTCCGGCCCGGCGCGCCGGTCCAGCCTCAGCGCACCCTGATCGTCGATCTCCGACCCGCCCCGGACCAGCTCGCCGCCCGCCTGCACCCCAAGACCCGCTACAACATCGGCCTGGCCCGCCGGCGGGGCGTCACCGTGCGCCTGGGGAGCGAGCACGACCTGCCCGTCTTCTACCGCTGGCTCCAGGCCACCAGCCGGCGCGGACGCTTCCCCATCCACCCGGCTCCCTACTACGAGAGCGTCTGGCGCACCCTCCACCCGGCCGGCCAGGCCGCCCTGCTGATGGCCGACTACCAGGACGAGCCGGTGGCCGCCGCCCTCCTCTTGCGCTTCGGCCCGACCGCGTATTACATGTACGGGGCCTCCAGCGACCGGCACCGGTCGCACAAGCCCAACGACCTCCTCCAGTGGGAGGCTATGCGGTGGGCGCGCCAGCAGGGCTGCCTGGCCTACGATCTCTGGGGCATCCCCACGGTCGATCCCCCGCCCGGCGCCACCGCCGGCCTGGGGGGCGTCTACCATTTCAAACGCGGGTTCGGCGGCACCCCGGTCACCTTTCTGGGAGCCTTTGATTATGTCTACTGCCGCTGGCGCCACGCCCTCTGGACCCGTCTTCTCCGCTGGCGGGCGGCTGGCTGACCTCCTGGCCGCCCTGCCCCGGCGGGAAATCCTCCACCCGGCCGCGCCCGACCTTCTGATCAGCGACCTGACCGCCGACTCCCGTCAGGTCCGACCAGGATCGCTCTTCGTCGCCTACCAGGGGGTCGAGGTCGACGGCCACCGCTACATCGCCGAGGCCTGCCAGCGCGGAGCCGTGGCCATCGTCGCCGAGCGCCCGGTCGAGACGCCCCACCCTCTCCCCTACGTCCTGGTGCCCGACGGGCGGGCCGCCCTGGCCTACCTGGCCAGCGCCTTCTACGGCCATCCCAGCCACCGCCTGGTGGTCATCGGCGTGACCGGCACCGACGGCAAGACCACCACCTGCCTGATGCTCCAGGCGATCCTGACCGCCGCCGGCCATCCCACCGGCGCCATCACCACCGTCGGCGCCCTCCTGGGAGACGAGTGGCAGGAGACTGGCCCGCACACCACCACGCCCGACGCCCTGACCGTCCAGCGCCTGCTGGCGACGATGGTCCGGCGGGGCCTGGGCTACGCCGTCCTGGAGACGACCTCGCACGCCCTGGACCAGGGACGAACGCTGGGCTGCGCCTACGACGTGGCGGTCCTCACCAATATCACCCCCGAGCACCTGGACTACCACCAGACCTTCGAGGCCTACGTCGCGGCCAAGGCCCGGCTCTTCCAGAGCCTGGCCACGGCTCCCCGCAAACCCGGCGTCGCCAAAACCAGCGTCCTCAACGCCGACGACCCGGTGAGCGCCCGCTTTCGCACCTACCCCGCCGACCGCCACCTCACCTATGGCCTGAGCCAGCCAGCCGACATCACCGCCGGGGCGATCGCCACCGAGGGCCACCGGCAGCACTTCCGGGTCCAGACCCCGGCCGGCGCCTTCCCCGTCACCCTGGCGGTCCCGGGCCTCTTCAACTGCGCCAACGCCCTGGCCGCCATCGGCGCGGCCCTGGCCCTCGGCCTCCCGATCCCGGCCATCCAGCAGGGCCTGGCCGCCTACCGGGGCGCCCCCGGCCGGCTGGAGTTCATCGACTGCGGCCAGCCGTTTGCGGTCGTCGTCGACTTCGCCCACACGCCGAACGCCCTGCGCCAGGTGCTCACCTGGCTCCGGGGGCTGACGCGCGGCCGCCTGATCGTGGTCTTCGGCTGCGCCGGCGAGCGCGACCCCCAGAAGCGGCCGCAGATGGGGGCGATCGCCGGGGCTCTGGCCGACCGCATCATCCTGACCGCTGAAGACCCCCGCCGGGAACGGGTCGAGGACATCATCGCCCAGATCGCCACGGGCTGCGCCCGGGCCGGCCGGCAGGCCGGCGTCGACTACCTCGCCATCCCGGACCGGCGGACCGCCATCGCCACCGCCCTCGACCTGGCCCGCCCCGGCGATCTCATCCTCATCGCCGGCAAGGGCCACGAGCGCACCATGTGCTTCGGCACCACCGAGGTCCCCTGGAGCGACCAGGCGGTGGTCCGCGAGCTCCTGGGCCGCCGGGAGCGCCGCTGACCCCCCATGCCCGAGCTCTGGACCGACGGTCGGCGCCTGCACTATCAGGAATGGGGACCGCCCGACGGTCCAGCCGTTCTTCTGCTCCACGGGCTGACCGGCCGGGCCGCGGTCTGGGAGCCGGTCGCCCGGCGGCTGGCCGCTGTCGGCTTCCGCACGGTGGCCTGCGATCTGCGCGGCCACGGCGCCTCCGACCGGGCCGCCGACTACCGCCTCACCGGCTACGTCGAGGACACCATTGCGGTCATCGAACGGCTCGGCCTGGCGCCAGCCCATCTGATCGGCCACTCACTGGGCGGGACCATTGCCTGGGAGGTGGCCGGGGCGCGGCCCGCCCTGGCGCGTTGCCTGGTCATCGAGGACCAGCACCCGGAGGCCGACCCGGCCGCGCCGGCGGTCTGGCAGGAGTGGGCGAGGGGCTGGCCCTGGCGGTTCGCCAGCCGGGCCGAGGGGCTGGCCTTCCTCGAGGCCACCGGTCGCAGCCTGGCCTGGTGGGCGCCCAGTCTGATCCCCCTGCCAGATGGCGGCTGGGGCTGGGCCTTCGACCGCACGGCGGTGGTGGAGACGGCCCGCCACCTCTGGTCCCAGGCCGCCTGGGACCGCCTGGCCCGGGTGCCGGTCCCGACACTTCTCCTCCGTGGGGAGCAGAGCCAGCATCTCACGGCCGAGACCGCCGCCCGGATGGCGGCTATCATCCCACGCTGCCGGCTGGTCACCGTCCCCGGCGCCGACCACTGGATCCACCGCGACGCCGACCGCTTCGCCGATCTCGTGATCCCGTTTCTCCAGACGTGCGCGCAGTCGCCCTGATCCCCGCGCACGACGGGCCTATCCCTTGCCTTGCGCCGGGACGGTTCGCTACACTCACAGCACCGTGACCGACCGACACCCGGAGATTCCCGACCCTCCGGCCGCTCCACCCGCGGCCGGCCGATGGTGGCTCCAGAGTCTCCTGGCCAGCCGCCTCTTCGCCGCCGTGGTGGTCGGCCTCACCCTGGCTTTCATCGCCCTGGTCGCCCTGGCCCCGCTCGACTGGGAGGCCCTGGCCGGCTGGGGGTATCTCGGACTCTTTCTGGTGACCCTCCTGAACGGGGCGGCCATCGTTCTGGCCGGGCCAGGGCTGGCCGCCACCTTCCTGGCCGCGCGGGTCTGGCCGCCGCTCCTCGTCGGGCTGGTGGCCGGAACCGGCACCGCTCTCGGCGAGGTCAGCGGCTATCTGCTGGGCTGGGGCGGGGCCCACCTGCTCGATCACGGGGAGGGACGCCGTCTGCCCGCCCACTGGCGTCAGCGCCTGGAATCGCTCGTCACCCGCCACTGGTTCTGGCTTTTCTTTCTGCTGAGCGCCCTGCCCAACCCCTTTCTCGACCTGGCCGGGCTCATCGCCGGCTGGCGGCGACTGCCCCTCTGGCAGTTTCTCCTGCCCGTCTGGCTGGGCAAGACCCTCCGCATGCTGCTCATCGCCCATCTGGGCGCCTGGAGCCTGCAGCTCCTCTAGCCAGATTCTCCTACCGCCGGCCTCTTGACCGACCCACATCTTGTTGTTATAGTGACGGCGAACACAAGATATTGGAAGGAGGTGGAAGCCCTCGCTCCTCTCTCCCTCTGGGTGCCCGCGCCCGGCGGGCGCGGGTGAAAAGGGAACGCCGGTGCAACTCCGGGGCGGACGCGCCGCTGTGAGTCGGGCCTGAGGGGGCACCTCAGGCAGCGCTGGCCTCCAGCAGGCCACTGTCCGATGGGATGGGAAGGCGGAGGCCACCGACGAGCCAGAAGACCTGCCCAGAGGGGCATTCCCGCCTGGCCCTCGCGAGCTGGGGCCGGCGGCACGACGGTCAGACCGTGGCCGCAGGCCGGCGTGCAGCCTGGCCATGGTGTCGTGTCAGCCGGTCCCCGACGCCTCGTCGGGGATTTTTGTTGCCCGCCCGGAGCGCCCGTGGCCGGTCCCCGGCCGCGCGGACAGGCTCCACGCGCCGGGTCCAGCGCCCCTGCCCGGCCAGCGCGCTGGTCCGCCTCTGGCGCCCGTCGGCGGACCGGCTCCGGTCGGGCCCTGCTCTCTGGACCGAGAACGGTTGAGGTTGTTGGGTTGGAAGGAGGGATAGTGACATGAGGCCATCGCTGCGTGAACTGGCCACGCACCTTGTGCGCGGGCTGCGCGCCTCCGACCGCCTGGTGGAGACCCTGGCGCGCGATCCGCTGTGGGAGGCCGCCGACGACGGCCACCCCGAGGCTCCGCTGGTTCTCCTGGCCTCCCAGCACATAGCGTACGAGCCGGCCTTCGAGCGGCTGGCGCTCCGCGCCGTCCTCGCCACGGTCTACCGGGAGGCCCTGGGATGGGAGGTGGCCCGCCAGGGCTGGCCCCCCTCGCCCGAGGCCTACCGCGCCGGCTTGGTGCGGTACCTGACTGTAGGGGTGGCGGTGGGGGAACTGGACCCGCGCCTTCTGGAATTCGACCTGCCGGTCCTGGCGCGGGCGCTCGCGCCCGAGCGCGATGAGTGGCTCACCTACACCGGCATTACGACCCTCGCCGACCGGTATCTGGTACGGCATCCCGAGACCCGCGCGCTCCTTGAGACCCCGCAGTTCCTGTTCATGCGGGTGGCCATGGGATTGAGCCTGGCCGAACCGGCGGCCCGGCGCACCGCCTGGGCTCTTCGTTTCTACGAGGCCCTCAGCCGGCTGCACTACCTTCCCAGCACGCCCACCCTCTTCAACGCCGGAACCACCCACCCGCAACTGTCGTCGTGCTATCTCGCCGACGTGCTGGACTCGCTGGACCATATTCTGGAGTCGGCCCGCGACTTCGGCTATCTGGCCAAATACGCCGGGGGGATCGGCGCTGCCATCACCAAACTGCGCGCGGTCGGCTCGCCAGTCCGGGGCATCAACGGCCAGTCGTCCGGCATCATCCCCTTCGCCCACCTGTACGACGCCCTCATCAAGGCCATCAGTCAGGGCGGGCGACGGCGGGGCACGCTGGCGCTGTACCTGGAGCCGTGGCACCTGGAGATCGAGGCGTTTCTCGATCTTAAGCGCAACGCCGGCGATCCGTACCAGCGCACGCCCAGCCTCAACACGGCCCTGTGGGTGCCCGATGAGTTCCTGCGGCGGGTGGAGGCGGATGAGGACTGGTACCTGTTCGATCCCGCGTACGTGCCGGAGTTGCCCGAGACGTTCGGCGAGGCTTTTCGCCTGGCCTACGAACGGTACATTCATCAGGCGCGCACCGGCGCCCTGCCAGCCCGGGCGTTTCGGGTGGTGCGGGCCCGGGACCTGTTCGTGAAGATCCTGGCCTCCCTGCAGGAGACGGCGCATCCGTGGATCACGTTCAAAGACACCGGAAACGCCCGGAGCATGCTCGCGGGGATCATCCACTCCAGCAACCTGTGCACCGAGATCTTCCTCCCGACCTCGCCGGACGAGATCGCGGTTTGCAACCTCGCCTCGGTGAATCTGGCCCGCCATCTCACGCCCGCGGGCGCGGTGGACTGGGCGGCCCTGCGCCAGACGGTGAGGGTGGCCATGCGGGGCCTGGACAACGTCATCGACATTAATCTCTACCCCGTGGAGAAGGCCCGGCGCTCGAACCAGCAGAACCGGCCCGTGGGGCTGGGGATCATGGGACTGGCCGAGGTCTTCGCCCGGCAGGGGCTGACCTACGGCGACGAGGACTCCCAGGCGCTGACCGACCGGGTGGTGGAGTTCATCAGCTACTGCGCCATCGAGGCCAGTTGCGATCTGGCGGAGGAGCGGGGACAGTTCCCGGCGTTCGCGGCCAGCCGGTGGGCCCGCGGACAGGTCCCCATCGACACGCTGGACGCGCTCACCCCGCTGGGCCGGGCGGGCGTGGTGGAACGGAGCGCCCGCCTCGACTGGGACCACCTGCGGGGGCGCGTCCGGCGCGGCCTCCGCAACGGCACCGTCATGGCCATCGCGCCGACGGCCACCATCGCTCTCATCGCCGGAACGACCCCCAGCCTCGACCCCTACTATGCCAACGTCTTCGCCCGGCAGACCCTCTCCGGCAAGTTTCTGGAGGTCAACCCGGTCCTGGTCGAGCAGCTGAAGGCCCTGGGTCTGTGGGAGAGCGTCCGCGAACGCATCATCGCCGAGCGGGGAGACATCGCCGAGATCACGGAGATCCCGGTGGAGATCCGGCGACGGTTCCCCACCGCCTATCAGATCCCGCCCCGCGCCTATATCGACATCGCGGCCCGGGCGCAGAAATGGGTGGATATGGGCATCAGCCGGAACCTGTACCTGCAGGAGCGCGATCTCGACCGCATGGCCGACGTGTACCTGTACGCCTGGCGCAAGGGGCTCAAATCGACCTATTACCTCTTCATGGCTCCCCGCATGTACGCCGAGCCCTCGACCGTTCCGGTCAACAAGACCCGCCAGCGTCTGAAATGGCGGTTCCTGGAGGAGTCTCCCCCGGCGGCCGTCTGCTCGCTGGAGAGAAGCTGCGAATCGTGTCAGTGAGATTCTTCAGAGGAGGGAGTGTGCGATGAGCGAAGCCACCAGCGCCCTTTCCCCACTTTTCGCCGGCGATCCCCTCGAACCCATGGACCTCTTCCCCCTGCGCTATCCGTGGGCCTACGCTCACGCCCAGCAGGGGAAACGGAACACCTGGTTTCCGGAAGAGATCCCGCTGGCCGATGATGTCCGGGACTTTCAGGAAAAGCTGTCCGACGAGGAACGACACGCGGTGGAACTGGTCCTGGGGTTCTTCAATCCGATGGAATCGCTGGTGACCCACAATCTGATCCTGTCTATTTACCCTGTTCTCACCGCGCCAGAGGTGCGCCTGTATCTGGCCCGCCAGGTGTGGGAAGAGGCCAACCATACCATGGCCTTCGAATACGTGCTCAAAACGCTGCCGGTGAACCGCGTCCGGGTCTTTGCCGCTCACCAGACCATCCCCGCCGTCCAGGCGAAGAAGGCTTTTGAGAAAGAGCTGACCCGCCAGTGGTTCCAGCGGCTGGACATCACCACCGATGACGGCCGGCGGGCGCTGCTCCGCAACCTGGTGGGCTACTACATCATCCTCGAGGGCGTCTTTTTCTACGCCGGGTTCCTGTTTTTCTACAGCTTCCGGCGCCGGAACCTGCTGCGCGGGCTCGCCTCACTCATCGATTGGGTCCTGAAGGACGAGAGCCTGCACCTGTCGTTTGGGATTCACCTGATCACCACCATTCTGGAGGAGCATCCACACCTTATGACGCCGGCTTTCGCCCACGACCTCCGATCGCTGATCCTCCGGGCGGTGGACCTGGAGCGAGCGTACAATCGAGCGCTCTTCCCCAAGCCGGTTCTGGGGATCGGGGCCGAGGTGCTCAACGCCTATGTCGAGTACGTGACCGACCGCCGGCTGGAGGAACTGGGGCTCGGGGCCCAGTTCCACACGCCGAACCCGGCGCCCTGGATGGCCACGGAGGTGGACGTGCCCGAGATCGTCAATTTCTTCGAGGTCACCAACACCGCCTACGAGGTGGCCGCCCCCCGGACACCAGCGCACCGCCCGGACTGACGAGGAAGCGGGGGACGGGGTCGAGGCGCGGGCAGAGGAACGGCTCCTCGTCGGGGCCGTTCGCGACGGAGACGGCAGGGGAGAGACCGGGGCCCGCTCCTCCGAGGGCCGACCGCCTCAGAGGGCGACCGGCGCGCGCTGCCAGCAGGCCAGGGTGCGCAGCCGGGCGGTGGCGACGAGCACCGTCTCCGGGCGAGCCGCCAGGTCTGCTGGCAGCGCCCCGGCCGCCGCCGGACAGATATACGTATCGGTCACCTGGATGCCCTGCTGGCGCAGGACCTCGACCAGAACCGCGGCGATCCGGGGCTCATCGTGGACCAGTGTGATGCACGCCATCGTGCCTCCCTCCGCTGGTGACCTGACCCACCGCGCGACTCGCGGCCGCCGGCCGAAGAGGAACCGGGATCGGTGAGAGAGCCCTCTTGTTGGGACCGCTCGGCCACCGGGAAGAGGACGCTGGGGAGAAGAGGATGACCGGCTGCGGGCTGGTCAGTAGTCTATGAGCATCATACGCCACCGGCCGGGCGGTGTCAATCCCCGGTTTCGCGCCCGGTCGGGCGCAGGGTCTCTGGGCTGGCGCGCCACAGTCTTGACAGGAAAGGGCCTGGTCCGTAGGATAACAGCCAGCACGACTGGTGCGGGGGGCCGTATGGCGCGCGTGGCTCTTCCGCTCTCTTTCGGCGAGAGAAGCGGGCTGGCCCGGATCGTCCGGCAGGAGTGGTTTCTGGGCTACCTGCTCCTGCTCCCGGCGGTCCTTTATATCGTCCTGCTCATCGGCTACCCGGTTCTTCTCGCCCTCTCGTTCAGCGTCCGCAACGTCACCGCCGGCAGCGTCGGCGGCGATTTCGTCGGTCTGGAGAACTTTCGCGCCGTCCTGCAGATGGACGTGTTCTGGGTAGCGCTGCGGAACACGTTCCTTTTCACGTTCGGCTCCGAGGTCCTCAAGGCGGTCCTGGGTATGGGGCTGGCTTTCCTGCTGCTGCGCTCGTTTCGGGGACGAGCGGTGGTCCGGGCCCTGGTGATCATCCCCTGGGCCATGCCGGTGGCCATCAGCACCATCGCCTGGCGCTGGATGCTGGAGCCACGCTACAGCGTCCTCAACTGGGTGCTGCTCCACACCGGTCTGGTCCGGACTGAGCCCCAATGGCTGGGCGACCCGACGCTCGCCCTCTGGTCGGTCATTATCGTCAATGTCTGGCGCGGGCTGCCTTTCTCGGCCATCATCCTCATGGCGGCGATCACCGCCGTGCCGCAGGAGATCATCGATGCCGCGAAGGTGGACGGCGCGAATTTCCTCCAGCGCTGGCACTACGTGATGGTGCCGATCATGGCGCCCATTCTCCTCGTGGCGCTCCTGTTCTCGGTGGTCTTCACGTTCACCGACCTGTCGGTGGTCTATCTCCTGACCCGTGGGGGACCGGTCAACGCCACCCATGTCCTGCCGACCGTCGCCTTCCAGGTGGGCATCCTCTCGGGAGCGCTGGGGCGGGGCACGGCGGTGGCGGTCTTTATGCTGCCGCTCCTGATGGTCGTGGCGATCTGGCTCCTGCGGGCGCTGAAGGCGCGGGAGGTGCAGTGATGGAGCACGCCATGGTCCCCGCGCCGAGACTCTCCCGGCGAACCGTCGAGAACCTCCTGACCGGTCTGGGGCTGGTGGTCTATCTCCTCTTCGCCCTCTTCCCCGTATTCTGGATGGCCATCACCGCCTTCAAGCGCAACAGCGACCTCTACAACCTGGACAACATCCCCCTCTGGTTCAACGAGCCGCCGACCTTCGAGCACGTCCGCTACCTCTTCGCCGAGACCCTCTTCCCTCGCTGGGTCGGCAACACGCTCCAGCTGGCGGTCTGTGTGGTCGCCATCACCCTGGTGGCAGCCGTGCCGGCGGGCTACGCCCTGGCCCGTCTCCGCTTCCCGGGGGCCGAGACTCTGGGGATCGGCATCTTCCTGACCTATCTGGTCCCGCCGACCGTCCTCTTTCTCCCCCTCTCCCGCCTGATCAGCGACCTGAAACTCCAGGACTCTCTCTGGGCTCTGGTCCTGATCTACCCCACCTTCACCATCCCCTTCTGCACCTGGCTGCTGCACGGCTACTTCAAGACCGTTCCGCGTGAACTGGAGGAGGCCGCCTGCCTCGACGGCTGCAGCCGGGTGGGCGCCCTGCTCCGCGTCCTGGTGCCGGTCAGCCTGCCCGGGCTGCTGAGCGTGGTCATCTTTGCTTTTACACTGTCGATGCAGGAATTCATCTACGCCCTGACCTTCGTCTCCAGCGCCGCTCAGAAGCCGGTCACCCTGGGCGTGGCCACCGATCTCATCCGGGGCGACATCTTCTTCTGGGGGTCGCTGATGGCCGGGGCGCTCATCGCCGGCGTTCCGGTGGCCATCCTCTACAGTTTCTTCCTGGAGCAGTTCGTGGCCGGGTTGACCGGCGCGGTGAAATAGCCTGAGGAGGTGGGGCGCGGACGCCGCTGCGGTCCTGACATCGCCTGGCCGACGGTGCTGTCAGCCCCGGGGCAGGCGTTCAGTCCGATTGCAGAAGGAGGTGCGTCTTTATGGTGCCGTTCACCCCCAGCTCGGGTTTTGGTCGGCGACAGTTCCTGCGCGCGGCGGGGATGATCGAGGTCATCCCGAAATGGCCCTCAAGAGGATGAGGATGCAGGCGAGGAGCACGAAGGCCAGATAGATCTGGGCCTTGCGCTCCCACCGCACCACCAACC
>CACRXC010000112.1_pt1 | contig 108661 bp, 113 predicted proteins | sample 5377091 | NCBI WGS metagenome assembly CACRXC01 (sample SAMEA6061845, study PRJEB28556) | metagenome | reverse complement strand
CTGATTGAGCCGGTGGCCCTGGAGGAGGGGCTGCGCTTCGCCATCCGGGAGGGCGGCCGCACCGTCGGCGCCGGCGTCATCACCAAGATCCTGGAGTGAGACGCGTATGGCGCGACAGCGTATCCGTATTCGGTTGAAGTCGTTTGACCATCGGATTCTCGACCACTCGGCCCGCCAGATCGTCGAGACGGCCGAGCGGATGGGGGCGCGGGTCTCGGGACCGGTGCCGCTGCCGACCCGGATCGAGCGGTTCACGGTCCTGCGCTCGCCGTTCATCGACAAGGACTCGCGCGAGCAGTTCGAGATCCGCACCCACAAGCGGCTGATCGACATTCTGGACCCGACGCCGCGGGTCATCAACGCCCTGATGGGGCTGAGCCTGCCGGCCGGGGTGGACATCGAGATCAAACTCTGATCGTCCCGCCCGGTCGGGGCCGGGGTGGTCGAGCAGAGGGAACGGAACAATGGTGCGTGGTTTGGGACTTCTGGGACGCAAGATCGGGATGACGCAGGTCTTCGACGAGCAGGGCCGCGTCGTCCCGGTCACCATCATCGAGGCCGGACCCAATTACATCACCCAGCTGCGGACCCCGGAACGGGACGGCTACATGGCGGTGCAGGTGGGCTTCGGGCTGGCCAAGCGGCTGAACAAGCCCGAGCGCGGCCACCTGAAGAACCTGCCGCCGCTGCGGTATCTGCGCGAGTTCCGGGTGAACGATCTGACCGGGCTGGCGGTCGGCCAGAAACTGGGACCGGACCTCTTCAAACCGGGCGACCGGGTGGACGTGGTCGGGACCTCGAAGGGGCGGGGCTTTCAGGGGGTGGTCAAGCGCCACCACTTCGCTGGCGGTCCCAAGACCCACGGCCAGTCGGACCGCCACCGGGCGCCCGGCTCAATCGGCTCGACGACCACGCCAGGCCGCGTGCTGAAGGGCAAGCGGATGGCCGGTCGGATGGGTGGCGACCGGGTGACGGTCCAGAATCTGGAGGTGGTCCGGGTGGACCCCGAGCGCAACCTGCTCCTGGTCAAGGGTGCGGTGCCGGGCCACCCGAACGCGCTGGTGATGATCGCCCCCGCCCGCAAGACGCGGCTGCTCAAGCCGAAGCGGAGCCCGGTGCGGCTCGATCTCTCTCATCTGGGCGGCGGCGCCTGAACGGTCTTGCCAGGCGTGCCGCTCTTCTTTATAATTAGTTTTTGTGGCTGTGCCTCGTCCGCGGTCACCCAACGTTGGGTGGTCCGCCGGGGCGGGCACGGGGAGTCGAACGTGCAGATCGCCGTCTACAACACTGCAGGCCAGGTCGTCGACCATATCGAGATCCGCGACGATGTGTTCGGCGTGCCGCCCAACATCCCGCTGATGCACCAGGCGGTGGTGCGGCAGCTGGCCAATGCTCGGGTGGGCACGGCCGACACCAAGACGCGCGGCGAGGTCTCCGGCGGCGGTCGGAAGCCGTGGCGGCAGAAGGGCACAGGCCGGGCGCGGCAGGGCAGCATCCGGGCCCCGCACTGGAAGGGCGGGGGTGTGGTCTGGGGGCCGCATCCGCGGGACTACTCCCAGGACATGCCCAAGAAGATGCGCCGGCTGGCCCTGCGCTGCGCGCTCTCGACCAAGGTGGCCGAGCAGCACCTGGTGGTGCTCGACAGTCTGCGGCTGGAGCGGCCCCGGACGAAGGACATGGTGGCCATCCTGCGGAATCTGGGGCTGGCGGCCAAGGTGCTGATCGCCCTGCCGGAGGTGGACCAGAACATCGTCCTCTCGGCCCGGAACATCCCCGGGGTCGAGACGCTGCCGGCCCGGATGCTCAACATCGTGGATGTGCTCAAGCACGACTACCTGGTGATGCCGGTGGCGGCGGTGCGCCAGGTGGAGGCGTGGCTGGCCCCGGAGCGCCCGGCGGCCGCCGGCGCCCTGGAGACCGGCGCCCCGGAGGAGGAGAGCGCATGAACATCTACGACGTGATCATCCGGCCGGTGATCACCGAGAAGAGCACCCGTCTGGCGGCCCAGCGGAAGTACGTCTTCGAGGTCCATCCCGACGCCAACAAGCCGCTGGTCCGCGAGGCGGTCGAGAAACTCTTCAAGGTCAACGTTGAGGACGTGAACATCGTCAAGGTCCGCGGCAAGACGCGCCGGGTCGGGCGCCAGGTGGTCCGCGAGCCGGACCGTAAAAAGGCGATCGTCACGGTGCGCGAGGGCCAGCGGATTGAGATCTTTGAAGGTGTGTAGCGATGCCGATTCGCGTGTATAAGCCGACAACACCGGGACGGCGCGGCGCCTCGGTCTCGACGTTCGAGGAGATCACCAAGACCGAGCCGGAAAAAAGCCTGGTCGTGCCGCTCAAGAAGACGGGCGGGCGCAACAACCAGGGGCGGATCACCACCCGCCACCGGGGCGGCGGGGCCAAGCGGCTCTACCGGATCATTGATTTCAAGCGCGACAAGATCGGTATCCCGGCCAAGGTGGCGGCCATCGAGTACGATCCAAACCGGAGCGCCCGGATCGCTCTGCTCCACTACGTGGACGGTGAGAAGCGCTACATCCTGGCGCCGGTCGGCCTCCAGGTCGGGGATACGGTGATGAGCGGCCCGGAGGCCGAGATCAAGCCGGGCAACGCCCTGCCGCTGGCCAACATCCCGGTCGGGACGCTCATTCATAACATCGAACTGGAGCCGGGACGAGGTGGCGTGCTGGTGCGCAGCGCCGGGACCGCCGCCCAGCTGATGGCCAAGGAGGGCGACTACGCCCTGGTGCGCCTGCCCTCGGGCGAGGTGCGCTACATCCTGGCCCGCTGCATGGCCACGGTCGGCCAGGTGGGCAATGTGGAGCACAACGCCATCCGTCTGGGCAAGGCCGGACGGCGGCGCCACATGGGCTGGCGGCCGGCGGTGCGCGGCTCGGCGATGACGCCGCGCGACCACCCGCACGGTGGCGGCGAGGGACGGGCCCCCATCGGGCTGCCCGGTCCCAAGACGCCGTGGGGCAAGCCGGCGCGGGGCGTCAAGACGCGCGGCAAGAAGGTCTCCGACAAGTTCATCGTCCGCCGGCGCAAGTAGGAGGGGGGCAGAGAACGTGGGACGCTCGCTGAAGAAGGGCCCGTACGTCGACCCGAAGCTCCTCCAGCGGATCGAGCAGATGAACCGGACGGGGGAGAAGCGGGTCATCAAGACGTGGTCCCGCGACTCCACGATCTTCCCGCAGATGGTGGGCCACACCATCGCCGTCTACGACGGCCGCCGCCACGTGCCAGTCTACATCACCGAGAACATGGTTGGCCACAAACTCGGGGAGTTCGCCCCCACCCGGACCTTCCGTGGGCACGGCGGCCGGGGGGCCGAGCGGACGACCCAGGTCAAGAAGGAGCGGTAGGCGATGCAGGTGCGGGCGACGGCCAAGTACGTGCGCATCTCGCCGCGCAAAGCCCGCCTGGTGGCCAACCTCATCCGGGGCAAGCCGGTGTCGGAGGCGCTGACGATGCTGGCATTCATGCCCCAGCGGGCGGCGCGGCTCTTCCGCAAGGTGGTGCAGTCGGCGGTGGCCAACGCCGAGAACAACTACAACCTGGCGGCCCGCGACCTGGTGGTCCTCCAGGCCCTGGCCGACCCTGGCCCGACCCTGAAGCGCTGGCGGGCCCAGGCGCGGGGCCGTGTCAGCCCGATCAAGAAGCGGTCGAGCCACCTGACAGTGGTGGTCGGCGAGAGGGAGGAGAGGCGCTAAGTGGGCCATAAAGTTCACCCGATCGGCTTGCGACTCGGCATCATCAAGGACTGGGAGTCCAAGTGGTATGCCGAGAAGAATTACGCCGATCTCCTGCACGAGGACCTGCGCATCCGCAAGCTGATCCGCGAACGGCTGCGCGACGCCGCCGTCACCCGGATCGAGATCGAGCGCTCGGCCAACCAGGTGACGGTGACGATCCACACGGCCAAGCCCGGCATCGTCATCGGCAAGGCCGGGACCAAGGTCGAGGAGCTGCGCCGGCAGCTGGAGGAACTGACCGGCAAACGGATCCGGCTGAACATCCAGGAGATCAAGCAGCCGGAGCTGGACGCCCAGCTGGTCGCCCGCAGCATCGCCGAGCAGATCGAGCGGCGGGTCTCCTACAAGCGGGCGATGAAGCAGGCGGTGGCGCGGGCCATGCAGCGCGGCGCCAAGGGCATCAAGATCGTGGTCGCCGGCCGTCTGGGGGGATCCGAGATGTCGCGGCGTGACCGCGAGGTGGCCGGCAAGGTGCCGCTGCAGACGCTGCGGGCCGACATCGACTACGGTCAGGCCGAGGCGCTGACGACGCTGGGGATGATCGGCGTGAAGGTCTGGATCTACAAAGGCGATGTGCTGCCGCCCAAGAAAGAGGCGGCGCCGGCCGAGGCGGCCCAGGCCCCGGCCCAGTCTGGTGGGTGAGGCGAGCAGCGATGTTGATGCCCAAGCGGGTCAAATGGCGCAAGCAGCAGCGCGGCCGGATGAAGGGGATCGCCACCGCTGGCAACACGGTGGCCTTCGGCGACTACGGGCTCCAGGCCCTGGAGCCGGCCTGGATCGATAGTCGCCAGATCGAGGCGGCCCGCCGGGCCATCGTCCACCACATCAAGCGCGGCGGCAAGATCTGGATCCGGATCTTCCCCGACAAGCCGGTGACCAAGAAGCCGGCCGAGACGCGCATGGGGGGCGGCAAGGGCTCCCCCGACCGCTGGGTGGCGGTGGTCAAGCCGGGGCGCATCCTCTTCGAACTGGCGGGGGTCCGCGAGGAGGTGGCGCGGGAGGCGCTGCGCCTGGCGGCCCACAAACTCCCGATCGCCACCAAGTTTGTGACCAAGACGGCGCCGGCCGAGGCCCAGGTCGCCGAGCAGGTCCTCTGAGACACGGGCGGTCTGGAGAGGAGAGCGATGAAGGCCAGGGAACTGCGCGAACTGTCGGACAGCGAGCTGCAGCGCAAACTGCAGGAACTCTACCAGGAGCTGTTCACCTTGCGCATGCAGCTCGCCACCCGGCAGCTGACCAATCCGCACCGGATCCGTGAGGTGCGTAAAGATATCGCCCGGATCAAGACGATCCTGCGAGAACGGGAGCTGGCCCGGGAACGGGCCCTCCAGGGAGTTCGCTGAATGAGCGAGCAGACGTCGGCCACCACCCCGTCGGCTCCCCCGCGCCGCAAAGAGATGATCGGCACGGTGGTCTCGGCCAAGATGCAGAAGACGGTGGTGGTGGCGGTGGAGAAACTCAAGCGCCACCGGCTATATAAAAAAGTGATGCGAGTGATCAAGAAATACAAAGCCCACGATGAGTACGGGATGGCGAAGGAAGGCGATCTCGTGCGCATCGTGGAGACGCGCCCGCTGAGCAAAGAGAAGCGCTGGCGGGTCGTGGAGGTTATCAAGCGGGCGGCGGTCCCGGTGACACCGACGCGGCGGCCAGCCGCCGGTGAGGGCGAAGGCGAGAGCGAGGTCTGAGACCGGGGCGCGTCCGCAAGGGGGTGAGCAGATGATCCAGCCGCAGACGCGACTGAAGGTCGCCGATAACACCGGGGCCCGGGAGATCATGTGCATCCGGGTCTTGGGCGGCTCCAATCGCAAGACCGCCGGCCTGGGCGACGTGATCGTCGCCTCGGTCAAAGAGGCGGTGCCGGGCGGGTCGGTCAAGAAGGGCGATGTGGTGCGCGCGGTCATCGTGCGCACGGCCAAGGAGTACCACCGGCCCGACGGCTCGACCATCAAATTCGACGATAACGCCGCGGTGATCCTGACGGACCGGCTGAACCCGAAGGGCACGCGCATCTTCGGGCCCGTCGCGCGGGAGCTGCGGGAGCGGAACTTTATGAAGATCATCTCGCTGGCGCCGGAGGTCTGGTGATGGCCCTGAAGATCCGGCGCGATGACACGGTGATGGTCATCGCCGGCAAGGACCGGGGCAAGACGGGCAAGGTCCGCCAGGTCCTGCCCAAAGAGGGACGGGTGCTGGTCGAGGGCGTGAACATCGTCAAAAAGCACGTCAAGCCCCGGCCCGGCCAGCCCGGCGGGATCATCGAGATGGAGCGGCCGATCCACATCAGCAACGTGATGCTGGTCTGCCCGCACTGCAACCGGCCCAGCCGGGTGGGGTTCCGCTTCCTGGCCGATGGGAGCAAGGTGCGCTACTGCAAGAAGTGCAATGAGGTGATCAGCACCGTCAGCCCGGCGAAGCAGCGGTAGGTGAGAACACAATGGCTGTCGCAACACGACCGCGGTTGCTGGAGCGCTACCGCACCGAAATCGTGCCGACCCTGATGCGGGAGTTTCAGTACCCGAACGTGATGGCCGTGCCCCGGCTGGAGAAGATCGTGCTGAATATCGGTCTGGGCGAGGCGGTCCAGAACGCCCGCGCCATCGAGGCCGCCAGCCGGGACCTGGCGGCGATCACCGGCCAGCGGCCGGTCGTCACCCGGGCCAAGAAGTCGATCGCCGGCTTCAAGATCCGCAAGGGGATGCCCATCGGCCTGATGGTGACGCTGCGCGGCGACCGCATGTACGAATTCTTCGACAAACTGGTCAACATCGTCCTGCCACGCGTGCGCGACTTCCACGGCGTCTCGCCGCGCTCCTTCGACGGGCGGGGGAACTACTCGCTGGGCCTGCGCGAGCAGCTGGTCTTCCCCGAGATCGACTACGACCAGATCGACAAGGTCCGCGGGCTGGAGATCACCATCGTGACCACCGCCCGGACCGACGCGGAGGCCAAGCGGCTCCTGGAGCTCCTGGGGATGCCGTTCCGGCCGAGCTGATAGGCGAAACCAGCGGTGAGGCGGTCCAGCGGACCGGACCACCGCTGAGGAGGGAAGAGGAACATGGCCAAGGTTTCCAAGATCATCAAAGCTCTGCGGCCCCCCAAGTACCGCACCCAGCAGCGCAACCGCTGCAAGCTGTGCGGACGGCCCCGGGCCTACATGCGCAAGTTCGGGATGTGCCGGATCTGCTTCCGCCAGCTGGCCTCGGCGGGTGAGATCCCGGGCATCATCAAGGCCTCCTGGTGAGGGAGGGGAGCGATGACCCACACCGATCCCATCGCCGACATGCTGGCCCGATTGAAGAACGCGGTGATGCGTCGGCACGAGTCGGTGAGCATGCCGGCCTCGAACATGAAGATCGCCATCGCCCGCATCCTCAAGGAGGAAGGCTTCATCCGGGACTTCGAGGTGATCCGGGAGGCGCCGGACTCGCCGAAGCGCACCCTGCGGATCTGGCTGCGCTACACGGGCAAGAAAGAGCCGGTCCTGACGGGCGTCAAGCGCGTCAGCAAGCCGGGGCTGCGGGTCTACGCCAAAGCGCGGGAGATGCCGCGGGTGCTCGGCGGGCTGGGCATCGCCATCGTCTCGACGCCGCGCGGGGTGATGACCGCCCAGGAGGCCCGCCGCCAGAACGTCGGGGGCGAAGTGCTCGCTTACGTCTGGTAGGAGGTGCACCGATGTCGCGGATCGGACGGCAGCCCATCCCGATTCCTCCCGGAGTGGAGGTGACGCTGGACGGAGACCGGATCACGGTTAAGGGCCCCAAGGGGGTGCTCAGCCGCACTCTCCCGCCGGAGATGACCGTCGAACGGCAGGACGGGGTGCTGCTGGTCAAGCGCCCGAGCGACGAGAAGCGCCACAAGGCCCTGCACGGGCTGACCCGCACCCTCATCGCCAACATGATCGAGGGGGTGACGCGCGGCTATGAGAAGACCCTGGAGATCTACGGGGTCGGCTACCGGGCCCAGAAGCAGGGCAACAACCTGATCCTGACGCTGGGCTTCTCGCACCCGGTGGAGGTCATCCCCCCGAAGGGGATCGAGTTCACCAATATCGAGACGTTCTCGCCCACCCAGGCCAACGACTGGCTCTCCTGCCGGTTTGTGGTCCGGGGCATTGATAAAGAGCTGGTCGGCCAGGTGGCGGCCGAGATCCGCGCCCTGCGGGAGCCCGATCCCTACAAAGGCAAGGGCATCCGCTACGCCGGCGAGCGGATTCTCCGCAAGGCCGGCAAGGCCGGCAAGACGGGCGCCCGGTCCAAGGCCGGGAAGTAGGGCGAGAGGGACGGTCAGATGATCCGCGTGGGCATGAAAATTCGCTCGTTTAAGGGCCGCATCGATACCCGGGCGGCCCGCCTGCGCCGGCACCGCCGGGTGCGGGCCAAGGTCTTCGGGACCCCCGAGCGTCCGCGGCTGGCGGTCTACCGCAGTCTCAAGCACATCTACGCTCAGGTTATCGACGACACCATCGGCCACACCCTGGTGGCGGCCTCGACCCTGGAGCCGGAGATCCGCCAGCAGATGGCCGGCCTGACCAAGACCCAGGAGGCCGAGCTGGTGGGCCGTCTGATCGGCGAGCGGGCCCTGGCCAAGGGCATCAAGAAAGTGGTCTTCGACCGCGGGGGCTTCAAGTACCACGGACGGGTGCGGGCCCTGGCCGACGCCGCCCGGGCCGCTGGCCTGGAGTTCTGAGCGGGGTGGCCGAGGAGGAGAGATGCCAAAAGTTGACGCGGCAACGCTGACGAATCTTGAGGAGCGCGTCGTCCACATCAACCGGGTGGCCAAGGTGGTCAAGGGCGGCCGCCGGTTCAGTTTCACGGCGGTCGTGGTGGTCGGCGACGGCGCCGGGCACGTCGGGGTCGGCATCGGCAAGGCCAACGAGGTGCCCGAGGCGATCCGCAAGGCCACCGAGGCGGCGCGCAAACAGATGATCGAGGTGCCCCTGGTCGGCACCACCATCCCCCACGAGGTCATCGCCCGCTTCGGCGCGGCCGAGGTCCTGCTCAAACCCGCCGTCCCCGGCACCGGGACGATCGCCGGCGGCGCCGTCCGGGCGGTCCTGGAGGCGGCCGGGGTGCGGGACGTCCTGACCAAGTCGCTGGGCAGCAACAACCCGATCAATGTGGCCCAGGCGACGCTCCTGGGCCTCAGCCAGCTCAAGTCGCCGGTCGTCGAGGCCGAGCGCCGTGGGAAGCCGGAGCTGGCCCGGATCGGCGAGGCCTGGGCCCGCCGGCCGGAGATGCTGCCCGACCGGCACGCCCCGACCGGCGGTCCGCGCCCGCCCCGGCGCGAGAGCCGGCGGACGACCCGGCCCGCGCCTCCGTCGGCGGAAGGGGAAGGAGGGGCCTGAGCACGATGGGGAAGCTGCGGATCACCTGGAAGAAATCGTTCATCGGCTACGCCGAACGCCAGCGCGCCACCATCCGCTCGCTGGGACTGCGCCGGCTCCACCAGACGGTGGAGCGGCCGGATACGCCGGCGGTGCGCGGGATGATCGCGCGGGTGCAGCACCTGGTTGAGGTCGAAGAGGTACCGGACCCATGAAACTGCACGAACTCTACCCTGCCCCGGGATCGCGCCACCGCAAGAAACGGGTCGGCCGTGGCATCGGCTCGGGCCACGGCACCTACGCCACCCGCGGGATCAAGGGCCAGAAGGCCCGCTCCGGAGGCCAGATCCCGCCCTGGTTCGAAGGTGGCCAGACCCGTCTGGTCAAGCGCCTGCCGCACAAGCGCGGCTTCACCAACATCTTCCGCGTCGAGTACGCCGCCGTCAACGTCGAGCAGCTGGAGGCCCGCTTCCCGGCCGGAACGGTGGTCACCCCGGACCTGCTGCGGGAGACGGGCCTGGTCAAGAAACGACTGCCCATCAAGATCCTGGGCGACGGGGAGCTGACCAAGCCGCTGACGGTCCACGCCCACAAGTTCTCGGCCAGCGCCCGGGCCAAGATCGAGGCGGCCGGCGGGCGGGTCGTCGAGATCGAGCTGACGGGATAAGCGATGTTCGACGCCCTGCTCAACGCCTTCCGGCTGCCCGACCTGCGGCGGAAGATGATCTTCACCCTGGTGATGCTGGTCATCTTCCGCTTCATCGCCCACATCCCGGTCCCCGGCGTGGACCTCATCGCCCTGGAGCGGCTCTTCCAGACGAACCAGCTTCTGGGGTTGCTCGATCTCTTCTCCGGCGGGGCGATGACGACCTTCTCGGTGGCGGCGATGGGGGTCTATCCCTACGTCACCGCCACCATTATCATGCAGCTGCTCATCCCCCTGATCCCGCAGCTCGAAGAGCTGGCCAAGGAGGGCGAGGCCGGACGGGCGGTCATCAACCGCTACACCCACCTGCTGACCGTGCCGCTGGCGGCCCTGCAGGCCTACGGCACCGGAGTGCTGCTGCAGAGCCAGGGGATCCTGCACAACTTCGGCCTCTGGGGCGAGGCCCTGCTGCCGACCATCGCCATCGTCCTCTCGATGACCGCCGGGACGCTGCTGCTGGTCTGGCTGGGTGAACTCATCACCGAGGGGGGCATCGGCAACGGCATCTCGCTCATCATCTTCGGCGGGATCGTGGCCCGGCTGCCGCAGATCGTCGGCCAGTCGCTCTTCGGCACCGGCAACCTTCTGGCTTTCCTGGTCTTCGCCGCGCTGGGGGTGCTGACGGTGGCGGCGATCGTGACGGTCCAGGAGGCGCAGCGGCGGATTCCGGTCCAGTACGCCCGGCGGGTGCGGGGGAGCCGGATCTACGGAGGCGGCACGACCCACATCCCACTGCGGGTCAACTCGGCCGGCATGATCCCGCTCATCTTTGCGATGTCGATCATGCTCTTTCCGGGAACGGTGGCCAGTTACTTCCTGAGCGTGCCCGGCTTTATCGGCGCGGTCGCCAACTTCGTGTACCACCTGTTCAACAGCAGCGGACCGCTCTACTGGGCCCTCTATTTCCTGCTGGTGGTGGGCTTCACGTTCTTCTACACACTGGTGATCTTCCAGCAGCAGAACCTGGCCGAAAACCTGCAGCGCTACGGCGGCTTTATCCCCGGCATCCGGCCCGGCCGCCCGACCCAGGAGTACCTGACGCGGGTGCTGCTGCGGATCACCTGGCTGGGAGCGGTCTTCCTGGGCATCGTGGCGGTGCTGCCGTTCTTCGTCCAGGGGCTCGGCCCCTCGCTCATCCTGTCCAGCACCGGGTTGCTCATCGTGGTCGGGGTGGTGCTGGACACGATGAAACAGCTTGAGGCGCAGCTGCTGATGCGCCACTACGAGGGCTTTATCAAGTAGGTGGACCCGGAGACGGCGGGCGCGCGGGGCGCGGCGTCCGCCGGTCCGCCGAGACGGTCAACGGCGACTTCGGGCGCCAAAGGAGGCGACGCAGTGATCATTGTCCTGCTCGGGCCACCAGGCGCCGGGAAGGGGACCCAGGCCTCGCTCCTCTCCCGCCGTCTGGGGCTGCCACATCTCGCCACCGGCGATCTCCTCCGGGAGGCGATCGCCCAGGGGACGCCTCTGGGAGAGGAGGTCCGGCCCTATGTGGAGAGCGGGCGTCTGGTGCCGGACCCCCTGATGGTCGCGCTGGTGCGGGAACGACTGATGACGCCGGCCGGCAGTGGGGGGGCGATTCTGGACGGTTTTCCGCGGACGCGCGATCAGGCCGTGGCGCTGGACCAGGTGCTGGCCGCGCAGGGGCGACAGGTGGAGGCCGCCGTGTATCTGGAGGTCCCGGCGTCGGTCCTGCTCCAGCGGCTCTCCGCCCGCTGGGTCTGCCCGCACTGCCGGGCGACCTACAACACGGTCTCGGCGGCTCCCCGCCTGGCGGGGGTCTGCGACCGCTGCGGAGCGAGCCTGATCCAGCGGGCCGACGACCGGCCGGAGGTGGTGCAGCGCCGTTTAGAGGTCTACCGTCAGGAGACCGCCCCGCTCATCGCCTACTACCAGACGGCCGGCCGGCTGCGGTCGGTCGACGGGACGGGCCCGGTGACCGTGGTGCTGGAGAGGGTGCTGGCCGCCTTGGGACGAACACCAGTATCAGGACAGGTCCATGGCGATCGTTATCAAGTCTCCGGCTGAGATCCGCGTGATGCGCGAGGCGGGCCGGATTGTGGCCCGGGTGCTCGACGCGCTGCAGGAGCGGATCCGGCCGGGCTTGAGCACCGCCGAACTGGACCGGGTCGCCGAGGAGGTCTGCACCCGTCTGGGGGGGATTCCCGCCTTCAAGGGGTACGGTGGCTTTCCGGCCTCGCTCTGTGTTTCAATTAATCATGAGGTCGTCCACGGAATCCCCAGTCCGCACCGGTTCCTCGAAGAGGGCGACATCGTCAGCCTGGACTTCGGCGCGATCTACCGGGGGTTCCACGGCGATGCGGCCGTCACCGTGGCCGTGGGTCAGCCGAGTCCGGCGGCGGCCAACCTCATCGCCGTGACCCGGGAGGCGCTGGCCCGGGCGATCGCCCAGTGTGTCGAGGGGAAGCGAATCGGCGATATCGGCTGGGCCATCCAGTCGTACGTCGAATCCCGCAAACTGTACGTGGTCCGGCAGTACGTGGGCCACGGCATCGGCCGGCAGCTGCACGAAGACCCCCAGGTGCCCAACTTCGGGGTGCCCGGGCGGGGGATTCGCCTGCGCCGGGGCTTCACGCTGGCCATCGAGCCGATGGTCAACATCGGCACCGACCGCACGGTGGTGGCCGAGGACGGCTGGACGGTCCTGACCGAAGACGGCAGCCTCTCGGCCCACTTCGAGCACACGGTGGCCATCACCCCGGACGGCCCGGAGGTGCTGACATTGCCCTGAGCGCCGGGGACGGCCCGCTGACCCGAGGAAGGAGGGGCTGGGATGCCACGCGGTGAAGCGATCGAGGTCGAGGGCCGGGTCATCGAGGCCCTGCCCAACGCGATGTTCCGGGTCGAACTGGATACCGGACACAAGGTGCTGGCCCATATCTCGGGCCGGCTGCGGCAGCATTTCATCAAGATCCTGCCCGGCGACCGGGTCAAGGTCGAACTCTCCCCCTACGACCTGACCCGCGGGCGGATTGTCTACCGTCTCAAGGGCTGAGCCCTTGACGGGACGGCGTTGGTTTCGTAAAATAACTGTTTGGTCGCCGCTGCGCGACCAGGGAGTCGTGGTCATGAAGGTTCAGGCTTCGGTCAAGCGGCGCTGTGAGAAGTGCAAGATCGTGCGGCGTCACGGGGTGGTCTACGTGATCTGCCCCAACCCGAAACACAAGCAGCGCCAGGGCTAAAGGAGGGAGCCGGTGGCACGGATTGCCGGTGTTGACATTCCCCGGGACAAACCGGTGGCGATCAGCCTGCGGTACATTTACGGGATCGGCCCCACTCTGGCGATGAAGATCTGCATGCAGACCGGTATCAACCCCGCGACGCGGGTGCGCGATCTGACCGAGGATGAGATCGCCCGTCTGCGGGACCTGATCGACCGTGAGTACAAGGTCGAGGGCGATCTCCGCCGCGAGGTGCAGCTGAACATCAAGCGGCTGATGGAGATCGGCTGCTACCGGGGGCTGCGGCACCGTCGGGGGCTGCCGGTCCGCGGGCAGCGGACCCGGACCAACGCCCGGACCCGCAAGGGGCCGCGGAAGACGGTGGCCGGCAAGAAGCGGGCGACCAAGAAGTAACAAGCCGGGTGAGGGGAGACGATGCCGGAGCAGAAGCGTCCGACGCGGGGGCGCCGCCGGGAGCGCAAGCAGGTTCCCCGCGGGCGAGCCTACATCCATTCGACGTTCAACAACACCATCGTGACGATCACCGACCCGAGCGGCAATGTGCTGGCCTGGAGCAGCGCCGGGGCGGCTGGGTTCAAGGGGTCGCGCAAGAGCACGCCCTACGCCGCCGGTATGGCGGCGGAGACGGCGGCCCGCAAGGCCATGGAGCACGGCGTCCGCCAGGTGGATGTCTTCGTCAAGGGCCCGGGCTCGGGCCGCGAGGCGGCCATCCGCTCGCTGCAGGCCGCCGGCCTGCTTATCAACTCGATCACCGACATCACGCCGATCCCCCACAACGGGTGTCGGCCGCCCAAGCGCCGCCGGGTCTAAGGAGGCTGTATGGGACGTTACACCGGCCCTGTCTGCAAGATCTGCCGTCGCGAGGGCCTCAAGCTCTTCCTCAAAGGCGACCGGTGCTTCACCCCGAAGTGCGCGGTTGAGCGGCGGCCGTATCCGCCGGGTCAGCACCAGCAGCGCCGGCGCAAGATGTCGGACTACGGCCTGCAGCTGCGCGAGAAGCAGAAACTGAAGTTCATCTACGGGATCCTGGAGCGCCAGTTCCGCCGACACTTCGAGGAGGCGGCCCGACGCCCCGGACCGACCGGTGAGAACCTGCTGACCATTCTGGAGAGCCGGCTGGACAACGTCGTCTACCGCATGGGCTTCGCCGACTCCCGTCGCCAGGCCCGCCAGCTGGTGCGGCACGGCCACTTCGAGGTCAACGGCCGCAAGGTCGACATCCCCTCCTACCAGGTCGAGCCGGGCACGGTGATCGCCGTACGGGAACGCAGCCGCAACCTGGAGCACTTCCAGGTGGCGATGCAGGAACTGAGCCGCAAGCAGATCCCGAGTTGGGTGAGCGTGGACCCGACGACGATGACCGGCCGGGTGCTGCGCCTGCCCAGCCGGGACGAGATCGATACCACCATCAACGAGCAACTCATCGTCGAGTTCTACTCGCGCTAAGCGGCGGGTTGGAAGGTCGCGGCCCGGGCTGGCCCCACGGCCAGCGGGTGTGCGCCGAAGGAGGCGATTAAGCGTTGATCGAGGAGATGCTGCCCAAGATCGAAGGTGGCGAGGTCGAAGCCAACCACGGGCGCTACACCATCGCCCCGTTGGAGCCGGGCTTCGGCACGACGATCGGGAACGCGCTGCGGCGGGTGCTGCTGGCGGCCCTGCCCGGCGCGGCCATCACGTCGATTAAAATCGACGGGATCTACCATGAGTTCTCGCCGATCCCGCACGTGCGCGAGGATACGACCGAACTCATCCTGAACATCAAGCAGATCCGCCTGCGCTCGTTCGCCGACCGACCGGTGACGCTGCGCCTGGAGGCGAGCGGCGTCGGCGAGGTGACTGCCGCCGACATCATCACCCCGGCGGAGGTCGAGATCGTCAACCCGTGGCAGCACATCGCCACGCTCGACGCGCCGGAGGCGCGTCTGTCGATGGAGATGACGGTTGAGCGGGGCAAGGGCTACGTGCCGGCGGACCAGCGCGAGGGCCTGCCCATCGGCGAGATCCCGGTGGACGCCATCTACACGCCGGTGCGGAAGGTCAATTTCACGGTCGAGCCGATGCGGGTCGGCGAGGTCAGCGACTACGAGCGGCTGACGCTCGATATCTGGACCGATGGCACGATCACGCCGGACGAGGCGCTGGCCCAGAGCGCCCAGATCCTCATCCGGCACTTCTCCCTGATCCTGGAGGCGGCTGGCAAGCCGGCCGGCCAGCTGGTCAACCCGACGGCCAGCGCCCCCGCCATCCCGGCCAAGGTCTACGACATGCCGATCGAGGACCTGGACCTGTCGGTCCGGGCCTACAACTGCCTCAAGCGGGCCGGCATCACCAAGGTCGGGCAGATTCTGGAGATGACTGAAGAGGATCTGCTGGGCGTGCGGAACTTCGGGCGCAAGTCGCTCGATGAGCTGCGCGAGCGGCTGGCCGAGCGCGGGCTGCTGGAGCACTCGCGGCTGGCGCCGGCCCAGCCGATCAGTGTGGGGGCCGCCGACGAGGAGTTCGAGGGCACCGACCCCTACGAGGACTACGACGAAGACGAGGACGACGAAGACGAGGAACGGTGAGAGGGTCGGCCTTCCGGCCGACCCCGGCCGCCGGAGGACGAGACGGCATGCGGCATCGGAAGGGCTATAAGAAACTCGGGCGCCCGACCGGGCCCCGGTTGCTGATGCTGCGCAACCTGGCCAAGGCGCTCATCACCCATGAGAAGATCCGGACGACCGAGGCCCGGGCCAAGGCCCTGCGGCCAGTGGTGGAGAAAATCATCACCCTGGGCAAGAAGGGGACGCTGCACCACCGCCGGCTGGCCATCGCCCGCCTGGGCGACCCGAAAGTCGTCGCCAAAGTCTTCGACGAACTGGCGGTCCGCTACGCCGACCGGCCGGGAGGGTACACGCGGATCACAAAGCTGGGGCCGCGCCTGGGCGACGGCGCGCCGATGGCCCTGATCGAACTGGTCGAATGAGGCACGCCCAGGGCGATGCGGACGCTGCGGCTCGTGCTGGAGTACGACGGAACCCACTTCGCCGGGTTCCAGATCCAGCCCGGGCGACGGACCGTCCAGGGCGAACTGGAAGCCGCCCTGGCCCGGATCACGCAGGAGACCATCCGGGTGGTGGCCGCCGGCCGGACCGACGCCGGGGTGCACGCCCGGGGGCAGGTGGTCAGCTTCCGAATGGGCTCGCCGCTCCCGGTGGAGCGGCTGCACCGCGCGCTCCTGGCGCTCCTGCCCGCGGACATCACGGTCCACCACGTCCAGGAGATGCCCCCGGGGTTCCACGCCCGACGGGACGCCCGACGCCGCCTGTACCGCTACACCATCCTCAACCGACCGGTGCGGCCGGCCATCGGCCGGCAGTACGTCTGGCATGTGCCGGACCCGCTCGATGTCGCGGCGATGCAGGCGGCCTGCCGGTATCTCATTGGCACTCACGACTTCGCCGCCTTCGCCGGTCTGAGCAGCGGGCGGCGCGGTCGGCGGACCGAACGAACGGTCTACCGGGCCGACCTCTGGCGGGAGCAGGCGGCGGTCATCTTCGAGATCGAGGCCAACGCCTTCCTGCCGCAGATGGTGCGGACCATCGTGGGGACGCTGGTCGAGATCGGGCGGGGCCGGCGTGAGCCGGCGGCGATGGCCGCGATCCTGGCGGCGCGCGACCGCCGAGCGGCGGGACCGACTGCGCCGCCCCAGGGGCTGTGCCTGATGCGAGTCTGGTACGACGAGTCGGTGGATGGCGATGGTGAGGAGTGGCGCGATGCAAAAGACCTACGCAGTGAAGGCATCGGAGATCCAGCGGCGCTGGTATGTGGTGGACGCGAGCGGCCAGATCCTGGGTCGTCTGGCGACGCAGATCGCCCGGGTGCTGCGCGGCAAGCATAAGCCGATCTACAGCCCGCACCTGGACACCGGCGACTACGTGATCGTCATCAACGCCGAAAAGGTGCGGGTGACGGGGAAGAAACTCGACCAGAAGGTCTACTATCGGCACTCGGGATATCCGGGCGGCCTGAAGGCGGAGACGCTCCGGCAGGCTCTCCAGCGGCATCCTGAGCGGGTGATCATCCACGCGGTGCGGGGCATGTTGCCCAAGAAGGCGCTCGGGCGCCAGATGCTCAAGAAACTCAAGGTCTACGCCGGGCCGCACCACCCACACGCGGCCCAGCAGCCGGAGCCGTTCCCGCTGCTCGCGGAGCGGCGCGTCGAAGGAGGCGGCCAGTGATGGCGGTCGAGGACCGAAGGACGGCGATGGAACAGCGATACTTTGCGGCGACCGGACGGCGCAAGACGGCGGTGGCGCGGGTGCGCCTCTACCCCGGTGGGACCGGGCAGATCATCGTCAACGGCAAGCCGTTGACCGAAGTTCTCCCGCGCCTGACCTGGCAGGTGCAGGTGCTGCAGCCGCTGCAGGTGGTGGACGCGGTCCAGAAGTACAACGTGGTCGCCCGCGTCTCGGGAGGAGGCCTCTCGGGCTGGGCGGGGGCGATCGCCCACGGGCTGGCCCGGGCTCTTGTTCTGGCCAACCCAGAGTACCGGCCTCCGCTCCGGCAGGCCGGGCTCCTCACCCGCGACCCCCGTGTGAAAGAGCGGAAGAAGTACGGTCTCAAGCGAGCCCGCAAGGCGCCGCAGTACACCAAGCGGTAACCCGGTCGCCTGTCGGCTATCGGTTGGACAGCACAGCGTGGCCCCGCCCGTCGGACGGGCGGGGCCACGTCCTGCCGTGCGGTCCGGCTGGCAGGCTCAGTCGAACTGGCCTTTCTGGACGTGCTTGGCGATCTCCTCGCGCAGCATCTGGATCTGCCGGATCTCTTCCTGTTTCAGTTGCTCCAGCATCCGCACGCAGTCCATGCAGCCCTGCTGCCGCGCGTCCTGAATGTAGGTGTCGTAGCGCCAGACCGCGTCGAGCTTGTTGTCCAGCGTTGAGATCAGATTGTGGTTGACGTTCTTCATCGCGGCCGTGTGCGGGACCGTCGGTGCGACCTGAGCCATCGGATCTCCCCCTGTCCAAAAGGATTCGCTGGTCCCGGTGGACCAGGCGCGGTCCTCTGTGCAAGTTGCAGGCCAGTCACCGCACCTGATCGGGCGACTCGCGCTGGAAGAGCCGGCGGGCGGCGTCGCCCACCCCGAGCGCGACACAGTCGCAGAAGACCGAGTAGATGGCCTTGTTGAGGAGTCGGAGACGCCAGTCCGCGCCGTCCAGTCGGGGCGCCAGCGTCCGGTGCTGGCGGAGCAGCCAGGCCAGGCGACTCAGGTAGAAGGCCTGCAGGGCCGTGAGCCGCTGGCCCGGACCGGCCAGCGGTTCCAGGAAATCCGAGCGGAGCGGTTCCGACGGCGTCATCGTCTCCTCCCGTTCCGGTCGCCAGCGGTCTCGGAGCCCACCCGGCCTGCAACCGGCGTGCCCGGCGGGACTGGCGCAGAGAGCGGGGCAACCAGGTATACTCTGATCGGGGTGAGAATTTGACGCTGGTCGAGAACGCCAATCAGGAGGAACCGGCGCCGTCGCCGGCCACCCGGCCGGGCGTGGAGTGTCTGGAGGGGGTGGTCCGGCGCCTGCACCGCAAGACCTGTCTGGTCGAGACGCCACGGGGGACCTTCCAGTGTCTCATCCGGGGGCGGCTGCTCAAAGGGTATCTCCGTCCGGGAGGCCCCCGGGCCGCGCCGGAGTCGCCGGAACGGCTGGCGCCGATCGCCGTGGGCGATCGGGTGAAGGTCTGTCTGCTGCCGGACGGCACGGCGGTGGTCGAGGAGGTCTACCCGCGGGAGCGGGCCTACGTGCGGGTCACGGCCGGGCCCCGGCCCACGGTCCTGGCCGGGGTGGACCAGCTGATCATCGTCTTCGCGGCCCACGAGCCGGAGCCGGTGCTGCCGATGCTCGACCGGTTCCTGGTCATCGCCGAGGCCGAAGGGCTGGAGCCCATTATCTGCATCAACAAAATCGATCTGGGCTGGGAGCACCTGAAGCGGGCGCTGGAGTGCTACCGGCGAGCGGGATACACGGTGGTCCTGACCAGCGCCCGGACCGGCGAGGGGCTGGAGGAGCTGCGGCGGCTGCTCTGGGGCAAGGTCTCGGCCTTCGTGGGGCCATCGGGGGTGGGCAAGACCAGCCTGCTCAACGCCCTCAAGCCCGGTCTGGGCCTGCGGGTGCGGGAGGTCAGCCGGGCCACCGGCCGGGGCCGGCACACCACCACGGTCATCCAGCTCTTCCCGCTGGACGGTCCGGAGGCCGGCGCCATCGCCGATATGCCGGGGCTGCGGACCCTCTCTCTGGCCGGGATCGCCCCGGAGGATCTGGACCAGTACTTCCGGGAGTTCCGACCCTATCTGGGGCAGTGCGCCTTCAGCGACTGCACCCACCGGCTCGAGCCGGGCTGTGCGGTCCGGGCGGCGGTTGAGCGCGGCGCGATCTGTCGGGAGCGCTACGAGGCCTACCTGCGTCTCTGGGCCGCCCTGGCCGGCGAATCAGCCGGCTGATCCGCCGGCCAGCATCCCGGCCGTCTCCAGCCCCAGGTCCCGGGCGACGGCCAGCAACCGCTGCCAGGTGTCGTCAGGCAGGGGGATGCCCTCGGCCGCGCGCCGGGCGCGGGTTCGGCGCTCGGGCTCACCGGGGATGAGAACTTCGGCGAACCCCGGCGCTGGCGGCACGGCTTTGATCCGCTGAAAGAGGCGGTCCATATTCTCTTGAACCACCGTCAGCGGCTGGAAGGCGGTGGCGTCGAGCGCCAGAAGAAACGTTCCACTGCCACGCTGTTCGGGGCTGAAGGCCCCGGCCCCGAGCAGAGCCCCGGCCAGCGCATCAACCAGGAGGGCCAGGGCGTAGCCCTTGTGGCCGCCGAAGGGCAGGAGCATCCCGCCGTGGTAGAAATCGTTGGGATCGGTGGTGGGCCGACCCTCGCGGTCCAGAATCCAGCCCTCAGGGATCCGCTCGCCTTTGGCCCGGGCGACCTGGAGCTTGCCCTCAGCGACGGTGGTGGTGGCGAAATCAAGGAGGAGGAGCCCGAACTCCCCAGCCGGTATCCCGACGGCCAGCGGATTGGTGCCCAGCGCCCGGGCGGCCCCTCCGTAGGGGGCGGCGATGGCGGCAGTGCTGCCGCCGGCGAACACGAAGAGGACCACCCCGGCCGCCGCTCCGCGCTCAGCGTACTCGCCCAGCCGGCCGATGTGATTGCAGCGGGTCAGACCGACTGCCGCCACCCTGGCAGCGCGGGCCTTGGCGATGGCGATCTCGGTGGCGTAGTGTGCGGCGACCTGACCGAAGGCCCAGCCGCCGTCCACCAGCGCCGTGGTCGGCGTCTCCTGGAGAAGAGCGGGCCGGGCGTCGGGGATGATCACCCCTCGGCGGATGAGGTCGACATAGGCCGGGACGCGGATGACGCCGTGGGAGTCATGCCCGACCAGGTTGCTTTCGACCAGCGAGGTAGCGACCTGGTCGGCGATGTCCGGCGGAGCGCCGGCCGATCGGAAGATAGCGGTGGTCAGACGGGTAAGATCGGCGGCCGAGATACGGGGCATAGCCTCTCCCTGGCAAACGCGTGCGTCCTCGCCCATGCGGGCTGGGCACTATTATAGCAGGAGTGTGACCGTGACGGACTTGACGGTGCGGGGCCGGCTCTGGTAAAACAGAGGCTGCGCATTGCTTCCCCCCCACCGTGCGCCAGCGATTCTGCACCTGAGGTTGCAACCGGCAATGAACGGTGGAGTGCGCGCCGCAGGCTGGCGGTTTCTCCCCCTCCTGTTCCTTCTCCTGTTCGGGATGATCGGCTGTGAGCAGAGTCCACAGACCACCATCACGCCGGTCACCGATTTCGGCCGGGAGATCAACAGCCTTTACCTGCTCGTCACAGTCCTGGCCGCCTTCGTCTTCATTACTGTCGAAGGGGCCCTGCTCTACGCGGTCTTTCGCTTCCGGGCCCGCCCGGGCGACGGTCAGCCGCGCCAGATCCACGGGAACACGCGGCTGGAGATCGCCTGGACGCTGGCCCCGGCCCTGATCCTGGTGGTCATCGCCGTACCGACGATCCGGACCATCTTCGCCACCCAGACTGAGCCCCCACCCAACGCCCTGCGGGTGCGGGTCATCGGCCATCAGTGGTGGTGGGAGTTCCAGTACCCGGACCTGGGGATCGTCACTGCTAACGAACTGCACCTGCCGACTGGCCGGCCGGTCGCCCTCTCGCTCGAGTCGGCCGATGTCATTCACAGTTTCTGGGTGCCGAAACTGGGAGGGAAGCGCGACGCCATCCCCAATCGGGTGAACCACCTCTGGTTCACCATCGACGAGCCGGGCGTGTATCTCGGCCAGTGCGCCGAGTACTGCGGGACCCAGCACGCCAACATGCGGATGCGGGTGATCGTCCAGACGCCGGCCGAGTTTGAGCAGTGGGTCCAGGCCCAGAAGACCGTCCCGCAGCCGACGACCGCCGAGGCCCAGCAGGGGGCGCAGCTCTTCGCCCGCAGCGCCTGTGTGGGCTGCCACACGGTGGCCGGAACGCCGGCCCAGGGCAAGCAGGGACCGGACCTGACCCATGTCGGCAGTCGGACGACGCTGGCAGCGGGGATCATCCCCAACACGCCGGAGAACCTGGCGCGCTGGTTGAAAGACCCCCAGGCGATCAAGCCGGGGAACAAGATGCCCACCCTGGGGCTGAGCGACGCGGACATCCAGTTGCTGGTGGCCTACCTCACCAGCCTGAAGTAGGCGAGGGCGCAGCGCTCGCCGGGAGCACACGCGGAGGTGGACGATGGCGACGGTGGCAGGTGTTCTGGAACGACGCCGGGTCTACCACGGCGTCTGGAGCTGGGTGACCACGGTCGACCACAAACGAATCGGCATCCTCTACGGAGTGACCGCCTTCATCTTCCTGCTTATCGGCGGGATCGAGGCGCTCCTGATGCGCATCCAGCTGGCGGTCCCCAACAACACGTTCCTGGGGCCCGATGACTTCAACGCCCTCTTCACCATGCACGGCACCACGATGATCTTTCTGGTGGTGATGCCGCTGAGCGCCGCCTTCTTCAACTTCGTGGTGCCGCTGATGATCGGGGCGCATGATGTAGCCTTCCCCCGTCTCAACGCCCTCTCCTACTGGGTCTTCCTCTTCGGCGCCATCCTTCTCAACCTGGGCTGGGTGGTCAACCAGGCCCCGGCGGTGGGCTGGTTCGGCTACGCCAACCTGACTGCCAAGCAGTACACCCCGGGCCACGCCACCGACTTCTGGATCCTGGGCCTGCAGCTCCTGGGCGTGGGCTCGATGGCGGCGGCCTTCAACTTCCTGGTGACGATCATCAACATGCGGGCCCCCGGCATGTCGCTGATGCGGATGCCGGTCTTCGTCTGGATGACGCTGGTGACGATGTTCCTCATCATCTTCGCCTTTCCGGTCATCACCGTCGCCCTCATCCAGGTGATGTTCGACCGCTTCTTCGGGACCAACTTCTACAACGTGGCGGCCGGAGCGGACCTGCTTCTCTGGCAGCATCTGTTCTGGGTCTTCGGGCACCCGGAGGTTTACATCCTTATCCTCCCGGCGATGGGCATCATCTCTGAGGTGCTGCCGACCTTCGCCCGCAAGCCGCTCTTCGGCTACCCCTTCGTGGTCTACTCGGGGATCGCCATCGCCTTCCTCTCGTTCGGCGTCTGGGCCCACCACATGTTTGCGGTGGGGATGGGGCCGCTGGCTGACGCGGTCTTCGCCATCACCACGATGGCCATCGCCATTCCGACCGGCGTGAAGGTCTTCAACTGGCTGGGGACCCTGTGGGGTGGCCAGATCCGCTGGACGACGGCGATGCACTTCGCGGTGGGCTTCATCGCCATGTTCGTCATCGGCGGGATCAGCGGGGTGATGCACGCCACCCCGCCGGTGGACCTGCAGCAGACCGACTCGTACTTCGTGGTGGCCCACTTCCACTACGTGCTGTTCGGCGGGGCGCTCTTCGGCCTGATGGCCGGAATCTACTACTGGTTCCCCAAGATCACCGGACGGCTGCTGGACGAGAAACTGGGGCGGCTCCACTTCTGGCTCTGGTTCGTGGGCTTCAATATGACGTTCTTCCCGATGCATATCCTGGGGCTGGAGGGGATGCCGCGCCGGGTCTACACCTACAGCCCGGAGCAGGGCTGGGCCTTCTGGAACCTGGTCTGCACCATTGGGGCCTTCATCATCGCCGCCTCGGTCCTGGTGTTTATGGTCAACGTCTACCGCAGCCTGCGCCAGGGCGAACGGGCCGAGGCTGACCCCTGGGATGGGCAGACGCTGGAATGGGCCATCCCCTCGCCGCCGCCGGCCTACAATTTCGCGGTGGTGCCGACCGTGCACAGCCGCCGGCCGGTCTGGGACTGGAAGTACGGGCCGCACGCCGGGGTGAAACTGCCGCTGGTGGGTGAGCCGGCCCAGGTGGCCGAGGCCGAGCGGCATATGCCCGATCCCTCATACTATCCGATTGTGGTCTCCTTCGGGCTCTTCCTGGCGCTGAGCGGGTTCATCTTCTCGCCGGTGCTGGTGGCCCTGGGAGTGGTGATCCTGCTCTACGGCCTGTACGGCTGGCTCTTCGAGCCGATCGCCGGCCAGGCCTGAGGCTCAACGGACGGAGAGACGGATGCAGCACGCCATCGCCCACGGACCGGCCCATGCGACGACCACCGGCCTGGACAACCGGAAACTGCTGATGTGGTTGTTCCTGGGCTCGGACTGCCTGTTCTTCGGGTCGTTTATCGCCACCTACCTCATCTACCGGGGGAAGAGCGTCGTCGGGCCCTACCCACAGGAGATCCTGAACATCCCGGTGACCTCGGTCAGCACCTTCGTTCTGTTGAACAGCAGCCTGATGATGGTGCTGGCCCTGGCCTCGATCCAGCGCGGCGATATGCGGGGCACCAAACTCTGGCTGCTGATGACCGCCCTCTTCGGTTCGACCTTCCTGGGCTTCCAGTTCTTCGAGTTCACCGAGTTCGTGCACAAGGGGCTGACCCCGGCCCGGAACCTCTTCGGGACGACGTTCTTCGTCCTGACTGGCTTCCACGGGGCGCACGTGAGCATCGGCGTGCTCTGGCTGCTTTCGCTCTGGACGATGGCGATGACCGGCAAACTCACGCCGGCCGACAGCCTGAAGGTCGAGATCTGTGGACTCTACTGGCACTTCGTGGATGTTGTCTGGATCGTGATCTTCACGGTGGTCTACCTGCTCTCGGTGCTCTGAAGGGGGCGATGGTGGCAGACCAGGGAGCCGAGGTCCAGGCCAAGGAGGCAACGATGAGCGACGCCCAGACCGCGGCCCACGCCGCGCACGACCATCCGGCGATCGCCGCCCACGCCGCGCACGGTCACCCGGCGGTGGTCCACGCCCACACGCCGCCCAGCCCCTGGGTCTACCTCTCGGTAGCCGGGGTGCTGACGGTCATCACGATCATCGAGGTGGCCGTATACTATCTGGAAATTCTACGGCCGGTGCTGGCGCCGATCCTCCTGATTCTCTCGGCCAGCAAGTTCGCGCTGGTGGCCCTCTTCTATATGCACCTGCGCTTCGACAGTCGGCTCTTCGCCGCCTTCTTCGTCGCCGGGCTGGGGATCGCGGCCGCGCTGACCATCGCCTTCCTGCACCTCTTTCCCCACATTCCGCAGCTGGTGCACTGAGTGGTCGGCATGGTCTGGACCGATGCGGACTTCTGGGGCCATCTGGGGGTGCGGCTCGGCGTCCTGCTGGCCGCACTCGCCTTTCTGCGCCACTGGCGGCAGCAGCGCGCCCGGGGCGACGATCTCCCCACCGGACGGGTGGCGGCCTTCTCCGTCGGGCTGGGGGTGATTCTGCTGGCCGAAGAGTCGCCGCTCCACACCTGGAGCGAGCAGTATCTCTTCAGCGCCCACATGGCCCAGCATCTTCTGCTCATTCTGGTGGCGCCACCGCTGCTCCTCTACGGGCTGCCGACGGCCTGGCTGCGCTGGCTGGCCGACCGGCCGGTCCTGGGGACGGTGCTGCGCGGGGCCACCCGACCAGCGGTGGGGTTTCTGGCCTTTCACCTCATCTTTGGGGGGTCGCATCTTCCGCCGATCTATGACCTGGTCTTTGCTCACCCGCTCCTGCACATTCTCTCGCACCTCGTCTTTGTGGGCGCGGCCCTGCTCCTGTGGTGGCCGGTGGTGAACCCGCTGGCCGACCTCCCGGGGCTGAGCCCGCCGGCCCAGGTCCTGTACTTCTTTCTCCAACTGGCTCCAACCTCGCTGGTGGGAGCCTTTCTCACCTACGCCCCGGCCCCGCTCTACAGCGGCTACGCCACGGCCAGCCGGCCGTGGGGGCTGTCGGCTCTGGTGGACCAGCAGATCGGCGGGCTGCTGATGTGGGTGGGGATGGGCTTCTATTTCTTCGGGGCGATGACCGTCGTCTTCTTCCGCTGGTTCGGTCGCGAGGAAGCACTGGCCTGAGATTGTGTATAATCTGAGCAGGAACGGTCCCCGGCGCAGGTTGGAGAGCGTTGGCGCAGGCAGCGGGGCAGCCAGCTGAGGCGGTGATCACGACCAGCAGCCCGGAGGAGACGCGGGCGGTCGGACGGCTTCTGGCCGACCTGGTCCAGCCGGGCGATCTCATTCTGCTGGACGGCCCGTTCGGGAGCGGCAAGACCACCCTGGTCCAGGGGCTGGCGGAGGGGCTGGGCGTCCGCGGTCCGGTGCCCAGCCCGAGTTTTACGCTGATCCAGGAGTACCGGCCCGGGGCAGGCGGGCCCCGCCTGCCCCTCTACCACCTCGACCTCTACCGCCTGCGGTCGCCGGAGGAGGCGCTGGGCCTGGGGCTGGAGGAGTATCTGGCTGGCGACGGGGTGGTGGTCATCGAGTGGCCCGAGCCGGCCCGACCGCTCCTCCCGGCCGAACGCCTGGAGATCCGGGTGCAGTACCGCGACGACGGGCGGGAGATCCGCCTGCGGGCCGTTGGCGCCCGCTACGTTCTGCTCCTGACCCGGTTCGTGGAGCGCTGGTATGGGCAGCCCGCCCCTCTTGCTCGCCATTGACACCTCAACGGCGGTGGCCAGCGTGGCCCTCTACGCCGGCCAGGTGCTGGCCGAGACGACCTGGCGCGCCGAGCAGCACCACACCCGGCAGCTCCTGCCGGTGATCCAGCGCCTGCTGGACCTGGCCCAGCGGCCCGTCGCCGCCCTGGAGGGCGTTGTCGTGGCCCTGGGGCCAGGGGGCTTCAGCGGGCTGCGGGTGGGGGTGACGACAGCCAAGGTGCTGGCGGCAGTGCTGGACTGCCCGATCGTCGGCTGCGGAACGCTCGAGGTCATCGCCTACGCCCACCGCGAGACCGCCCTGCCGATCCGGCCGATCCTGCCCGGCGGGCGAGGGGAAGTAGCCACCGCCCTCTATCAACGGGAGGGCGAGCGGGTGGCGCTGCTGGAGCCGCCCCGGCTGGTCGAGCTGGGGGCGCTCATCGCCGAGACGACCCAGCCCACGCTCTTCTGCGGGGAGATCGCCCCGGAGCAGGCCCAGATGTTGCAGGCCGCGCTGGGGGAGCGAGCGGTGATCGTCGGGCCGGCCCAGCGGGTGCGGCGGGCGGCCTTCCTGGCCGAACTGGGCTGGCAGCGGCTTCAGCAGGGGATCGTGGACGATGTCATCACCCTGCAGCCCCTTTACCTGCGCCGTCCGGCCATCACCCTGCCGCGCCGCCCACTGACCCTCACGGGGGAGCGGTGAGGCCCGGCCACCGAGGAGCGAGAATGCCGTACATCGTGCAGCCGATGACCCTGGACGACGTCGACCAGGTGGCGATGGTCGAGCGCGAGTGCTTCACCACCCCCTGGCCCAAGACCGCCTACATCCGCGAGATCAAGGAGAACCGTCTCGGCCGCTATATCGTGGTGCGCTGGGTGCCCGAGGAGCCAGCCGGGGAGACCGCCCCGCCGGCCCCCGAGGGAGCCGGTGAGGCACCACTGGGGACCATCCGCCGGCTGGTCCAGCAGTTCCTCCGCCCGTTCGGCCTGGCCGAGCGGCCGGCCGGCGACCGGCGCGGCGAACTGCTGGGCTTCGCCGGCATGTGGGTGATGCTCGACGAAGCCCACATCACCACCATCTGCGTGCGCCAGGCGGCCCGCGGACGGGGACTGGGCGAACTGCTGCTGGCCAGCCTGATCGAACTGGCGATGGAACTGGGCTGCCGCCGGGTCACGCTGGAGGTTCGGGTGTCGAACACCGTGGCCCAGAACCTCTACCGCAAGTACGGGTTCCGGATCGAGGGTGTCCGCCGCCACTATTACAGTGACAACGGCGAGGACGCCTATATCATGTGGAGCGAGCCGCTGGACGACCCGGCCTTCCAGCAGCGGTTTCAGGCCCTCAAGGCGCACCTGGCCGAGAAACTGGCCAAGGCGCCCCCGCCCGTGGTGCCGACCAGCGGTGAGAGAGGGTGAGCCGAACCGTGACCGATAGGCCGTCGCCCGCCCGCCGGCTTCTGCTCCTCATCGACGGCAACGCCCTGGTCCACCGGGCCTTCCACGCCGTGCCACCGCTGACCACCAGCAAAGGGGAACTGGTCAACGCCGTCTTCGGCGTGGCCGAGATGCTCTTTAAGGCCCTGACCGACCTGCGGCCTGATTGTGTCGTGGCCGCCTTCGATCAGGCCGGGCCGACCTTTCGGCATCTGACCTACGCCGAATACAAGGCTCAGCGTCCCTCGGCGCCGGACGGGCTCTACGAGCAGTTCCGGCGCGTCTACCAGCTGCTGGAGGCGTTGAACATTCCAGTGGTAGGGGTCGAGGGCTACGAGGCCGACGACGTGATCGGCACCCTGGCCCGGCAGGCGGTCGAGCAGGGCTGGGAGGTGGTGATCGTCACCGGCGACACCGACGCCCTGCAACTGGTCGGACCCGGCATCCGGGTCCTGGCCCCGCTCCGGGGCTTCTCGGAGACGGTGCTGTACGACGCGACGCGGGTGGAGGAGCGCTACGGGCTGCGACCGGAGCAGCTGGTCGATTTCAAGGCCCTGAAAGGCGACCCCTCGGACAATATCAAAGGGGTGCCGGGGATCGGCGAGAAGACGGCCCGGCGGCTGCTGCAGGAGTACGGCAGCCTCGACAACCTGCTGGCCAACCTGGACCGGCTGGACCCCAAGATCGCCCGGCTGCTGCGGGAGCACGGCGAGGCGGCCCGCCAGGCCCGGGAACTGGTCCGCATCGTCACCACCGTGCCGGTCCAGTTCGACCTGGACCGGTGCCAGGCCGGACGTTACGACCGGCAGCGGCTGGTGGCGTTTCTGCGCGAACTGGAATTCCGCCGGCTGCTGGACCGTCTGCCACCGGGAGCGGCCGAGGAGGGCGAGGCCACCGGCGCCGACCGACCGGCCGGGGCAGTCCAGCTTACCCTGTTCAACGGGGCGTCGGCGTCTGCCCCGCCCTCGACCGACCAGCGGGCGGCCGTGATGGCCGGTCCGGCCTGGCCGGGCGTCTACCATACGGTCGCCACACCAGGCGATCTCGAGCGGCTGGTGGCGCGCCTGAGCGAGGTCCGCGAGTTTGCACTGGACACCGAGACCGATGCCCTGGACCCGATGCGGGCGGCTCTGGTGGGGCTGGCGGTGGCCTGGGAGCCGGGCGAGGCCTACTACCTTCCGGTCGGCCACCGGACTGATGGCGACGCCCGGCTGTCGTGGGAGCTGGTGCGGGCGCGTCTGGGCCCCTTCCTCGAAGATCCGCGCTGGGCCAAGTACGGCCATCACCTGAAGTTCGACCTCATCGTCCTGGCCCGCCACGGGGTCCAGGTTCGGGGACTGGCCTTCGATACCCTGCTCGGAGCCTATCTTCTGGAGTCGACCCAGCGGGCTCTGAACCTCAAGGACCTGGCCTTCCTCAAACTGGGTCTGGAGATGACCCCGATTACCGATCTCATCGGCAAAGGGCGACAGCAGGTCTCGATGGCCAGCGTGCCGGTCCCGCTGGTGGCCGCCTACGCCGGGGCCGACGTGGACGTGGTCCTCCGGCTCCGGGCCATGCTGGAGCCGGAGCTGCGGGCGGCCGGGCTCTGGTCGCTCTTCGCCGACGTCGAGCTGCCGCTTATCCCGGTCCTGGCGGCGATGGAGCTGACAGGGGTAGCGGTGGACGTGCCCTATCTCCAGGAGATGTCGCGGGCGCTGGCCGAGCGGATCGGGGCGCTGGAGGAGGCCATCTACGCGGCCGTCGGCCACCGCTTCAATCTGAACAGCCCCCAGCAACTGGGCCGGGTGCTCTTCGAGGAGCTGGGTCTGCCGGCCCTCCGCCGGACCAAGACCGGCTACTCCACCGACGCTGAGACGCTGGACGAACTGCGCGGCGCCCACCCGGTGGTGGACCTCCTGCTGGAGTATCGGCAGCTGGTCAAACTCAAGTCGACCTACGTCGACGCCCTGCCGACCATGGTGCATCCGCGAACGGGGCGGGTCCACACCTCGTTCAACCAGGCCGGGACCAGCACCGGCCGGCTGGCCAGCGCCGATCCGAACCTGCAGAACATTCCGGTGCGCACCGAGCTGGGACGGCAGGTGCGGCGGGCCTTTATCGCCGGCCGGCCGGACTGGGTGCTGGTCAGCGCCGACTACTCGCAGATCGAGCTGCGCATCCTGGCCCACATCACCGGCGACCGGCGACTGCGCGAGGCCTTCCAGCGGGGCGAGGATGTGCACGTGGCGACGGCGGCCGAGGTCTTCGGGGTGCCACCTGACGCCGTCACTCCCGAGATGCGGCGGGTGGCCAAGATGGTCAACTACGCCATCGCCTATGGGCTGAGCGAGTACGGCCTGGCCCAGCGGGCCAATATCCCCCGCGAGGAGGCCCAGCGCATCATTCACGGCTACCTGACCCGCTACGCCGGGATCGCCGACTACATTGTCCGGATCAAGCGGCTGGCCGAGGAACAGGGCTACGTGACCACCCTCTGGGGCCGCCGCTGCTATATCCCCGAGATCCGGGTCAGCAACCGCACGGTCCGTCAGGCGGCCGAGCGGCGGGCGATCAACGCCCCGATCCAGGGCTCGAACGCCGACCTCATCAAGATCGCCATGGTCCGGCTGCACCGGGCGCTCGGCGAACAGGGGCTGGCCAGCCGGATGATCCTGCAGGTCCACGACGAGCTGCTCTTTGAGGCGCCCGTCGCCGAACTGCCGGTACTGATCCCGCTGGTCCAGGAGATCATGAGCGGGGTCGAGCCACCAGACGGCCCCTTCACTGTGCCCATCGAGGTCGAGGTGCGGGTGGGAACCAACTGGGCCGACGTGACCCCGGTCGGCGAGGCCCTCTCCAACCTGGCCGACCCCGCCTGAGCGGGCGGGGAACGCTCACTTCGCCCCTCTCGCACCGCCGAGCAGAGCCCCTGGGGGGTGCGGCTCCAGACCGGCCGGACAGCCGTCGCCAGGAAGCGGCACCCGGCGGCCAGGGACTGAGACACCACGCCGAGGGTGGCCGAAGAGGCCCCTGGCGCCCACGCCCCTCACGGGCCGGGCTTTTGACCTTCGGCGACTCCCAGCCGGGCTCAGCCAGCGAGAGTGGCCAGTTCGGCCAGCAGGCTCTTGACGTAACTGACGCTGCGGCCGTCGCCGGTCAGCTGGTCGCCGTAGCGCATCCCCTCGACAGCCAGGGGACCCCGGTAGCCGGCCTGCCACATGGCGGTGATGGCGAAGCGGTAGTCGATCTCGCCGTCGGGCAGAGGTACCTGGAGAAAGATAGCCCGCTGGAGTTCGGGGATGTGAACGCGCTGGAGGTTCTTGCAGTGCCAGTAGACCGCCTTGGGAGCCAGGGCCAGAATGGCGGCCTCCAGCGACTCCTCGGGGGTATCGTAGGCCCAGTAGATGTTGCCCAGGTCGGGGTTGAGACCGACGTTGGGACGATTGATAAGGTCGAGGAGGTAGAGAGCCGACCAGGAGTTATCGGCGATGGAGTGCTGGTGGACCTCGATGCTGATCTGAAGGCCGTGGTCGGCGGCCAGGTCGGCGATCTGGGCCAGGCCGCGGGCGGTGTACTCGAAGTCGGTCATATGGGCCAGGCGGCTGGAGCCCTGGGAGACCGGCTGACCGTAGGTGGCGCCGGGGGCGTTGGGATCGACCGGGGTGGAGACGGTGGTGTTGACGATGCGGGCGCCGATGAGGGCAGCGAAGCGCACCGCCTCCTCCAGGCGCTGGCGGGTGAGGGCAGCCGTGCGGGGGTGATGCAGACCACCGCCCCCACGGACGGCCACACAGGGCAGGCCGTGGTCCTCGAGTTCGGCCCGCAGGTCGCGGACGGCGGCCGGATCGAGGGCGCCGACGCCCAGTTCCAGACCCTCGAAGCCCAGGCTTTTGACGGTCTTGAGGTACTGGCGCCGGACGTCGGGCGGTGGCAGGTCGAGCCCGGTGGTGTGGTGCGGATAGAACGCGCTGCGGCGGAAGGCGTAGATGACCTGCATCGCGGGTCCTCCTTGCTCACCGGAGGTGACAGCCGGGGGCTGGCTTCCGTGGGGGACTATAGGGCCCGACGCCGGGCCTGTCAAGAGGCTAGCGGGCGGCCAGGCCGGCCAGCCGGCCGGTCCGGGCGGCGTGGTAGAGGTACTCCTGGGCCCAGCCGGCGGCCGGGCCGTAGCGCTGGCGGAAGAGGTCGCCGGCCAGGCGATAGGTGCGCGCGGTCAGAGTCCGGGTCGGCAGAGCCGACCCGAAGAGCCCACGGGCGACCTTCCAGGTCTGGGCGTCGATGGGCACCGCCTCGGCGAAGCCCAGACCGAAGAGACAGAGGCAGTCGGCCACCTTGGGCCCCACCCCCGGGGCCTCCTGCAGCCGCCAATGGGCCTCGGCGTAGGGCCGGGCGGCCAGATCACTCAGCCAGGCCCGCCCCCGCTCACAGTACCAGGCGGCCAGCCGGCGAATGACCCGGGCCCGGTAGCCGAGATTGCAGGGGCCGGTCAGGAGATCGTCGGGGGCGGCCAGGAGCGCCTCGGCTGTGGGAAAGGCCCGGTAGAGCCGGCCGTCGATCCGGGCGATGGGCGCCCCCAGCTGGGCGGCCAGCGATCGCACCATGTGGGTGATGCGCGGAACATGGCTGGCGGTGGCCAGGGCGAAGGTGAAGAGCATCTCCTCCGGGTCCTGACGGAGAACCCGCAGACCGGGAAAGGCCGCGAGGGCCATGGCCAGCCAGGGGTCGCGCGACCGCATGGCCGCCGCCCAGCCGGCCAGGTCGAAATCGGCCCAGAGGTAGCGGGCCAGGTCGAAACCGGGCGGGTAGGCCTGGCTGCAGGTCCACCGCCCCTCCTGCCAGAGCCGGACGATGTGCCCGCCGGCCACCCCGATCCAGGCGCCCTCGACCGGCTCCCAGCGGAACGTCTGACCGCAGGTGAAGGTCACCGCCGGGTCAAAGAGGTCCGGGCCGAGCGGGAGAGCCGCCACCGGCAGATCGGTCCAGCGCAGGTGGGGAACGGCGTCGGACGGCATCTCAGGAGGCGGGCGAGAGCGCCTGGAGGTCGTCCGGGGCGAGAGGGCGGACGAGCAGCGTCTTCTCGCCGCTGTAGGTCACCAGCCCCGGCGGGGCGTCGGGCAGCCGGCGGACGTGCTTGCGCAGGGTGTAGTCCACCGCCACCCGGCTCTCGCCCCGGGCCTGGCTGTAGTAGGCGGCCAGGCCGGCAGCCACCGTCAGCGCCCGGGGCGTCACCGGCCGGCCGCCGGCCCGCAGGACGACATGAGCCCCGGGCACCCCCCGGGCGTGGAACCAGAGATCGTCGGGGCCGGCCAGGTCGAAGGTCAGCCGGGCGTTCTGCTGGTTGCTCCGGCCGACGTAGATGGCGCAGCCGTCCACCTCGACCACCGGGCGCAGCGGGGCTGGCCGGGCCGATTTCTTCTTCGTCGGCGTCGTGGGGACTCCCGGCCGCCAGGACAGGTCCGCGGCCAGGGCGCGCAGGTCCTCGACGGTGGTGGCCGTCTCCAGCAGCACGACGATGTGGTCGAGGTAGGCCTGCTCGAGATCCAGGGCGGCCAGCAGGGCCGGCACCTGGCGGGCGGCATCGCGGGCCTTGGCGTAGCGACGGAAGTACTCCTGAGCGTTCTCGACGGGCGAGAGAGCGGGGTCGAGGGGGATGGTCCGGTCGTCGAGGGTGAGCGTCGTCTGACCGGGAGCGATGGTGGTGGCGTAGGCCAGGAGGAGTTCGCCGGCCTCACGCCAGGCGGTGGCCTGCGCGGCCTGGTCCAGTTCGCGCTGGAGCGCCTCGCGCCGGCGCTCCAGCTGCCGGCGGGCCTCCTCCACCCGGGCTCGCAGCGCCGTCCGCAGAGCGCCCAGTCGGTCCACCGCCCGACTCTGGGCGTAGAAGCGCTCTATGGCCAGGCTGATACTTTCGACCGGCTCCCAGGTCCCCAGATGGGTGAGGGGGTAGGGAGCGAAGGCCACCAGGTCCTGGCCCTCGCGAGCCAGCGAGGGCTGCCACTGGCCCTCGTCCAGCGGCCGGAGAAGATCGGTCAGCGCGCGGGCCAGGGCGGCCGGGTCGGTGGCGGCGGCCGGGGCGTCCGCCTGGCCGGTGGCACGGAAGACCGCCTCGCGGGCCAGGAGCGGGCTCAGGCCGGCCAGGCCGCGGACCAGCGTCTGCCAGGCGGGGGTGGTGGGCTGGCTGGCGAGGAGAGCGGCCAGGGTGGCGGGCGCGACCGGGTAGGGCGGCTCTTTGGCCTGAGCCGGCGGGCCGACGTAGGGCTGTTTGGGCAGGATGACGCGGTAGCGGTTTATCGCGGCCGGGACGCGCTTGATGGCCTCCAGCACCAGGCCATCGCCGACCAGGACGATGTTGCTGTAGCGGCCGATGAGTTCTATAATCAGCCTCAGGTCGGCCGGTCCGCTCTCCTTGTCGGCCGTCGGCGGGCCGAAGACCAGGTGGAGCACCCGCTCGAAGGCGGGCTGCTCGAGGCCGATGAGCCGGCGGCCGCGGACGTACTTGCGCAGGAGCAAAAGCAACGGAGTCACCCGCTCCGTCCGGGCCGGTGGTGCGCTCAGCCGGTGCAACCGTGGAGCCTGCGGATCGGCCGAGGCCAGAAGCCAGTGTCGCCGGCCGTGGGCGTAGATCTCCAGCGCCAGGGAGAGGTCGTCGGGATGAACGACCTTCTGGACCCGTCCCCCCAGGCAGTGGGCCCGCAGGTCGGCGGCGAGGGCCGCAAGAGTGATCGCGTCGATCGTGCTCATAGCCAGATGAATGATAGCACATGGCGATGACCGAACTCCCGACCGGCAGTCGGCACCCCGTGGCCGCGCCCCAGCCGCTCTTCACCGGTCCGCTGCCGGGTGAGCCGCAGGGGATTCTTTTCGTGCTCTCCGGCCCCTCCGGGGTGGGCAAGGACTCGGTCATCCGGGCGCTCAAGGCTGAGGGGTTCCCGCTCCAGTACGTGGTGACGGTGACGACCCGTCCCCGGCGGCCGACCGAGGTCCACGGCCGCGACTACTTCTTCGTCTCGCCGGCCGAGTTCCAGCGGCTCAAAGACCAGGGACGGCTTCTGGAGTGGGCGGTGGTCCACGGCCACGAGTACGGTACGCCGCTCGACCAGGTTCAGGCAGCGCTGGCGGCCGGGCAGGACGTGCTGCTCAAGATCGATGTTCAGGGCGCGGCCCAGGTGAAGCGCCGGGTGCCCGGGGCGGTCTTCATCTTTCTGGCGCCCCCCTCGCTGGAGGACCTGGCCGCCCGGCTGGCCCAGCGGGGCACCGAGAGCCCGGAGGCCCTGGCCCGGCGGCTGGCCGACGCCCAGGCCGAACTCCAGCGTCTGCGCGAGTACGATTACGTGGTGATCAACCGGGCTGGTGCCCTGGAGATGGCGGTGGCGCACCTCAAGGCGATCATCACCGCCGAGCGGCTGCGCGTCCAGCCGCGTCGCACGCGCCTCTAGATGGCGGTCGCCGAGGTCCTGGTCCTGCTGACGGTCCCGCGCGACCTCCGCCTCCACTACGCCGTCCCGCCGACGCTGACCGTCGAACCGGGGCATCTGGTGGTGGTCCCGCTGGGGCCGCGCCGGGTGCAGGGTGTGGTCTGGCAGGTGGACCCGGCGGCCGCCGACGCCGACCTGCGGCCGATCCTCTCGCTGGTCTACCCCCGGCCGGTCCTGACCGCTCTCCAGCGCCGGCTGGCCACCGAGGTCGCCGCCGCCAGCTGCGCTCCCCTCAGCACCGTCGTCCGGCTGATGGTCCCGCCGGCCCTGCGGCAGCGGGGAACGGTGGTGCTCCGGCTGGCCCGGGCGCCGGCGGCGCCCCTGGCCCCGGAGGAACAGCGGGTGGCCGAGGCGGTCCAGGCCGCCCGGCAGGTCAGTTACCGCCAGCTGCGGGCTCGACTGCCGCTGCCCCGGCTGGAGCGGGTGGTCGAGCGGCTGGTCCGGCGGGGGGTGCTGGTGCGCGAGTACACCCTGCCGTCGCCCCGGCTGTCCGGGCGGGTTGAGCGCTATCTGGTCCTCGCCCGAACCGAGCCCTGGCCGAGCGGGAGTCCGCGCCAGGCCGCGGTCCTCCAGTACCTTCAGACCGCTCAGGCGGCCGGGCGGACCGAGGTGCCGCTCGAAGAGGTGCGGGTCCAGACCGGGGCCAGCGGGGCGGTCCTGCGGACGCTGATCGCCCGGGGGTATCTGCAGCTGGTCAGCCGGGAGGTCTGGCCGCGTCCGGCTGTCCTGGCCGGGCGCGAGCCGCTGAGCGGGACGCTCACAGCAGAGCAGGCAGCGGCCGTCCAGGCCATCGCGGCCGCCGTGGCCGCCGGTCAGCCCACGGTCTTTCTGCTCCACGGGGTGACCGGGTCGGGCAAGACCCTGGTCTATCTCGCGGCCATCGCGGCGGTGGTGCGCCAGGGACGGCGGGTGCTGGTGCTGGTGCCCGAGATCGCCCTGACCCCCCAGACGGTCCACCGCTTCGGCGCCCACTTCCCGGGCCAGGTGGCGCTCCTGCACAGCGGGCTGCGGCCGCTGGTCCACTTCGCCGAGTGGCAGCGGGTCCGTGACGGCCAGGCGCCGATCGTCATCGGCCCGCGCTCGGCCGTTCTGGCGCCGCTCGACAACCTGGGGCTCATTATCGTGGACGAGGAGCACGATCCCTCCTACAAGGCGGCCGACCCACCCCGCTACCACGCGCGCGAGGTGGCCGTCGCCCTCGGCCGGCTGGCCGGGGCGCCGGTGGTGCTGGGGAGCGCTACGCCGGACGTGGTCTCCTACTACCGGGCCGAGTCCGGCTCCTACCGGCTTCTCCGCCTGCCGGAGCGCGTCGGCCCGGCCGGCCAGGTCCAGGGGCTGCCGGTCGTCGAGGTGGTGGACATGCGGGCCGAACGTCGCCGGGGCGAGACCGGACTGTTCAGCGCCCGGCTGCGGGCGGCCATCGCCGAGACGCTGGAGCGTGGCGAGCAGGCGCTCCTCTTTCTCAACCGTCGGGGAGCCGGGAGCTTCGTCTTCTGTCCACGCTGCGGCCACAGCGTCCGCTGTCGGCGCTGCGACCTGGGGCTGACCTATCACGCCACCCTCGACGCTCTCCTCTGCCACCTCTGCCACGGGCGCTGGCCGCTACCGCCTCTCTGCCCCCAGTGCCGGCGTGGCCCGCTGCGGATTCTGGGGGTGGGTACCCAGCGTGTCGAGCAGGAGGTCCGGGCGCTCTTTCCGGCGGCGCGGGTGGCGCGCTGGGACCGCGACGCCCTGAGCGGTGGGACCGATGAGGCCGAACTCCTGCGACGGGTGCGTGAGCACGAGGTGGACATCGTCGTCGGGACACAGATGGTCGCCAAAGGGCTGCATCTGCCGGGCATCACGCTGGTGGGCGTGGTCCTGGCCGACATCGCCCTCCACCTGCCCGACCTCTGGGCGGCCGAGCGCACCTTCCAGCTGCTGACCCAGGTCGCCGGGCGCGCCGGCCGGGGGCGGCCGCCCGGCCGGGTGGTCTTCCAGACCTATCAGCCCGAGCACTACGCCATCCGGGCGGCCAGTCAGCACGCCTACCATCTCTTCTACACCCAGGAGGTGGCCTTCCGACGGGCCCACGCCTATCCTCCGTTCAGCCGGCTGGCCCGGCTGATCTGTGTTCACACCAGCGAACGGGCGGCCCGGACCGCGGCCGAGCGGCTGGCCGGACGGCTGCGCGCCGAGATCGCCCGGCGCGGGCTGCCGGCGACGAGCGTCCTGGGGCCGGCGCCGGCCTACTATCGCCGTGTCCGGGGGCTCTACCGCTGGCAGGTGGTGGTGCGCGGACCGGCGCTGGCCGACTGGCTGGGGGAGATACCGCTGCCGCCAGGGTGCGCGCTGGACCTCGACCCGGTGACGCTGGTCTGAGCCAGGTCCCCCGCTTGACAGCCCCCCAGTCTCAGGGCTATGCTGGGGCCGCCACGGCGCCCGCACGAGCGGCGCCGTCTCCAAGGAGGGGCCATGAAACTGGGGCTGATGTCCGCCGCCTTCCCGACGCTCAGTCTGGAGGAACTGGCCGCCTGGGCGGCCGAGAACGGCTTCCAGATGCTGGAGATCGCCTGCTGGCCGGTGGGGGAGAAAGAGCGCCGCTACGCCGGCGTGACCCATATCGATGTGACCAGCCTGACCCCGCAGCGGGTGGCCGAGATCCGGGCCCTTCTCCAGCGCCACAACCTGGAGATCTCCTCCCTCGGCTACTATCCCAACCCCCTCGACCCCGACCCGGCCCACCGCGAGCACGTCATCGACCACCTCAAAAAGGTGATCCTGGCGGCCGAACAGCTCGGCGTGCCGGTCGTCGGCACCTTCATCGGACGCGACTGGCGCCGGACGGTCGAGGACAATCTGGCCATGTTCCGCGAAATCTGGCCGCCGATCGTCCGCTTCGCCGCCGAGCACCATGTGAAAATCGCCATCGAGAACTGTCCGATGCTCTTCTCCAACGATGAGTGGCCGGGCGGCAAGAACCTGGCCTACTCCCCCGCCATCTGGCGGAAGATGTTCGAGATCATTCCCGATGAGAACTTCGGCCTGAACCTTGATCCCTCGCATCTGGTCTGGCAGTTCATCGACTACATCCGGCCCATCTACGAGTTCAAGGACCGTATCTTCCACGTCCACGCCAAAGATATGCAGATCGACCGGGAGATGCTCTACCAGGACGGCATCCTGGGGCTGGGCTTCCGCTGGCAGATCCCCCGCCTGCCCGGACTGGGCGAGGTGGACTGGGCCAAGTTCATCTCGGCCCTCTACCGGGTGGGCTACGACTACGTTATCAGCATCGAGCACGAGGACCGGGCCTTCGAGGGAACGGTCGACCTGGTCAAGCGGGGCTTCCTCATCGCCCGCAACACCCTGGCTCCGCTCATCGTCTGAGGGCTGGCGATGCTGACGGTCGGGGTGGACCTGGGCGGGACCAATCTGCGGACGGCGGTGGTGGACCCGGTGAGTGGCCAGGTGCTGGCTGAGGCCCGCACGCCGACCCGGGCGGAAGAGGGGCCTCCAGCGGTCATCGCCCGCATGGCCGACCTCATCGCCAGAGCCATCACCCAGGCGGGGGCCACCCCGGAGATGGTCGCCGCCATCGGTATCGGCGTTCCTGGCGTCTACGATCCGGCCAGCAGTGTGGTCCGCTTTCTCCCCAACCTGCCGACGACCTGGCCCGACGTTCCCCTCGGTGCCGAGATCGTCCGGCGGCTGGGGCGTCCGACCGTGCTCATCAACGACGCCCGCGCCTTCTGCCTGGCCGAGGCGACCTTCGGGGCCGGGCGGGGCGCCCGGACGGTGGTCGGGCTGACTCTGGGCACCGGCATCGGCGGGGGCGTGGTCATCGAGGGTCGGCTCCACCTGGGGATCGACCACACCGCCGGGGAGGTAGGCCACCAGATCATCGATTTCAACGGGCCGGTCTGCGGCTGCGGCAGTCGGGGCTGTCTGGAGGCCCACGCCAGCGGCCCGGCCCTGGCCGCCCTGGGGATGAAAGCGGTCCGGCAGGGGCGGACCACCTGCCTCCGCGACCTGGTGGCTGGCGATCTCAACCGGCTGACGCCGGAGGTCATCGTCCAGGCGGCCGAGGAGGGTGACACGGTGGCCCGGGAGATCCTGGAGGAGGTGGGCTTCTACCTGGGCATCGGGGTGGCCAACCTCATCACCCTCTTCAGCCCGGAGGTGGTCGTCCTGGGCGGGGGGATGGCCGGCGCCGGCGAATGGCTCTTCCGGCCGCTCCGGACCACCGTCCAGCAGCGGGTCCGGGTGACGCCGCTGGCGCGGGTTCGGATCGTCACGGCGGCTCTGGGCGACCGGGCGGGGGTGGTCGGGGCAGCCCGCTGGGCCTGGCAGCAGATCACAGAGCGAACGGCAGAGGGAGGCCAGATATGACCGTGCGGATCGGGCTCATCGGCAGCGGCTTTGTGGCCAACTTCTACATGCAGGGGCTGCGCGACGTCTGCGGCCACGAGGTGCGGGTGGTCGCCTCGCCCCATCGCGACCGCGCCCAGCAGTTCGCCGAGCGCTGGGGTATCCCCGAGGCCACTGACGATATTGACGGGGTGATCGCCCGGGCCGATCTCGACCTCATTATTCTGGGCGTGCCCAACTACGTGCACAAAGACCTGGCCATCAAGTGCGCGCGGGCCGGCAAGAACATGGTCCTGACCAAACCGCTGGCCCGGACGCGGGAGGAGGCCCGGGAGATGCTGGAGGCGGTGCGGGCGGCCGGGGTTATGCACGGCTATGCCGAGACGGAGGTCTTCAGCCCGGCGGTGATGAAAGCCCGCGAGTTCATCGAGCGGGGCAGCATCGGGCGGGTGCTGATGGTCCGCTCGCGCGAGGCCCACGCTGGCCCCCACGCCGACTGGTTCTGGAAGAAGGACCTGGCCGGCGGCGGAGCGCTCCTGGATATGGGCTGCCACACCATCGAGGCGGCCCGCTACTTCGTCGGCAAAGAGGTGCCCATCGTCGAGGTTCTGGCCTGGGGCGACCGCCTGTACCACCACGACCGGACCGACGCCGAGGACAGTGCTGTCTGCCTGATGCGCTTCGCCGAGGGCCAGCTGGCGGTGGCCGAACTGAGCTGGATCGCCCGGGGCGGGCTCGACCTCCGCAACGAGATCTACGGCACCGAGGGCACCATCTTCACCGACGTGACCCGCGAAACGCCGATTCGCGTCTTCTCGCGCCCCGGCGCCGGCTACATCGTCGAGAAAGGAGAGTCGGAGACCGGCTGGCTCTTCCCACCGGTGGACGAGGCCTGGATCTACGGCTACCGGGAGGAGATGCGCCACTTCGTCGAGTGCGTGGCCCAGAACCGGACCCCGCGCGAGACGTTCGAGGACGGCTATATCGTCAACTGTGTCCTCGACGCCGCCTACCGCTCCATGAGCACCCGGCGCTGGGAGCGCGTCGAGTACTAGGAGGCGCTGTGCACCCGGCCCTGGCCTACCTCGAGGCCGTCCAAGCGATCCTGGACCGGATCCGTCAGACCCAGCTGCCAGCCATCGAGCGGGCAGCCGACCTCTGCGCGGCAGCCATCGCCGGCGGCGGGCTGGTCCACGTCTTCGGCTCGGGGCACTCGCGCATCCCGGTCGAGGAGATCTTCCCGCGTTACGGCAGTTTCCCCGGCTTCCACCCCATCGTCGAACTCTCGCTGACCTACCACCACCAGGTCGTCGGGGCCAACGGCCAGCGGCAGGCTCTGTTCCTGGAGCGGGTCGAGGGCCTGGGCGAGGTGATCCTCCGCAACTTCGTTCTGCGGCCGCCCGACTGCTTCCTTATCTTCTCGACCAGCGGGGTGAACGCGGTGGTCATCGACGTCGCGCTGGGAGCCAGGCGGCGCGGCCTTCCGGTCATCGCGGTGGTCTCGCTCGACCACTGCCGGGCCCTGCCGCCGCGCCACAGTTCGGGCCAGCGGCTGCCGGATATCGCCGACATCACCATCGACAACTGCACCCCGGCCGGCGACGCCCTGGTGCGGATCCCGGGGGTGGACGCGCCGGTCGGCCCGGGCTCGACCATCGGCGCGGTGGCGGTGGCCAACGCCCTCAAGTGCCTGGTGGCCGAGCGCCTGGCCCGACAGGGCCAGCCCCCCTGCGTCCTGACCAGCAGCCTGATCCTGGGCGAAGAGGCGGCGGCCCGTCGCTTCGAGGAATGCTACGATGACTACCGGGCGCGTATCCGACGGGTCTACGGCTGCACGGAGGGACCCGATGGGCCGGCTGGCGGGTAAGGTGGCCCTCATCACCGGGGCGGCCAGCGGGATCGGGCAGGCCACCGCCCGACTCTTCGCCCGTGAGGGAGCGCGGGTGGTCCTGCTCGATATCGACGCTGTCGGCGGTGAGGAGACCGCCCGGGCGGTCCGGGCCAACGGGGGCGCGGCCCTCTTCCTGGAGACCGATGTCACCCAGGCCGCGCAGGTGGCGACAGCGGTCGAACGGGCGGTCGAGCGGTTCGGGCCGGTCACCGTCCTGGTCAACAGCGCCGGGGTGAGCGGGCGCCGCTGGGGCGACGGGCCGGTGGCCGACTGCACCGAGGAGGCCTGGGAGCGGGTGCTGGCGGTCAACCTGCGCGGGGTCTTTCTCACCTGCAAGTACACAGTTCCGGTGATGATCCGGGCCGGTGGAGGCAGCATCGTCAACATCGCCTCGGTGCTGGGGCTGGTGGGTGGCGACGCCGACTTCGCCACCCACGCCTACGCCGCCAGCAAGGGCGGGGTCATCGCCCTCACCCGGGCCATCGCCGTCTTCTACGCGCCCCAGCGCATCCGGGCCAACGTTCTCTGTCCGGGGCTCATCGCCACACCGATGAGCCGGCGGGCTCAGGCGAGCCCGGCCATCCGGGCCCGCCTGCCCGACCTTCAGCCGCTCAGCGGCGACTTCGGCCAGCCGGAGGACGTGGCCGCCGCCGCCCTGTACCTGGCCTCGGACGAGGCCCGCTTCGTCACCGGCGTGGTCCTGCCGGTGGACGGCGGCTGGACGGCGCGCTGACCGCTGGCTGTGTAAGGAGGGGGTGATGACAGCGCTGCCGCTGCTCCCGACCAGCGTTATCGGCAGTTACGCCTGGCCCGCCTGGTTCGTGACGGCGGTCGAGGCTATCCGGCGTGGGGAGTACGGTCCGGCCGATACCGCCGAGACGCTCAACGACGCGGTGGATATGGCGCTGCGCGACCAGGAGGAGGCCGGGGTGGATATCGTCACCGACGGCGAGATGCGGCGGCTGGGCTTCTTCACCGCCGACTTCTACGGGCGGCTGACGGGGTTGCAAGCGCTCCCGCCCGAGCGCCGGCTGGGGCCACCGGGGCACGACCAGCGCGAGCGCTACCGCATCGTCGACGAGATCCAGGCGCCCCAGGGATTGGGGCTGGTGGCCGAGTTCACCTACCTCCGCCAGCGCACCCATCGTCCCATCAAGGTCCCCTGCCCGGGGCCCTACACCCTGGCCGGGCGGCTGGTGCCGGGCCACCGCTACCGCGACCGCCTGGAGATCGCCACGGCCCTGGCGGCGATCATCAATCAGGAATTGCGGGCGCTGGTGGCGGCCGGAGCCGATTTCATCCAGATCGACGAGCCCTCCTACGCTGTTCACCCCGAGGCCCCGGCCGAGTTCGTCCGCCTCTTCAATCAGACGGTCGAGGGCGTCCAGGCCCGCATCGGCCTGCACCTCTGCTTCGGCAACTTCGCCGGCCGTCCGGTGGCCAAGCGCACCTACCGTCCCCTCTTTCCGACGATCCTGGAGGTGCGGGCCGACGAACTGGCGCTGGAATTCGCCAACCGCGAGCTGGCCGAACTCGACCTGGGCCGGGCGGTCGCCGAGGCCGGGAAGACGCTGGCCGCCGGGGTGGTGGATGTCAAGAACTACTACCTCGAGACCCCCGAGGACGTGGCCGAGCGGATCGAGGCCGTCCTGCGCCATGTTCCCCCCGAGCGCCTGGCGGTGGTGCCCGACTGCGGTTTCAGCCAGACAGCCCGCTGGGCCGCGCGGGCCAAGCTCCGGGCGATGGTGGCCGGAACGCGCCTGGTCCGGGCCCGGCTGACCGGGGCGGCGTCCTAGCGCCGGTCGGGCAGCCCCGGGATCGAACCGTCGAGGACCACGTCGAGCAGGAAGGGGCCCGGGGCCGTCAGGGCCTCGCGCAGGGCTGCGCCGAGGTCGTCGGGGTCTTCGACACGGCGGGCCGGGACGCCAAAGCCGGCCGCCAGCCGGGCGAAGTCGAGCGGTGGATCGCAGAGGTCCATGCCGATGAAGCGGCTGGTGGCCGCCGCCTCGCCCAGATAGTGGGCCATGTTGATCTTGAGCACCCGGTAAGCCCCATTGTTGAGGATAATCCAGGTGACCGGCAGCCGATGGTGCAAACTGGTCCAGAGGGCCTGGATGGTGTACATGGCCGAGCCGTCGCCGACCAGGGCCACCACCGGCCGGTCGGGGCAGGCCAGTTTGACCCCCAGGGCGGCCGGGAGCCCCCAGCCGATGGCTCCCCCACGGCCGCTGAAGTAACTGCCGGGCTGGCTGAAGTCCAGAGCCTGCTGGAGGATCGGGCGGGCCGAGATCGACTCGTCGACGACGATGGCGTCCGGGGGCAGCTGCGCGCGCAGCTCCAGCATCAGTCGGGGGACGGCGATGGGGCGCTTCGTCCAGACGGCCCGGGCCTGCTGCTGGAACGCCTGCCGGGCCCGCTCGCGCTCGGCGGCGATGGCCGCCCGCCGGCGGGCCGCCCGCTCGGCGAACGCCGGGTCGCTGCGGGCCATGACGGCGGCGATGAGGTCGGCCAGGCCGGCCTTGGGGTCGCCGGGCAGGCCGACCGTCACCGGGATGTTCTTGGCGATCTCCCAGGCGGCCGCGTCGAGGTGGATGACGCAGGTGCCGGGCCGCAGGATGGGCTCGGGGTGGTAGAGGAACTGGTTGAAGGCGTTGGCGCCGACGATGAGGAGGACGTCGGCCTGCTCCAGAAGATGCCGGCTGCTCGGGGCGAACGGGCTGAAGGTGCCCAGGAAGAGGGGATGGGTGGTCGGGAAGTTGACCTCGGCGTAGCCGGCGGCGTAGACGCGGGCCCCCAGGAGCTCGGCCAGGCGCACCGCCTCGGACTGGGCCCCCGCCTGGGCGACACGGTCGCCGACGAAGAGGACCGGTGTCTCGGCCCCCACCAGCAGGGCGGCCGCCCGGACCACGCCAGCCGGATCGGGGCGGGTCCGCGGGTAGAGACCACCACTCGGCACCACCTCGGCCTCGGTCTCCTCGTCCAGCACATCCCAGGGGAGGGAGAGGAAGACCGGGCCGGTCGGCGGCTCCTGGGCCACTTTGAAGGCCCGCCGCAGGACCAGCGGCAGGTCGGCGGCGTGCAGGACCTCGGTACTCCACTTGGTGAACTGTCGGGCCATGGCCACGAGATCGGCCGAGAGCACCGGCTCCTGCTGCAGCAGACGGGTGTCGGACTGGCCGGCGGTGACGATGAGCGGCGTGCCCCCGCGGTGGGCGTTGTAGAGGAGGCTCAGGGCGTTGGCCAGGCCGGCCGAGATGTGCAGGTTGACCACCGCCGGTCGTCCGCTGGCCCGGGCGTAGCCGTCGGCCATGCCGAGGGCCACCGCCTCCTGGAGGGCCAGGATGTAGGTGAGGTCCGGATAGGCCTCCAGCGCGTGGAGAAACGGGCTCTCGGTCGTGCCGGGGTTGCCGAAGATGTAGCGCACCCCCTCGGCCCGGAGCTGCTCCATCACCACGTACTTCCCGGCCAGACGCGGCATCGCTTTTCTCCTTTCCAGAAGTCAGCGAGCCCAGAGGCGGCGCAGCCACCAGAGAAGTCCACCCCCCAGGGCGGCCCCGGCCCAGAGCAGATTCGCCGGCCGGTACAGCCATTCCAGGCTCAGGTAGGCCAGGGTGGTCGGTCTCTGGCCACCGCCGTCCACAAGGAGCAGGGCGGCGTCGTTATCCGCCCCGAAGAGAAGGTGCAGCGCAACCGGCAGGACCAGCAGCCCGAGGCCCATCACCACCAGGCCCCCGGCGAGCCAGCCGGCCAGTCGGTGCCAGCGCACCGATCCCTCCTTCAGGGGGCTCGGCCCTGAGGATACACGACCGGATGCAGTCGGTCAAGCGGCTGGGCTGGCCGCCCGGTGTGAACCCCTCTTGCCGGGGCCGACCGGGCCGCCTATCATGGCCGCCGATGACCGGGCAGGAGGTGGACCGATGGCCGAGACGATGCGGGTGGCGATCGGACAGTTCAGTGAGCTGACCGATGAGATGCTGCGCTTCGCCAAGCAGCTCGGGGTGAGCGGCATCGTCCTCAACACCCCCAAGATCCCGGGCGAGAAGCGCTGGGAGTTCATGGACCTTCTGCGCCTGCGGGTCCAGTGCGAGGAGTACGGCCTGCGGCTGGAGGCCATCGAAAACACGCCGATCCGCTTCTACGACAAGGCCATGCTGGGCCTGCCGGGGCGCGACGAGCAGATCGAGAACTACTGTGAGACCATTCGCAACCTGGGCCGGGCCGGCATCCCCATCCTCGGCTACCACTGGATGCCCAACGGGGTCTGGCGGACCTCGCGGACGGCCTTCGGGCGCGGGGGGGCGCGGGTCACGGCCTTCGACCTGGACCTGGTGCAGAACGCGCCGCTGACCCATGGGCGGGTCTTCACCGAGGAGGAGATGTGGCAGAACTACGAGTACTTTCTGCGGGCGGTGGTGCCGGTGGCTGAGGAGGCCGGGGTGAAACTGGCCCTGCACCCCGACGACCCGCCGGTGCCGATGCTGGGCGGGGTGGCCCGCATCTTCCGGAACTTCGAGGGCTTCCGGCGGGCGATGGAGCTGGTGCCCAGCCCCAACAGCGGCCTGGACTTCTGTATCGGCAGCTGGTCGGAGATGGGGCCGGGGGTGCGGGAGGCCATCGAGTACTTCGGCCAGCGGGGCAAGATCTTCTACGTACACTTCCGCGACGTCCAGGGGCACGTCCCGAAGTTCCAGGAGTGCTTTCTGGGCGAGGGCAATCAGGACGTGGTCGAGCTGATGCTGACGCTCAAGCGGGTGGGCTTCACCGGCTTTCTGATCGACGACCATGTGCCCCGGCTGGTGGACGACACCGAGTGGGGCCACCGGGGGCGGGCCCACGCCACCGGCTTTCTCCAGGGGCTGCTGCTGGCCATCCAGCGCCTGACGTAGAACACCCCTCTTGACAGCGTGTGCTATACTTAGGGCCGACTGTTCCCCCCACCCGGTTCCGCTGCGCGGGCTCAGTGTGACCGGTGTCCACCGCCAGCAGACACCACCGCCCGCTGACCGGATACCCCAAACCACCGCCGGTCTCGCCGGCTGGAGACTGTGAGGGGCCTATGGACATCGATCCACGGATCCTGACCGCCACGGAGTGGGCGTTCGCCTGGGCGACCATCGGCCACATCTTTGCCTTCGTGGGGGCGATGATCATCGGCGCGTTCGCCTTTCTACTGGGGCACATCGCCATCCCCTCGCTGGCGGCCACCCGCCAGCTGCCCACCGGGGTCCAGGGGCTGCGGCCGCTGTTCTACGTCATCGCCCTGGCGGCCTTCACGGTGGCGGTCTACAACTTCACCCGCATCGTTGTCCTGGGGCGCTTTCTTGAACTCCAGTTTTATCCGAAACTGCTGCTCTGACAGCGAACGGATGGAGCGTCGAGCGTGCGAGGGCTATCGGTACCAGTCATCATCGCCGTGGTGATCCTGGGCCTCCTGGCCGCGGTGGTGGTCGTCGGCGCCCGGCAGGTGGCGGCCCAGGTCGAGCGGGCCCGGGCGCCGGAGCAGCCGATCCGCTTCGACCATGTGATCCACGTCCGGCTGGCCCAGCTGGACTGCCTCTTCTGCCACCGCAACGCCGATAAGGGCGATGCGGCCACCGTGCCCAGCGTCCAGCAGTGCATGTTCTGCCACGTGGTGGTCGGGCGGGGGAATCCCGAGGTCGAGAAGGTCCGGGCCAAGTGGGACGCCCAGGAGCCCATCGACTGGATCCGGGTCCACCGGATGCCGGACCACGTCCACTTCGCCCACGCCCCGCACATCCGGGCGGGCTTCGACTGCGCCACCTGCCACGGGGATGTCGCCTCGATGCCCCGGGTCCAGCAGGTCCGGGCGCTCAACATGGGCGACTGCGTGAACTGCCACCGCGAGAATAACGCGCCGACCGACTGCGCGACCTGTCATTACTAGGAACGAGGCGGAGACCGATGGGCGTCACACGCCGTGATTTTCTCAAAGCCGTCGGCGTCGGAGCCGCCGGCGCCATCGCCTTCACCGGCTGCATCCCGGAGCGGGAACTCCGTCTGGAGAGCCCGGTCCGCCTGCGGGAAGACCTGCTGGAAGGGTTCGACACCTGGTTCGCCAGCACCTGCGGACTCTGCGGCGCGGGCGAGGGGATCATCGTCCGGGTGATGGCTGGCCGGGCGATCAAGATCGAGGGCAACCCGGACCACCCGCTGAATCAGGGGAAGTCGTCGGTCCGCTGCCAGGCCGGGCTTCAGGCGCTCTACCATCCCGACCGGGTGAGCGGCCCTCTGCGCCGGACCGGCGACCGGGGGAGCGGGCAGTTTCAGCCCATCACCTGGGACGAGGCCCTGGGCGAACTGGTGACCCGGCTGCGCCAGCTGCGCGACGGTGGCCAGGCGGGCTCGGTGGCGCTGGTCACCGCCCCGGTGCGGGGGCAGCGGGCGCTGGTCTTCGACCGCTTCGCCCGGGCGTACGGGGCCCAGCTGCTGGGCTTTGAGCCGCTCGACGAGCGGGTGGTGCTGCGGGCGGCGATGGAGCGGGTCTTCGGCCAGCCCCGGCTGCCCTTCTTCGACCTTCGCCGGGCCACGTACGTTCTCTCCTTCGGGGCCGATTTCCTGGGGACCTGGCTCTCGCCGACCCACTACGGCAAGGCCTACGGCGAGTTCCGCCAGGGGAAGCCGGCCGAGGGCCGGCCGGTGCGCGGGAGGCTGGTCCAGATCGAGCCGCGCATGACGGCCACCGGCGCCAGCGCCGATGAGTGGCTGCCGGTCCGCCCGGGGACCGAGGGGGTGCTGGCCCTGGGGATAGCCCATGTTCTGGTGCGCGACGGGCTGGCCGACCCGCGGGCGGCCCAGGCGGTGACCGGCGGCGCCGGGGCCGGGGCCCTGGCCGCCTACGCCCCTGAGCGGGTGGCCGAGATCACGGGCCTCCCCGGCGGGGCCGAGACGGTCGTCCGGCTGGCGCGGGAGTTCGGCCAGAACCGCCCGGCTCTGGCGCTCGGCGGCGGCCCGGCGGCCGCCCACACCAACGGCCTCTTCAACCTGGTGGCCATCTACACCCTCAACCATCTGGTGGGCAACGTCGGCCAGCCGGGGGGCGTCATCCTCAACCCCCCGCCGGCGGCCGGCGAGGCGGCGGTCCCGCCGGCCCCCTTCCGGCAGTGGCAGCAGTTCCTGGAGCGGCTGCGGACCGGCACGCCGCCGGTCAACCTGCTGCTCGTCCACGAGGCCAATCTGGCCTACGGGCTGCAGGGGCTCAACGCCGCCGAAGCCCTGGCCCGCGTGCCTTTCATCGTCAGCTTCGCCACCGTCCTGGACGAGACGGCCATGCTGGCCGACCTCGTCCTGCCCGACCACACCTACCTCGAGGCCTGGGGCTACGACGTGCCCGACCCGGGGGTGGGCTACCAGGTGGTGACGGCCCAGCAACCGGTGGTCGTGCCCTTCCAGGACAGCCGCGACGTGGTCGAGGTGCTGCTCCGGGTGGCTCGGGACCTGGGCGGCGATCTCGCGCGGGCCCTGCCCTGGCAGTCGGCCCGCGAGGTGGTGCGCGAGGTCGCGGCCCAGCTCCAGCGGTTGGGGCGCGGCAGCATCACCGAGACCGATTTTGAGAAGTTCTGGGTGCGGTTCCTCCAGCAGGGCGGCTGGTGGGATCCCCAGGCCACGGTGGGCAGCCCGGCGGTCGGACCGGCGCCGACGGTCGCTCCGCCGTCTCTCCCGGCCCAGCCGGTGCTGCCGGCCTTCGCCGGCGACGCCCAGCAGTATCCCTTCACGCTCGTCGTCTTCCCGTCGCACAGCCTGCTGGACGGACGGCTGGCCCACCTCCCCTGGCTGCAGGCCACGCCCGACCCCATCACCACCGCCGTCTGGCGGACCTGGGTCGAGGTCAATCCGGAGACCGCCCAGCGGCTGGGTCTCCACGAGAAAGACCTGGTGGTGGTCGAGTCGCCCCAGGGCCGGGTCGAGGTGCCGGTCTACATCCATCCGGCCATCCCGCCGGAGGTGGTGGCCATGCCGGCCGGGCAGGGCCACACCGCCTACGGCCGCTACGCCAAAGGCCGGGGGGTGAACCCGCTGGCCATCCTGGCGCCGCAGACCGAAGCCGAGACCGGGGCCCTGGCCTACGCCGCCACACGGGTGCGGCTGATCCGGACCGGCAAACTCGGCCGGCTGGCCAAGTTCGAGGGCGACGTGCCGGCCAGGCAACTGGAAGACGCCAAAGTGTTCCGCGTGACGCCGAAGTAGGGACGCGAAGGGGAGCAAAGAGACCATGGCCGACCTGCGCCAGCAACAGCCGCCAGCGCCGGCGATCCCGCCGGAACGGGCGGCCGAGCAGCGGACCCAGAAGTGGGCGATGGTGGTGGACCTGGACCGCTGCACCGGCTGCCAGGCCTGTGTGGTCGCCTGTCAGGCGGAGAACAACATCCCGCTCAATCTGGAGGACTTCTTCTTCCAGCGGCGGGCGATCGAGTGGATCCGGATCGAGCGGTACTGGGAGGGGGAGTACCCGAACGTCAAGGCGCGGTTTCTGCCGGTGCTCTGTCAGCAGTGTGATAATGCCCCCTGTGAGCCGGTCTGTCCGGTCTACGCCACCTACACCAGCGCCGACAGCCTCAACGTCCAGGTCTACAACCGCTGCATCGGCACCCGCTACTGCGCCAACAACTGCCCCTATCAGGTCCGCTTCTTCAACTTCTGGGACCCGATCACCATCTGGCCGGAGTCGTACCACAACCATCTGAACCCGGATGTGACGGTGCGCAGCAAGGGCATTATGGAGAAATGCACCTTCTGCATCCAGCGCATCCGGCGCAAACAGCGCGAGGCCCGGGCGACCGGCCAGCCGATCAAGGATGGTGACCTGCAGCCGGCCTGCGCCCAGGCCTGTCCGGCCGACGTGCTGATCTTCGGTGATCTCAACGATCCCAACAGCCGGGTGGCCAAGCTGGCCAAGGACCGGCGGCAGTACCGGCTGCTGGAGGAGCTGGGCACCGAGCCGTCGGTGATTTATTTGAAGAAGGTGGACCCACATGCCACAGAGGAACCAGCCACCCACTGAGAACGGGCACGGACCCAACGGGCATCACCACCACGCCGAGGCGGTGCTGACCCCGGCCGATGTGACGGCCGACGCCCTGCGGCAGTTCACCTTCGGGGGACCGCGCTACAACATCGCCCTGGTCTTCTTCGGGGCGCTTTTGGCCTTCGGGGTGCTGGGGGTCATCGCCCGGCTGGTGGAGGGCTACCAGCACCGGGCCAACTGGGCCTACCCGGTGGCGGCCTTCGCCTTCCTGCTCTCGACCACCCAGGCCGCGCCGATTGTGGCCTACGGGCTGCGCTTCGCCAAGGCCCACTGGCGGCGGCCGCTGACCCGGGCGGCCGAACTGCACGCCGTCTCGGGCCTTCTCCTCTTTCTGTTCTTCCTGCCGCTTCTGCCGACCCTGCCGCCGCTGCGGGGACGCTCGAACATCTGGTTCAACTGGCCGGTGGGCGCCCCTCACCTCTGGGAACTGGTCTTCCTGGCCGTGCTGGTGAGCGCCGGGCTGGCGGTCCTCTACTTCTCGGCCCGGCCCGACTGGGCGGCGGCCCTGCGTCTCCGCACCGACGACGGTCGGGCGGCGATGGGCGCGCGCTTCGCCCAGGACTGGGTGGGCAGCCAGCAGCAGTGGCGGGCCACCTGGCAGGGCATGCTGTACCTCGGCGCCCTCTACGTCATCACCTTTGCCGGCGTCCATCTCATCTTCTCGACCGATTTCTCGATGAGCCAGATCCCCGGCTGGTTCAGTTCGATCTTTCCGGCCTGGCACACCCTGGGAGCGCTCCAGGCGGGGCTGGCCACGACCATCCTGACGCTGGGAATCCTGCGGACGCTGGGGGGCATGCGCAGCTACCTGCAACTCGACCAGTTCTGGGGGCTGGCCAAGATCCTGCTGGCCCTCTCGCTCCTCTGGTTCTACATGTTCTGGGCCGACTTCCTGACCCAGTGGTACGGGCGGACGCCGCGCGAGGCGGCCGTCCTGACGCTTCTGGTCTGGGGGCCCTACGCCGTGCCCTTCCTGCTGGCCTTCCTGGGCTCGTTTCTTCTGCCCTTCCTGCTCCTTATCTGGAGCCCGATCCGGGTGAGCATCGTCGGTCCGACGCTGGTGGCGCTGATCGTGCTCATCGGCAACTTCTTCGACCGGGTGCGCCTCTATGTCTCGGCCTATTCGCTGGAGAGCGTGACCGGGCACCAGATCGAAAAGATCCCGGCCACGCACCTGCCGGACTTCATCGACGTGATGATCGTGCTGGGCAGCATCGGGGGGGCGATCTTCTGCTACCTGCTGGCGCTGAAGTTCGTCCCGGTGCTGAACACCTGGGAGGTCAAAGAGGGCCTCTACCTGCGCGTGGTCCGGCCGTTCCTGCGGACGCGGGTGCCGATAATCGGCAAGCCGGTCTAGGCGCCGCCGGAGACGAGGGGAGACGAGGATGCAAGAGCGCTACGACCTGCCCGATCCCAAAGTCAACACCGACCTCTTACGCTTCCCGCTGACCACGCCGACCTGGTTCTGGTTCGCGGCCGGAGGGCTGGGGCTCATCGTGGCCGGCTACCTCTACGCTTTCAGCCAGATGCTGCTCTACGGCGTGGGAGTCACCGGCAAGAGCCGGCCGGTGATGTGGCAGTTTCTTATCACCACGTTCGTCTTCTGGGTCGGGATCAGCCACGCCGGGGTGATGATCTCGGCCATCCTGCGCCTCTCGCAGGCCGAGTGGCGCCGGCCGGTGACCCGGGCGGCCGAGGTGCTGACGGTCTTCTCGCTGGCCACCGCCGCCCTCTTCCCCCTCATCCACACCGGCCGTCCCTGGCGGGCGATCTACTGGGTCTTCCCCTACGACTTCAGCCGGGGCATCTGGCCGAACGTCCGCTCGGCCCTGATCTGGGACCCGAGCGCCATCTTCACCTACCTCACCGGGAGCAGCCTCTTCGTCTACGTGGCCCTGATCCCGGACCTGGCGGCCGCCCGTGACCGGTCGACCGGCTGGCGGCGGACGTTCTACACCATTCTGGCCCTGGGCTTCCGGGGGAACGCCCGTCAGTGGAAACTGCAGACCCTGGCCGGGATCCTCCTCTCGGCGCTCATTCTGCCGGTCTTCGTCTCGGTGCACAGCATCGTGTCGTGGGACTTCGGGATGGCGATGGCGGTTCCGGTCTGGCACGCCACGGTCTTCGCCCCCTACTTCGTCATCGGGGCGGTCCACTCCGGGGTGTCGGCGGTGGCGACGCTGATGGCCATCCTGCGGCGCATCTTCCGGCTGGAGGAGTACATCACGCCCGACCACTTCGACGCGCTGGGCCGGCTGCTCCTGGCGGTCTCGACCACCTGGTTCTACTTCCTGCTCCTGGACTTCATCTTCGGGCTTTACACCATGGAGGAGCGGGAGGTACGGGTCTGGGAGCAGCGGCTTTTTGAGTGGCCGTGGAACCTGCTCTTCATCCTCTTCCTGCTGACCGGCTACTTCATCCCGGTGCCGCTCTGGCTCTCGAAGCGGGTGCGACGCAACGTGGGGCTGATGTTCTGGACCTCGCTGCTGGTCAATATCGGGATGTGGCTGGAGCGCTACATTATCATCGTGCCGGGGCTCCAGCAGAAGCAGCCCTTCGTCTTCGTCTGGACGCGCTCGCACCCCAGCCCGGTGGACTACATGCTGGTCATCGGCTCGTTCGCCATCGTCTCCCTGGGCTTCCTGCTCTTCTCCAAGTTCTTCCCGATCATCCCGCTCTTTGACATCAAAGAGGGGCAGGTCTTCAAGGCCGAGATCCCGGTCGGACGCGTCCGGGTTCCGGCGGTCATTCGCGAGTGAGGGGGTTTGAGGGATGGCCACAGTGTGGCAGACGGTCCTGGGGCTCTACCAGGACGCCGAGGCGGCCGCCAACGCGGTGGACAACCTGAAGCGGGCGGGCTTCAGCGAGGCCGATTTCGACGTGCTGACCAGCGCGCCCTACCCGGAGGGGGCCTTCGGCGAACACCTGGCCCCGCACCGGCTGTTCTTCTTCCCGCTGGTCGGGGCAGCCTGCGGCTTTGCGGTGGCGATCCTCATCACGGTGGGCACCCAGCTGGCCTATCCGATGGTCACCGGCGGCAAGCCGATCCTTTCCATCCCGCCGATGATCATCGTGATGTACGAGGGGACGATGCTGGGGGCGATCCTCTTCACCGTCCTGGGGATCATCTTCGAGTCGCGGCTGCCGCGCTTCAAGCTGGGAGCCTACGACCCGCGGATCATCGAGGGGTATATCGGCGTGCTGGTCGGGACGACGCCGGACCGGCTGCCGGTGGCGGAGGAGGCGCTGCGCCGGGCCGGAGCGGTGGACATCGTCCACGAAGAGCAGCGGAGAAGGTAGAGCGATGCGCCAGAGAATACGCGGCTGGCGCCGCTGGGCGACGGTCGCCGTCATCGGACTGGGGCTGGCGCTCGGCGGCTGTGCGACCGGGGCCTATCCCATCGATTTCTACTCGGAGATGCACTACCAGCCGTCGTTCCGGGTCCAGGAGCCGCCGACCCGCCCGGTGCCGGCGGAGTCGGTCCCCCGAACGCGGACCGAGGTGCCGTACGGCTACGAACGTCAGCAGGAAGCGGCCCGGCTGACCAACCCGTTGCCGGCGACGCCGGAGACGGTCCAGCGCGGTCAGGCGCTTTACCGCCGCAACTGCGCGCCCTGCCACGGGCCGCAGGGGCGGGGCGACGGCATCATCGCCAACTACTTCCGTCAGGCCAACGTGCCCCCACCGGTCGATTTCACCAGCGACCGGGTGCGGGGTCGGACCGACGGGGAGCTGTTCTTTTACATTTCCAACGGTATCGGCAATATGCCGCCCTTCCGCACACTCCTGACGGAGGAGGAGCGCTGGGCGCTGGTCGCCTACATCCGGTCGGTGGGACGCTAGCCGTCGGGAGCAAGCGCGGGCGGAGAGCACGAGGGGGAGGACCATGGCCCAGGCGCCGGCGTTGGGTGGCGAGATCCGGTTCTGGAACCTGGCAGTCCGTCGAGAGCAGGTCGGGACCGAGGTCCTGGCCGGGGTGACCACTTTTCTGGTGATGGCCTACATCATCTTCGTCAACCCGGTTATCCTGGGATTTGTCGGCTTCCCCGACCTCCAGGGGAAGGGGCTGCCCTTCACCGCCGTGATGACCTCGACCTGCCTGGTGGCCGGGCTGATGACGATTCTCATGGGCCTCTACACCAACAAGGCCTTCGCCATCGCCCCCGGCATGGGCCTGAACGCGGTGGTGGCCTTCCAGCTGGTCAACGGGCTGGGACTGCCCTGGCCGACGGCGATGGGCGTCATCGTCCTGGAGGGGCTGGTCATCACCGTTCTGGTCCTGACCGGCCTGCGCCAGGCGATCTTCGAGGCGGTGCCCGTCGAACTGAAGCGCGCCATCGGCGTGGGGATCGGCTGGTTTATCCTCTTCATCGGCCTCTACTCGGCCGGCTTCATCAAGCAGGGGCCGCCGGGAGCGCCGCTGCAGCTGGGCGACCTCAAGGGCACGCCGGTCCTGGTGGCCATCGTCGGGCTTTTTCTCACCGTCTGGCTCTTTGTGCGCGGGGTGCGGGCGGCGCTCCTCATCGGCATTCTCCTGAGCACCGCCCTGGCCACGCTGCTCAACCATCTCTCGGGGCTGACGGCCTTCCCCACACCGGGTGTGGCCACTGTGCCGGCCCAGATCGTCAGCCCGCCCGATTTCTCGCTGCTGGGGCGCTTCGACTTTGGGGTCTTCGGCCGGCTGGGGCTGATCAGCGCCGTGCTCCTTATCTTCTCGATTATGCTGTCGGACTTTTTCGACACGATGGGCACGCTGATCGGTGTGGGAGAGCGGGCCGGCTACGTTGACGAGCGCGGGAACTTCGACCGGGTGGAGCAGCCGCTGCTCATCGACTCGCTGGGGGCGGTGGCCGGGGGCGTGGCCAGTTGCTCTTCGGCCACGACCTACATCGAGTCGGCCGCCGGGATCAGCGTCGGCGGGCGGACCGGCCTGACCAGTCTGGTGACCGGGCTCCTCTTCTTCGTGGCCCTGCCCTTCAGCCCGATCGTGGGAATGGTGCCGAAAGAGGCCACCGCGCCGGCGCTGATCATCGTCGGCTACCTGATGATGACGGTGCTGGGGCAGGGGCTCGATTTCGAGAAGGCGGAGACGGGGCTGCCGGCCCTGCTCACCATGGCGGTGATGCCGCTGACCTATTCGATCACCAACGGCATCGGCGCGGGCTTCATCCTTTATACCTTTATCCGGCTGGTCAAGCGCCAGCCGGTCCACCCGCTGATGCTGGGGGCCGCCCTGGCCTTCGTCATCTACTTCGGCGAGACGTTCCTGCGGGCCCAGTTCGGGCTCTGAGTCCGGGCCGGGGAACGCGCCAGACCCGGACGGTCTGTGCTAACATAGAGAGGCACCGCCACCGGAGGAGGCAGACCATGGGCCGTCCATCGCCCGACCGTCCGTCACGTCTGGAGGAGCAGATCGGCCGGGGGCTGGGGAAACTGGTGGGCCGGCTGCGCCGGACCCAGCTCTGGCAGGAGACCCGCCGGGCCTTCGAAGAGGGCAAAAGCGGTCAACGTTCCCCAACCTCTCCGCCTAAGGAGGGTCGATGACCTCTCTCTCCATCCGATCGGTGGCCGTGGTCGGCGCCGGGCTGATGGGCCACGGCATCGCCCAGGTCTTCGCCCAGGCTGGCTACCCGGTCGCGCTCTACGACAAAGACCCGGCCGCTCTGGAGCGAGCGCTGGCCGGAATCCGGGCCAACCTGCGGCTGCTCGAGGAGCACGGCCTGAGCACGCCCACGGCCGCCGAGCAGACGCTGGCCCGCCTCACCCTCGCCCACGACCTCGCCCCGGCGGTGGCCGGGGTCGACCTGGTGGTCGAGGCGGTCTACGAGGATCTGGCAGTCAAGCAGGAGGTTTTCCACACTCTGGACCGCCTCTGCCCGCCCACGACGATTCTGGCCAGCAACACCTCCGGCCTGAGCGCCACCGCCCTGGCCCAGGCCACCAGCCGGCCCGACCGGGTGCTGGTCACCCACTTCTGGAACCCGCCTCACCTCATCCCGCTGGTCGAGGTGGTCCGGGCCCCGACGACCAGCGAGGCCACGGTGCAGACGGTGGTGGCCCTGCTCCGGGCGGTCGGCAAAGTGCCGGTGGTGGTCCAGAAGGATATTCCCGGCTTTGTCGGCAACCGGCTGCAGTACGCGCTCTTCCGCGAGGCGGTGGCTCTGGTCCAGGCGGGGGTGGTCAGTCCCGAGGACGTCGATACCGTGGTCCGGCTGAGCCTGGGACGGCGCTACGGGGTCATCGGCCCGCTGGAGACAGCCGACCTGAACGGCGTGGATCTTTTCGCCCGCATCGCCCACTACCTCTACCCGACGCTGGACTGCGCCCAGGACACCCAGCCCTACCACCAGCGCCTGGTGGCCGAGGGCCGGCTCGGGGTGCGGGTGGGGCGCGGCTTCTACGACTGGACGCCGGAGCGAGCCCAGGCCAGGATCCGGGAGCGCGACGCCGAGCTTCTGCGCTGGCTGCGTCGGGATCGCGGACTCGATGGCGAGAGGGCGATCTGACCACCGCCACCCTGTCGGAGCGGGCTGCGCCCGAAAACAGTCCGCCGCGAGAGCGCTTGCCAGGCCCTGGCGCTCGCCCGGGGGCTGGGGGTGGTTCCGGTGCCTGCCACTTCTCCCCGTGATGAGCGGTCTGGCCAGCGCGCGGCCGGTCCTGGTCGGGGCCTGGCGGTGGACTGACTGGGACAGTCTGACCCACGGCCCTCACGACCACCGGGCCCATGGGCGCCCCTACGGCTGGCCGGAGCAATGGCCTGGCAGGCGGAACCGTGGTGTGGCTTATCCGGCCTCTCCTCCTGGAGATTCTGCCGCTCGCCATGGGGACGGTGGTCGCCCTCGGGATGCGGCGTCTGCCAGACTGGCGGGAGCGACCCGACCACCGTCGGGCGGAGCCGGGCAAGCCCCCAGCGGCCGGCCCTGTTTTTGCGCCGGGGGGTCCGTCGGCGTAGAATGGTGACAGGGGCCCATTCCGGAAGAAGTAAGGAGAGACCCGTGTCAGCCGATTGTCGTGACCTCCCGGCCGACCTGGCGATCGCGGCGCTGACAGCGCTCCCCTGGGGGATCGCCATCGTCGGGCCGGACGGGGTGATCCGCTGCGCGACGCCGGCCATGGCCGCGCTCCTGGGGCTTCCGCCCGAGAGCCTGGCGACCGGCCAGACGCTGGCTGACCTCACCGTCCGGCTGAGCGGCCGGCTGGTGGACTCCCAGCCATGGGCGGCGCTGATGACGGGCACCCCCGCGGTGACCCTGCAGCTGCGCGAGCCGCCGGGGCGGGTGCTCCGGATGCTGCGGCGACCGCTCGCCGACCATCTCCTGCTGGTGGCCGTCGACGAGACCGGAACAGCGGAGCGCGAGCGAGCGGTGCGCGCCTTCATCTCCTCGGTCTCCCACGATCTGCGTCTGCCGATCACCGTCATTCAGGGCTACGCCCAGACGCTGGAGCGCCGGCTGGCCGGCCATCCGGACATCAGCGAGCGCGACCGACGGGAGATCCACCAGATCTGGGAGAGCGCCCGGCGGCTGAACCGGATGATCACCGAGATCGTGGACAACATCCGGCTGCTCCTGGGGTACATCGAGGTCACTCCCCAGGAGGTGGCCCTCACAGACCTCCTCGAGCGGGTGGTGGCGCGGGTGCAGGCCGACGTGACCACCGTCCGGATCGTTCAGGAATCGTCGCCTCCGGCCCCGGTCCTGGTGCGGGCCGACCCGCTGCGGCTGGAGCAGGTGCTCAAAACGGTGCTGGAGACCGCCGCCCGACGGACCCCCGCCGGCGGGACGGTGCGGGTGCGCACGGTCCCGCCGGCGGAGCGGATCGTTCTGGAGATCGAGGACGCCGGCGAACCGCTGTCGGCGAGCGAACTCGCCGACCTCCTGAGCCGCACCGAGCCCCGACCGGGCCCCGAGGGGCTGAGCCTGGCCCTCTCCAACGCCCGGCGGCTGGCCGAACGGCAGGGCGGAACGCTCACCGCCGAGCCGCTGCCCACCGGCATCCGCTGGCGGCTGACCCTGCCGCTGGCCCGGCAACCGGCCAGCACGCCGACCGGTGGCCAGGCCGCCGGATAGATCGGGATGAGGCCGCCGGCGCAGACCGGACGGTCAGGCGGTGTGGCCGCCGGGGAGATAGGCGACGGCGTCGATCTCGACGAGGGCTCCCAGCGGCAGGCGGGCGGCCTGGACTGTCGAACGGGCCGGGGGATTGGTCGGAAAGAAGGTGGCGTAGACCTCGTTGAAGGCGGCGAACTCGCCGAGGTCGGTGAGGTAGCAGGTCGTTTTGACCACATCGGCCAGCGATCCCCCGGCCGCCTCCAGCAGGGCCCGCAGGTTCTCCAGCACCTGACGGGTCTGGGCCCGGATATCGCCCTCGACCAGACGGCCGGTCTGGGGGTCGAGAGCGATCTGGCCCGAGGTGAAGAGCCAGGGACCGACCCGGACGGCCGGGGCATAGGGGCCCACCGGCGGTGGCGCATCCTGACGGTAGACAGGCTGCTTCATCGCGGTCTCTCCCGACAGCGGTTCTGGTGGACAGGAGCCAGAAGGTCAGCGGAACTGTCCGCGCCCAGCGATGGGCCAGACGGCCTCGACGCGGCCGGCGCGGACGGCGTAGAGCCGGTCGTGCAGGTTGAAGGTCGTACAGCCGTGGCTGGGGATGAGTTCGAGCTTATCGCCGACCGAGAGCCCGCCGTCGGCCAGTTCGATCTTACCGTGCTCCTCCGAGAGCCGCACGACGCGGGCGCCGGGCAGCCCTTTGGGCTCGGGCATGCCGAACTCGGGGGTGATGGCCTTCATCCCGGCGTCGACGATGGCCAGCCCCGGCTGCGGCCGGCTGATCACCGTGGTGAGAACGGTCAGCGCGCACTCAAAACCCAGGTCCAGCCGGCGGTAGCTGGTGTCCATCGTAACGTATGAGCCGGCCTGGACTTCGGTGACGCCGGGGTAGCGGCCGGTGATGTCGTAGGTGCCGGTGCCCCCGCCGCTGACGACCTCGACCGGGAGGCCAGCCGCCTCGATCATCTCCTTGGTGGCGATAAGGAGAGCCATCGCCGCCCGCGCTTTCTCCTCCCGTTCGCGGCGGTCGGGGATGGCCACGCAGTGGCCTTCGTAGCCCATCACCCCGCGGAAGCGCAGGCCCGGCGACCGGGCCACCTGCTGAGCCAGGGCGACCGCCGCCTCGCCCGGCGCGACGCCGCAGCGGTTCATGCCGACGTTGACCTCGACCAGGACCCCGACGGTAGCCCCGGCGGCCGTCGCGGCCGCCGAAAGGTCGGCCACGTTCTGGGGATTGTCCACCGCCACCGTGACGCTGATCTGGCGGGCCAGGCCCATCAGCCGGGCGATCTTGGCCGGACCGACGACCTGGTTGGCGATGAGAATATCGTCGATCCCGGCGGCGGCCATGACCTCGGCCTCGCCGAGTTTGGCACAGGTGATCCCCTGCGCGCCGGCCGCGATCTGTTTGTGGGCGATGGCCGGCGTTTTGTGGGTCTTGACGTGGGGACGCAGGTTGGCCGGGACGCTGGCGAAGAAATCGGCCATGCGCCGGATGTTGCGCTCCAGGGCCTCCAGGTCCACCAGGAGCGCCGGGGTATCCAGGTCCTCGACGCGCAGCCCGACCTCAGTCACGGCTCTCCTCTCTCGCCTTCTCGAGCCGCCAGCGGTTCTCCGAGCGCGACGGCACTGGCCAGTATAGCAGCGGCCGGCGAGGGCGACAAGAGGTGCTCAGGTCCGCTTGCCCTGACGGTAGCGCTCCAGGGCGGCCTGGGCCAGCGCCCGAGCCTCGGCGAAATCCACCTCCTGGCGGCTGTAGGCCAGCGCGTACCAGTCGAGCTCGCCGGTGGTGCGGAGGACGCCGCCCAGGATCGTCTCCGGACCCCGCCGGGCGATCTCGCGGATCGAGCCCGGCTCGAAGCGGTCCAGCCTCTCGAGGATGGCCACGTACTGGGTGGTGGTCCGCTTCCATTCGAGAATGGCCTTGGAGGACAGAGCCATCACGCCTCCCGCCGCACCGGGGCCGTCGGCGGTGGCCCCGTTAGGAGATCTCCGCCAGTGTATCGTAGATCAGACGCGACAGTTCGGCAACCGTGGAAGCGCAGTCCGTCCGGTCGGAGAGGACAGCCACCACATAGGGGCCAAAGGGCGCCAGGACCAGACCGACATCGTGACAGGCGTCCTGCCAGTTGCCCGTCTTGTGGGCGACGCGGACACCCTCGGGCAGTCTGGCTGGCAGGCGGTCGTTGATCTGCTGGGACAGCAGGAGGTCGAGCATCTCCTGGCTGGCCTCCGGGCTGACCGCCTGACCACGGCCGATCATCTCGACGAGGATCGCCATCTCGGCGGCACTGGTCGGCAGGTCCGGGGTAATACGGGTGGTCCGCAGGCCCAGGGCGGCCAGATGGGCGTTGAGGTTGGCGGCGCCCAGCCGGTCGAGGAGCAGGTTGGCGGCGGCATTATCGCTGTAGGTGATCATCGCCCGGGCCAGATCGGCGACCGGAACACGGCTGCCGACCGGCCAGCGCAGGGTATGGAGGTCGAGGTCGGCGTAATGCTCGGTCAGGGGCAGTTCCTCGTCGAAGGAGATAAGCCCGAGGGCCCGCTGATGGTAGAGCTCGTAGAGAACGGCCAGTTTGAAGAGGCTGGCGGCATAGAAGACCCGGTCGGGCTGGTGGGCGGCGCCGGCGCCATCGCGCAGTCGCTTGACCACGATGGCGTAGTGGGGAGCCTCGTCGCCCAGCGCGGCCAGCAGTCGCTCGGCCAGCGGCGCCAGCTGGTGAAGGGGCAGGGGCGTATAGGGGGCCGGCGGCGGCACCCCGACCGGACCGCGGACCCGTCCGGTCGGTAGTGGCGCCGCGTCGGACAGAGCGGCTGCCGAGGGCGTGGGAGACGGTGGCGGAGGGGAGGGCGTCGGGGTAGCAGTGGGGGCCGGCAGGGCCGCCGGTGGAACCTGGCGGAGCAGGTGCAGCCGTTCCAGCGGGCGGCCGTCCGGCGTGGCGAAGCGCACCACCTGGTAGCCGCCGGGGCGCGCCTGGAGGCGCACCAGCACCTCGCCGGGCCCGCGGGTCTCGATCCCGGCCACCGTCTGATCGAGCAGCCAGAGCTCGACCAGGGTCCCGGCGGCCAGGTCGCGCTGGACCTCGGGTGGATAGGGAACGGTCCGGGCCACCGCTTCCAGGCCGGTCAGGGTGAAGAGATCACGGGCCTCGCTGGCGCCCCCCTGGTAGCGGAAGAGGTTGCCCTCGCGGAAGGCGCGGTAGGTGACGGCGGCGGCGTCCTGGTAGCGACAGAAGTGGGGTGCCCAGACCTGGCGGGCCATGGTCTCGCGCGGGGGGCGCTGCCAGGCCGGGTTGTCGGCGATGACCTGGAAGGGGACCGTCTGGCCGTTCAGTCGGGCCGGCGTCGGGGTGGGGGTTGGGGTGGCGGGAGGGCGCTCCAGCAGCCGGAAGGCGCCGGCGAAGGCCAGGATCTCCTCGCGCGAGAGGGTCTCGGCCGGGGCCACCACGGCCAGGCTGACCCAGCCCTGCGACCACCAGACGGTGTTCAGGTGGTCGCAGCCGCTGTAGAAGACGCCGGGCACCGCCCCCACCCAGACCCGCTCGGGCGGCTGATCATAAGGGGGAAAGTAGGCGTCATCGCCCGGGCGGGCCGGCCACTGGCGGATGGCTACCCAGTGGGCCGCCTGGTGAATGACCAGGAGCAGGCTGAGAGGAGAGGTCTCGGTGGCGACCGAGAGCGTTCCCGACGCCAGGTCGGCCGGAAGCCAGGTCGGGACCATGACCGGGAAGGGGACCGCTGGCAGCAGGCTCGCCCACGGGTGCTCCAGCGGCACCCGTGGCCGCGCGGGAGTTGGCGTGGCGGTCGGTGGCAGCACAGACGGACGGTCCGGTGGGGGTCCGACCGCCACCCGGTCGCTGGGGAGGCCCTGGCAGGCGGCGAGCCCCAGCACCAGGCCCAGCCAGAGACCAGCGGCGAGCCGGCGGACGGTCACCACAGGCTCCTCAGGGCGTTGAGCGCCCACTCAACGCGCGGCTCCAGCGGCGCCACCGGCAGTCCCAGGCGGAGGAGGACGAGGCCGGCCAGAGCGAGAGCCTCACGCAGAACGTGCCAGGTGTAGGTGGCCGGACTGTAGTAGGTGGCGTCGGTGGCCGCCGTCGAGACCCGCAGCCCCTGCGCGCGGAAGAGCCAGGCGGCGCGCGGGAGATGGAACGGGTCGCTGACCAGAATCACGTGCTGCCAGCCATGCTGGCGGGCCAGGGCGGCGACATTGGCCGCGCTCTCAGCGGTGGTGTGGGCCCGGTCATCGAGGAGGATCCGTTCGCCCGGCACGCCCCACTGCCGGGCCAGGCGACGCATCACCTCGGCCTCGGCCGGCGGGTTCCAGCCCTCTCCGCCAGAGAGAACCAGCCAGGGGGCCAGGCCCTCCCGCCAGAGGTCCACGCCCCGACGGGTCCGGCTGGCCAGGGCCGGGGAGGGCTGCCCGCCGGGCCAGACGGCCGCGCCCAGGACCACGATGGCGTCGGCCGGGGCTGGCCGGGCCCGGGCGCCGGCGCTGGCGATGTAGGCCACCAGCCCGGCGAGAAGCAGACCGATCAGGCTGAGAAGGCCGCCGCTGAGCAGAAGCGCGCGTCCGAGCACTCTGTCTCCTGCCCTGTCCTGGTCATGCTCGGCCGCCGGTGCAAAACGTGGGCCCGGCGGCTTTTCAGTCTAGCACAGCCCCGGGCCCGAATTGTTAGGAAAGTTTGGCGAGCGTCACGCGCCGACCGGTTGCCGCAGGGCCGCCACCACGGCGCCGGCGAAGTGCTTGAAGCCCTTGGGCCGGCGCTGGGTGATGATCCGGTTGTCTACCTCGACCTCGGCGGCGGTGTAGGTCGCGCCAGCCGCACGGATCTGTTCGGCCAGAGAGAGTGGACCGGTCGCCCGGCGTCCCTCGAGGAGTCCCGCCCGGGCCAGAATGAGGACGGCCGTGCGGCCGGCGGCCACCACGCCACCGGCCTGGTGGACGCTACGGGCCAGGTCGATGGCCGCTGGCACCTCCAGAAGAGAAGGAACACCCTTCCCGCCGAGAAACACCACCGCCTGGTAATCCTGGGGCCGGACCTCACTGAGCAGGACGGAGGCCATCAGCCGGGCCCCGCCCGAGGCCTTGACTTCGCGCTCGGTGCTGGCCAGGTCCACAGCGATACCGGCGTGCTCCAGCCGAGCGCGCAGCTCCAGGTACTCACGGTCCGAGAACCCTTCGGCCGGAACGACGATCAGCGCCTTGGGCATCGGTCACCTCCGTCACCGGTCGTAGAGTCTGAGGATCGGCGAGCTGCGTTCGATCAGAGTATAGCGGGTCGGCCGGGCTTTCTCCAAAGGCCAAATGCGACCCGAGCCCGTGCCTCGCTGGCGGCGAACACCGCCGGTGGGGCAGCGCTCACCCGTTCAAAAGCGGCCGAAGCCCGTTCCTCAGAACGTCTCCAGAACCACGGTCGGATCCAGGGGGTAGCAGCCCAGCCGCTCGCCGTAGAGGGCCAGTCCACCGGGGTGGGGGGCGTCGGCCGGGATGGTGAACCGCAGCACCAGTGGGTCGCCCGCCTGGAGCGCCCGGCGGACCGGCGCCAGGGCCTCGCCCGTCAGGTGCAGGTCGAGGAGGTAGCCGTAGGAGCCGGGGTCGCGTCCGTGGTGGTGGCTGAGGACGCCCCGCGCGTCGGCCGGGTCGTCGGGCAGGCGCAGCTGGCCCAGGCAGACCCCGTTGACCGTGACCACCAGATCGCTGGGGAAGGTGCGCTCCTCGGTCTGAGGATAGTCGGTCGCCTGGGCCCGCTCGCGCCAGTCCACCTTGGCCAGGCCAGCCCGAGCGCTGGCCTCGCAGCGCAACCGGAGTGCCCGGAGGTCGGCTGGCAGGAGGTCCGGCGGCAGCGTCAGGTGGTACTCGACCCAGCCGGCCCCGGTGGCGGCGAACTTGCCCCCGCCGGGTGCGATCAGCGGGCTGGGCCAGGAGGTGGCGGCGAAGTCGCCGGGGGCGAAGCGCAGGACCCAGCCCGCTGGCTGCCGCTCCAGACGCGGTGCCGGGGCGCTCCAGACCTCGATATTGACATAATTACGGCAGCGGACCTGGCCAGCCGCATCGCGCAGCCAGAGGGCCACGGTGGCCAGGCCGGGCTCCTCTGGCAGCCGGAGGTGCAGCGTCTCGACCGGGGTCACGTCGAAGCGGCGGGGGTGGAGGGTCCAGGAGCCCTCGGCCAGGGTTCGGCGCTCGGCGAAGCGGTCGGTGAACTCCAGTCGCCAGGTGACACAGGCCGGGCCGAGGGGTGGGCCGAAGTGGCTGACGAAGACCGGCAGGTGAACCGGGCTACCGGGAGGCAGGGTCTGACAGGGTGGAGCATCGAACCCGACGAAGTCGGGGCTGTTGAGGTCGCGAACGCTCATCCCGGCGACGAAGAAGTCGTAGCCGAACTCCTTGCGGCTGCGGTCGTAATTGACAAAGCCGTTGTGCTCCCACTCCACGTCGGTCAGTTCGGTGTAGACGTAGCCGCAGATCTTGGCGTGGCGGCGGAGCTCGGTCGTCTGGTACTTGAAGGACCAGGAGATATCCTGGTCGCCCATGCGGGCGCTGATGCCGGCGTACTCGCTGTTCATAAGCGGCTGGCGATCCTGGCGGGCCCCGCCGGTGAAGTTGAAGGTCGAGCCGGGGTAGGTCTCGCGGACCACCCGTTCGACGTGGCGGCGGACCTGGTCGTAGTCGGTGAGGTAGAAGTGCCAGGAGTTGATATCGGTGGCGACGTGGTCGTAGCGGATAGGCGAGTTGTCCTCGACCAGGCGGGTGGGGTCGAGCTGCTTGGCCAGGTGGTACATGGTGCGGACCCAGGCCTGGCCCTCGGGAGTATCGTGGTTCTCCAGGCCCCAGGTCTCATTGAAGAGCACCCAGGCGAAGATCGAGGGGTGGTTGAAGTCGCGGGCGATGGCCCCGCGCAGGGTGGCCTCCCAGGTCCGGCGCATCTGGGGGGTATCGATATCCGGGCTGGGCAGGTCGTACATGATAAGGACGCCCAGCCGGTCAGCCCAGTAGTAGTAGCGGGGGTCGTTGATCTTGATGTGACAGCGGAGCAGATTGAGTCCCAGCTCCCGGGCCAGGGCGATATCGCCGCGAATGACCTCATCGCTGGGGTAGGTGTAGATGCCGTCGGGGTGGAAGGCCTGGTCGAGAGCGCCGCGTAGGTAGACCGGCTCGCCGTTGAGCAGGATGTATTCGTAATCGCGGCCCTCCCAGCAGGCCCGGCTGATAGAGCGCAGACCGAAATAGGTCTCGACCTGGTCGGCCGGGCCCCCGGCCAGGGGCTCGAGGTCGATGATGAGTCGGTAGAGGAAGGGGTCGTCAGGCGACCAGGGGTGGGGAGCCGGGACCGGCAGCACCAGGTCCCAGGTGTGCTGGCCGGGGGCAAGCGTCCGCCGGTCCTCGACCACCGGGAAGGCGTTGTCGGGCGAGCGCAGGCGGAGACGGTAGGGGCCGGGCCGGGCGATGTCGAGGGTCAGCTGGACCTGGACCCGTTCGCCCGGCAGGTCTGGCGTCAGCCGGCAGTGCTGGATATGGCTGGGGGCACGGGCCTCCAGCCAGACGGTCTGCCAGATACCGCTGGTGTGGGTGTACCAGCGAGGGACCTGTTTTCCGACCGGGTTGGCCGGATCGGCGATGTCGTAGGCCCGGACAGTCAGGGTGCCGGTCTGACCGGGGCGGAGGCGGCCGGTCAGTTCGGCTGAAAAGGGGAGATAGCCGTTGGCGTGCTCGGCGACGAGACGGCCGTTGAGCCAGACGCGGGCGCTCCAGTCCACTGCCCCGAAGTGCAGAAAGACCCGTTTGCCCTCCCATTCCGGGGGAATCATGATCTCGCGTTCATACCAGGCGGCGCCTTTGTAGTCGGTGGCGCCCAGCCCCGAGAGCCGGCTCTCCCAGGGGAAGGGGACGATGATGGTCAGCGGCTTGGGCCGGCCGTAGGGGCGGTGCCAGCGCTCCTGTTCGCCGATGAGCCGGGGGTCGAAGGCGAAGCGCCAGGGGCCGTTCAGGTTCAGCCAGTCGGGACGCTGAAAATCGGGACGCGGGTGTTCGGGACGGGGGATCGTGGTCATCCGGCGACTCCTGTGGTCGTGAGTCTTTCAGCGGCCGGCCAGTCCGCTCACCATCACCCCCTGGACGATCTGCCGCTGGAAGACGGCGTAAAGCAGCAGGACCGGGGTCGTGGTCAGCGCGGCGGCGGCCATGGTCAGGCCACGCTGGGTGTAGGCCTCACTGTTGAGGATCGTCAGGCCGACCGGCAATGTCCGCATCTCAGCCGAATTCAGAGCAATAAGCGGCCAGAAGAGGTCGTTCCACGAGCCAAGGAAGGTGAAGATGGCCAGAGCCACCATCGCCGAGCGGCTCAACGGCACGATAATATTCCAGTAGATACGGAACTTCGAACAGCCGTCGATAATGGCTGCTTCTTCCAGTTCACGCGGGATCGTTTGGAAGAACTGGCGGAGCATAAAAACACCGAAGGCCTGAGCGCCGGCCGGCCAGATTAATGCGTGATAGGTGTCGAGCCAGCCGAGTTCGCGCATAATAATAAAAGTCGGAATCAGTGTTACCTGACCTGGTATCATCATCGTTGTAAGAACGGCGATAAAGAGAGGCTCACGCCCGGGGAACTCCAGCCGAGCGAAAGCATAGGCGGTCAGACTGGCGATGAAAAGTACAAGCAGGGTGACCGAGGTGCTGACGAAGACGCTGTTGAAAAGCCAGCGCAGAACGGGAAGTTCCCATTCGAAAAGCAACCGCCGGAAATTATCGAGCGTTGGATTTTCCGGAATATACCGGATGGGCCAGCGCAGGGTCTGAGCCTCGGGGGTGAAGGCCAGTGAGTACATATAGGCGATAGGAACGAGGGTGGTGATAGCGGCCGGGACCAAAATGACGTAGAGCGGGAGAATCTGCAGCGCCCGTCGCAGCCAGCGCGGCCAGGGACGGGCAGTGGTCTTGGCAAGCGCGGTCGTGCGCATCGCTAGTACTCCACCCGCTGACCAAACAGCCGGAAGTTGATCAGCGTGATAACGAAAATAATCGCCGCCAGCGAGAAGGCCATGGCCGCAGCGTAGCCCATACGGTAGAAACGCCAGCCATTGTCATACAGGTACAGTATAACCGAGTAGGAGGCATAACCCGGTCCACCGCCGGTCATAATGTACATCTGCCCGAAAACCTGAAGGTGGGCGATGAACTGGGTGACAATGACAAAGAGGAGTACAGGCCGCAGAAGCGGCAGGGTGATAGCGAAGAAGGCCTGGACAGCGTTGGCCCCGTCGATGCGGGCGGCCTCGTAGAGATGCTCCGGGATATTCAGGAGCCCGGCGAGGAAGACGAGCATCGGGAAGCCAAAGGTCCACCAGACGGTGGCCCCGGCGAGGGCTGGGATAACAATCCGTGCATCGGCCAGCCAGGGAACACTCGGCAGTCCCAGCCAGTTAAGATAAAAGTTAATGAGCCCATATTCAGTGTTGAACGCGCGCTGAAGAACAGTGCCCATCACGGCGACAGAGAGGATAACGGGCGTATAGAACAGAACCCGGAAGAGATGCTGACCAGGAATTCGCTGTTTGACCAGGAGAGCCATCGTCAGGCCGACGACAGTGTTGCCGACGACGGTCAGAATGGCGAAGAGAATTGTGTTACGCAACGAAATCCACCACAAATCATCGCGTAGTAGCTCTTGATAGTTCGCCAGGCCGATGAACGGTTTGCGCTCAGCCAGGATCTCCCAGTTATGGAAACTGACAAAGAAACCAAAAAGATCGGGTCCGACCCGGAAACAAAGAAAAAAGATCAAATAGGGCACTAGAAACAGGTAGTTAGGCAGGACTTTCCGCCACCGGTAGCCGGGACGGTGGATAGTCTGGACTGGAGCAGTCATCGCCATGCTTCACTCCTAATGCCCGGTGCACCAGGCGGGCCGGCAGCTCTCGAGAGCTGCCGGCCCGCCCCCACTACTGACCGGCGCGCTCGAGAATACGTTGAATGCGCGTGTTGGCGTCATTCAACGCATCCCGAACAGATTTTTGATTCGTGACAATTGCCGTGAACTCAGCCTGGTAAGCTGTCTGAATCTCAACAATATTGACGTGCTGGCGCTCAGTCCGGCCAATCTCCTGGAACATCTTGGCAAAGACGCCGGTGTGCCAGTGCTTCTGAAGTTCGGGGCTGTTCTGCTGGGAAACACGGGCTGGGGGCTGACCAGAGGTAGCCCACTTGAGACCATTGTTCGAGAGCCAGACGATAAGTTTGGCCGCCGCCTCCAGACGGTCGCCGCTGATCTGCCGCGGGATGGCCATAACGTGGGCACTCATCCAGGTGGCCGGCTTGAGCCCCCACTGTGGCGTGTACCAGATCTTGGTCACCGGCGGATGAAGCTGTGGCCGGTCTTTAATAAAATTCAGGCCCCAGGAGCCGTTCAGCCACATGGCCAGCCGATTGTTGGCATAAGCATCACCAGAATTAAATCCGACCGGCACTGGTGCGATCTTGTACTTGTAAATAGCGTCATACCAGAATTGGAGAGCCTTAATAGCTGGCTCCTCGTTCAGGAGAGCTTTCTTGCCATCTTCACTAATTGTATCCCCACCAAACTGCCAAATGGTCGAAAGGCCGGTCCAGCGCAGGCCAGCACCAGCCCCCGCGTGAATCGCCCAAACCTCAACATTCTTTTCGTCAAAACCCGGCTCGTTGGGGTGCCGGCCGTTCTTATCCCATGTCAGTTGCTGGGCGATCTTGATAAACTCCTCGCCACTCTTCGGCGGCTTATCAGGGTCAACACCGGCTTTCTTGAAGAGTTCGGTGTTGATATAGCAGCCCCAGCCGTGGTTGTCGAGGAGAACGCCGTAGGTCTTGCCCTGGTAGGTGATATTCTGCAACGCGAACTTGAGGAAGTCATCCCTGGGCAGACCACGTTCAGTGTAGAAATCGTCCGCTACGCGCAGCACACCTCGACTGGCGAACTGGGCGATGGCCCACTCGTGCGTGATAATGAGGTCCGGCGGCGTGCCGGCGATGACCGAGGTCGGGACTTTTTGATAGAAGATGTCCCAGACCATCACCTCCTGGCGGACCTTGATATCTGGGTTATCGCGGACAAATTCCTGAAGTAATTCGGTCATTGTTTTGCCATCTGGACCAGTCAGACCGTGCCAGAAGGTAATCTGCCGTTGACCGGTGCCGACCTCGCTGACGGCGATGGTCGGGGTGGGCGCTGGGGCCGGGGCCGGAGCCGGGGTCGGGGTTGGGGTGGGAACCGCAGGCTGAGCCGGCTTCTGCGCCGGAGCAGGTGTCGGCGTCGGGGCCGGCTTGGTCTCAGCCGCCGGCTGCGGTGCCGGCGTAGGGGTCGGTGGGCCCTTCTCTGGCGGGGCTCCACAAGCCGCCATGAGAAGCCCGGCAGCCAGGCTGCTGGCCAGGAAGCGCCGGCGCGACAGACGCGACACACTCACAGGACCCATGGCTCTCCTTTCCTCCTCGCCCTGTTCGGCGAACGTTCGCCTTATACGGTAGCGCACCCCAGACCACCTGTCAAGTCCCTTATTTTGTCACTGCGCGCGGCTGTCGCCCGCCCCACAGCCGCACGAGACCCGGGGGACCAGAACAACCGGCAGCAACACCCGGGGGGTCTCCGATGGCTGCCCGGTGATGAGGTCGAGAAGCAGCCGCATGGCCGTCTCACCGGTCTCGAAAAAGGGAATCCGTATGGTGGTCAGCGGCGGAATCGTGTGGGCGGCCAGGGGCAGGTCGTCGCAGCCAACGACCGCGCAGTCGGCCGGCACGCGCCGGCCCAGATGGTGCAGAGCGCTCAGAGCCCCCAGCGCCATCACATCGTTGTGGACAAAAAGAGCGGTGATCGACGGAACACGGTGGAGAAGCCGCAGCGTCGCCTGGTATCCCCCCTCGACAGTCCAGTCCCCCTCCTCAATCAGGGCCGCATCACTGGCGATCCCGGCCTCGGCCAGCGCCTGCTGGTAGCCGCGCAGCCGGCTGTGAGTCACCCGGCGGCTGGAGAGCCCGGTCACGCTCCCGATGACGCGATGGCCGTGCTCAAGAAGATGACGGGTCGCCAGATAGCCGACCAGCCGGTGATCGGAACCGACCGTGGGGATGCCACCCCCCGGGACATGGTGCAGGCTGACCGCCGGCAGACGCCCCCGCAGCCGCTCACCGATCCGCGGGTTCTCCTCCAGCTGCGGAGCGGCCAGCAGAATGCCGTCCACCCGTCGCTCGATGAGGATCTGCAGGTAGCGCTCGCCCTCTGTCCCTGCCGGGTCAATGCTGCCGATGATGACACAGTGGCCATGGCGACGGGCCTCACGCTCGGCACCGACAACGAACTGGGCCAGCACAAAGTCGCTCAGGTCGCTGGCGACGATGCCGATGGTCCGCGTCTTCTGCCGAACCAGACTGCGGGCCACCGCATTGGGAACGTAGCCCAGTTCCTCGGCCACCTGGAGGATGCGCTGTCTGGTGGCCGGCGAGACCGAGCCCTTGCCATTCAGGACCTTGCTGACCGTCTGGAAACTGACGCCGACGCGCGCGGCGATATCCTTGAGCGAAACGTGCTCCATCCTGGCCTGATCAGAAGGCGAAGGTTCGCCTAGAGGATAACAGAGGCCGGAAGAACCGTCAACTCGCTCCCCATGCCGCGCCGGCATGGCCTGGGGGCATCGGACCAGGGAGGCCAGGACCCGGCCTCCTCCTGGAGAGAGCCAAAAGCGCCAGCGCGGGATCACCACCCGGCCGGGCCAGACGCGCCCCGCGCTCAGCGCCCGGCGGGAGCGCTCGGCCCGACCGTCATCCGGCTGTACTGCTCCTCAAGGGCCCGAATCCGGGCGATCTGCCGCTGGTTCCACTCGTCCTGGCTGTAGGGGGTGCTGAACCAGGCGTCGAGAATCTCTTTGAGAATAGCCTCCGCGGTGGCCCGCAGGCTGAGGGCCAGGACGTTGGCATGGTTCCAGATCCGCGCCCCACGGGCGGTCTCGGCATCATGGCAGAGGGCCGCCCGGATGCCCGGAATTTTATTGGCCGCCAGCGCGGCTCCGGTGCCGGTCCAGCACAGGACGATCCCTTCGTCGGCCTCGCCCCGAGCCACCGCCTCGGCCGCCTGCCGCGTCACCTCCGGCCAGTCGGCCTCCTGCCCGGGCGCCGGGCCGAAGTAGAGCACCTCGTGCCCCCGCCGTTCCAGCTCCTGCAGCAACACCTCCACCAGATGCGTCCGTTCATCGGTGCTCACGGCGATGCGCATCGCGCTCACCTCCCCTCCGCAGGGAACCCTCGGGCCCCTGCCTCATAAAGTGTACCGAAAACACCGCCCGGTTTTCCGGTCTTACGCCGACAGCCCCAGGCCAGGAGGCACAAACCGGACAATGGAACCTGAGCCGCCCGGGACTGCCAGTCAGCGCCGGGCGGCCAGAAGGGTCACCAGGGCGATGACCAGCCCCAGGAGCAGATAGCCGATCAGATTCCAGACCGCCACCAGCTCAGCCCCCGCCGGCCAGCCGACCGGCTGGCCCAGCCAGAGCGGCATCAGCACCAGTGTCCCCACGGCCCACCAGAAGAGGCCATAGAGCAGACCCGTCAGCACGGCCATCCCTGCGGTCGTCACCACCGGCCCCAGAACCAGCCCGTAGAGGCCACCCAGGACCAGACCGACGACCACCAGCACCACCAGGCCGGCCCCCACGCTCTCCCCACCGACCAGCCGCCCAACCGAGGCGAGCGTCCCCAGAACGGCCAGGAGGAGACTGAACAGCACCCCGCCTCCCAGCCCCCCCAGCACCCCCAGGAGCAACGCCCGACGCCGCGTTACCCGCGCCCGTCCGAACAGACTCATCGTCGCCCCCCTTCTCCGACTCCCCGGCCAGACCCGCTTTCCCCGATAAGGGTCCGGCCGCCCGGTCCCGACCCATAAACCTTCCGCGAAAGAATCATACGTCTGGCGAGCGAGCCGTCAAGGGGTGTCACTATCGGACGTTATCGCCTGGCTCCTCCACCCCATCGGCCAGGCCCGACGAGCGCCCGACCTCGCCCTGGGGCTCAGAGGCCAGCCGTTCTGCCAGGCCCCCGGACCAGGGCTCGGCCAGAGGGCTTCGCGAAAACGCCCCTACACCAATACCCGGCCGGGCCGTTCCCGGTGCTCAGCCCGACGCCCGGTCGAGACGCAGGAGCACGGCGACGATGGCCACCGCGGCCGTCACATGCATCAATCCCAGCACGATCTGTTCGGCCGGGGTGATGGGCAGCGCGAGCAGCGGACCGAAGGAGAGGAGGAGCACCAGCAGGGCCAGGATCAGGAAGAGCGGCCGGGCCCAGCGCGTGAGACGCAGGAGCAGCCCCCAGACCAGGGTCGCGCCGACGGCGGCCAGGGCGGTGACCAGGACGATCTGGCCGGGCGACGCCGGGGCCAGGTCGAGCACGCCTGGTCGGCTGGGGAGATGGAGCGGCAGCCGCAGGAGATAGCGGGCCAGGGCCCAGAGCACCAGGTTCAGTCCGCTGGCGACAAAGAGAGCGATCAGACCCGCTCGCAGCAGGTCGGTGAGCGTGGTCGGGCGCGCAGCCGGCTGACGGGTCGTCGTCCCCAGCGACATGGTCGCTTACCCTCCTCTGGCCAGAGTGCTTTGAGTGAGAGCAGCCGCCTGTCAGGCAGGGCGATTGCCGAAGATAGCCTCGAAGACCTGGCGGGCCCGGGGGGCGGCGGTCTCGGCGCCGGTGCGTCCGCCTTCGACCATCACGATGACCACCGCCTCGGGCTGGTCGGCCGGGGCGAAGCCGGCGAACCAGGCGTGGGCATCGGGGTTCTGGTTCTCGGCCGAGCCGGTCTTGCCAGCCACCGGCAGGCGGTAGCCGTGGAAGGCGTAGTAGGCGGTGCCCTCGGGACTGCTGGTCACCCGGACCATCGCCTCGCGAATGGCCTGGAGGGTGGCCGGGCTGATCGGCAGCGGGCGCCGCTCGCTGGCCTGGAAGGTCCGCACCGTCTGGCCCTCGCCCTCGTAGAGGCGCTGGACGACCACCGGCGTGCGCAGGCGGCCCCCGGCGGCCAGGGCGCTGTAGAGGTTGGCCATCTGCAGGGGCGTGGCCTGGAGGTAGCCCTGGCCGATGGCCAGGTTGACGGCGTCGCCGGGATACCATGGTTCCTTGATGGTCTTCTCTTTCCAGTCCGGGTCAGGCACTGTGCCCTCGGCCTCGACCAGCCCGACCGTGCCGGTCGGCTCGCCCAGGCCGAACTGGCGGGCGAAGCCGGGCAGGAGACGCGGGTCGATCTCGTTGAGTTTCTTGCCGATCTCGTAGAAAACAATGTTGCAGGACTGGGTCAGGCCGCTGCTTAGGGTCAGCGTGCCGTGGCCGCTGGGCTTCCAGTCGCCGAAGACGATACGGGGGCCCAGGCCAGTCCAGCGCCCGACGCAGTGGAAGGTCGTGGTCGGCGTGAAGCCGCCTTTCTCCAGACCGGCCGACATCGTGACGACCTTGAAGATCGAGCCGGTGGGGTAGGCGCTCAGGGCCGGCCGGTGCTGGAAGGGGCGGCGCGGGTCCTCGGTCAGTTTCTGCCATTCGCTGTCGCTGATCCCCAGGACGAAGAGGTTGGGGTCGAAGGCCGGCCGGCTGACCAGCGCCCGGATGGAGTTATCGCGCGGGTCGAGGACGACGATGCTGCCGATTTTATCGCCCAGGATCTCCTCGCAGCGCTTCTGCAGGGCGAGGTCGATGGTCAACTGGACATGGCGGCCGGGGCGGGCCTTCTTTTCGGCGATGAGCCGGACCAGGGCGCCGTCGGCCGAGACGATGCTGAGCCGGCCGCCCTTCTCGCCGGCCAGTTCGCGGTCGGCCCAGGCCTCGATCCCGGTCCGCCCCACCAGATCGCCCTCTTCATAGCCGCGCTCGGGATACTTTTTGAGGTCCTCGGCGGTGACCGGGCTGGCGTAGCCGATGAGGTGGGCGGCCACCGGGCCGTGGGGGTAGACCCGGCTGATCTTCTCGTCGACCACCACCCCGGAGAGCGTGCCGATCCGGGCCAGGGCCTCGTCGCGGCGGCTGAGCGGCAGGTCGCGCAGCGGCACCCACCAGTCGGGCTGGGCCTGGCGGTAGCGGCTGCGGATGAGGTCGACCGGCAGATTGAGGTAACTGGCCAGGGCGGCGAAGACGCGCTCCTCCTCGCCCGGCTTGATTTTGCCGGCCACCAGGCCCACCGTCAGCACCCGGCCCTGGGTAGCCAGCGGCTGGCCGTTGCGGTCGACGATAGACCCCCGGGGGGGATCGTCGGGCTCCAGCAGCACCCGCGTCTCATGGGTCAACCCCCGGAAGATCACGCCCGGGTGCCAGTCCACCCGCCAGGCGTTCTCCTCGTAGACCAGGGGCAGAACGGTCTCCTCGCGGATCTCCCCCACCCGCACCGTGGTCCAGAGGCTGGTCAGGGGGACCGTGGCGGTCGACGGCCGGCCGGACCCGCCCCGGTCGATCTGGGGGGGACCCGGCGTGATCTGCAGTTTGAGCAGGGTGATGCCGCTGGCGATGGCCTGGTGGCGGCCGACGAAGCGCTCCTCGCTGACGGCCGCCCGGGCGGCCCGGGAGAGCAGACGGTACATGTCCGCGTAGCGCCCGGCCTGCCAGGCGGCGAGGTACTGCTGGACCACCGGATCGGGCGCCGGGAGGTCCGCGGGCGCGGGCGTGGGGGTGGGCTGGCCAGGACTGGGCGTCGGGGCCAGGTCCGCGCCGACCTGCCGGGAGAGATCTTTGGCCTTCCCGGCGAGCTGGTCGACCATCGCCGTCCGGCCACAGGCCGCCAGCACCGGGCCGAGAGCGGTCAGCAGCGCCGTCCGCAGAAGCCCACGGCGACTGAAGCGACCAGACAGGTGGTTGAACGGTCGCGGGTTCATCGCGGCCCCCCGATGCGTCGCCAGGTCTTCTCTATTGTACCACGGCCCGGTCGAAGAACTGGGGGAGGTAGGCCCGGTGGGCCTGGAGGAGATCGTCGAGCAGGGCGTCGGCGCGGGCGAAGTCGGTGACCAGCGGGTCGTTGAGGAGAGCCTGGCGGGCCAGGTTCCGGTCGCCCCGGAGCGCCGCTTCGACGGTCAGTTCCTGCGTGACCACGTGACGGGCGACCAGGCTGTGGATGGCCGGCGGGAGATCGCCCGCGGCCAGTCCGCGGGCGGTGGCACCGTCCACCACCCCCAGCGTCTCCACCACCACCTCCGGCGGCAGGTTGGCGACCTGTCCTCGATTGGGGAGGTTCATGATGTGCACGCTCGGCCGGCGCTGGCGGATGGCGGCCAGGATCGGGGCCACCTCCTCGCGCGACGGGGTGAGGGGGATGGGCTCTTCGCCGGCGATCTGGCGTTCCAGGCGGGCGCGCAGGGCGGCCCGCAGGCGCTGACGGTGCTCGATGGTGGTCACCTCGACCCCATAGCGGCGGCCGGCGTCGGCGTGCGGGCCAAGGAAGAAGGGGAAGAACTCGGCCAGGTGACGGTCGCCGGCCGCCGGCAGCGCCCCGTAGGTCTGGAAGAGGGCGAACTTGATGAGACGGCGGTCGGCGAAGGGCCGCCGCTCGGGCGGAAGGTGGGAGAGATCCGGCGGGGTGGCCTGGGCGATAGCCGCGCGCAGGCGGGGCCAGGCGTCCTGGCCGTCGACCCAGAGGCCGAGGATCCAGATAAAGTGATTGATCCCGGCGACGTTGACCTGGAGGTGCGATTCCGGGACAGCGAGCAGTTCGCTGATTATCCGCAGGGTGCCGAAGAGTTCGTGGCAGAGGCCAATGACCCGGCGCCAGCCGGCGCGGGCGGCCGCCCGGCAGAGGGCGCTCATCGGGTTGGTCAGGTTGAGCAGCCAGGCGTCGGGGCAGAGCTGGGCCATGGCCCGGACCAGGTCCACCACCACCGGGATATGGCGGAGGGCCCGACTGAGCCCGCCCGGGCCGACGGTATCGCCGACCGTCTGGACGATGCCGTAGCGCAGGGGGATCTCCAGGTCGTGGCGCATGGCCTCCAGGCCGCCGACGGCGATGGAGAGGATCACCGCGTCGGCCCCGGCCAGGGCGGTCGCGCGGTCGGTGGTGGTCTCGACGGTCAGTGGTTGGGGCAGCGCCTGGTTCAGGCGCTCGGCCCAGCGGCCGACCAGAGCCAGGGGCTCGGGGGCGATGTCGTAGAGGACGACCTGTGCACCGGCCAGGGCCGGCTCCAGGGCGATATCGCGCAGCAGCATTGGCGCCCACTGGTAGGAGCCGCCACCGACGATGGCGATCTTCATCGCACCGCCTCCGCCCAGGCAGCATCCTGCTGGCGGCGCAGGCGCACCAGGAAGTCGGACTCGTCGATCGCGACCATATCCCAGCGGATGGGCTGGCCTTTGCCGACGGCGACGTTGAGGCGCACCCCGTCGGCCAGCCCCAGCGGCAGGAGGTTCTCGGCCCGCGCGATCTCCGCCCGCTCGATGAGCCCCCGGACGTAGCGCCCGCCCGACCCGTCCAGAATGGTGCCCGGCTCGAGGTCACGCTTGGCCACTGTGATCACCTCGGCCACCGGCTGCGGCAGCGGCGCGCAGGTGGCCTGGTGCAGCAGCGCCGCCTCCAGAATGGAATAGGGGGTCTCAACGCCGCAGAGATGGTAGGGCCGGTAGAGGGCGGCCGTCTGCCCCTCGACGGCGGCCGGCAGACCGTAGAAGCCCAGGTCCTCGTGCAGCAGAGGATTGTCGGTCCGGACGACCACCCAGACGCCGATGGCGATGTTGTTGGGCAGTTCGGTCCGGCCGTCCGGGGCGATGGCGTTGGCCAGGTCCACCACCCCCTCACGGGAGAGGAGCCCGCCCTGACTGCGCAGACGGAAGAGGCGGGGCAGATCGGCGATGGTGGCCGAGGGCTCGTGCATCCCGCGTTTATCGGGCACCAGCCCGGTGGCGTTGGCCAGGGCACACATCTCGATCTGGGCCTTGCTGCCGTCGCGGAACGAGTTGTACATCTTGGGATTCAGCCGGCGACGAGCGACCAGATCAGGGTCGTAACCGTAGCGGGCGAAGGCCTCCTCCGGAACGCCCTCGGCGTCCTCGGGGAAGAAGCGGGTACCACGGCCGGCGGCCACGATGGTGTAGCCCAGGGTGGTGGCCCAGTCCACCAGACGCTTGGTCACCGCCGGCTGGTCGCCGTCAGCCAGGGTGTAGACGACCCCGGCCCGATCGGCCTGCCGGCGCAGCAGCGGGCCGATCAGGACATCGGCCTCGACGGTGACCATGACCACGTGATGGCCGTGGGCGATGGCAGTGAGGGCGGTCCGGGCGGCGGCGGCCGGACGACCGGTGGCCTCGACCACCACCTCGACCGGCGCACCGGCGGCGGCCTCCAGGTCCTCGGTGATGACCGGGCGACCCGAGCGGACGGCGTCGGCCACCGCGTCGGGCGTCCGGGCGTGGACCACAGACGCGCCGGGAACGCCGGCGGCGGCCCAGGCGGCCCGGGCGGCCTCGAGGTTGAGGTCGCAGACGACCGCCAGCCGCAGGCCCGGCATCTGGCCAGTCTGGGCGGCGACAGTGGTGCCGAAACGGCCGGCGCCGATCAAGGCGTAGGTCACCGGCCGGCCCTCACGCTGACGCTGGGCGAGAAGCGCTGCCAGGTGCTGCATGGTCTCTCCCCCCTCGTGTGGGGCCAGTATAGCGCGCCCACCCGCCCTGTCAAGGACCAGGACGCAGACGGCGCCGGGGCGACCAGGCCGCCGGCGCCACGGCTCAGGGGACGACCGCGTCCGCCTCGATCTCAACGAGGATCTCGGGGGAGATCAGCCGGGCCACCGCCACCATGGTCGTCGCCGGACGGATCGAACCGAAGACCTCACGGTGCGCCCGCCCGACCGCCGGCCAGTGCTCGATATTGGTGACGTAAAGGCGGGTCCGGACCACGTGCTCCAGGTCAGCGCCCAGGGCCTGGAGGGCTCGGCAAATGTTCCGCAGCGCCTGGACCGTCTGACCGTAGGGATCACCCAGTGCAACAACTGCCCCGCTCTCATCCGTGGCAGTTGTGCCCGAAACATAAATAAAAGGACCGACCCGCACCGCCCGAGCGTACCCGACAAGCGGCTCCCAGGCGGTGCCGGAGCGGAAGTCCCGTCGTTCCATCACCTGCCTCCTTCGACTGCCGGCAAAAAAGGCGGCCGGCGACTGTTCACGCCCCGCCAGCGACCGGCTGGGTGAGCATGATCACGTTGCCCTCCGGGTCGCGGATGTAGGCCAGGCGCTCCCCCCAGGGCATCTCGATCGGCGCCACCAGCACCGGCACACCCTGGGCGCGCAACCGCTCGACCAGCCGGTCGACCGCCGGGACGTACAGACACAGTTCGAAGCCCCGCCCGCCCTGCACCGGCGCCAGCGGCCGGCCCTCCAGCCCCGGCACCGTGACCTCGGCGCTGATCCCCAGGGTGGCCTGGCCCCATCGCAACGCCACGTACACCGGCTCGCCGGTGGCCGGATAGCGGTAGACGACCGTCAAGCCCAGAAGATCCCGGTAGAAGGCGACCAGCCGGGGCAGGTCGCGGGCGTAGAGAATCGGGAAAAGCGTCTGAGCGCTCACTGTCACCTCGCCGACGCCGATTCGGGTGCCGCCGGCCGGGGAACCCGGCCGGTTGTGGCCTCAGAGCGCATGATCGCCGATTGGCCGGGCCAGAGCAAGCGGCCGCCGGATCGGGCGGTCAGCGCGGGCCTTCGGCCGGCGCGCACTCCTCGGGATGCTCCTGGCAGTAGGGGGTGACCCCGGGCAGACGCCCCCGGTGGGCGGCCACCCAGGCGTAGACGGCATCGGCCGCCTGGCGGAGCCCGGGCAGGCGGTAGAGGGAGGCCAGCGCCGGGCAGCCCAGCGCCCAGGCCAGGGCGGTGAGGACCGCGTCGGCTCCCCGGTGGCGGCGGCCGTCGGGTTCGATGGCCCAGGCGGCGGCCGCGCAGTCGGCGCGGCTGAGGCCCACCGCCTCGGGGGCCCCCGGACGCTGACAGGGAATGGCCGTCACGCGGCCCCGGCGGTCCAGACGCTTGAGGATCCGGACCGCCAGAGTACAGAACCCTCAGGTGCCGTCAAAGAAAAGACTAAGAGAATTAGGGGGGGCTGGCCATTGACCCACGGCTCGTCTCCCTCACTAAAATATCAGGTGAGAGGGTGTCTGCCCATCCCTTCTCCTATCGTCTGTCGGTGGCCGTTCGGTCGGCGGCCACGCTGGTGCGGTCTCACCGGGGCCGGTTGTCGTTCAGCGTCGAACGAAGGACCCGAAGGGAGGGATAAGCGGTGATCACCGTCAGCGTCATCAAGGCCGACATCGGTGGTCTGGTCGGCCATTCGGGGATCCACCCCGATCTGCTGGAGGCCGCCCGTGAGCAGCTGGAGAAGGCCAAGCAGCAGGGCCTGATTCTGGATTACTACGTGACACGGGTCGGCGACGACGTCCAGCTGGTCATGACCCACACCCACGGTGAACTGGCCGAGCCGGTGCACCGGCTGGCCTACGAGGCGCTCCAGGCCGGAACCCGGCGGGCCCGGGACCTCAAGCTCTACGGCGCCGGCCAGGACCTGCTGGCCGACAGCTTCAGCGGCACGGTCAAGGGGATGGGGCCGGGCATCGCGGAGATGACCTTCGAGGAGCGCCGCAGCGAGCCGATCATCATCTTTATGGCCGACAAGACCTCGGCCGGGGCCTGGAACCTGCCGCTCTACAAGATCTTCGCCGACCCCTTCAACACCGCCGGCCTGGTCATCGCCGAGGAGCTGCACGGCGGGTTCCGCTTTGAGGTCCACGACGTGATCGCCCGCAAGCGCATCTTCTTCGACACCCCGGAGGAGTCCTACGACCTGCTGGCCTTCATCGGCGCGCCCAACCGCTATATGGTCAAGGCGGTCTACCACCGGGCGACCAACGATATCGCCGCAGTCTCCTCGACCGAGAAACTCAGTCTGATCGCCGGGAAGTACGTCGGCAAGGACGACCCGGTGCTGATCGTTCGCTGCCAGCAGAAGTTCCCGTCGGTCGGCGAGGTGCTGGAGCCGTTCTCCCAGCCGCATATCGTGGCCGGCTGGATGCGTGGCTCGCACATGGGCCCGCTGATGCCGGTCCCCTTCCACTACGCCAACTGCTCGCGCTTCGACGGACCGCCGCGGGTCATCGCCGTCGGCTTCCAGATCGCCAACGGGCGGCTGATCGGGCCGCGGGATCTCTTCGACGACCCGGCCTTTGACGAGGCGCGCCGGCAGGCCAACCTGATCGCCAACATCCTGCGCCGGCACGGCCCGTTCGAGCCGCACCGCCTGCCGCTCGACGAGATGGAGTACACGCCGATGGCCGGGCTGATGCGGCGCCTGGCCCACCGCTTCGAGGAGATCCCGGAGCGGCCGGCCGCCACGGTCGCCGCCGAGGCCATTCTGGAGAAGGCGGCCACGGCCGACTGAACGGCTGACCACGGGCAGACCCTCCGCCGCCCCGATCGGTGGCCCCGCGGTCGGGGCGGCTGCTCTCTCAGCCGCCGATCTTCAGAACGGCCATGAAGGCCTCCTGCGGGATCTCGACCGCGCCGACCCGCTTGAGGCGCTTCTTGCCCTCGGCCTGCCGCTCCAGCAGCTTGCGTTTGCGGGTCACATCGCCGCCGTAGCACTTGGCCAGGACGTTCTTGCGCAGAGCCGGGATGGTTTCGCGGGCGATGACCCGGCTGCCGATGGCCGCCTGGAGCGCCACCTCGAAGAGCTGCCGGGGGATGAGATGCCTGAGCTTCTCGACCAGCTCCTTCCCACGCTGGTAGGCCCGGTCGCGATGGGTGATGAGCGAGAGAGCGTCCACCGGCTGGCCGTGGACCAGAATATCGAGTTTGACCAGGTCGCCCGGCCGGTAGCCCAGCAGGGTGTAGTCCATCGAGGCGTAGCCCTGGGTGCGCGACTTCAACTGGTCGTAGAAGTCGACCAGGACCTCGGCCAGCGGCACGTGGTAGGTCAGGATGACCCGCTGGGCGTCAACGTACTCCATCCGGACGAACTCGCCGCGCCGGCTGGTGACCAGATCCATAATGGCGCCGATGTAGCGGGTCGGGCTGACGATGCTCAGCTCCAGCCAGGGTTCGCTGATCTCCTGGATCTCGGCCGCCGGCGGCAGTCGGGCCGGGTTGTCGACCACCACCTGCCGACCGTTGCGCAGCGTCACCTGGTACCGGACGCTGGGGGCGGTGGTCAGCAGATTCAGCCCGTACTCGCGCTCCAGCCGCTCCTGGACGATCTCCAGATGCAACAGCCCCAGAAAACCGCAGCGGAAGCCGAACCCCAGCGCCAGCGAGGTCTCCGGCTCGAACGAGAGGGCGGCGTCGTTGAGTTTCAGTTTATGCAGGGCGTCGCGCAGCAGAGCGTAGTCGTCGCCGTCCACCGGGTAGAGACCGGCGAAGACCATGGGCTTGGCCGGCCGGTAGCCGGGCAGCGGCTCTGCAGCCGGCTGGTCGGCCCAGGTGATGGTGTCGCCGACCGGGCACTCGCTGACCTCTTTGAGACCGGTGGCGATATAGCCGACCTGACCGGCGCTCAGGCGGTCGACCGGGGTCATCTCGGGGGTGAAAACGCCGATCTCCATCGCCTCGGTGGTGGCGCCGGTGGCCAGCAGTCGCAGCCGGCTCCGCGGCTCGACGAAACCGTCCACCACCCGCACATAGGCGATGACTCCTTTGTAGCTGTCGTAGTGGGAATCGAAGATGAGGGCTCGCAGCGGCTGCTGCCGCTGGCCTCGCGGAGGCGGGATGCGCTGGACGATGGCCTCCAGGACCGCCTCGACCCCCAGGCCGGTCTTGGCCGAGGTGTAGAGGACCTCGCTGGCCGGGAAGCCGAGCACCCGCTCGATCTCGCGGGCGACCGCCGCGGGCTCGGCGTTGGGCAGGTCGATCTTGTTGACCACCGGGATGATGGTGAGGTCGTGGTCCAGGGCCAGGTAGGCGTTGGCCAGGGTCTGGGCCTGGATGCCCTGGGTGGCGTCGACGACCAGCAGGGCCCCCTCGCAGGCGGCCAGGCTCCGGCTGACCTCGTAGGAGAAGTCCACGTGGCCGGGCGTGTCGATGAGGTTGAGTTCGTACTCCTGCCCGTCCCGGGCCCGGTAGCGCAGCCGGACCGCCCGCGCCTTGATGGTGATGCCCTTCTCGCGCTCCAGATCCATCGAGTCCAGGACCTGCTCGGTCATCTGCCGCGGGTCGATGGTGCCGGTCAGCTCCAGGAGCCGGTCGCTGAGCGTGGTCTTGCCGTGGTCGATATGGGCGATGATCGAGAAGTTGCGAATCCGCTGCTGGTCCACGCCTGATCCCCACCCGGACACAGAAAACGGTGGCGTGACCGCCACCGCTCAGCACGATGAAGTATAGCCGACATCCGGGCCGCCCGTCAAACCGCCCCGCCACGCTCCCACCGCTCAGCCCGACCGCTCCACCAGCACCGGCCCGAGACGGACGGTGTCACCGCCGGCCAGGAGCCCCAGGCGGGTGGGCCCCCGGTAGAGACCGACCGCCAGCCAGTAGCGACCGGACGGCAGATCAGCCGGCAGCAGAAGCGCGTGGCGGTCGGTCAGGACCTGGCCGGGACGCCACCGGCTGGTAGGGGCCCGGCCGTTGAGCGGCGGGGCATCGTGCTGAGCCCGGATCGCTCCCCCGGCATCGAGGAAGTGCACGAAGACCGTGTAATCGGCCGGGAGCGGTCCAGCGGCCTGCCAGGTCAGAGCGACGGGCAGCGGCTCCCCCGCATGTACGGTGGTCGGGAAGGTCGCCTGGGTCAGGACCACCCCACCCTGAAAGCGGGCGGCCACGGTCTGCGGCGGCGGCAGATCGGGCGCGCTGTGGTAGGGGACCAGATCGGAGTCGCTGAGGGCCAGGGCCGGACCGGGGAAGGTGTGCAGGCTGAGCCAGTCCTCGATCTGCACCGTCCCGCTCCCCAGCACCTGCCGGTAGAGGACCAGCCAGAGGGTGCGCTCCTCGGCCAGCAGTGGGGTCAGGAGAGCGGCGGTCCGACCGGCCACATCGCCCTCGAGGTAGGTCGTGCCGACCGGGATGAGCACCCAGGGGCGCGGGGACCGGCTGAGCACCTGGTAGTAGCCGGCCTGCTCGGCCGAGACGAAGACGATGAGGTCGTCGGGTTCGGTCCGCTGGTCGAGCGCCTGGACCGTGGTGCGGGGATCCCAGAAAAAAGCGGGCGGTGGGGGACGCTGCAGCCAGGCCAGCGTGCCCAGGAGACCGACAGCGGCCAGCAGAGCGGTGGCCACCGCCGCCCGCCAGCGGGCGACCCGGGCCAGCTGCCCGGCCAGCAGAACCACCAGAAAGGGAAGGGCGGTCAGAACATAGCGCTCGCTCAGGCTCTGGCGGGTCCAGAGGGTGTTGATGGCGACCGCCTGGACCAGCCCCAACCCGGCGCCGAGCAGGAGAAAGACCGGCTCACGGGGCCGCTGGTCGCAGGCCAGCCGTGGCCGCCCGAGCAGGCAGAGCGCGCCAGCCAGAGCCGCCGGCCCGAGCCACTCCGGCCGCAGCCATCCACCCCCGCTGAGCAGGCGCAGGGCGTCCCAGAGCTGGCCGGTGAGCGGCTCGGGCGGGACGACCGGCCGGGGGCCGCCGCTGGTGAGGGTCTGACCGAAACCCTGGGTCAGCCCAAAAGCCAGCCACGGGATCAGGCTCAGCCCGGCCCGAGCGGCCGCCCCCAGACGGTCGCGCCGCTCCCGGTGGAGGAGCCCGTCCAGGGCGAGGGCCACCAGGAGCGGCAGGGCGGTGTAGGCGGTCCAGAGGGCCAGCGCCAGGCTCAGACCGAGCCCGCGTCGGGCGCGGGGCGCTGAACCGGTGTGCCGCCAGGCGGCCAGGGTCACGAAGAGCGCCGCCAGAACGAAGTCGCGGACGGCGACGCTCTCGTGGACGGCGACCGGGGCCACGGCGACGAGGGTCCCGGCGGCGAGAGCGGCCCGTGGGCCGGCCAGCCGGCCGGCCCAGGCCCAGACCACCGCCAGCGTCAGGAGAGCGCTGAGGAGGCTGAGGTACTTGGCGCCGAACGGCGTCGAACCAGCCAGCGCCAGCCAGAGGCGGAGCAGAAGATAGTAGAGCGGCGGGTGGACATCGCGGGCCAGCAGCGCCAGCGCCTCCGCCAGCGGCATCACCGCCAGGGCGACCGAGAGCCCGCCGTCCAGCCCCAGGTCTGGCCCCTGGGCGGCCCGGAGCCGGAGGCCGAAGCCCAGGAGCAGCAGACCCAGTCCGCCAAGAGCAAGGCAGACGGAGGGCCGGCTGATCGGTGGAGAGGATGGGTGCGGCGGGGCGGTGAGAACAGTCAACGGTGTGCGCTCCGGTGGGGCGGCCGGGAGCCGGATCCGGCTCCCGGCCGCTGGCCCCTACGGGCCGGGTTGAATGGTGTAGGTGATGGTGCCGAGGAGGTTATAGTTGGCGAGCTGAACCAGCACCGGACCGGGCCGGAGCGGCACGAACGTCACTGTCACCGTCCCAGGGGTGCCGGTCTCGCTGGCCCGCTGGCTGACCAGGAGCGTCCCATCCTGGTAGACGTTCAGGAAGACGCCGCTGGTGATATCCGCCCCCGGCGGAGCGACCGTCAGGCGAACGGTCTGGGGCTCGGTCGCGGAGGTATTCCATTGAAAATGCACGAACTGGCCGGCCGGATTGCCCGGCAGCACCCCGCTCTGGGGAGCGGTCAGGGGCAATGGATTCTGGGCCGAGCCCGCCGCGGGCGTCGGCGTGGCCGCCGGGGTGGGAGTGGCGGCCGGCTGGGCGAGTCCCTGGACGGTCAGGGTGAAGGCGACCGGCGTGCCGGGGGCGTAGTTGTAAACCTGAACCAGGATGGGGTCGGTGGTCTGGGGCACGAACGGCAGGGTGTTCGTCCCGGGGGCCGGTCCGACCCCGTTCATCGTCGCCAGCCGCTGGCCTGCCTGCCAGAGTTCGACCCCAACGGCATTGGCGGTGGCCGGATCGCCGGGGCTGAAGGTCAGGGTGAGGCTGGCGGTGACCCCGGCGGCCGGGACCGCGAGGGTGTAGTACCGGAAGGCGCCGGCCGGACTGCCGACCAGCTGTCCACTGGCCGTCTCCCGGAGAGGCAGGGCGGTCTGGGGCGTGGTGCCGTCAGGCTCGGCGGCCAGGGCCGGACCGACGAACAGGCCTCCCAGCAGCAGTGCGAGGAGAAGCAGTGTGCGGCGCACGGTCGAGACCTCCTGGTGAGTCTGAGATCCTCACCGGTCTCCATAGCACACCGCCGCCGGGGTGATGGTTAAGGGCAGGCAAAATATTCGTCAATCTCTGGTCAAGATCGACGGGGCGAGGACCGGCCGGAGCGGTCTGGTAGAATAGAGGGTGATGAGCGCGGTCTACAGCGGGCTCTGCCCCAACTGCGGGGGAGACATCACCGGCGAGCGGCTGGAAGCCGGGCTTCCCTGTGACCGGTGCCTGCCGCAGCCGGCACCCGAGCCGCTCTGCGCCCTCCTGCGCCGCCAGGGGACGCTGCAGCACCTCGCCGCCCGCTGTCAGGTCGAAGAGCGGCTGGCCGCCTTCAGTACCCTCTTCGAGCGCTGCGTCGGCGCACCGCCCTCGACGCTGCAGATAACCTGGGCCAAGCGCGTCCTGGCCGGCGATTCGTTCGCCATCGCCACGCTCCCCGGCACCGGCAAGACCACCTTCGGGCTGGTGATGGCCCTCTTCCAGAACGGCCACCGCCTCCTCATCGTGCCCACCCGCCTCCTGGTTCAGCAGGCCGCCGACCGCCTCCAGCAGTACGCCCAGCGGGCCGGCCAGACGATCACGGTTGCGGTGCGGACCGGTGAGACGCCCGGCCCGATCCCGGAGGCCTTCGACATTCTGGTCACCACGCTCATGTACTTCCACCGTCACCACGCCGAGATCGGCGCCGTCCGTTACCAGTACATCTTCGTCGACGACGTCGACGCCCTCCTGCGCAATTCACGCGCGACCGACCATCTCTTCGGTCTGCTCGGTTTCGAGCCGGCCGACCTCCAGCGGGCTCTGGCCACCACCGACCCGGCGACGCTGGCCGCCCTGCGCCAGAAGAAGCGGCCGACCGTGCTCCTCCTCTCCTCGGCCACGGTGCGTCCCCGGGGACGGCGGGCGCTGCTTTTCCAGCGGCTGCTGGGGTTTGATGTCCAGCGGGCGGCGGTTCAGCTGCGGGCGGTGACCGACGCGGCCCGGTCGGTGGGCTCACTGGCGGAGGCGGTCACCGCGGCGGCCGACTTCATCCGGACCTGGGGCGGAGGCGGCCTGGTCTTTCTGCCCCTCACCGCCGGGCGGGCAGCGGTCGCGGCGGTCACGGCCGCCCTCCGCGACCAGGGGGTGACGGCCCAGAGCTACGACGAGGCGGATCTCGCCGCCTACGCCGCCGGGGCGGTCCAGGTGCTGGTGGGGCTGGCCCACAGCCAGAATCCGCTGGTCCGCGGCCTGGACCTGCCGCACGTGGTGCGCTACGCGCTCTTCCTCGACGTTCCGAAGATGACCATTCCTCTGCGGCCGTCAGAGGAACCCGGCGCGCTCTTCGCTCTACTGCTGGCCCTGCGGCCGCTCCTGCCGGCCGAAGAGGTCAGCCTGGCCCTGGGGGTCGTCCGGCGCGCGCTCGGCCGCCGGCCCGAGCAGATCGCCCGCTCGCCCCGTCTCCAGGCCCGGCTGGCCGAGGTTCAGGCCTGGCTGGCCACGGTCCTGGCCGACCCCACGCTGCCCCAGCGGATCGCCGCCGACGACCTGGCGCTGGCCGAGGAGGGGCAGATCGTCCTGGTGGTCGGCGACGCCGCCGCCTATCTCCAGGCCTCGGGGCGCACCTCGCGCCTCTTTCCCGGCGGCCTGGCCCGCGGGCTGAGCATCGTCTACGTTCAGGACCGCAAGGCCTTCCGCTCGCTCCAGCGTCGCCTGCGCCTCTTCACCACCCAGGAGATCGAGTGGCATGACCTGGACCGGCTGGACCTCGCCCGGCTGATGGCCGCCATCGACGCCGACCGGGCCCTTATCCGGCGCTGGCAGGCTGGCGAGATCGTCGGCCGTCTCCCCGACCTCTTCCGCACCACCCTCCTGGTGGTCGAATCGCCGACCAAGGCCCGGACCATCGCCCGCTTCTTCGGCCGTCCCCAGGCCCGCTGGGTGGACGAGGCCCTGACCTATGAGCTGCCGCTGGGTGACCGGCTGCTGGTGCTGAGCGCTTCTCTGGGGCACGTGGTGGACCTGGTGACCCAGCAGGGGGTCTACGGCGTGCTGGTCGACGGCGTCACCCGGCCGATCTACGGCACAATCAAGCAGTGCACCGTCTGCGGCAGCCAGTTCGTGGACCAGGGCTGCCCGCAGCACCCCCGGGCCCCGGCCCGCGACAAGCGGCGACTTCTCCAGGCACTGGGGCGGGTGGCCTTCGAGGTTCAGGAGGTGCTCATCGGCACCGACCCCGACGCCGAGGGCGAGAAGATCGCCTACGATCTGCTGGCGCTGCTCCGGCCGATGGCCGCCCGGGTGGCCCGGATCGAATTCCACGAGGTCACCCCCCGGGCCTTCCAGGCGGCGCTGCAGGCGCCACGGACGGTCGACCGCCGGCGGGTCCAGGCCCAGATCGTCCGCCGGATCGCCGACCGCTGGGTGGGCTTCGCCCTCTCGCAGCGCCTCTGGGCGGTCTTCGGCCGGCGGGGTCTCTCGGCCGGCCGGGTGCAGACGCCGGTTCTGGGCTGGGTGATCGAGCGGGCTGACCAGGCCCAGCAGGAGAAGGCGGTCCTGCGTCTGCGCTTCGACGGCTATCTCCTCGAGCGGGAGTATCCCGATCTGGACCGGGCGGAGGCGGTCTGGCGCAGTCTGGACCGGTTACGGGTCCGGATGGTGGGGACAGAGGAGCGGCGCGTCAACCCGCCGCCGCCCTTCGTCACCGCCACCGTCCTGCGCGAAGCGGCCCATCTCCTGGGGCTCTCGGCCAGCCGGACGATGGCGTTGCTCCAGGAGCTCTTCGAGCGGGGGCTCATCACCTACCACCGCACCGATTCGCTGCACATCGCCCCCGAGGGGCGGGCGGTGGCCCGGACCTACCTGGAGGAGAACGGGCTGGGGCACCTCTTCGAGGGCCGGAGCTGGGGACCGCCCGGCGTCCACGAGGCCATCCGCCCGACCCGGCCCCAGGACCGCCAGACGGTCGAACTGCTCCTGGGGACGGGGCTGCTCGAACTGAGCCAGCCCCGGCTGGCCCTGCGGCTCTACGATCTCATCTTCCGGCGCTTCCTGGCCTCCCAGTGCCGGCCGGCCCTCGTCCGCTACGCCCGCCTGCGCCTGGAGACCCCGGTCGAGGCCTGGGAGGCCGAGGTGCCGGTGGCCCTGATCGAGCCAGGCTTTTATCAGTTTCTCCCCCTCGATCTCTTCCCGCTGGCGGCTCTCGACCGACCGCCGGTGGCCACGCTGGACCACGAGCCGCTGGTCTGGCCCTTCACCGAGGGGACGCTGGTCGAGGAGATGCGCCGGCAGGGGCTGGGACGTCCCTCAACCTACGCCAAGATCGTCCAGACGCTCAAAGAGCGGCGCTATGTCCAGGTCGTCCGCGGTTTCCTCTACCCGACCGCCCTGGGGCGCGAGGTCTACGCCTACCTGGCCGGGAACTTCCCGCAGTGGGTCTCGCCGGCCTTCACCCGCGACCTCGAGGCGGCGATGGACGCCATCGAGGAGGGCGCCGCCGACCCCGAGGCGGTGCTGGCCCGGCTGCGGCCCCGGTCCTGGCCCTGGCGCCGACCGGCGCGCCGGGACTGGCCCTGGTCGATTAGCCGGCCCGTCCCTCGCGCCAGCGCTGGCGGTAAGCGCAGTGGGTGTAGTAGGCCAGGAAGAGGGCCAGGAGCAGCCCGTGGAGCCCGTCGCGCCAGCCGCCCAGCCGGACGTAGCGGCGCCAGAACTCGCGCAGCGGCTGGCCGACCAGACTGCGGGCCCGTGGTCGGACTCCGGCCCGACGCAGGCGCTCGACCTCCAGGGCGGTGTAGCGGCGCTGCTTGGCCAGGAACTCGCCGACGGTGGCGTAGTTGTAGTGGAGGAGGGGGGTCTGGAGATGGCCGGCCGGGCCGTCCAGCAGCACCACCTCGTGCACCGGCCGGGCGGGGTCGTAGCGGCCCCGGTCGCGCCGGAAGAGGCGCAGCTGGTAGTCCGGGAACCAGCCGCCGTGCCGGATCCAGCGCCCCCAGATGATGTTCCGACGAGGGATCCAGAAGCCGACAAACGGCCCCGGCGCGCTCAGAACGGTCCGGATCTCGGCGGCCAGCGCTGGCGGGACCCGCTCATCGGCGTCGACAAAGAGCACCCACTCCCCCCGGGCCAGGGCCAGGGCCGCCTGCCGCTGGCTGGCGTAGTCGCCAAAGGGGCGCTGCACCACCCGGTCGGTGAAGCGCCGGGCGATGACCAGCGTGCGGTCGGTGCTGAACGAATCCACCACCAGGAGGTCATCCACCCAGGTCAGGCTGGCCAGGCAGTCGGCCAGGTGGGCCTCCTCGTTGTAGGTGAGAACGATCCCGCTCAGGCCGACCGCGCCCATGGACCTCACCAGGGGAGAGCCCGGATCGCCTGGTAGGCCCGCCGGCGCTCGGCCGCCTCGGCCGGGCTGAGCCGGCCGGCCCGCTCCAGCCAGTCGGTCTGGCGGAGGGCCCACCAGCAGCCGGCCCGGACGATCCGCCCGGCCAGCCAGCAGAAGAGCGGCGAGTAGTGCTTGCGGAAGAAGCGGAGGCGGCTCTGGTAGAGGGCGAGGAGGGCCGCCGCCCGGACCTGCCGGCTGCTCTGCCCCTCCAGGTGGACCACGGTGGCGGTGGGGGTGTAGTAGACGGGCCAGCCGGCCCGCCAGAGGCGCAGACACCAGTCGAGTTCCTCACAGTAAAGGAAGAACCCCTCGTCGAGCAGGCCGACCGCCTCGGCGGCCCGCCGCCGGACGATCAGACAGGCCCCCAGCGGATGGCCGATGGGGTGGGGATAGGCGTAGCTGGCCGGGGGGTAGCGCCCGTTCAGGCGCGAGTTGAGCAGGCGCGGGTGGAGCGGAAAGAGGTCGAAGAAGACCTGCCAGAGCGTGGGGAAGTCGAAGCAGGAGTGCTGGAAGCGGCCGTCGCCGTAGACCAGCCGTCCCCCGGCCGCGCCGATCCAGGGGTGCTCGTCCAGAAAGCGGACCAGATTGGCCGGGGCGTCGGGCATGACCCGCGTGTCCGGGTTGAGGAGCAGCAGATAGCGGCTCCGGGTCTGACCGAGGGCCTGGTTGCAGGCGGCGGCGAAGCCCCGGTTCTCCCGATTGGCGATGAGGTGGACCCAGGGGAACTCCTGCGCCACCAGCGCCGCCGAGCCGTCCGGCGAGGCGTTGTCCACCACCCAGACCTCGCTCGCCCCGGGGCCATGGGTCTGGAGGGCCACCGCCAGCGATCGCAGGCAGTCGGCCAGGAGGGCGCGGGTGTTGAAACTGACGATGACCACGCCGAGGTCGTAGACCGGCTCGACCGGTGGCAGGCGGGGGACAGTCTCGCCGGGCTGGCGGGCCTCAGAAGTTGATGGTGATGACCGTATCACCGACGCGCCCTCCGGGGTAACCGACGCCCTCCTGAATGACCCCGGCGAAGAAGCGCAGGGTCCGGCTGGGCGGCCGCTCCAGGATGCGGATCTGGCCCTCGACGACCACCTCTTCGCCGGGCAGAAGCAGCCGGTTCAGGTCCGCAAAGAGCCCCCAGCGGATGGGGAAGGCCTGGGGGGCGTTCTCCCAGGAGACGCCCACCCGCCAGGTGCCGGGCCGCTCGTAGTAGAGCGGCTCGCCGGGGCGGTTGGGGTCGCGGAAGCTGGCGTAGTTCTGCTCGGTGGTGTAGAGGGTGCCGGGCGGGGGCCCGTTGGTCTTGAGCGGCACGGTGCCGGTGTTCTTGACCTTGATCTGAACGTCCAGGATGGCGCCGTAGGCCAGGGTGATCGGGCTGAAGCGGACCTCGACGATCTCCAGGCGGGGGATGCCGCCGCCGCGGATCTCGACCGGCACGGTGCGGTGGGTGACGTTGCCGGCGGCGTCGCGGGCCTCGACGTGGATGGTGTACTGACCGTCGGGCAGGAGCTTGCCGCCGCGCTGCCGGCCGCCGGTGGTGCCATCCCAGACATGGGCCTGGAGGGTGGCATTGCGCTGGGTGGGCGGATCGATGAGGTAGTGGTTGCCCTCGGTGTCGGTGACGTAGACCTGGACCTCGGCCGGCTTGGTCAGGCCGTAGGTGATGCGCACATCATCGGCGTCGCCGTCGCCGTCGGGGGTGAAGAACGGCCGGTCGGTCTGGAGATTGGTGATCTCGACCGGGGTGGTGTCGGCCTCGGCGATGATGACGCGGGCGCTGCGGCTCTCCCGGCGCCCCTGGTCGTCCTCGGCGGTGACGATAAGCGTGTAGGTGCCGTTGGGCAGGACCCGGCGGTCGGACGAGCCGGGGACGGCTACCGTGCCGTCGAGGGTGATCTCGTACTCGTCGGGGGCGCGCATGGCCCGGTCGCGCAGGACGAACTCCCGGCCATCGGGGGCCCGCAGGACGGCCGAGACGGCGGCCCGGGTCCCCAGGCGGAAGCCGATCCGGGCGGTGGGATGCAGACCCTGGCCGTTGGGGGTGATCAGGACCTCGGCCGGCGTCAGGTCCGAGAGCAGCGGCCGCTCCAGACAGCCGCTCAGACTCAGGAGCAGCAGAAGCAGCCCCAGCCCGAAGAGGGACCAGCGGTGGACCGGCCAGCGACGCATCAGCCTCCTCCGGCGGTGCGGGCCGAACATTCGGCCTCGCTCTCGACCTCGAGGAGGGCCACCGGGCCCTCGGCGGCCGGGCGCAGGGCCACCGGCAGAACCTCATCCATCGAGGTCACCAGGACGAAGCGCAGGGCCCGGCGGACGGTCGCCGGGATGTCCTCCAGGTCGGCCGCGTTGCGCCTGGGCATGATGAACGTGGTGATGCCGGCCCGGTGGGCGGCCAGGATCTTCTCCTTGAGCCCGCCGACCGGCAGGACCCGTCCGCGCAGGGTGATCTCGCCGGTCATCGCCACGTCGCGGCGGACCGGCCGGCGGGTCAGGGCCGAGATGAGGGCAGTGGCCATGGTGATGCCGGCCGAGGGGCCGTCCTTGGGGACACCGCCGGCCGGCACATGGATGTGGATATCGATCTTCTCGTGGAAACGCTCGGGCAGGCCCAGGGCCTGGGCCCGTGAGCGGAGGTAGCTCAGAGCGGCGGTGGCCGACTCTTTCATCACCTCACCCAGCTGCCCGGTCAGAATGAGCTGTCCGCTCCCCGGCATGAGCGTCACCTCGACCGGGGCGACGTCGCCGCCGGCCGGGTTCCAGTAGACGGCGGTGGCCACCCCGACGGCGTCCTCCTCCTCGGCCCGCCCCCAGAAATGCCGGGGCCGTCCCAGGTAGCGGGCCAGGCTGCGGGCGGTGATGGAACGGGGTGGACGCTGGCCGGCCGCCACCTGGCGGGCGACCTTGCGGCAGATGGTGGCGATCTCACGTTCCAGGTTGCGCACCCCGGCCTCGTAGGTGTAGTCGCGGATGATCTGTCGCAGGGCGCCGGTGGTGAAGACGAGCGGGCTGGACTCCAGCCCGTGCTCGGCCAGCTGCCGGGGGATGAGGAAGCGGCGGGCGATGGCCAGTTTCTCGTCCTCGGCGTAGCCGGAGAGCACGATGACCTCCAGCCGGTCGCGCAGCGCCGGCGGCACCGGGTCGAGCATATTGGCGGTGGTGATGAAGAGCACCTGGGAGAGGTCGTAGGGCACGTCCAGGTAGTGGTCGCTGAAGGCGTGGTTCTGCTCCGGGTCGAGGACCTCGAGGAGGGCCGCCGAGGGGTCGCCCCGGAAGTCCATGCCGATCTTATCGATCTCGTCGAGCATAAAGACCGGGTTGATCGTCTGAGCGGTGCGCATGGCCTGGATGATCCGGCCCGGGAGCGCTCCGACGTAGGTCCGTCGGTGGCCACGGATCTCGGCCTCGTCGCGGATGCCGCCCAGGCTGACCCGGACGAACCGCCGGCCCATGGCCTGGGCGATGGAGCGGCCCAGGCTGGTCTTGCCCACCCCTGGCGGGCCGACGAAGCAGAGGATCGGGCTGCGCATCCGCGCCCCGGCCAGGTGCCGTACGGCCAGGTACTCCAGGATCCGCTCTTTGACTTTGGGCAGGCCATAGTGGTTGGCGTCCAGAATAGCTGCGGCCTGGGTGATATCCAGGTTGTCCGGCGTGGCGGTGTGCCAGGGCAGATGCAGCAGCCAGTCGAGGTAGGTGCGGATGATGGCCACATCCGGGGCAGCCGGCGGCATCAGGCTCAGGCGGTCGATCTCCTCGTGGGCCTTGCGGGCCACCGGCTCGGGCAGCTGGGCCCGGGCCACCTGCTCGCGCAGGTCGTGGATCTCGCGGGTGAAGGAGTCGCTCTCGCCCAGTTCGCGCTGGATGGCCTTGAGCTGCTCGCGCAGGAAGTACTCCCGCTGGGAGCGGTCGACCTCCTGCTGGACCTGGGTCTGAATCTGGTGCTTGAGTTCCAGGAGATCCAGTTCCCGGGCCAGGTAGACGCTGACCTGCCGGAGCCGGGCCCGGGGGTCGAGGATCTCCAGGATCTCCTGCCGGCGGGCCAGGGGCCACTCCATCGTCCAGGCGACGAAATCGGCCAGCCAGCCGGGGTCGTCGGCGTTGAGGGCGGTGACGTAGGCGTCCTCGGGGGCGTTCTCCAGGAATTTCAGGCACTTCTCAAAGAGCGACAGGACCGTCCGCATCTGGGCCTCGATCTCCAGGCCCTGGCGGATCGGTTCGTCGAGGGGAGCGACCCGGGCGACCAGGTAGGGGGTGGTCTGGGTGAGTTCGAGCAGGCGGACGCGGCGCAGACCCTGGAGGACGATGTTGGTGCTGCCGTCGGGCAGCCGGACCGTCTGGCCGATGACGGCCTCGGTGCCGACCGGGTAGAGGTCGGCGGCCGTGGTGATCGTCTCCTGGGTGGGGTCGCGCTGGGCGACGGCGACGACGGTGCGGTCGCGGGCCAGGGCCGCCTCCAGCGCCTGGAGCGAGGGCTTGCGGCCGACGCTGGCCCCGGTCACCACCCGTGGGAAGAGCACGAAGTCCCGGATGGGCATGACCGGCAGTTCGGCCACCACCAGGCCGGCCGTCTCCACCGGGGGTGTTCGCCGTCGGGGCATCGCCTCACCTGCACACGACCCGCACGACCGGGCGATCTCGCGGCCATAGTTATACACCGGCCCTCGGTCCAGGGCAACCGGCGGACCGGGCACGGCTTTTGCAGGCCAGACGCCCTCAGCGACCGAAGGGGGACGCGGCCGATGAGCACGACCCGTGGCCCGTGGCCGCCCGAGGGGCCGGCGGCGGACCCCGAACTGACGCCAGACGAGGCGCTGGCGGTCCTGCGCGCGGTGGGGCTGAGCCTCTTCGACGAGGCCTACACCGCCGAGTGGGAGCAGTCGGTCTACGGCCCCGGCACCGCCGAGGTCGAGGAGCCGGAGACCCCGCTCGATGAACTGGAGATGGGGGCTCAGGACCTGGCCGACGAGGTGGCGCTGGAGGGCGTGGCCGGCCCGATCGCCCTCTATCTCCGCGAGATCGATCAGGTGCCGCTCCTCACCGCCGAGCAGGAGGTCGAGCTGGCCAAGGCCATCGAGGCCGGCCGTCAGGCCGCCCAGCGCCTGGCCCGTCCGGATCTCAGGCCCGAGGAGCGGGCCGCCCTGGAGGCGCAGGTCCGGGCCGGCGAGGAGGCCCGCCGGCGGCTGACCGAGGCCAACCTGCGGCTGGTGGTCAGCGTGGCCAAGAAGTACATCGGCCGGGGCGTGCCGCTCCTCGATCTCATTCAGGAGGGCAATCTGGGTCTGGCCCGGGCGGTCGAGAAGTACGACTACCGGCGCGGGTTCCGCTTCTCCACCTACGCCCACTGGTGGATCCGTCAGGCGGTGACCCGGGCCATCGCCGACCAGGCCCGCACCATTCGGATTCCTGTGCACATGATCGAACTCATCGGCGCCGTCTTCCGGACCGCCCGGCGGCTGCACCAGGAACTGGGCCGGGAGCCCACCGCCGAGGAGGTGGCCCAGGCCCTCGGCACCACCCCGGACCGGGTGCGCCAGGCCATCCGGGCCGCCCACCAGCCGATCTCGCTGGAGACGCCCATCGGCGAGGAGGAGGACGACCGGTTGATCGATCTGGTGGCCGACCGCCAGACCGTCGCGCCGGTCGAGGCGGCCGAGGCCCGCTCGCTGGGCGACGTCCTGCGTCAGTTCCTGGCCGAACTCTCCGAACGGGAGCGGGCGGTGATCGAAATGCGCTTCGGCCTGCGCGACGGCCGCGCCTACACCCTGGAGGAGATCGGCGCCGCCCTCAACCTCAGCCGGGAGCGGGTCCGCCAGATCGAGGCCGAGGCCCTGCGCAAACTGCGCCGGCCGGAGCTGCGCGAACGGGTGGCCGAGTATCTGAGTTAACGGCGGGCGCCGACCATCTGGCCGGCCGTGGCCGCCACGGCCACCGGCACCGTGAAGCGAAAGGTCGTCCCCTGGCCGGGAGCGCTCTGGACGGTGATCCGGCCGCCGTGGGCCTCGACCAGCCCCTTGGCGATGGTCAGCCCCAGGCCGACGCCGCCGGTGGCGCGGGTGCGCGAGCGGTCGGCCCGGTAGAAGCGCTCGAAGATGTAGGGGAGGTCCTGGGGATCGATGCCGCAGCCGGTGTCGGCCACGGCGACCTCGACCCAGCCGCCCCGGGCCACCGCGCCGATCTCCACCCGCCCGCCGGGCGGGGTGTAGGTCAGGGCGTTGTTGACCAGGTTGCGCAGGACCTGGCCGATGCGCTCCGGGTCTACCCAAACCGGCGGGAGATCGGTGGGCAGGTTGATCGTCAGCGCCAGGCCCTTCTGCTGCGCCAGCGGCTGCATCGCCTGGGCCACCTGCTGGACCAGGTCGCCCAGGGCCACCACCTCGCGGCGCAGGGTCAGCTGCTCCGACTCCATCATCGCCAGATCCTGCAGATCGTCCACCAGCCGGCTGAGGAGCATCGCCTCTTCGTGGATGGTCGCCAGGGTCTCGGGCGTGGCCGGCAGCACCCCGTCGTGCAGGGCCTCGAGATAGCCGCGGATGTTGGCGAGCGGGGTGCGCAGTTCGTGGGCGATGTCGGAGACCAGGTTCTGGCGCAGCTTCTGCGCCCGCTCCAGTCCCTCGGCCATGGCGTTGAAGGCCCGGGCCAGTTCCGCCACCTCCCCGCTGCCGCTGACCGGCACCCGCTGGTGGAGGTCGCCGGCGCCCAGGGCCCGGGCCGCCCGGATCATCGCCTCCAGTGGCTGCACCAGGCGGCGGGCCAGGCCCAGGCTGAGGAGCAGGGCCAGCGCCCCGGCGATCAGGCCGGCCCCCAGGACCGACCACTTGATGGCCTGCATCAGTTCGGCCGTCCGCCGCTCCCGCTCGCGCTGGGCCCGCAGCGGATTGAGAAAGACCGCTCCCAGGTAGGTGCCCTCATCGTAAAGGCGCACCACCAGCGGGCCCCAGCGGGGGTCCTCGGGCTGGCCGATCAGCTCCTGACCGGAGTCGGCGATGACCGTGCCCTGGGCGTCGGTCACCACCAGCCGCTCGCCCAGCGCCTCGCTCATCCGCTGCGTCAGGTTCTCCACACCGTCCCAGCCGTTGTGGATGCGGTAGTTGCGGATGAAGGCGTTGCGCAGGCGCTGGGTGGTCGACTGCTCGCCGGCGATAACGTAACTGGTCACCTGGTCGCCCAGGAACTGGAAGGTGAGGAGGGCGGTGACGCCCACCGCCGTCAGCAGGACCAGGCTAAAGGCCAGCAAGAGGCGCAGCCAGAGGCGGTCCAGACGGCTCACGGCGCCTCCAGTTTGTAGCCCAGGCCGTAGACGGTTTTGATGTAGCGCGGACGCCGGCTGTCGTCCTCCAGTTTGCGCCGCAGGTTCATAATGTGCATGTCGATGTTGCGGTCGACGCCGGCGAAATCGTAGCCGAAGGCCCGCTCCAGAAGCAGCGCCCGGCTGAAGGCGCGCCCCGGCTCGCTGGCCAGGACCGCCAGGATGCGGAACTCGGCCGGGGTGAGGCTGACCCGGCGATGGCCCAGCCGCACCTCCCGGCTGGCCAGGTCGATGACCAGGTCGCCGACCTGAATCTGCCCCGGCGGACCGGCCTCGCGGCTGCGCCGCAGCACCGCCTGGACACGGGCCACCAGTTCCCGCGGGCTGAACGGTTTGGTGACATAATCGTCGGCCCCCAGCGTCAGCCCGTGGAGTTTGTCGTTCTCGCTCACCCGGGCGGTGAGCATGATGATGGGCACGTCGGACTCGGCCCGCAGGCGCTGGCAGACCTGCCAGCCGTCGAGGCCGGGGAGCATCAGGTCGAGGATGACCAGGTCCGGTCGAACGGTGCGGAGGCTCTCCAGAGCGGTGGTGCCATCGGCCGCCCGGTAGACCTGAAAGCCGGCCCGCTCCAGGTACAGGCTGACCAGATCGGCGGTCTTCGTATCGTCCTCGACCACGAGGATCCGTCGGACAGACTGGGGCATGGCCTGGCTCCCCGGTCTCTCTGCCCATGGTACTACTCCGCGAACGGCCTGGCTGTCAAGGGGCGCAGACGGTGCCAGGGCTTGCCCGGCAGGGGTGACAGTGGTATGCTGGCAGCAACTGACCGGAAGGAGACCGCGTGTGACACCGACCCGGCCGCTCAGCCGCGAGGACCTGCTGGCCTATCTGGTCGAGGCGCTGGAACGCGCCACCCGCACCTACGAGGGCCGCCCGCCGACCGATCCGGTCCGCCAGCTGGCTCTGGGCGAGGCGCTGGCCCTCTTCCGTCTGGCCGACGAGTTCGGACTGATCAGCGACCTGCGCGCCCAGGTCGACCAGCGGACCGGGCGTGACACCTACCGGTACTTCTCCGAGGCGATGCGCGCCCAGTTCGGACTGGGGCCCGAGCGGCCGCACCGCGGGCCGCCGGCCCGGCGGCCACCCCGGCGGCCAGGGGACGGGAGATAGGCCGCCCCGGCGCCCAGAAGCCCCCGTGGGCAGGGAGACAGACCGTTCACACGATGGTCCCGCGACCGGGGCGGACCGCTTCCTCAGAGAGCCCCGCCGGCGGGAGGACACGGGCACGTCGCCGGTCACCGCCCGAAGACCACCACCGCCGCCGGGCCGCGCGCTGCGGGAGGGGTGGCGGTCAGACCGGTAGGGAATGGCCGCCGGGCACACTCCTCCGGGGGCCTCCCCCATCGGCCAGGGCTACCGGCCCGCCGGGGCGGGCGGCCAGGGCGCCGACGGAGCGGCGTCGGGGTCGGCGGCCCACTCTTCGGCCCAGCGGAGGGCTCGCCAGACCCGCCAGCGCCGGTCCCAGAGGCAGCGGGCCCGGTCCCAGTCACCCTCGAGCAGGGCCTGCTGGTAGAGGTCGGCGAGTTCCCGGGCGTAGGCCCGCAGACGGGCGAGCGGTGTGCGGGCAGTGGTGTACATCGGGCTCCTTTCACCGGCCCGTGGCCGGAGACGACCGACCGCTGCACACGGGGTGCCAGCGGCCTCAGCCGGCCACCGCAACCAGGGCCGGCCGGGCCGCCGGAGTCTGGGCGGGCGCGACCAGGGCCGCCATCACCCGCTGGCGCTGGGCCCAGAGACGGCGGGCCCGCTCCCAGTCGCGCGCGGTCAGAGCCTCCGCGTAGAGTTCCTGCAGCTCCTGAGCGTAGGCCCGCAGTCGGGCCGCCGGTGTGCGCTGGGCGGTGTACATGGTCGATCCTCCTTACCATCGTTTTTTCATTCTCAAGGATAAAGTCCAAGTCTTAACCTGTACTTAGAGACCGGTCAGAAAACAGTCACTGATCGCGCTGCCAGTGCATGCCGCCGACGACGATGAAGGTGCGGGTGGACTCGACCTGGGGGAGCCCCTGGATGCGGCGGATCACCAGGTCGTCCAGTTCGGCCTGGCTGGGCACGGCGATCTTGGCGATGATATCGGTCTCGCCGTAGACCACGGCCGCCTCGACGATGCCGGGGAACTGGCGGAGCTGCTCCAGGACGCTGTCGGCGTGTTTGGCCGGCACTTTAATCAGGACGTAGGCCAGCATGGGTGGCTCCTTCGGTGTTTCGGGGAGCGGGGCGCGGACCCAGCGCACGGTTTTGAGGACGACCGGCACCCCGGCGATGGCTCCCTGATCGAAGACCGGGTTGAGGACCGCGAAGACGTCGCTCTCCTGGGCGGCCCGCAGTCGGAGGACGAGCAGGTTGTCCTCGCCGTAGACCAGGCCGGCCTCGGCCACCCGGTCGGCGCTCTGCAGCAGCGCCAGGGCCTCGGCCGCCCGCCGGGGCGGGGTGCGCAGCAGGACGTAGACCGTTGTCTGGGCGGCGGCCAGCGCGCTGGCCACCGGCAGACTGTAGCCCTGGCGGTAGTACTGCCAGATCGCCCGGATGGTCTCCAGATCGGCCGGGCTGTACTCGCGCCGGGCGATCCGCTGCTTGGGCAGTCGGGTCGGCCGGATGTAGCCCTGGGCCTCCAGATAGTAGACGAACCGCTTGGGCAACCCCGGCACCTGGGCCAGAATCTCCCCCAGTTTCATCGCCCCATGTCCAAGTCCGTATGTGGACTTACTGAGAGTATACGGTCGAGGGGGCCGGGGTGTCAAGGTTTTTATTCGCCCTTAATCGCCGCCGGTCCGGCCGCTGGCTACAATCCATGCCAGGTCGGTTCCCGGCCGATAGTCCAGCGGTGTGAAGGAGGGGTCGTGTCCCCCGCCCGGCGGCAGTCCAACCTCCAGTCGGTGCAGCCCAAGGAGTTCTGTCAGGCCCTCTGGGAGGCGGCCCGGGGGGCAGTCGATCCCCGGACCCTGACCGGGGTCCGGACCCTGCAGCTGGGGATCGTCCTGGCCCATTTCATCCGCACCAACCCCGATCCTTTTGAATTCGAAGCGGCGCTGGAGGATCTGACCCGCGACCCCCGGCCGCAGCGGGCGCTGCTGCGGACCGTCGCCCGCCAGGTCCTGCGCCTCTGGCGCAACCGCCGCTTCTACCGCGCTCCAGACGGACGGCTGGTTGTCCCCTGGCCGCCGGGGCGAACCCGGCGCGACTCGCCGCCGGCCCGCTGAGCCGGAGCGGCACGGCCCTTGCCCGAAGCGGGGGGTGTCGCCGGGGACGGCCGGGTCCCGGCGGGAGGGGACGATGCGGAGGCTGGCGCAGACGCTGCTCCTCTGGCTGGTCGTCTGGGGACTGCTGCTTTTGCTGCTGGGGATCGGGGTCGTCGGGTTCGTCGCCCGCTAGGCCGCCGGTCCGGGTGTGGCTCAGGCCGGGACGGTGGCCAGCAGGGGAGCGGACACCGGCGTGGCGGTCGGGAAGGTCACCACCGGTCCGCTCTCCACCCAGACCCGCACGCGCAGGCCGACCGGGTAGCGGACGGTCGAGGGCTGGCTGCTGTGCAGGGCCTGGCCCGAGGGCAGCCGGATCTGGTAGAGCGTCTGGCTGCCCCGGAACTGCCGGTCGGCGATGACCGCGGGTCCGTCGGGGGCGGGCGCCAGCCGGACCGTCTCCGGGCGGATGACGACCTCGACCGGCCCCTGGTGCGCGGTGGCCGTGGGCAGGGCGCCGATTTCGGTGAGGACGGTGCCGTTCTGCGCCAGACCGGGCAGGAAATCGGCCTGGCCGAGGAAATCGGCCACGAAGCGGGTGGCCGGCCGCTCGTAGACCTCCTCGGGCCGGCCCACCTGTTCCAGCCGGCCCTGGTGGAGCACCGCGACCCGGTCGGCCAGGACCAGCGCCTCTTCCTGGTCGTGGGTGACCAGGACGGCCGTTACCCCGGTCTGGCGGAGGATACGCGCCACCTCCTGGCGCATCTGGCTGCGGAGGTCGGCGTCCAGATTGGCGAAGGGTTCGTCGAGCAGCAGCACCGCTGGCTGCGGGGCCAGGGCCCGGGCCAGGGCGACGCGCTGCTGCTGGCCGGCCGACAGCTGGTGGGGGTAGCGCCCGGCCAGATCGGCCAGGCCGACCAGGGACAGCACCGCCTGGACGCGGGCGGCGCGGGCGGCGCGGGGCCAGGTTGCCAGGCCGAAGGCCACATTCTCGGCCACCGTGAGGTGAGGGAAGAGGGCGCCATCCTGGAAGACCATGCCCACCCCGCGCTGCTCGGGGGGCACCCAGCAGGGGCCGGCCACGCAGCGGTTGGCCAGGATGATCCGGCCGCTGTCGGGCTGCTCGAACCCGGCGATGAGCCGCAGGGTGGTGGTCTTACCGCAGCCGGACGGGCCCAGCAGCACCAGGAGTTCGCCGGCCGCCACCGTCAGGGAGAGGTCGCAGACGGCGGGGCGGGGCCCGTAGGCTTTGCTGACCTGCTCCAGGACGATCAGGGGTGTCGCGCCCGGTGCTTGCAGCATCGCACGGCAGGCCTTCGATGGGGCTATCGTTGGGTCTTAACCCCACCATAGAGAAGATTCGGACCGTTAGTACTATAGCGCCGGCTACGGCTGGCTGTCAAGATTCGATTCGGCTCTGAGGCGGTTCAATCTCATTATGGCGCGATCGGGACTCGGGCTGGCCGTCGTCCGTCTGCCAGCAAGGAGGATGTTTTCATCCCATTATCGTGCGATCAGGACGTCGCGGTGCGCACAACGTTGTTCGCCGAATCGTCCGTTTCAATCCCACTATGGTGCGATTAGGACTGCTGAATATGTACCACCCATGGCCGAGACCAGAGCGGTTTCAATCCCACTATGGTGCGATTAGGACGCGAGGGGTCGGTCCAGATCGGCATCGAAATCGCGGGTTTCAATCCCACTATGGTGCGATTAGGACGGTCCGGCGGCGCGGTGGCGTACACTGAAGAACGGGGTTTCAATCCCACTATGGTGCGATTAGGACGAGGCAGTGTGACTTGTAGCGACGACACTGAGAGCAGGTTTCAATCCCACTATGGTGCGATTAGGACCCAGATAGAGCCGGCTGTGCCCAGCCGGTGCCCCGAGTTTCAATCCCACTATGGTGCGATTAGGACGCTCCATCTTCCGCTGCGCCTCGGCCCGCGACTTCGGGTTTCAATCCCACTATGGTGCGATTAGGACGTCGTCGCCCCTCGCGTCCTCGGAGAACATTCCCGCGTTTCAATCCCACTATGGTGCGATTAGGACAGACCTGGCAGGTCGGGCACCAGTGGAGCGGGACCTGTTTCAATCCCACTATGGTGCGATTAGGACCGCCTCGACCGCTCGCCGCCAGAGCCCCTGGACCAGGTTTCAATCCCACTATGGTGCGATTAGGACATGGGCAGCCCCACAACCGCCACGCGGCAGAGCAGGTTTCAATCCCACTATGGTGCGATTAGGACCCCACCCCTTTTGGGCCGGTCGGACCGGGGCTCGCTGGCTCTATTATACCGTCGACCCCCGGTCCCCCGCAAGACCCCCGGGGATCGACGGCAAAAATTTTTTCTCGCTTTCTAACACCACCAGCCCGCCAGCGCCCCTTGGCGAGGAGACCACCCGTCTGCTACACTCATCCCCAGATGGGCCCCACCACCCAGCGCACCCGGCGGGGGGTACAGACCAGCCCCCCCGCCAGCGCGGCCGGACGACGCCAGAACACAGCGCCTGAACCCCACCGGGCCAGCACGCCGGCCGGAGAGCCAGCCACCGCCCTCCACGGGCAAGGCGGTCGAACGACGGGCGCGCACCCGCCGGCCAGACTCACGCGGCGCACAGCGCGCCAGCGCCGAACACGCCGGCCACGGCCCGCGCCCGCAGCGCCGGGGGAAGCGTCAGGGACCAGAACGCGTCGTCCGACGGTGGGCAGAGGCCAGCGCCGGGCATACGCCAGCCGCACCGGCGCCAGAGGGGGAGGAAGCTGGGCGATGTCCATACCCAAGTACATCTTCGTAACCGGTGGCGTGGTCTCCTCCGTGGGCAAAGGGGTCACCGTCGCCTCAATCGGCCGGCTGCTCAAGAGCCGGGGACTGACGGTGGCGGCCATGAAGCTCGACCCCTATCTCAATGTCGACCCCGGCACGATGAACCCCTACCAGCACGGGGAGTGCTTCGTCACCGAGGACGGGGCCGAGACCGACCTGGACCTGGGCCACTACGAACGGATCATCGACGCCAACGTCACCCGCGCCTCCAACGTCACCACCGGCCAGATCTACTCGGCCATCATCAGCAAAGAGCGCCGGGGCGACTTCCTCGGCGGGACCATCCAGGTCATCCCCCACGTCACCAACGAGATTAAGCACCGCATCCGCAAGGTCACCCGCGAGACCGGCGCCCAGGTGGTCATCGCCGAGGTCGGCGGCACGGTCGGCGATATCGAAAACGAACCATTCCTGGAGGCGATCCGCCAGCTGCACCGGGAGGTCGGCCCGGAGAACGCCCTCTACATCCACGTCACCTTCCTCCCCTATATCAAGGCCACCGGTGAACTCAAGACCAAACCCACCCAGAAGAGCGTCCGCGACCTGCGCAGCCTCGGCATCCAGCCCGACGCCATCGTCTGCCGCGCCGATTACCCCATCCCCGACGACCTGAAGGACAAGATCGCCCTCTTCTGCGACGTCGAGCGCCGGGCGGTCATCGCCCTGCCAACCGTCGAGACCATCTACGAGGTGCCGCTCCTCCTCCATCAGGAGGGGCTGGACACCTTCATCGTCGAACGACTGCGGCTGCCAGCCGGACCGGCCGACCTCGACGACTGGCGGAGCCTGGTCGAGCGCCTCAAACAGCCCAAACGCACGCTGCGGATCGCGGTGGTCGGCAAGTACGTCGAACTGCCCGACGCCTACCTCTCGGTCCGCGAGGCCCTGCGCCACGCCGGGCTCTTCCACGGACGCGATATCCAGATCGACTGGGTCGATGCCGAAACCCTCACCCCCGAGACGGTCCACGAGCGGCTCAAGACGGCGGCCGGAATCGTGGTGCCGGGCGGCTTCGGCGCCCGGGGCATCGAGGGCAAGATCACCGCCGCCCGCTACGCCCGCGAGAACCGCATCCCCTATCTGGGACTCTGTCTGGGCATGCAGGTGATGGTCATCGAGTTCGCCCGCGCCGTCCTGGGCGACCCCCGGGCCAACAGCACCGAGTTCGACGCCGACACCCCCTGCCCGGTCATCGATCTGATGCCCGACCAGCGCGACCTGGAGGAGAAAGGCGGCACCATGCGGCTGGGCGCCTACCCCTGCCAGATCGTGCCGGGCACGCGCGCGGCGCTGGCCTACGGGCAGCCGGTGGTCTACGAACGGCATCGCCACCGCTTTGAGTTCAACAACGAGTACCGGGAGGTACTGCAGGCGGCCGGCCTCATCATCAGCGGCCTCTCGCCCGACGGCAAACTGGTCGAGATCGTCGAGCTGGCCGACCATCCCTGGATGGTGGGCTGCCAGTTCCACCCCGAGTTCAAGTCGCGGCCGACCCGGCCGCATCCGCTCTTCCGCGATTTCATCGCCGCCGCCACCCAGACCGTGCTGGAGGGCGACCAGCGACCGCTGCCGCTGGAGGCGCTGACCTGAGGCCGTTGACGCCACCCCGGCCCCGTGCTATACTTAAAGCACGCAGAGGGTCCCACGGGGCCCTCTGGTTTCGCGTCGCTCCTGTTCAACCTCTGGCGATCCCCGACACTCAACCCGCCCAGGGGGATGCAGGACATCCCCGGTGCTACGGACGCGGAGTGTGTCCAGCCTGACAGCCAGATCCCGACCAGTGGTGGCCGCCGTCTTGCAGGCGGCCGCTGGCATACCGACGGTCTCACCCGCTGACCGCCCGGAGACGCGCTGAACGGCGGGGCCGGTGCGCTGTGCCCCCACCGGGCGGCGCCGGCCGGCGAGACCAGGCGTTGACCCCCATTTTCTCATGCAGGGAGGACCTCAGAGAGGTGAGTGCCCGTGAATCTGACGGATCTTGAGACCAAAACCCGCGATGAACTGCAGGAACTGGCCAAAGAAATGGGGATCGTGGGCTACACCGGCCTGAAAAAGCAGGACCTCATCTTCCGCCTGCTCCAGGCCCAGACCGAGCAGCAGGGCTACCTCTTCGGCGGCGGTATTCTGGAGATCGTCGAGGAGGGCTACGGCTTCCTGCGGCGGGACGGCTTCCTGCCCGGTCCGGCCGATGTCTACGTCTCCCAGTCACAGATCCGACGCTTCGGCCTGCGCACCGGCGATATGGTCATCGGCCAGATCCGTCCGCCCAAGGAGAACGAGAAGTACTACGGCCTGCTGCGGGTCGAGGCGGTCAACGGGCTGGAGCCGGAGGTGGCCCGGCGCCGACCCCACTTTGACCAGCTGACCCCCATCTTCCCCCGCGAACTCTACGACCTGGAGACCGACCCCAAGAACCTGACCCAGCGGCTGATCAATCTCATTGCCCCCATCGGCCGGGGCCAGCGCGGGCTCATCGTCTCGCCGCCCAAGGCCGGCAAGACCACCGTCCTCAAGCACATCGCCAACGGCATCACCACCAAATACCCGGAGGTGCACCTCATCTTCCTGCTCATCGGCGAGCGGCCGGAGGAGGTGACCGACGTCAAACGGTCGGTGCGCGGCGAGGTCATCAGCTCGACCTTCGACGAGCCGGTGGAGGACCACCGCATCGTGGCCGAGATGACGCTGGAGCGTGCCAAGCGGCTGGTCGAGGGCGGGCGCGATGTGGTCATTCTGCTCGACTCGATCACCCGGCTGGCCCGCGCCTACAACCTGATCGTGCCCCCGAGCGGCCGCACCCTCTCCGGCGGCATCGACCCGGCGGCCCTCTACCCGCCCAAGCGCTTCTTCGGCGCCGCCCGCAATCTGGAAGAGGGCGGCTCGCTGACCATCATCGCCACCTGCCTCATCGACACCGGCAGCCGCATGGACGACGTCATCTACGAGGAGTTCAAGGGCACCGGTAATATGGAACTGGTGCTGGACCGCAAACTGGCCGAGAAGCGCATCTTCCCGGCCATCGATATCCCCCGCTCGGGCACCCGGCGCGAGGAGCTGCTGCTGGATGAGGCCACCCTGCGGCAGGTGGTGACGCTGCGGCGCATGGTGGCGGCCATCGGCGGGACTGAGGCCATCGAACTGATGCTGAACCGCATGATGAAGACCTCCAGCAATCGCGAGTTCCTTAACACCCTCAATAAGGACATCCTCTAAGACGGCCCCGGGGCCTGGCCGCCGGGGGGCGCCTCCGCCGGCGGGGAGTCCGCCCAACGCCGAATTTAGAACATCTGTTCGATTTTCCTCTTGACAGCGGACCAGGGGCGTGGTAGGCTGGACGCACGGTGGGCCTTTGTCCGGGGAGACGCCCCCAGACCCCCGCGCTGCCCGGGTGAGGGCAGGAGCCGGCCGATAGCCGGCGCACGGGCTTTTTCCCGCCAGGATCCGGTCCGCAGAGACCGCGTGAGCGGGGCACCAGTGTGGTGATGAGGAGAAAACCCGGACCGGTCCCGTCGGCGTCGTGATGCGCCGGCGGGGAGCCGGTCCCCGAGCGGTCGGCGGTGGACCCGTGGCCGCCGACCAGGGCCCCCCGTTCTGGGGAGAGTCTGCCATGTCCACAGCGCCCGGACCCTCGTCTGTGCCCCCCGCCCCCCGGCTGACCCTGGCCAGTCTGGCCCGGGCCCGGGGCCTGAACCCGGCGCTCCTGCGCCGGCTGGGCTGGACCGAACGCGCCGGTGGCGTCGCCATCCCCTGGCCGACCACCACCGGACGGCCAGCCTGGCACCTGCGCCACTGTCTCGACCCCCAGCCCGGTCGGCCGCGCTGGACCTGGACCGGTTTCGACCGGACGACGCTGCTGCCCTATCTCAGTCCGTTCCTGCCCCACTGGCGCCGCCGGGGGCAGACCCAGGTGGTCGTGCTGGAGTCCGAGACCGACGCGGTGGTGGTGGCCGAAAGCGGCCGGCCCGCCCTGGCCACCGGCGGGGCGGACAACTGGCAGGGCCGCTGGTGGGACCTGCTCAGAGAGTTCAGCCAGGTGATCGTCTGGCTGGAGGATGGGGGCTCGCTGCGGCTGCTGCAGGCGGTCTGGCAGAGCCGGCCAGCCGACGGACCGGCCGTCCTCGTGGCCCACAACCTGGGCGGCCCGAAAGATCCGGGGCGCCTCGTCGCCGCCCAGCCGGCGCCGGGACAGGCGCGGCTGCGCCAGTGCCTGGACCAGGCCGTCCCGGTCACGGCCACCGCCGATCTCCAGGCCGCCCTGGTCACCCGCCTGCAGGCCGAGCGACAGCCCGGCGGTAGTTATTCGGCCCGCTGCCCCTTCCACGACGACCGCCATCCCAGCCTCTCGATTTTCAAAGGCGACGATGGCCGCTGGGCCTTCCGGTGCCACGCCGGCGCCTGCGGGGTGGGTGGTTCCCTGACCCTGCTGGGAGCCGCCCTGGGGCTGGTGGAGAGCCCACCCACCCTGCTCGAAACCACCCAGCCAGACATTCCCGATTCCCGGTCCTATAATACATCGGGAATCGGGAAAGCCAGCCCGTCTGCTCTGGTGCGCTGCTGGGAGCAGCCCGAGCCGGAGGCCCGGGCGTGGGTGCTGCCGCTGGTACCCGACGGGGCGGTGACCGTCTTCTACGGGGACGCCGGCGTCTGTAAGACCTGGCTGGCCATTCACCTCGCCACCTGCGTGGCCGCCGGCCGCCCCTGGCTGGACCAGCCGGTGCGCCGGCGGCCGGTCCTCTACCTGGACGCCGAACTCGACGCCCCGGAATTCCTGCGGCGGGCCTACCGGGTGGCCCGGGGGCTGGGGCTGGAGGGCCCACCGGAAGGGCTCCACTACTTCGCCCTCCCCGGTCCCCTCACCCACCCGGCGGTCTTTGCGGAGGTCGAGACCCTGGTCTGCTCCCTGGGCGAGCCCCTGGTCATTCTGGACAGCCTCTCGGTGGCCTGCGCCGGGGCCGACCTGGAGCGGCAGGCGGTGGCCACGGATCTCATGCAGCGGCTCCGGAGCCTGGGGACGGTGCTGGTCCTGGACCATATCCCCAAGCCCCAGCCCGGGGTGCCGCTCCACACCTACCGGCCCTTTGGCTCGCAGTTCAAGTACGCCCTGGGCCGGTCGGTGGTCCAGGTGCTGGCGGCCGAGAACGGGCCGGGACTGGTCCTGCGCCAGACCAAGAGCACCTTCGGCCCGAAGGCCGAGCCCCTGGCCCTGGCCCTCACTTTCACCAATCAGGTGGTGACCATCACCCGGACCGCCCTGTCAGCCCCCGAACTGGCCGGGGTTGCCGAGCACCTGCCGGCCCTGGAGAAGGTGGCCCAGGCCCTGGAGGAATCAGCGGACGGTGCGACCCCCGAGCAGCTGGCCCAGGACCTGGGAATGAGCCCCAAGACGGTGCGCAACCACCTGAGCGCCCTGCGGCTGCAGGGGCGGGCCGAGCCGACCGGTGGCGGCCGCTGGCAGACCCTTCAAAAGCAGACGGGCACTCTTCCCCAAATTCCCACGTCCTTACGGGCTGGGACTTGGGAAAGCCTGTCTGGCCGCTCTGAGGAGCAGCCGGCCAGACATTCCCGATTCCTTAGGCGCGTGATGTGGGTTGACTTGACAAGAGGGGGCCCCCACAGGCAGAGAAGGAGTGCACTATCACTCCCTGCCGTGGAGGCCCGTCCCAATGATGCC
>CACRXC010000001.1_pt1 | contig 114598 bp, 105 predicted proteins | sample 5377091 | NCBI WGS metagenome assembly CACRXC01 (sample SAMEA6061845, study PRJEB28556) | metagenome | reverse complement strand
TCATTGGGACGGGCCTCCACGGCAGGGAGTGATAGTGCACTCCTTCTCTGCCTGTGGGGGCCCCCTCTTGTCAAGTCAACCCACATCACGCGCCTGAGATGTCTCCACAGACCGTGCTCATCGGGCTGGACGGCGCAATATTCACCATCCTCACTCCCCTGATGGAGCAGGGGGTGATGCCGTTCCTGCGGCAGTTCCAGCAACAGGGAGTGCGGGCGGTGGTGCGCTCGGTGACTCCGCCCCTCACGCCGCCGGCCTGGGCCTTGGTGATGACCGGCAAACTTCCTGGGCAGCACGGCGTCTTTGATTTCTTCCAGCGCGAAGGTTCGGAGAGCCATCATCTGCGCTTCGTGACCGCCGAGGATGTGGGGACGGAGACGCTCTGGACGCTGGCCAGTCGGCACGGACGGCGGGTGGTGGTCCTGAATTTTCCCCTGACCTTCCCTCCACCGCCGGTGAACGGGTGTCTGGTGCCGGGCGGCTGGGTGCCGTGGCGCCAGCTGCGTCTGGGCTGCTATCCGCCGGGGCTCTTCGACCGGTTGCGGGCGCTGCCGGGCTTCAACGCGCGCGAACTGGTGCTGGACATGGCGCTGGAGGCCAGGGCGCTGGAGGGCTGCGCCCCCGAGGAGTATCTCGCCTGGATCGATCTACACATCCGGCGGGAACAGCGCTGGGGCGAGGTGCTACAGGCCCTGGTGCGGACGGAGGCCCCGGACCTGGTGGCCGTGCTCTTTAACGGTCTGGACAAGATTCAACATCTCTGCTGGCGGTTTCTCGATCCGGCGCTGGCCTCGACGCTGGCCACCCCCTGGGAGCAGGCGGTCGCCGCGCGTTGTCGGGACTACTTCCGCCAGCTCGACGCGCTGCTGGCCACCTGCAGCGCCCTGGCCGATCCGGCGGCTACGGTTTTTCTGGTCTCGGACCACGGCTTCGGCCCGGCCCGGACGGTGTGGTACCTCAACACCTGGCTGGAGCAGCACGGTTATCTCGCCTGGGCGCCGACAGCGGACCAATCGCTCACCACCGATCCGCAGCTGGGCTTCCGGGCGATCGCGCGTCATCTCTCTTATCTCGACTGGCACCGGACGGTGGCCTACGCCCCCACGCCGACCGGCCACGGTCTGTACCTGGTTCGGCGGCGGCCCGATGGTGGGGTAGCGCTGACCGAGGACGAGTACCAGCGCCAGCGTCAGGCGCTGGCGGCCGCGCTCAGGGCAGCGCGACACCCGGCCACCGGCCAGCCGCTGGTGACGGCGGTGGCCACGCGAGAGGAGGTGTTCGCCGGTCCCTATCAGGACCGGGCCCCGGACCTGGTGTTATCGCTGGCTCCGGGGACGCTCATCTCGATCCTGCGGGGACCGGCGGCCGTGGTCGAGCGAGCCGAGGTCGTGGGCACCCATCACCCCGAAGGGGTCTTTCTGGCGGCCGGACCGGGGCTCCGGGCAGGGGTTCAGGGGCCCTCGTTCTCGCTGGTCGACGTCGCACCTCTGGTGCTCCACAGTCTGGACCTGCCAGTGCCGGAGGATATGGCCGGCCGGGTCCCCCCCGGTCTCTACCGGGCGGAGTTTCTGCGGCACCGGCCGGTCCGGCGCGGACCAGCCAGCGTCCTGCGGCCCGCGCCGTCCACAGCCGGGGCGCGGCTCTTCGACGCCGAGGCCGAGGCGACCATGCTGGCCCGCCTACGGGCGCTCGGCTATATCGAATGATCCTGGAGTAGGGAGCGACGATGCCCAAGGCTCAGTTGCCCAGCGGCCTTCGGCTGCACTATCTCCAGGTCGGTCAGGGGCCCGATCTGGTGCTGATCCATGGTCTGACCGGCAACCTGGCCGTCTGGCATCTGCGGATCGTGCCGCTCCTGCGCGACCGTTTTCGGGTCCTGACCTACGATCTCCGGGGGCACGGCTACAGCGACATGCCGCCCACCGGGTACACGGTGGGCGATATGGCGACTGATCTCGCCGACCTGCTCGCGGTCCTGGGGGTCGCGCGGCCTCTCCTTGTCGGGCACAGTTTCGGGGCCGATATCGCCCTCAATGTCGCCCTGCGCTGGCCCGAGCGGGTTGAGCGGGTGGTGGCCATCGAGCCCGGTCTGGCGGCGCTGATTCACCGACGGCGGCGGGAGGACTGGGAGGGCTGGGCCTACTGGGCCCAGGCGCTGGAGCGCTTCGGGCTGGTGGTGCCGCCGGAGCGCCGGACAGATGTGGCCTACATGCTCCGGCTGAGTCTGCGGGTGCCGAAGGTCTATGGACCGGCCACCGGCCGCCCGCGCAAGGCCGAGCCGCTGCTGCGGCTGATCGAGCAGACGACGATGGTCCGCGACTACGAGGTGGTGGGCGATCTGACCCTGGAGAACATCCCCCGGATCACCACGCCGGTCCTGCTCATCGGGGGCGCCGGCTCGGCCTTCCTGGAGACCTATCATTACCTCCGGACCCATCTGCCCAACGGGCAGGCGGTGTTGCTGCCCGAGTCGGCCTGGGGGCATTTCGGGCCGCTGGAGCAGCCGGAGCTGGTGGTGGCGCACCTGCTCCGGTGGCTGGACCCCGCCCGATCGGTGGAGGGGAGCGGATGAGCGCGGCGGTGCTGATCACCGGCTGTTCGACCGGGCTGGGTCTGGAGACGGCCGTCTATCTGGCCGAGCGGGGCTGGCGGGTCTACGCCGGGCTGCGCGACCTCGAACGACGGGCGGCGCTGGAGGCGGCGGCCCGGGCGCGCGGCGTCCGGCTGACCATGCTGCCGCTGGACATCACCGACCCGGCGAGCATCGACCGGGCGGTGCAGCAGGTGCTGACGGAGGCCGGCGGGATCTACGGTCTGGTGAACAACGCCGGGATCGGGCTCCGGGGCTACTTTGAGGACCTGCTGGAGAGCGAGGTGCGCCGGGTCTTCGAGGTCAATGTGTTCGGAACGATGGCGATGACCCGGGCGGTCCTGCCCGCCATGCGGGCGGCGGGCCGTGGTCGGATCGTCATCATCGGGTCGGTCGGCGGACGGATCGCCGCCTTCGGGGTCAGCGCCTACTGCGCCACAAAGTTCGCCCAGGAGGGCTGGGCCGAGGCCCTCTACCAGGAGCTCCGACCGCTGGGGATCGGGGTCGCGCTGGTCGAGCCCGGGATCATCCGAACCGAGCGCTGGGGGAGGAACCGGGCCATCGGTCAGCGGGCCCAGGACCCGACCAGCCCCTACTACCGCTGGTTTGTGGCGGCCGAACAGCTGACTGATCGTCTGGTCTCCTCGTCGCCGGCCCGTCCTCTCGACGTGGCCCGGGTGGTCCACCGGGTGCTGGCTGCGCCCCGGCCCCGGCTGCGCTACATCGTGGGCTGGCGGCCGTGGCTGGCTGTTCTGCTCCGGCGGTATCTGCCGGAGCCGGTGTTCGAGCGGTTGTATTTCGGCGTGGCTCTCTGGCGGCTGGAGCGGCTGGCGGCGAGCCTCCCGGGTGCGGGGGAAGGAGAGCGGTAGTGGCCCGGTTTCTTCTCGGGGTCTGGCCGTTCACCGGTCATCTCCTCCCGAACATCGCGCTGGCCAGCGCCCTGCGGGCCCGGGGCCACGCCGTGGCCCTCTACACCGGCGCTCGGGCGCGGCCGCTGCTCGCCGACCCGACGCTGGACCTCTTCCCTTTTCAGCAGGTGCCGGAGGAGCAGGTCGTCGCCTGGGTTACGGAGATGGACCGGCTCAGCCTCGACCGGCGGGGCTGGCCGGCGCTCCGGCGTCTGCTGCGGGCCTGGCTGCTGGAGACCGTCCCCGCCCAGGTGGCCGATCTCACGGCGGTGATAGCGGCCTGGTCGCCCGATGTCCTGGTCTGCGACCCGGCCCTCTGGGGGCCGATCCTGATCCTGTCCGAGACCGGTCGGCCCCCCGTCGCGGTCTTCTCGTACCTGGCTGCCTGTCTACTGCCCGGCCGGGAGGGGCCGCTTCTGGGCCTGGCCTGGCCCCGGCCGACGACTTGGCTGGGATGGCGGCTCCGCGCGCTGGCGCGGGGGCTGCTCGAGCTGCTGGCAGCCGATATCCGGCGCGGAGCCAGCCTCCTGCGGCGGCGTTACGGGTGGCCGCCGCTGACGCAGAGCGTCACGGCCTTTGCCGGTCGGCTGCCGCTTTATCTGGTGGCCAGCGTTCCGGAGTTCGACTATCAACGCGCGGACCTGCCCCCGAGCGTTCGCTACGTTGGGCCCTGTCTCTGGGAGGGACCACGGGGGGAGGTCCCCCCGGCCTGGCTGACCGATCTGCCCGCCGACCGTCCGCTCATCTACGTGACCGAGGGGACGGTGCACGCCAAGGCGCCCATCGTCCTGCGGGCGGCCCTGGCCGGGCTGGCGGGGCGGCCGGTGCAGGGAGTGGTCACCACCGGGCCGCAGCGCTCCCCATCTGTTCTGGCCGGAGCGGTCCCGCCGAACGTCCGGATCGAGCAGTGGGTGCCGCAGCGCTGGCTGCTAGAGCGGGCGGCGCTCGTGGTCACCACCGGCGGCTCGGGGTCGGTGTTGGGAGCGCTCCAGGCGGGCGTGCCCCTGGTGGTCGTGCCGACCGCCTGGGATCAGCCCGAGAACGCCTGGCGGGTGGTCTGGTCCGGGGCTGGAGTGCGTCTGAGCCCCCGGCAGTGCACGCCGGACCGTCTGTGGCGGGCGGTCGAACGGGTCCTGGGCGACCCGGCATTTCAGGCGAATGCCCGGCGGCTGGCGCAGGCCATGGCCCGCTACGACGGGCCGGCGACGGCGGCCGCCCTGCTCGAGACCCTGGCCGCCCGGGGGACAGTGCAGCAAGAGGAGGGATGATGGCGGTAACCGGTCTGCCGAACGTGGTTCTGGTCGTGGTTGATACCCTGCGGGCGGATCATCTGGGCTGCTACGGATATCAGCGGCCGACCAGCCCCTGTCTCGATGCGCTGGCCGCCCAGGGAACCGTCTGCGACGCCTTCTTCTGCGCCGGGCTGCCGACCCAGCCGGCGTTCACCACCCTCTACACCGGTCAGCACCCGTTGACCCACGGCGTCATCGCCCACGGTGGGCGAGCGACGCTGGCCCGCGAGGCGCCGTTCCTGCCCCAGCTGCTGGTGACCGCCGGCTACACCACCACCGCCGTCGACAACCTGGCCCGGCTGCGGCACTGGTTCCTCCGGGGCTACGAGTACTACATCGATCCCAGCGTGCGGCACCCTTTGCTCCTGGAGGTCTCGGCCGCGGAGATCAACGCCCGCGCGCTGCCCTGGCTCCGGGCTCACGCCGCAGAGCCGTTCTTTCTGCTTCTCCACTACTGGGACCCCCACTGGCCGCTATGCCCGCCCGAACGGTTCCGCCACCTGTTCTACCAGGGCAATCCGACCGACCCGACCAACCGGGCGCTGGAGGCCTGGTGGCAGGAGCCGCTGGGGGCGCTGGCCCGCGAGACCTGGCTGCGCCGCCCGGAGGGTCCCGTCACCGACCCCGCGTACATCGTGGCCCTCTACGACCAGGAGATCCGCGCGGTGGACGAGGCCATCGGCGAACTGGTCGCCGAGATCGACCGGTTGGGGCTGGGTGAGGACACGCTGCTTCTGGTCCTGGCCGATCACGGCGAGAGCCTGACCGAGCACGGCATCTTCTTCGAGCACCGGGGGCTCTACGAGCCGACCCTGCGCGTGCCCTGCCTCGCCCGCTGGCCGGGCCGGATTCCGGCGGGCCGGCGGCTTTCGGCTCTGCTGCAGCACCACGATCTGGCGCCGACCATCCTGGAGGCGTTGGGCCTGGAGATCCCCCCGGCGATGGACGGCCAGAGTTTCTGGCCGCTCCTGAGCGGGGCGACCACGACCGGCGGACGGGAGGCGATCATCAGTTGCGAATGCACCTGGCAGGCCCGGTGGAGCGTGCGGACGGCCCGCTACAAGTTCATCCTGGCGCGTGATCCCGATCGCATGGGGGGACCTCCGCGCGAACTCTACGACCTGTGGGTCGATCCGGCGGAGGAGCGTAATCTCGTGGACGACGAACCGGCGCTGGCCGCCGCCCTGGAGACGCAGCTGGAGGCCTGGATCGCCGACCGGCTGGCGGTGCTGGGCCTGGCGGAGGATCCGCTCGTCGCGCAGGGGGCCAGTCTGGGCGACCTGCCGGTGCTGGCCTGAGAGCTGGTCTGACGGAAAGGAGAACCATGGAGCGCGTCGAGGATCGGTCTGTCGACCTGCGGCAGGTGGTCGAGGCCTATCTCCAGGCGGCCACCGAACGGGACCTCGACCGGTGCCTGGCCCTCTACGCTGAGGACGCCGTCCTGTTCTTCGGCGCCGGGGTCTTTCGTGGTCGGAAGGCGATCAGCGAGTGGCACCGGGAGCGGTTTGCCGCGGAGGTGCAGTTCGTGCGCATCGAGGCCATCCGGGTGCAGGGAGAGACGGTCATCGTCGATGGGGTGGTGACCTCGCGGCGGCTCCGCGCCTGGCGTATCGGGACGCTGGGGGGGCGGGCGACCTTTCGATTCCGCGAGGGGCGCATCACCGAGGCCCGATTCGGGGTGCGCCTCGGCAATCCCCTGGAGGGATGGTGAGGTGTCCGGCGGGGGACGACGCTCCTGGGGGCCGATCCTGCTGGTGGTCCTGGGGCTGGTGGCCTGCCGGAGCGGACGCCCGGCGGACTCGGCGGAGCTGCTGGGGCCGGCGGCCGACCCTCAGGTAACGGCGGTGACGCTGCTGACCGAGAACGGCGGTCGCGTGGACTGGCATCCGGGGCGCAATCTCATTGTCTTCGACCGTTCAGAAGGAGGACCGTACGAGATCTTTGTCATGGCCCCGGATGGGAGCGGGCAGACCTGTCTGACCTGCGGTCGGCCCGGGGCGCCGCCGCGCCATAAGGGCAACCCCGCCTGGCATCCCTCCGGGGCTTTCATCGCCTTCATCGCCGAGAAGGCCCATCACCGGGGAACCGCGCTGCGGGCGACACCCGGGATCGGGATCGATAACGACCTCTGGATCATGACGGGCGACGGCCAGCGTTACTCCCAGATCACGGCGGTCCCGCCGGAGATGGGGGTGCTCCATCCCCAATTTTCGCACGACGGCACCCGTCTGGTCTGGGCCGAGCGCGTGGCCGAGCAGCCACCCCCGAGCGGAACGTGGGTCATCCGGCTCGCCGAGTTCGTAGTCCAGGATGGCCTGCCGGCGGTCCGTCACATCCAGTCGTTCCAACCCGTCGGCCCGGCCTTCTACGAGACCCACGGGTTCTCGCCGGACGACACGACGCTGCTTTTCAGCGCCAACCCGGAGCCGGGCCAGCCGTTCTGGGGGCTGGACATCTACGCCTGGCATCGGCCAACCCAGACCGTCCGCCGGCTGACGACGACCCTTGACCAGTGGGACGAGCACGCCCATTACTCGCCGGACGGGCGCTTTATCGTCTGGATGTCGAGCATAGGTTGCCGCTGTGACCCCAGCCGCCTGGCCGATCTTCGGACCGATTACTGGATCATGGCGGCCGACGGCACCCACAAGCGGCGTCTCACCTTCTTCAACGAACCCGGTCATCCCCACGCCCAGGGGGAGAGCACGGTGGCTGGCGACTTTGCCTGGGGGCCGAACGGTCGTCAGATCGCCGCCTATATCATCGGCAAGCGTCGGCTGATCGACCTCTTGCGCGGCCTCCGCGGGGGCGACCGGCAGAAGATCGTCCGCCTGGACCTGAGCGGGGGATAGGGAAGTGAGACGACGACTGATCGCCGCCCTGGTCGTGCTGATCGGGCTGGTGGCCGTCGGGCTGGTCCTGCGCCGGGCGCGGGCGCCCCAGGACGACCGGGTCTGGCAGACGCCATCGCCGACCGTGGTGGCGGTTGTTCCGGCCAGCCCCACGCCTCTGGCCTCGCCGGCTCCGCCCCGGCTGGAGGGAGTCGTTCCCCGCTCGCCGACCCCCATGTTCCCGGCCACGCCACCGGCCTCGCCGGCCGTTCCCAGCCCAACGCCGGACGCGCGCGCCCGGCCGAGCGCACCCGACTGGCTGCAGACCACCGGCCGGGAGTTCGTGGACACGGCCGGCCGGACGGTCGTTCTCCGGGGCTTCGTGACCCTCACCAACGACAGCGAGGGCCAGCCAGTGGTCTACACTCTCGACGATTACCGACGCATGCGCCAGCTGGGGGCCAACTACCAGTCGATCCGCCTCGGTGCCGGGGCGCTGGGCGCCTGGCCCGGCGCCCCCGGCGCGCCCCAGTACCTCGACCGGCTGGCCGGTATGGTCGCCATGGCCAAGCAGGTGGGGATGTACTCGACGTTCAAGCTCACCGTTTACGATCTGCGGGGGTTCACGCGGGGCGGCTGGGAGGCGCTCTGGGCTGACCGGCACGGTGAGCAGGCGGCGTTGATCGCCGGCTGGCGGCGGATCTGGGAGAGGTTCCGGGATGAGCCGGCGGTGGTGGGCTACGATCTGCTCAACGAGCCGGAGCCCGGTGACCTGGGGGTGAGCCCCGAGACGTTTATCGCCGACTACCTCAACCCCTTCTATCGACGGGTCATCGACGACCTGCGCCGAACAGATGCGCGTCATCTGGCGTTCTTTCAACCGCCGTTCGGCTCGCCGCCGTACCGCGCTCCCTTACAGCGTCCAGGCGTGGTCTACACCCCGCACTTCTATCCGAATCTCCCCAACTACCTCCGCCGGGGCGATTTTTCAACCAGCGCCTACGCGCCGGAACTGCAGCGCTTTTTGAGCGAAGCCAGCCTTCACCAGGCGCCGCTTTTCATCGGCGAGTACGGCATGCCCTGGTCGCCCCGGAACGATGGCGACGCTCCGCGGGAGCGGCAGTACCAGCAGCTGGAGCGTACGGCCAGCGCCCTCTTCGACCAGCACCGGCTGGGGTTCAGTCGCCCCTGGTTCGCCGACGACCGGGCGGGGGTCCGTCTGGGCGGACTGGACCTGAACTGGGCGCTCATCCGGGGACCGCCGGGCTGCGGGGACCGGAGCGGACGTTCATCACCGACATCATCGCTCGACCCTATCCGCAGCGGGTGGCGGGCACGCTCGAGGCTTTCGGCTTTGACTTCGACGGCCGGACGTTCACCCTGCGGTACCACAGCCACCAGCGCCTGGGCCGAACCGAGGTCTATGTTCCCCAGCGGCGGCACTACCCCGCCGGGTTCCAGGTCCGACACAGCGGCGGCGCCGTGCTCCGGTCCGATCCGGCGTCGCCGACCGGGCTGCGCCTGGCCAGCGGCCCGACCGGATCGCCCACGGGCGCGTTCACCTGGCACGAGACGGACCAGGTGCTGGTGATCCAGGAGTGGCAGGATGGTGAGACAACCCTGGAGATCGTTCCGTAGGGGCCGGGGCCTCGGGCTTCGGGAGCCAGCCTGGGTCCGGACGATGGCCGGACTGCTGCCCGCCCGTGGGTGGCCTCTCCTGGCGGCTGCTCTTCTACTCTGGTGGCCGCTGCCGACCGGGACCGCCGCGATGGAGACCGTGCGGCTGACGGCCGACCGGCCATCGGGTCAGCCGGTGGGGACGGCCATCCGGTTTACCGCCCTGGTGGCGGGCACCGCGGACTCTCGCTACCGGTTCGAGATCGCTCCGGCCGACGCCCTGTCCCGTCCAACCCACCTGCGCGACTACGCCCAGCAGCCGACGTTTACCTGGGCGCCGCTGGTCGAGGGATGGTACAGGGTGCGGGTGATCGTGAAGGAGGGGCCTTCTGCGCCCCCGGGCGGCGAGGCCCGCCTCTGGTACCAGGTCCGGCCACGGGCCCCAGGCCGGCGGCCGCACCTGATGCTGGCCCCGGACTATCCGCTGGTGGCCCTGTACAGTCTGCCTCCCTGTGAGGGGCTGTTTCAGGTCCAGGTCCGCCCGGTCGGAGGCGAGCAGCCCTGGACGCCGGTGGTCCACCGGCCCTGTCAGCGCGCTCGGACGCAGGGTGTCTGGATCGGGGGCCTGGCCAGCCAGGCTGCCTACGAGGTCCGGGCGCTCCTGCTCGCGGGAGGGCAGGTGACGGTGACCGATTCCCAGACCATCGTCACCGGACCACTGCCGGACGGCGTGACCTTTCCCGCCCAGACGGTGGTCGTCCCGCGGGCGGGGGTGGCCCGCCCGCCGGTGGACCTTCTGCTCCAGTCGGTGATGAGCCGGCCGGACGGCGGCCGGCCGTTCCCGCTGGCCACCGCTCTGGACGGTCAGGTCGTCTGGTACTACGGGGAGCGCGGGGCTCTCCTGCTGCGGCCCGGCGATCCTGGTCAGTTTCTCCTGCACATCGTCGACCTGGCCGCTCTCGACCAGGGGCGGATCGTGAGCACCGTGCTCCGGGAGATCGATCTCGCTGGCTACACTCGCCGGGAGACGACGATCGAGAGTCTGAACGCTCAGCTGGCGGCACGAGGGTACGCCACCCGCCTCAACGGGTTCCACCACGAGGCCATCCGGCTGCCCTCGGGCCATACCCTGACGCTGGCCTACACCGAACGGCTCTTGTCCGATGTCCAGGGCTTCCGGGGGCCGGTGGTGCTCCTGGGGACCGCCATCATCGACCTCGACCCTCTCTGGCAGGTGGCCTGGGTCTGGGACGCTTTCGACCACCTGGATGTCAACCGGCGGGCGGTGCTGGGGGAGGAGTGCACCCCTGAGAACCTGAGTTGTCCGCCGTCGGTGCTTGACCGCGACGGTCAGCCTCCCTGGCCGCAGGACTGGTTGCACGCGAATGCCCTTCTGGCTCTTCCGGACGGTCACCTGCTGCTCTCGCTCCGCAACCAGGACTGGATCGTCAAGATCGCCTACGGTCACGGGACCGGTGATGGGCGTGTTCTCTGGCGCTTGGGGCGGGAGGGTGACTTCGCCCTCGAGGCCCCGGCCGGCGAACCGGAGCCATGGTTCTCGCACCAGCACGATCTGGCCCTGGTCCCGGCCACTGGGCGGCTGGTGGTCTACGATAACGGCAACACCCGCTGCGCCGGCGCCGCCTCCGGCCCCTGCCGGAGCCGGGGGCAGGTCTATGAGATCGACCCGCTCCAGCGGGTGGCCCGGCTGGTTCTGAACGTGGATCTGGGGCATTTCTCCCCAGCCCTCGGCGCGGTGCAGGTGCTACCGAACGACCGCTATCTCTTCGTCTCCGGGTTCATCACCCGGGGAGCGGCGCTCGGCGGGGATGGGCTGGCCCAGGTGACCGAGGTCACCGGGTCGGGGCAGACGACCTACGCGCTCCAGGTCGGGGCCAGTCTGTACCGGGCCTACCGTCTGCGCGCTCTCTACGGCTACCGTCAGGTCTGGACTGTGGAGCCCGCATTCTGAGCGGGGATTGGAGTGGTCGGTCTGTGGCGCAGTTCACCGACAGCGCGACGGGGAGACGGTAGATCACGGGCTGGAAGATCTGGAGAGCCGCGGCGGGAGCTGTGGCGTGAGGAGGGCGGACCGATGCCCGCCGGCGCGAGAGGTTCGGGAGGCCGTCAGCTGGCCACCCTGCTCCTGGTGGTTGTCGTCGCCTTCGGGGGCGGGCGGGGGGTTCTGGCCGAGGCGTTGCCGCCGCTGAGCGCGCCCGACTTCGTGCGGTCGGGGGAGCAGGGCTTCGGCGACCGGCAGAACAGCTGGGCCTGGGCGATGCAGTGGTGGCGCGGTCGGCTCTATGTCGGCACCAACCGCGCCTACCGCTGTGTGTCGGCCTGGGAGCTCCACCGTCAGCTCCCGGCTCTCTTTCCCTATCCTCCCGCCGACCCGGACCTGGACTGCGCGACCAACCCGGCCAGTCTGCCTCTGCAGGCCGAGATCTGGCGCTGGACTCCGGAGACCGGCCTCTGGGAGCGTATCTACCAGTCGCCGGCCGACGTTCCGAATCCGGACATTCCCGGCGCGTTTGTTCCGCGCGACAACGGCTACCGGACCATGGCCGTGCACACCGACCCGGATGGGACCGAGGCGCTCTACGTCGGCGGGATCTCGACCAAGCCGATGTGGGCGGGAAGTGTTCCCCCGCCCCGTATCCTGCGCTCAACCGACGGGGCGACCTTCCAGCCGATCCCCCAGAACCCGGGGACGTTCATGGGGAGCCTCCCCAAGGCCAGTTTCCGGTCGCTGACCTCTTACAAGGGCCAGCTCTTCGTCATCCACGGTTCCGTGCAGGGCAATGGCGTGGTCCTGGCCTCGCCCAATCCGGCGGCCGGTGATGACGCCTGGCGCCAGGTGACGCCCGAGCCCTACCGGTTCTTCGAACTCGTGGTCTTCAACGGCTGGCTGTACCTGGGGGCGCTGGACCTGGAGGGGGGCTACGCCGTCTACAAGACCAACGCCACGGGCGAGCCCCCGTACACGCTCATCCCGGTCGTCCAGCGCGGGGGCTACCTCAGCCCGCGCCCCAGCGGCGCGGTGGTGAGCATGCACGTTTTCAACGGGCGGCTCTACGTCGGCACCGACAGTCCGGTCGAACTCATTCGGATCAACCCCGACGACACCTGGGAGCTGGTCGTCGGCACGCCGCGCCAGACGCCCTTCGGGTTCCTCACCCCGCTCAGCGGGCTCGACGACGGCTTCAACAACCAGTTCAACGACCACCTCTGGCGCATGCAGGCCCATGAGGGACGGCTCTACCTCGGAACCTACGATGCCAGCATCCTCTGGAAAGACGACCCGCAGCTCAACCCTCGTCTCCAGCATCTCCAGGGCTTCGACCTCTACCGCACCGATGAGGGCTGGTATATCAGCCCGATCACCACCAACGGGTTCGGCGACCGTTTCCACTTCGGGGTGCGGAATCTGGCTTCGACCCCCTTTGGGCTCTTTCTGGGCACGGCCAACGATTACTACGGGCTGCAGATCTGGCGCGGGATCACCCCGACGACGCCGCGCACACCGCCCGCGCCGGCCCGCCTGGAGATCGAGAGGCGGGAGTCCCAGCCGCTGCTCTCCTGGGAGCCGGTTCCGGGGGCGATACGCTATCACGTCCAGCGGGCGGTGATCAAGACGGTTGAGGTGACGCCGCCGATCCTGCCCTCGGGGCAGTCGCTGGCGGCTCGGGCCCAGCTCCTGGGTCAGCAGTACGAGGGGGCGGTGATCGAGCCGAACGCCAGAGCAGTCGGTCGCCAGGGCTTCCTCCAGCAGACGGTGGAGTATCCCACCACCTTCGTCGAGATCGCGGTGACGCGCGACACGGTCTTTATCGACCAGACGGCCCAGTCGGCCACGAAGTATCTCTACGTCGCTCTGGCCGAGGACAGCCAGGGACGCCTTTCGGCGTCCTCGAATCTGGTCCTGAGCCCGGCGCTGGCCCCGCCGCAGACGCTGGGCGGGGTCTCGGCGATGGTGGACCAGCTGGAGCAGCGCGGACGGTTGGTGCCGGGCGGTGGTCCGGTGCTGCGCCAGGGGCTGCAGCGGGCCCGCGACCGCCTGGTGGCTGGCGACCTCGCCCGGGCCTTCGATCAGCTGCAGACCCTGCAGCAGCAGGTCGCCGCCGGCGGGGTCGTTCTGTCTCCCGAGGCGGCCGATGTCCAGGTAGTCCTGGGCAAACTCCTCCGCCGGGTCAAACTGGCCAAGAACGGCCTGGTCGACCCGGCCACCCTCCTCTGAGCGAAGGCCGTGGCACCGAAGGTGGCGATTATCGGTCTCGACTGCGCCGAGCCGACGCTGGTCTTCGACCGCTGGCTCGACGATCTGCCCGCGCTGCGGTCTCTCACCCAGACGGGGCTCTGGGGGCGTCTGCGGAGCGTGGATCCACCCATCACCGTCCCGGCCTGGAGCTGTCTGCTGACCAGCCGCGATCCGGGTGAGCTGGGCCTCTATGGGTTCCGCAATCGCCGGGACTTCTCTTACGACGCCCTCGTCACCGCCGATGCCCGGTCGGTGCCGGTTCCCCGTCTCTGGGACCTGCTGGGAGCGGTGGGGAAGCAGGTTCTGCTCATCGGCGTGCCCCAGACCTGGCCGCCCTTCCCGGTCAACGGCCTGCTGGTCAGTTGCTTTCTCACGCCCGACCCGCGTCGGCATGCCTACACCTATCCGGAGGCTCTGCGCGCCGAGATCGAGGCGCTGGTGGGCCCTTACCAGGTCGATGTGCGCCACTTTCGGAGCGAGGACCGCGACCGGGTGCTGCGCGAGGTCTACGAGATGACCGAGCAGCGCTTCACCGTGGCGCGCCATCTCCTGACCACGCGCCCCTGGGATTTCTTTATGATGGTGGAGATCGGGCTGGACCGCCTGCAGCACGCCTTCTGGCGCTACTGTGACCCCGCGCATCCCCGGTATGAACCGGGGCATCGTTATGCCGCTGTTATCCACGATTACTACCGGTACCTGGACGAGCAGATCGCCGACCTGCTGGCCCTGTTCGACGATGAGACGACGGTGCTGGTGGTCTCTGACCACGGGGCGCTGCCGATGCAGGGGGCGGTCTGCGTCAACGAGTGGCTGCGCCGGGAGGGCTATCTGGTCCTGGAGGCCGAGCCGCCCGGCCCGGTGCCTCTGGCCCGAGCGGCGGTGGACTGGGCGCGGACGCGGGTCTGGGGAGAGGGCGGCTACTACTGTCGCCTCTGCCTGAACGTGGCCGGACGGGAGCCCCAGGGGGTGGTCGCCCCGGCCGACTACGAGCCCCTCCGGGCCGACCTCATCGCCCGCCTGGAAGCCCTGCCCGGGCCAGAGGGCCGTCCGCTGGGCACGCGGGTCTACCGTCCCGAAGAGCTGTGGCCGGTCCAGCGGCGCGGGGTCCCGCCCGATCTCGTGGTCTACTTCGGCAACCTGGCCTGGCGGAGCAACGGCAGCCTCGGCCACGGCCAGCTCTACCGTTTCGAGAACGATACGGGCCCTGACGACGCCAACCACGGGCCCGAGGGCCTCCTGGTGATGCGGGGCCCCCAGATCAGGGCGGGGCGACGCGACGATCTGCGCCTGCTGGACATCGCCCCCACGGTCCTCCACTGCTTCGGGCTGCCGGTGCCAGCCGGCATGCGCGGGCGGGTGATCGGATAACGGCCGGCGGCGACCGATCGCCGGCCGCCGGTCGGCCCCTCGGTCACCGGGACAGGCGCTGGAGCGCACTCGCCGGGTCGTCTGTCGGCAGCACCGCGACCGAGCGGACCAGCGACCGCTCAAACGGACTGCCATCACCGGTCCAGCCGGCCAGGGTGAGGCCCAGGGTGACGATCCCCGGCTCGGTGGCGAGGACCACCGAGGTCTCCGTGGTGGGCAGGTGGAGCGGAGGGCGCGGCCGACCGTTGTGGCTGGAGCGCAGGGTGAGACTCGCCAGTCGGGTCGGACCGGTGCTCGCCGCAACTCTGGCCTGAAGCCAGACCGGCTGTCCCGGCGTGGCGCTCTCGGGGAGAGCGGCCAGGGAGACCTGCAGGGGGCTGTCGACCGTCACGAGGGCCAGATAGGCGGCCGGAGCGGTCGCGGCCAGGTCGAGGGTCCACCATCCGCTCTGCGCCGGGAGGGAAGCGGTGGCCACCCAGGCGCCCCGCCAGAGGCCGGCGTCCACGGCCAGCGGGTCCCCCAGTGCGAGCGTCTGTCCGCCGGGCGAGCGGAGCGTGGCGGTTATGGGGCGACTGAGCAGAAGGGTGACCTCTAGCCGGCGGGCCCCGGTCTCGATGGGGAACGCGGTGCGGGTGCGGCCGGCGATGGGACTGCCCCGAATGATGGTGCCGAGGGACGGGGGCGCCGGCGGACGGCGCGGCCGGGCGAGAGGAAGAAGCCGGCTGGTGGAGGAGGAAGCGGTGCTCGCCCCTTGCAGAGCGCTCTCGATCCAGGGGAAGACTGCGCCCCGGCGGATGCTGTCGTGGTTGAACGGCTCGATGAAGAGCGTCTGGGCGCCGGGGAGCTGGGTGCTGGCGACGGTGACGATGCCGTCGTTGGGGCCGAAGCGGGAGAGGTAGGTGCCGGTGAGGGTCAGGAACGACCCCTCCGGGCAGCAGTCGGTCCCGGCGCCGGTGTGGTAGGAGACGATCTGGTTCTCGGGCCGACGGTCGGTCAGCCGGCGGAAGAGGCGCATATAGCCGGTCTGCATCGAGAACGTGGCGGCATCCTGCAGGCCGAGCAGCCCTCCCAGCCAGCGTCCCCAGTCGGTGTAGAGGAGGTCGGCCAGTTCTGCGCCCCAGTGGGGGGCGGCCAGGGTGATGATACGGCGGACGCGGCTGGCGGCCCCGTAGTAGACGACAGCGGCCTGGGCGTCGACGCCGCCTTTGGAGTGGGTCACCAGGTCGACGCGGTCCACCCCGTAGACGCTGACGATGGCCGCGATCTGGCGGCTCAGGCGCTCGCCGTTGGTCCACATGTCGGCGGCGGGGTGGCGCACCCCGCCGTTCAGGTCGACGAAGGCGGTGCGGTAGCCGGCCGTGTAGGCCGTCAGGTACATATCGTTCACCCCGCCCTGGCCGATATCGGACCACCAGTCCTGGGCCAGTCCCCCCAGCCCGTGGACGAAGACCAGGACCGGTCGGCCCTTGCCGCCGGGCGGATAGGCGCCGTAGTAGATGCCGTCGAGCACCGGGTCGCCGGTCGGCGGTAGGGGCTGAGGGGAGGGGGGCTGGGCGGCGGCCCGGTTCAGCGAGCCGAAAAGGAGCAGCAGCGTCCCGAGCAGGATCCGCCCCGCTCCTATAGCATACCAGACGCTCCCTCGCTGGCGTCTCACGGTCCCTCTCCCGGGCCGGCCCTGGGGGCCGGCGCCGGGGAAGAGTGAACAGCGGCGTGGAGCGGGGCGCAAGGGAAAAACTCACAGGGGTGGGGTATAATGGTGTACGCACTGATTCTGGCGGCAGGTGCGGACCGATGAGCGAGAGCGATCCCTCGGTCGAGGCCACGGTGGTCGAGGAGCGTGGCTTCGCCCTCCCTCAGCCCGAGGCGCCGGAGAAGAGGGCGGCACGCATCCTCATCCGGGTGCCGGCGCGGCACAACGACAAACTCCGTCAGATCATCGAGGCGGTCAACGCCGATGAGGACCTCTACACCCTGTGGCGGTGCGCCAACGTCAACGCGGTGGACCGCCTGGGGATGAGCGATCACGGGCCGGTGCACGTCCAGATCGTGGCCAACATCGCCCTGCGGCTGCTCCGGCTGCTGGTGCCGCACGGTGTGATGCCCAATCTGGTGCGCGACCATGGTCTGGGCCAGGACGACGCGGAGGTGGTGGTCGTCCTGGGGGCGCTGCTCCACGACATCGGCATCGCCATCCATCGCGACGATCACGAGCGCTACAGTCTCTTCCTGGCCGCCGACAAGCTGCCGGCCCTCCTGGCCGGGGTCTACGCGCCGCCCGTCCGCACGGTCATCGTCGCCGAGACGCTCCACGCCATCATCGCCCACCGGGCGGGCGGCCGGCCGCTGACGCTGGAGGCCGGGATCGTCCGGGTGGCCGACGCTCTGGATATGGCCAAGGGGCGGTCGCGGATTCCGTTCGAGGCCGGCAAGGTCAACATCCACTCGGTGTCGGCGGCGGCCATCGAACGGGTGGATATCGGCCCCGGCGAGACCAAACCCATCCGCATCGCGGTGGAAATGACCAGTTCGGCTGGGATCTTCCAGCTGGACGAACTTCTCAAGGAGAAACTGCACGGATCGGGGCTGGAGCCCTACGTCGAGGTGGTGGCCACTGTCCGGGGCGAGGCCGAGAAGCGCCTGGTCGAGGTGTTCCGCCTCTGATCCGCACGCTGGTGGAGAAGCGGTGCTGCGACGACCACTCGACCTCTATGTCATCGTCGATACGGCGGTGGCCGGGGACCGTGACCCGGTGGCCCTGGCCGCCGCCGCCATCGCCGGCGGGGCGACGGCCCTCCAGTTGCGGGCCAAGGACCTGCCCACCGTCCGTCAGGTGGCTGTGGCCCGGGCTCTGGCCGACCTGGCCCGCCGGCACGCTGTGCTCTTCATCGTCAACGACCGGCTGGATGTGGCCCTGGCGGTCGAGGCCGATGGGGTCCATCTGGGCTGGGAGGACCTGCCGCCGGCCGATGCCCGGCGGCTTCTGGGACCGGAGCGGGTGCTGGGGGTCTCGGCCGGCAATCTGGAGGAGGCCCGGGCGGCGCTGGCGGCCGGGGCCGATTATCTGGGGGTCGGGCCGATCTTTCCGACGCGGACCAAGGCCGACGCCGGCGAGGCCATCGGCCTGGAGGGGTTGCGGGCCATCCGGGCCCTCAGCCCGGTGCCCATTGTCGCCATCGGCGGCATCACCGCCGAGAACGCGGCCGCGGTCATCGCGGCCGGGGCCGATGGGGTGGCGGTGATCTCGGCGGTGCTCCTGGCTCCCGATCCGACCGCCGCCGCCCGCCGTCTGCGGCAGGTGATCGACGAGGCCCGCCGTGCGCGTGGCTGACCTGGGGGAGTTCGGGCTGATCGCCCGGCTGACCCGGCTGCTGCCCGTTCCGGCCGACCCGGCGGTGGTGGCCGGGATCGGCGACGACTGCGCTGTCCTGCGCCTGGCCGCCGACCGCTGGCTGCTGGCGACGGTCGACGCTCAGGTGGAGGGGGTCCACTTCCGCCTGGAGTGGCTGAGCGGCGAGGATCTGGGCCAGCGGGTGCTCCAGGTGAACCTCAGCGATATCGCCGCGATGGGAGGGCAGCCGCGCTTTGCGCTGGTCTCGCTCGGGGTGCCGGCCACGACGCCGGTGACTTTCCTCGACGGGCTGTACCGGGGGCTGGCGCGGGCGGCGGCCACGGCCGGTGTGGCGGTCGTCGGCGGCAACGTCACCCGGATGCCCGAGCGGCTCTGGGTGGACCTGACGCTTCTGGGAACGGTGGCCCCGGACGAGGTCCTCTTCCGCCGGGGGGCCAGGGTGGGCGACTGCATTGGGGTCACCGGCTGGCTGGGCAGCGCTGCCGCCGGTCTGGCCGTTCTGGCGAACGGGCTCTCGCTGCCGGCCGAGATCGTGGCTCCGCTCCTGGCCGCCTACCGGACGCCCCGGGCCCGTCTGGCCGAGGGGCAGGCCATCGCGCGGAGCCGGTGGGCGACGGCCATGATCGATCTGAGCGACGGCCTCTCCTCGGACCTGGGTCACCTCTGCGCCCAGAGCGGCGTGGGCGCCGAGGTCTGGGCCGATCACCTGCCGATCCGCCCGGAGACGCGGGCGGTGGCGGCGGCGCTGGGGTGCGATCCGCTGGCCTGGGCGCTTGATGGGGGTGAGGATTATGAACTCCTGTTCACCGCGCCGCCGGCGGTGGCCGAGGCCCTGGCCCGCGCGGTGACGGCCGCCACCGGGACGCCGGTGACCTGGATCGGGGTGGTGCGTCCGGCGACCGAGGGGCTGGCTCTGGTCGAGCCCGACGGTCGGCGACGGCCGCTGTGGGCCGGTGGGTACGATCATTTCCGCACATCCGGACAGGGAGGGTGACGATGCGCACGGCGTTGACCATCGCCGGCTCGGATTCGGGTGGGGGGGCCGGCATCCAGGCGGATCTCAAGACGTTCTCGGCGCTGCGGGTCTTCGGAACGTCGGCCATCACGGCCATCACCGCCCAGAACACCCAGGCGGTGACCGCTGTCCTGGCGCTGCCGCCGGACCTGGTGGCGGCCCAGATCGACGCCGTCCTGACCGATATCGGGGCGGATGCCGTCAAGACCGGCATGCTGGCCAACGCCGATATCATCCGGGTGGTGGCCCAGAAGATGGCCGAGTACGGGGTCACCCGGCTGGTCGTCGACCCGGTGATGGTGGCCAAAAGTGGGGCCCGGCTGCTCGAACCGGAGGCCATTCTGGCCCTGCGGACGCTGCTCCTGCCCCGGGCGCTGGTCATTACCCCCAACCACGGCGAGGCTGAGGTGCTGGTCGGCCGGGCGCTCCGGACCGACGACGAGGTGCGGGCGGCCGCCGTCGAACTCCACGCCCTCGGCCCCCGGTTCGTGGTCATGAAGGGGGGGCACCGTCCCGGCCCGGAGGTGGTCGACCTGGTCTACGACGGGCGGACGTTTTATGAGTTCCGGGCGCCCCGGATCGAGACGCGCAACACCCACGGGACGGGCTGCACGTTCGCCTCGGCCATTGCCGCCTACCTGGCTCACGGGCTCGAGCCGGTTGAGGCGGTCCGGCGGGCCAAGGCCTATGTCCACGCCGCCATCGCCCAGGCGCCGGCCATCGGTCACGGGCACGGGCCGGTGCATCACTTCCATGAGTTCTACCCGGCGACCGTGCAGGAGGTGCGGTGAACAATCTGGAGCCCATCGTCGAGCGGATTCGCCAGAATCTGGAGGCCAAAAACCAGGCGCGCGAACAGGGCCTGACCCTGTCGCGGGAGATCATCCGGGCCTCGGCCAACGCTATCCGGGCGCTGCACCGTCACGAGTTCGAGGCGGCCCGGGGACTGCTCCAGAGCGCCCAGACGGCGGTGGTGACCTGCGAGGCGGTGCTGCGGGACCATCCCGATGTGTACTACGCGGGATTTGTTCACGATGCCCAGAAGGAGTTCGCCGAGGCCTGCATCACCTACGCCATCGTGCGCGGTGAGCCCCTGCCGGAGCCGGAGGCGCTGGGGGTCAGTTACATCGCCTACCTGCACGGGATGGGCGAGGCGGTCGGCGAACTGCGGCGGCATCTCCTGGACTATCTGCGGCACGGGGACGTCTCGCGCTGCGAGGCGCTGCTGGAGGCGATGGACGATCTGTACACCGTCCTGGTCACGCTCGATTACCCTGATGCCATGACGGCGGGGTTGCGGCGGACGACCGATGCCGCCCGGGGCATCTTAGAGAAGACGCGTGGTGACCTCACCCTGGCCATTCGCCAGCGAGACCTGGAGCGGGATCTCCAGCGGTTTGAGGAGTGGCTGCGACGCGCAGCAGTCGCGGGGTCAAAAGAAAGTCCCGAGTGATCTCATGGCGCATCACCTCCCCCCGTCAGGCTAGGGCCTAACCTAACGTGAGAGCCGATGAACCACTCCACCACTCGGGACCGACCCGGTGGGTCTCGCTGCTGACACGGCGGTCGCCGGCGCTGTCACGGCGGACAGCCACCGCTGTCCGGGCGGATGGACCCGCCCGGGCACCCACTGCCAGAGCAGCGCTATCCGGGCGACCGCACGCCGGGTCACCGCTTACGCGGCGACCAGGCTCCCGGCCGGGCTCGCCCCCTGGGAGGGCCGACCCGACCGTGTCCAGTACGCTCACCCGGCGGTGCGCTGGTGACGGCGGACCATCACCAGTGGACCCGGCTGAGACATACCGTGTGCCGGCGCTCAGATAGGTTGCTGCAGCCATCACCAGCCCACCGCACGGGCGAAGCGTCCGGTGAGTGGTTTGGTCTGCAGGCCGTCTCTGTTATCAGTGAACGACCCCGACGCCAACCTCGAGGTCCGCCGGGCACTTTTATATATACCACACCAGCGGCAGGTCTGTCAAGGGGTGGCCCGCTTTTTTACGCCGTTCTTATGGCCCGCAGGCGCTGGGCCAGCCGCCTGAGCTGACGGGCCTCGGTGCAGCCGAACACCAGTCCGCTCCCTAGGTACAGAAGGGCGCCGAAAGTCCCCAGTCCGCCGACCTGCCCGGCGGTGGCCAGCGGGCCCTCAGCCGACGCGACCAGCTGCCGGCCAAGGAAGAGTCCCCCGGCCATCACCGCCGCCGCCCCAAGGGCGCGCGCCACCTCGTCTTTGAGGGTCTGCCATCCCGGACCGGGCAGGCGCCGGTACAGCCGCCAGCCCAGCAGTCCGGCCTCCAGCCAGGCGGCCAGCGCCATAGCCAGGGCCAGGCCGGCGGGACCCAGCGAGGGGCGGAGGACCAGCGCCCCGACGCTGTTGGCTCCCATCCCCAGCAGACTGAGGGCCACCGGGGTCCGGGTGTCGTGCAGGGCGTAGAACCCGCGGGTCAGAATCTCGATGGCCGCCCAGGCCACCAGCCCCAGCGCGTAGACCCGCAGGAGGCCGCTCACCGTGGCCGTGGCCAGCGGGTCGAACCGGCCGCGCTCCAGCAGCAGCCGCACCAGCGGCTCGGCCAGCAGGCCAAGCCCCACCGCCGCCGGGATGGTCAGGAAGAGGATCAGCCGCAGGGTGGCCAGGGTGGTGGACCGGAGGTCGTCCAGGGCGGCCTGAGCCCCCTGTTCGGCCAGTGTGGGAAAGACGGCGGTGGAGACGGCCATGGCGAAGATCCCCAGCGGCAGCATCACCAGCAGCCAGGCGTAGTGCAGGGCGCTGATCCCGCCGGGGAGGTCGGAAGCCAGGGCGGTGAGGACCAGAAAGTTCACCTGGGCGGCGGCCAGACCGAGAACCCGTGGCAGAACCAGCCGCCCCATCTCTCCGAGGCCGGGATGGCGGAGGTCCAGGACCGGCTGGTACCGCAGGCCGCTCCGGGGAAGCCCCGGGATCTGGACCAGGAGATAGAAGGCGGCCCCCAGGGTCGCCCCGAGCGCCAGGCCGTGGATGCCCAGGTGCAGGGGCCCGCTCAGCACCAGCGCGCCGGCGATAAGGCCCAGGTTGTAGAAACTGGGGGCCAGGGCGGCCAGGGCGAAACGCTGCCGGGCGTTCAGGATGCTGGTGATGAGGGTGCCCAGGGCGAAGAAGAACGGCTGGAGCAGCAGAATGCGGGTCAGCTGGGCCGCCGTCGCCCGCTCGGCGGCTCCAAAGCCCGGCGCCACCACCCCGACCACCACCGGCGCCAGGGCGATGAGGACGGCCGTCAGGGGCGCGAAGATCAGGACCGCCAGGTGGATGAGCGTGCAGACCAGCCGCCAGCCCTGGCTCTCGCTTATGGCCCGGTGACGGGCGAAGACGGGGATAAAGGCGGCGGCCACCGCCCCCCCGGCGATCACCTGGAAGAGGGTGTCGGGGATGCGGATGGCGGCCAGGTAGAGGTCGTAGTCGCGACTGGTGCCGAACTGGTAGCCGATGGCCGCCTCCCGCAACAGCCCGGTCAGCCGGCTGGCGATAAACCCGGCCATCAGGATCAGGGCCGCGCCGGCGGTGCGGCGGCCCAGCCGGGGCAGGGGCTCAGAGGACACCACTCGCCACTTTCCCCCGCTGGCGGATCCGGGCGATCACGGCCCGGCGGGCGGCCTCTTCGACCGCGTCGTCGAGCGGCGGCAGAGCGACTGATCCATAGCGGCGGGCGAGGGCGGTGTGCAGGAGACGGTCGGCCAGCCACGGGTTCTTGGGCAGGAGCGACCCGTGCAGGTAGGTCCCGATGGCCCCCCGGTAGACCGCGCCCTCGGTCCCGTCCTGGCCGTTGTTCCCGTGGCCGACGAGGACCCGGCCCAGCGGTCGGGCTCCCGCCTGAAGAAAGGTCCGGCCGCTGTGGTTCTCGAAGCCGACGAGCAGGCGGGGGACGTCGTCCAGCCGGCTCTCGACGATCACGTCGCCGATCTGCCGGCGGGGGCCGGCCACGGTGTAGGCGTCGAAGAGACCGATCCCCGGCAGAACCGTGCCGTCGCCGGTCCGGAAGTAGTGTCCGAGCAGCTGATAGCCGCCGCAGACGGCCAGCAGCGCCGCCCCGCTGTCGACCGCCTCGCGCAGCCGGCGGCCGGCCTCGCCCTGGAGATCGGCGGCCACCACCTGTTGCTCGCGATCCTGGCCGCCGCCGATGAAGAAGAGGTCAAAGGCCTCGGGGTCGAGGCGCTGGCCGGGCTCGTAGGTGGCGTAGCGGACGGCGATCCCGCGCCAGCGGGCCCGCTGGGTCAACGTGAGGATGTTGCCCCGGTCGCCGTAGATGTTCAGCAGCCCGGCGTAGAGGTGGCAGAGGCGCAGTTCCATGTCAATCCGCCCAGAAGGGCGCCACCGCGCCCCGTTTGCTGAGAACCGCCCGAACCTCCAGCAGGGCGGTATAGGTCAGGAGCAGGTAGACCGGCTCGCCCGGCCCGGCCCGGTCGAGCGCGGCCTGGACCAGCCCATCGGGGCCGTGGGTCAGGACGATGCGCTCGGACGGGAGGTCGGCGTACTTCAGCCGCAGGCGCATGTCCTCGGCCCGGGTGCCGCCGACGATGAGCGGCCCCGGCCAGTCGCGCAGCAGTTCGAAATCGGCGTCCCAGAGCCAGGAGATGTCGGTGCCGTCGGCGAGGTGGTCGTTGATGGCGATGGCCAGCGGCCCCGGCGCCGGGTCGCTGAGGAGCGTGCGCAGGACGGCGTTGCAGCCGACCGGGTTCTTGATGAGGGCCAGGAGCAGATCGTGCCCCGCCAGCCGGACCCGCTCCAGACGCCCGAAGACGCCGGGGAAGCGGGCCAGGGCCGGGCCGACGGTGGTGAAGGCGATCCCCAGTCCCTGGGCGGCGGCGAGGACGGCCAGGAGGTTGTAGACGTTGTAGAGGCCGGGAAGAGGGGAGTGGAGCGGCGCGGGCTGCCCGGCGAGCTCGACCGTCGCCCCCCGCAGGCCCTGCAGGACGACACGCCGGGCGGCGACCTGGGGGGCCGGACGGGCGAAGCCGCAGGCCGGGCAGCGGTACTGCCCCAGGTGGGCATAGTAGAGCCCCTGGTACTGCAGGGGATGGCCGCAGGGACAGAGGCGGGCGTCGAAGGCGTGGTCGGGCTGCTCCTGGCAGAGCGCCGGCTCCTCGAGCCCGTAGAAAAGGGCGGCCGCCGGCCGGACCTGGCCCAGGCTGGCGACCAGCGGATCGTCGGCGTTGAGGACCAGCCGGGCCCCGGCCGGGAGGTCGGCCAGGGCGGCGGCCCAGCGGCGGCGCAGGGAGTCCAGTTCGCCGTAGCGGTCGAGCTGGTCCCGGAAGAGGTTGGTCAGGACGACCAGTCGGACCGGCATCTCGGCCAGAGCCAGCGGCAGGGTCGCCTCGTCGACCTCGAAGACCCCCAGGTCAGCCCGCGGGCGCCCCTGCCAGTCGAGGGCCGGGGCCAGAGCGGCCGCCAGACCCGGCAGCAGGTTGGCGCCGGCCCGGTTGTGGACCACCCGCCAGCCGTGGGTGGTGGCCAGATGGGCGAGGAGACGGGCGGTCGTCGTCTTGCCGTTGGTGCCGCTCACCAGCACGACGCCCTGGGGGAGCCGTCCGGCGGCCTGCCGGAGGAAGGTCGGGTCGATCCGGCGGGCGATGTGCCCGGGCAGCGTCGTGCCGCCGCCCAGGCCCAGTCCGCGCAGGGCGGACTGAGCGAGGCGGCCGGCGGCCAGGGCGGCCAGCAGGCGTCCGGTCGCGCCACCGAGGACCGGGGACTCAGAGCGGCCCGTCGACGTCATCGGTTTCAGTATACCACGAGATCGGGGGAGGTCAGGAGGAGCTGGCGGCCGCCTCCGGGGGCTCGGACCGGTAGCGCTCCAGGTAGTTCAGGCTCCGGTAGTACCACTCAGACGGGATCAGGCCCTCGTTGTAGTAGTAGGTCAGCATCTGCCGCAGGGTCAGGAGCGAGACCAGGTGGATGCCGTGCTGGCGCAGGCGCTCGGCGCCGCCCTGCTCGCGGTCCACCAGGACGATGGCGTCGCGGACGACCAGCCCCTGCTCCGCCAGGATCGCGGCGGTCTGCAGGATGCTGGTGCCCGAGGTGATGAGATCGTCGATGATGAGCACGGTCTGGCCCGGCTGGTAGCGCCCTTCGATGACGTGGCCCTTTTCCGGTGGGGCGGCCGTCCGGGCGTAGATCATGGGGGTCCCGGTCTGCAGCGCGTAGGCGGTGGCCAGGTGCAGCCCGCCGTAGGGCACCCCGCAGACCAGGTCGAAGGGGTGCACCCGCGGGCGCCGGCGGGCCAGCCCGGCCTGGACCTCGCGCTCGATCAGGCGGGCGACCTGCTGGAGGGCTGCCGGGGCGCTGATGAGCAGACGCGGGTTGATGTACACCGGCGAGTTAACGGTCGAGCGGCCGAGCGTGAAGTTGCCAAACACCACTCCACCGAGCTCGAAGAGGGTGCGGGCCAGGCCCAGTGGGGTCTCTTCTGGTGGGAGAAGCATCGGTTCTCTGCGGCCTCCTTCGCAAGACTCCAAACCACCCCGGCGGCTCACAGGCCGCTGGCCCAGGGGAGAAGGCCGGCCAGCAGTCGCTCGCCGAGGGCCGCCAGGGCGGTGTATTTCAGACTGTTGCCCAGGAAGCAGGCCAGCCAGAAGCGGCGGACGGAGTAATCAAGGCAGCCGGCCGCCAGGCTCACCCCGTGGAAGATCGGATTGGGCACGGCGGCGATGCCCAGGATCGCCAGGAACCCATACCGTCGGAACCAGGCCCCCAGGCGGCGGTGCCAGCCGTCGGTCCGGCGGACGACCAGCCCCCGGGCCTCGACCCCGAGCCAGTAGTTCACACACTCGCCGGTCGCGTTCCCGAGCGCGGCGGCCAGGCCGACGAGCACCGGGTGCCAGAGGGCGCCGGCGGCCGGGACGATGGTGCTTAGCGGCACCGGGAAAAAGGGCGCCGCCCCGGAGAGGAACATGTTCAGGAAGACCATCGGGTAGCCCAGCACCGCCAGGTCGCGGACCCGGACCCCAGACTGCACCAGGACCAGCCCGAGTCCGACCAGCCCGGCCAGGCCCAGTCCGGCCAAAGCCAGCACCCACCGACGCGGGGCGGCGTTAGAACGGGACCACGGCAGGGGCTCCGTCTCGGCGCTCACACCGTCTCCTGGGCTCTGCTTCCCTGGTATTATAGCACGGGACCGACCTTCCGTGTGTCTCAGCACCGGAACGCGGCCGCCGGGTCGCTTCCCAGCGGGGCGGGCCCTGTGCTATAGTTACCTGGACCTCGCAGCATGGAGGCGGCGGTGGGACGGGCCTTCGGGGTCTTCTGGAGTGCGGTCGTCGACGTCTACAACGAACTCTTCCCCATGGTCGGGATGAACGTCCTGTGGCTGATCCTGAGCCTCCCGGCCTATCTCCTGGCCGGAGGGCTGGTCGGGCTGGGGGTGATGGGGGGAGCGCCGGACGAGGCCGGCCTGCAACTGGCCTGGCTCCTGGCCCTCATTCCGGTCATGCTCGGCCCCAATCCGGCGGCCGCCGGCATCCATCTCTACGCCAACCGGCTGATCAAAGAGGAGCGGGTGGAGTTCGGGCTCTTCTGGCAGGGACTGCGGCAGTATGTCTGGCGCAGCAGTCTGCTCTATCTCCTGGGCCTGGTCGGCTATGTCCTGCTGGTGACCAACGTGCGTTTCTACCTGCTGCAGCCACCGCCGTTTCAATTCATCGGCTTCCTTTTCCTGTACGCCCTTTATTTCTGGTTCTCGATGCAGTTCTTCATGCTCCCGCTTCTGGTCGAACAGCACGATAAGCGGCTGCGGCTGGTCCTGCGCAATGCGGCTCTTCTGGCTCTCACCAACATCCCCTTCACCCTGGTGGTGCTGCTTCTGGCGCTCGTGGTCATCGTCCTGAGTGTGGTGCTGGGACTGGTGCCGCTCGTGCTCTTCACCGGCTCGCTCACCGCCGTGATGGCCAACCGGGCGCTGCACGTTCTGCTGGAGCGCTATCGTCCGCAGCCCGAGAAGACCGCGGCTGCTGATTGAGCCGACGATGGTGGGACTGGTCCTGGCCGGGCGCTACCGGCTCCTGGAGAAGGTCGGCGAAGGGGCGATGGCCGTGGTCTACCGGGCCGAGGACCTGCTCCTGGGGCGGACGGTGGCGCTGAAACTGCTCCGCCCGGAGTACGCGGCCGACCCCCGGCGGCGGGCGATCTTTCTCCAGGAAGCCCGGGCCACCGCCCGGCTGGTTCATCCCCACGTGGCCACCGTCTTCGACGCCGGCGAAGCCGAGGGGACGCCCTATCTGGTGATGGAGTTCGTCGAGGGGGTCTCGCTGAAGACGATCATCGAGCAGACGGCCCCCCTGCCGGTCGAGCGGGCGCTGGCGCTGGCCAGCCAGATCCTGGCCGCGCTGGAGGCCGCCCACACCCACCACCTGGTCCACTGCGACGTCAAGCCGCAGAACGTGCTGGTGGCGGCCGCCGATTACGTCAAGGTGGTGGACTTCGGGATCGCCCGGGCGCTCGACGGCTGGCCCCGTCCGGCGGCCGAGCCGGCCCTGGGGACGCCCGCCTACGCCGCTCCCGAGCAGTTCGCCGGCCAGGCGGTGGGACCGGCGGCCGATCTCTACGCCGTCGGCACCATTCTGTTCGAGATGCTGACCGGGCGCCTGCCGTTCGTAGCCGAGACCCCCGAGGACCTGGCCCGGCGCAAGACGACCGAAGAGCCGCCTGACCCGCGCCGTCTCAACCCGGCGATCCCGGCGCCGGTGGCCGCACTGGTCCGGCGGGCGCTGGCGCTGGATCCGGCGGCCCGCTTCGCCAGCGCCACCGCCTTCCGGCAGGCGGTGGAGGGCCTGCGGGCGCTGAGCACCCAGCAGACGGTGCCGCTGCCGGTCGTCGCCCCCGAACGGACGGGCGGTCTGGGGAGCGTCCTGCTCTTCGGCCTGGCCGGGCTGGCGGTGCTGGGGATGGCGGTGGCGCTGGCGCTCTTCTTCCAGCTCTGGCTCACCGGTCAGACCCGTCTGCCGCGCCTCAGCCCGCTGGGAGCGCCGGCGGTCCTGGACACGCCCACCCCGACGTCGGTGGCCCCGACGCCTCCTCCGCCCTCGCCCACCCCGACCGTCACCCTGCCGGCGCTGGTCGGTCAGCCGCTGGACCAGGCGCGGGAGCTGGTCCAGCGCCTCGGGCTGCGGCTGGTCGTCCGGGAGGAGCGGCCGGATGAGACCCGGCCGGCCGGGGTGGTTCTCGCCCAGTGGCCGGAGCCCGGTCAGGGGCTGGCCGTGGGGGAGGCGGTCCAGGTGGTGGTGAGCAGCGGCCCGCCGCTGGTCACCGTCCCCGATCTGCTCCGGCGGCCCTACGATGCGGCCCGGGCCAGTTTGGAGGGGCTGGGGCTGCGGGTCGAGGCGCGGTTTGAGTTTCACGAGAGCGTCCCGGCCGGTCTGGTGGCGGCCCAGGCGCCCGGTCCCGGCGAGCGGGTGCCACCGGGCAGTCCGGTCCTTCTGACCATCAGTCGGGGGCGTGCACCGACGCCCACGCCGGTCCCGCCGACCCCGACCCCGGCGCCCACGCCCACGCCGACCCCGGCCCTGGCGCCCGACGAGGTGATCGTCCCCGACCTCATCCGGCTGCCGGAGGCCGAGGCCATGCGGCGCATCACCGCCAGCGGGCTGATGACCACCTACAACAATTATCAGACAGTCGACCAGGTCGCTCCCGAGGCCCGGGCCTTCTTCCTCTCGGTCCCGCCCGGCCACGTGGTCAGCCAGATCCCGGCGCCGGGCACGCGGGTCAAGAAGGGCACCCGCGTCCACCTGGCGATCCGCAAGGAGTAGTCCCTCACGGCGAGACGGCCGGCGTCGGCGCGAAGAGAGTCTCGGCCAGCCGCTCCAGCATCGCCACACCCCGAACCTCGCGCTCGAAGAGGGGGACGAGGGCCCGCACCATGTCGTCGAACTTCTCCCAGATGCTGGCCAGGTAGGTGCGCTGCATCTGCAGGCGGTTGCGCACGAACTCCGGGGTCTCCGGGCCCAGGGCGCGCTCGTCGATGAGCATATTCACGATCACCCCGCCGACCGGGATGCCGAAGTCGTGGAACCAGTTGATAAAGCGCACGATCACCGCGATCGGCAGCGCCTCGGCCAGGGTGACGAAGAAGAAGGCGGTGCGGTCAGGATCGGTCAGCAGGCGTCGGGCCCGGTCGAGGCGCTCGCGGAAGCGCAGGAGATAGTCCAGCAGCGGGTCGTCCTCCTTCTTTTTGGTGAACGAGAGAAGCTGACGGAGCGAGCGCGCCTCTTCGCGCGAGCGGAGCATCTTCTCCACCCAGAGGGCGTAGATCTTCGACATCCCGAGCAGCCGGCGGGCGTTGGCTGTCGGGGCGGTGTCGAAAACGTAGACCTCGTACTCGTTCTTGAGCATCAGATCGACCATGTTCTCGAACATGGCCGACTCTTCGAAGGCCGGGTTCATCGTCGCCGACTCGACGAACTCATCGGCCTTGGTGGTGATGTCGGCGAAACGCAGGAACCAGTTGATCTTCTCCTTGATCTCGTTCTTCGAGCGTTCGATGGTCTCGCGGGTGTCGATCTCGTAGGCCAAGAGGTTGGGCACGCCCTGGACCGGGGTATGCCGGCCGAAGACGTCCTGGTCCAGCAGGCTGGAGAGACTGTGGACCGGGTTGGTCGAGGCCAGGATGGTGCGGCGTCCCTGGCGGGCGTGCCAGAGGGCGGTGGCGCCGGCCATGACGGTCTTGCCGACGCCGCCCTTGCCGCCGAAGAAGATGTACTGGAGGGCGGGATGCTGGCGCAGGTAGTCGGCCATGCTGAGGGTGAGGCGCGGCTCCATGGTCACTGCTCCCCGTACAGGATGCGGGCGACCCGCTCGATCATCGGGAGCCCGGTCACGTCGCGTTCGAGCTCGGGAACGGCGGCCAGGACCTGCTGGCCGAACGTCTGCTGGATCTCGGCCAGGTACTTCTGCTGCATCGCGATACGGTGGCGCAGGTACTCCGGCACCGCCTGGGTCTGGAGGGCGGGAGGGATGATGCGGTTGACGACGTAGCCGGCGATCGGGACGTCGAAGCGGGCGAAGAGGGTGGCGGCCTTCAGCGTATCCAGGATCACCATCTCCTCCGGAACCAGGACGAAGAAGAAGGCCGTTTTCTCGCGGTCGGTCAGGATGCGTGAGGAGGTGTTGATCCGGTTTTTGATGTATTCCAGTTCGTTGAGGATCTGGTCCTCCTCCAGGGTTTTCTGGCGGCGCATGACCATGGCCACCTGCTCATACTCGCGCATCTCCTGGCGGAGTTTGGTGATCTTGTTGATCCATTCGTCGTAGACCTTGGCCATGCTGAGGTAGTAGAGGGCGTGGCCGAGCGGCACCAGGTCGTAGATATAGTAGTCGTAGCTGCCCTGGACGACGATGTCGACGACGGCGTCGAAGATGGCGCTCTCTTCCATCGCCGGCTCGGCCGCCGCGGCCTGGATGTACTGCTCGATCTCGTCGGGCAGGCGCTCGAAGCCGTACAGCCGGAGGATTTTCTGCCGGATCTCCTCCTGGTACTCGCGGACGCGGCGGTCGGCGTCGATCTCCTGGGCCCAGAGGTTCTCCATAATCTGGACCGGGCCCCGGCCGAAGAGGTCGCGCTGGAAGATGTCCGAGAGGCTGGCCTGGGGGTCCACCGAGAAGACCAGTACCTTGTGGCCGCGCTCGGCCAGCCAGAAGGCGGTGGCGGCCGAGAAGGTGGTCTTGCCGAGGCCGCCTTTGCCGCCGAACATAATGTAGGCGTGCTGGGTGACGATCTGGGCGAGAGAGGTCATGGTCCGCTCCCGGCTCAGGCCATGGCGTCGGTCAGGTCTTTTTCGCGCAGCATGCGCCGCTTCCAGGTGGCGATCTGGGGGACGACGTAGGGCAGGAGGCGCAGGCTGTAGTAGGGTGGCAGGATGGGGACGCCGAGGAGATCGCCCATGGTGATCAGGATAAAGAGGTGCTCCATGCTCGCCCGGGTACGCAGGGCGTAGCGGGTCATATCGTGCGAGGCCATGCCGTACATGACCTCTTTGATGGTGGTCAGGAGGCCGCGCAGGCCGCCGAGCCGTGTGCCTCCGGTCATCTTTCCCCCTACATCTCAATAAGATCGAACTCTTCGCTTTCCAGCGGTGAGCGCTCGCGCAGGACGCGGCGTTTCCAGGCCGCGATCTGGGGGACGACGTAGGGCAGGAGCCGCAGACTGTAGTAGGGCGGCAGGATCGGCAGCCCCAGCATGTCCCCGAAGAGCAGGGCCAGGAGCAGATTCTCCACCTCCGCCCGCCGGTGCAGCGCGTGCAGGGCGAACTCGTAGCCGGTCAGGCCGTAGAGAATCTCCCCCAGCGTCCGCCAGGCCCGCTCCAGACGCGCACGCAGGGTCGCGGACGACGTCGCTCTCACACCTCTCTTCCCCCGCGGGAGGCGGAGGGTCCCGCCCCGGGGCGGGACCCTCCGCGCTCACCGGACCTCTGTCGCCGGCGCTAGGTGGCCGGGGCCGGCCGCTGGATCGGCCGGGCGCGATAGCGCTGGATCGCCCGGTAGCCATCGAGACCGATGAACAGCGCCGCGACCACCAAGAGGAGCGCCACCACGATCATCAGGCCCGAGCCGACGACCGAGATCTCCCGGCCGGGCTGGCCCAGGTTCCGGCTGAAGACCGTCAGCCACAGGTTGTAGGCGGTGACCAGGTTGGCGGCCATGGTGGTGATGTACATAAAGACCATGGGAATGCCGGCGTAGAGGGGATTCCGGCCGCTGGCCACCAGCCAGACGGTGACGATGAGCAGCGCCAGCGAGGCCATCAGCTGGTTGGCGCCGCCGAACAGCTGCCAGAGGTAGATCCAGGTGCCGCTGATGACGAGCAGGAAGGTGAGGGCCATGGAGAGGATGGTCCCGAAGTGGATGTTGCGGAAGAGCGGCGAGCGCTCACCCAGCGATTCGGCCAGCGTGACCCGCATCACCCGGAAGACCAGCTGCACCACGGTGATCACGATGACCACGAAGGCGGCGAAGGCGATGGCCCGGCCGTAGCTGGGCGGGAGACCGAAGACGCTCAGGAAGTTCCCCACGCCGGAGGCGAAGGCCGCCGGGCCGCTGCCCTGGCCGGCCACCGCCACGGCCATCAGCGAGAGGAGCCCCAGGGTGAACTCGCTGAACATCGCTCCGCCGCCCACCGGCAGGGCGTCGGTCTCATACTCCAGCTGGCGCGCCGTCCCCACCGAGCCGATGAGGGCGTGCCAGCCGGAGATGGCCCCGCAGGCGATGGTCACGAAGAGCATCGGCCAGAGCGGCTGGAGCGCGCCGGTGGCCACCGGCGCCATAAAGCCCTTGAAGGCGTCCAGTTTGAAGGTGGCCAGGTCCGGTCGCAGGACCACCGCCAAAAGCGCCCCCAGCGCCCCGAAGACGATGGTCAGCGCGGTGAGCCAGAAGCCGATGTAGTTGATGGGCTGGGCGTAGCGCCAGATCGGCAGGACGGCCCCGAAGTAGCAGAAGAGGAAGGTCATCAGCAGCCAGAAGACGAAGCTGGGCCGGATGGGCACGTCCACGCCCAGCTGACGGGTCTGGGGGTTGAGCTGGGTCGGGTCGTAGACCGAGACCAGGCCCTGGCCGCCGGTCAGGCTGTCGAAGGCGCCGTTCAGACTCTGGAAGAGGGCCTGGACCGGTCCGCCCTCAATGCCGCCGAGGAGGACGGCGACCAGGGTGACGCCGACGGTGATGAGGGTGGTGGCCACCAGGTCCAGGCGCCAGCGGTAGAGCATCTGACCGGCCAGGACCCCCATCACCGCCAGGGCGATGATCCCCAGGGGGACCGAGGGGGTCTGCAGAACGCCGGCCACCAGGTTGGCGAAGGCGCCGGCGACCAGCAGGAGATAGAAGAACACGAAGATGAGGAGGATCCGCCGCGTCCGCGGGGCGATCAGCTGGTGGGCGATAGCGCTCAGGCTGTGGCCGTCGTTGCGCACCGAGACCATGATGGCGCTGTAATCGCTGGCCCAGCCGATGAACATCACGCCCCCCATCAGCCAGAGCAACGAGGGCAGCCAGCCCCAGAGCCCGGCCGCGGTGATCGCGCCGACGATGGGGCCGGCGGCGGCGATGGATTTGAAATGATACCCGTAGAGAACGTTCCGGCTGGTGGGGACAAAATCCACCCCATCCATGTACAGGCGGGCGGGGGTCGCCCGGTTGGGGTCGGGCTGGATCACGTCGCGGTCGATCCGACGGGCGTAGAAGTTGTAGCCGATGTAGACCGTGGCCGCCCCCAGGAGAATGGCCAACAGAGTTGTCACTGCTCCCCTCCTTTCACGGACTCCCAGTGTGCGTACGGGCGAGGACCACGGAAAGCGCAGCGCGGGCGGCGCTCACCTCCATCCCCGGGTGGCCGCAGGGCCCGGCGGGCTCAGCCAGCGCTCCAGCGCCGCCTGAAGCGCCGGCGCGAAGGCGTCGGGGTCGGCGGTGGCGACGACCTCCCGCCGGCCGATGACCGCGGCCGGCAGACGCCGAATCCGCCAGCGCAGCGCCTGCCAGAACCCCTCGACCGAGGCGGCGTCCACCACCCGGACCGCGATCCGGTCGCCGAAGCGCTGCCGCAGCCGACCGACGAGGTCGACCAGGGCGCACCACTCGGCCAGCCGGTCATCCGGCAGCGAGCCGGTCCGGATCGCCTGGTGAGCCGCCGGGCCCAGACCGATCCCCTGCCAGACCAGTTCGCAGTGCTGGCAGTGGAAGAACGCGGTGGGCGCGTAGGCCAGAATCTCGACGGTGACCGGTGGCCCAGCGGCCGCCTCCATCGGCACGTCCCTCCATGCGAGAGACCACACCCCTCATCGGCTGGCCTGCAGATTACCACAAGATCGTGCGCGGTGCAAGGGGCGCGTTTGCCTGTCTGGCGTCACCTCTTGACGCCGGACGCCGGGATCGGCCATATTTGCGGTGCGGACCCCGGTGGCGGGGAGGGCCGACCACCGGTGGTCGGCACTCTGGAGGCCGATGGAGAGAATCGGTGGGGCGTAGAGAGCGGCCGGCTGAACTGGCGGCGTCCCGGTCGGCTCCGGCCGGGCCGGTGACGCGGCGACGGTCGGGCTGGCTGACGTGGGCGGTCTCGCTGCTGGGCCGGCCGGCGGGGCCGGGCTCGGAGGCCGTGGGGGGCCCACGGGTGATCCTGGTCACGGTCAGCCAGACCGCCGGGGCGGCCGAAAGGGCGCGGCAGGTGCTGGAGGCAGGGGGGTGTGCCGTCACCGTCCGGTGGCTGCGAGAGGCGGCTGACCGGGCGCCGGCCGGATCGGCCGGCGGTGAGGCCTGTCACGGCCTGCTCCGGCTGGCGGTGACCGAGCTGCTGGCGGGTCGGTCGCTCATCGGCGACTGGCCGGGTCCGTGGGCCGTTCCACAGGTCGTGGTCCCCGGCGGGCTGGACTACCGGCGGGTCGAGGTCCACGCCGATCTCCCGGACCACTACCGGCGGCGGCCGCTCTACCAGCCGGAGATGGGCGTCCTCTTCGTCCGCACGACGGTCGAGGAGAGCCAGGAGCTGGGTCGGCGGCTGGCCGGCGCGCTCAACGCCGCCCGGGCGCCGGTGGCTGTTCTCTGGCCGCACCGTGGTCTTTCGGCCCTCGACCAGCCCGAGGGGGTCTTCTGGTGGCCGGAGGCCGACGCGGCGCTGTACAGCGCCCTGCGGGGCCATCTTCGCTCCGACATCCCGGTCTACGAGCTGGACCACAACATCAACGATACGGCGTTCGCCGAGACGGCGGCGGGGGTACTCCTCGAGCTGCTGCGGCGGACCCGCCGGCGCTAGCGGCGACGCCGACGAGAGAGGGTGACCGATGCGCCGACCGCGTGACGAGGATCCGCTGCTGCTGCCCGATCCCCGAACAGGGGCGGTCAGCTTCGCCGCCTGTCCGCGCTGTGGGAGCCGGCGGCGTGACCCCGAGGCCATCGCCTGCTGGCACTGTCTGGACTGCGGCTTCGCCCAGTGCGCGGCCCGCTGGCGGCCGCGCGAGGAGCTGAGCCGGCGGTAGAGGTTAGTCGACCGCCGGGGGGCGGGCCGCGCGCAGCCGGGCGGCGGTCTCCTCGGGCAGGGTGTCGTTGATGAACGTCCCGGCGCCCGACTCGCACCCCGCCAGATACTTCAGTTTGTCCGGCGCCCGGTGGGGCGGGTAGAACTCGATGTGGAAGTGGTACTCCGGATGGGGCTCCCCGTCGGTCGGGCGCTGGTGGAGCACCATCATATAGGGGAGTGAGAAGCCCCAGAGGTTGTCGTAGGTCACAAGAACGGTTTTGAGGAGGGCCGCCAGCGAACGCCGCTGGCGGGGAGCGAGATCGGGCAGCGCGCCCAGATGGGCGGCGGCGAAGAGGTGGACCTCGTAGGGGTAACGGGCGTAGAAGGGCACGAAGGCGACGAAGTCGGCGTTCTCGGCCACCAGTCGGCGTCCATCGCCCCGCTCGGCGGCCAGGATATCGCAGAAGAGGCAGCGTCCGGTGCTGGCCAGATGGTCAGCGGCGCTGGCCAGTTCACGCTGGATGATCGGCGGGATGTAGGGGAAGGCGTAGATCTGACCGTGTGGGTGGTGGAGAGTGACGCCGATCACCTCGCCCTTGTTTTCGAAGATGAACACGTACTTGACGAAGTCGTAGCCGCCCAGCTCCTGGTAGCGGTCGGTCCAGACGGCGATCAGGCGCTCGATCTCGTCGACGCTGCGGAGAGCTAGCCGGCTGTCGTGGTCGGGGGTGTAGACCACGACCTCGCAGATCCCCTGGGCCGGCGCCACCGGGGTGAGCGGGCTGCCGGCGACGGCTGGTTCCGGCGGCTGGCGCTGGAGCGCCGGGAACCGGTTCTCGAAGACCACGATCTGGTAGTCCGGGCGGGGGATCTCGGTCGGGACGCCGCCGGGGCGGGTGGGGCAGAGGGGACAGTAATCCCGTGGCGGCAGGAAGGTGCGCTCCTGCCGGTGGGTGGCGGTGATCACCCATTCGCGCAGGACCGGGTGCCAGCGCAGTTCGGACATGGCCGCTCCGCGGCTCAGTCGTCGTCTGTCTCGGCCGCCAAGGGCCAGATGGGCTCGCCGGGGCCCAGCTGGGTGACCTTCTCCTGGTACCAGGCGAGCCGCCGGCGGAGCAGGTCGAGGCGCTGGCTCAGGTCGCGGACCTGCTGCTCCTCGTGCTGGAGGGCGTCTTCCAGCCAGGCGTCCTCGCTGTGGTCGCCGTGCTCGTGCAGGACGGCTCGCTGGAGCAGCAGCTTGTTGCGGCGCAGAGTGGCGTCGCGCAGCTGGGCCTGGGTCCGGAGCACCTCCCGCCGGGTGTCGGCGATGAGATCGTGCAGCGCCTGCCGCTGGGCGTCCACGGTCAGGGTCTCCAGTGTGGCGCGGGCCGGGGTCTGGGTCAGACCGGTCTCCGAGAACGACTGCCCCACGCTCTCATCCCCTGTTCTTGCTTGAGTGCTTCCCTGCTTCGACTGCCCTGAATTATACCACACCGGGCGGCCGGTGATATAATCGCCAGGCCGGGGTCCGCCCTGGCGGGAGATAGCGAGCAGCGAGGAGGTCTATGGAACGGACGCTGGTCATCATCAAACCGGATGGCGTCCAGCGCGGGCTGGTGGGCGAGATCCTGGGCCGGTTCGAACGGCGGGGCTTGCGTCTGGTGGGGCTCAAGATGCTCTGGCTCAACCGCGCGCTGGCCGAGCGGCACTACGCTGTCCATCGGGGCAAGTTCTTCTACGAGGACCTGGTCACCTACATCACCAGCGGGCCGGTCGTGGCGGCGGTGGTCGAGGGGCCGGAGGCCATCCAGGTGGTGCGGGCGATGGTGGGCAAGACCCGGCCCCATGAGTCTCCGCCGGGGACGATCCGGGGGGATCTGGCCCTGACCGGACTGCGCAACCTCATCCACGCCTCCGACGCCCCCGAGACGGCCCAGCACGAGATCGCTCTCTTCTTCCAGCCCGCGGAGCTCTTCACCTACACCCGTGATATCGACCGCTGGATCTACGAATAGCCGGTCCGTCTGATCGAGCGGCGCCAGGAGCGCGCTCCTGGCGCCGTTTCTGTTTCTCAGGCCCCGTAGCGCTTGAGGCGCAGGCCGTGGGCCAGCATCAGGCGCATGGTCGCCACGGCCGGGAAGAGGCCGAGCCCGCCCTGGGCGCAGGCCCGTTCGCCGAAGGCGGTGACACTGTCGGGGGCCAGGGTGGCGGCCCAGAGGAGATAGGGCACCGGGTGCCAGCTGTGGCTGCGGAGCACGGCGGGGGTGGAATGGTCGCCGGTGATGACCAGAACATCGGGCCGCAGATCCAGCAGCGCTGGCAGCTGCTGATCGATCTCCTCGAGAACCCGGACCTTGCGGGCGAAGTCGCCGTCCTCGCCGGCGGTGTCCGCCCCCTTGGTGTGCAGATAGAAGAAATCGAACGCCGCCCAGTGCTGGCGCAGGGTGGCGATCTGGTCGGCCAGGGTCTCGCCGGTCGGGAGAACGGTCATGCCGACCAGCCGGGCCAGTCCTTTATACATCGGGTAAACGGCGACGGCCGCCGCCCGGAGCTGGTAGAGGTCGCCCAGGGTGGGCAGGTTCGGGTGACGGGCGAAGCCCCGGAGCAGAATCATGTTGGCCGGGTGGGCGTCTTTCAGGCGCGCGGCCGCCTCGGCGATGAAGCGGTTGACGATCTCCGCCGTGCGCTGGGCCTCGGGGGTGAGCGGCCGCACCGGCAGCGGCGGCAGTCCCTCCCGCTGGGGGTCGCTGTCGGTCAGGGCGTCGCTCAGCCCCTCGCCCCGGAAGATGACCACGCCCCGGTGGCCGCTCTCGGTCTCGACGAAGATCTGGACGCCGGGGATCTGGATGGTGCGCAGGCGCTCGACCAGCTGCCGGTTGACCTCGGTGGGGAGGCGGCCGGCCCGGCGGTCGATCACCCGGCCCTGAGCATCGACCGTGGCGAAGTTGAAACGGGCGGCCACATCGGTGGGCTCCAGCGGGAAGCCCACCCCCAGCGCCGAGAGCACGCCCCGTCCGACCCGGTAGGTCAGGGGGTCGTAGCCGAAGAGGGCCAGATGGCCGGGGCCGCTGCCCGGGCTGATCCCCAGGGCGACGGGGATGCTCAGCCCGCAGAGCGAGCGGGCCGCCAGGGCGTCCAGGTTGGGCGTGTGGGCCGTCTCCAGTTCGGTGCGGCCGGTATCCGGATGGGGGAGACCCCCGAGACCATCAATGACAAAGAGGAGCAGTTTGCTGGGGGCGGGGGTGGCCAGATCGCGCAGGACCTCAAGCGAGACCATCGCCGGTGCGCTCCTTGGGAGAATGAGGGCTGGCCAGAGTCTGGGCCAGCGTCTGCTCCATCAGCTGGCACCCAACCCAGGCGACGACGAAGCCGAAGAGCCCGCCGGTCAGCGTGCGCAGGTACCAGGTGCTCTCCCGCCAGCCGAGGGCCTGGGTGCCGCCGTCCAGGGCGAGCGGCAGGCCGGCCAGGAGAAGCCAGAGGAGAGCCCGCCGGCCGGTCAGCCCGGGCGCGCGCCAGCGCCCGGAGGCCAGGGTGCCGAGCAGCATGGCGGTGTAGAGGGCGGTGTCGCGCTGGCAGTAGGCGAGGGGATGCCCGAACAGGAAGTACGACCGCTCGGGCAGCTGGTGGCAGGTCAGGCTGTAGAGACCGTAGATGGTCAGGGCGAGGTGGTCGAAGCCCGCGGCGGCCAGGAGTGGGGCCAGGACCGGCAGCCCCACGAACAGCGCCAGGGCCAGGGCGAAGAGCGGTCGCCAGGCACGCCCCAGCCAGTCGGCCAGGCCGGCGGCCAGCCGGTGTCGCCGTGAGCGGGCTGCGGGGGAAAACGGCGCGTGGACCATGGTCCGGGTCCGCATGACGCTGCTATTATACCCCCCGCCCGGATCCCGTACAACCGGCCCGGCGGCCCCGCGATGGGGACGGTCCGGGTCTCACCGGCCCACCTCCCCGGGGCGCCGGAGGACCGCGTCGGCATCACAGGCGACCGCCGGGCGGGTCGCCGCCACCGCCCGCAGGGCCGGCAGCACCTCCTGAGCCAGAAGGTCAACGGCCGCCAGATCGTGAGGGTCGAAGACCTGAAAGAAGACCTGGGTGGCCCCGGCCTGGATGAAAGGCTGGGTCTGCGCGACGATCTCGGCCGGCGTTCCGATCCACCAGCGCCATTCGCTCGCCAGACGGGCGAGCACGGCCGCAGGCGGGTGCCCGGCCAGGGTGGGGATGAGGGCGGTCAGGCGGTGGGCGCGGCGCTGGAGAGCCGCCCGGTCGCGGCCGATGACGACCCCACTCATCACCGTCCGGGCGAGGGTGTGGGGGTCGCGGCCGGCCGCCCGGGCCAGATCGTCCAGGTGGGCCTGTAGCCACCGGAACCGCTCCAGCGTCGGGCCGGCGGTGCACCATTCGTCAGCCTGGGCGGCCGCCAGCCGGAGCAGGGGATCGCTCTCGCCGCCCAGCCCGAGCCAGGGGCGCAACGGGGTGGGCTGAATCTGGGCCTCCGCCAGCCGGTACCAGCGGCCGGCGAAGGAGACCGGCTGACCGCTCCAGAGCCGCCGGATGAGCGCGACCGCCTCGCCCAGCGCGGCGATCCGCTCGTCGTGGTCGGGAAATGGCAGGCCGAAGGCGTGGTGCTCGGCCGCGTCGCGCCCGGCGCCCAATCGCAGACGGAAGCGTCCTCTGCTCAGCCGGTCGAGGGCGGCCGCCAGCCGGGCGACCTGGGCCGGGTGGTAGAAGGCGACCGGCAGGACCATCGGGCCGAAGCGGAGCCGGCGGGTCCAGAGGGCCAGGGCGGTCATCACCGGCCAGAGGTCAAGGCACCAGCGGCCGGGGGCCTGGAGCGAGCGCAGATGGACGGCGGTGGCCAGGGCGTCGAACCCCCCGGCCTCGGCCCGCCGGGCCAGACGGCGCCAGTCCGACCAGGTTACCCCTCTTCCGCTTCGAGGTACAGGCCGATCTCCAGGTCCATTGTGGCGGTCCCATCGGGTGGCGGCGATGGCTCTCGCAGAGAGCGTGCCCAGGAGGCGCGGCGGAACCGGGGGCGAGGGCGCGCCCGGCCGGCGGTTGACAGTGGCCCGGCGTGACCCGTAGCATAGCCGGTGAGAGGTGGGCGATGGGGCGCTGGCAGGCGGTCGTCATCGCGGTGCTTTTCTGGGCGCTGGCCGGGGCTGATGGCGTCCGGGCCGAGGCGCCGGATGTGGCGATCCCCAACGGCCGCTTCTACCCGCAGGCCGGAGACGGGCAGCGGCTGGGGTTTGCCATCACCGATGACGGTGGCCTGCGGTTCTGGCGGGACTACCAGCGGCTGGGCGGGGTGGCCACGCTGGGCTATCCGGCCTCTTTTCGCTTTGTGGGGGCCGACGGCTTTGTCTACCAGGTGGTCCAGGGGGGCCTGCTCCAGTGGCGTCCGGAGACGGGGCAGGCGGTTCTGGCCAACACGTTTGAGATCCTCCAGCAGGCGGGGCAGGACGACTGGCTGTACACGGTCAAGGGCATTCCCCGGCCGATCGCCGACGACGGCTCGGGGGGCGACTTCGCCCAGGCGGTCATCGTTCGCCTCTCCTGGCTGACTGAGGAGCGCCTGCGCGACTACTATCTGCGCAACCCCAACCCGGCGGTCTTCCCGACCTGGGGGCTGCGCGAGGCGATGGACCTCTACGGGCTGCCGATGTCTCGTCCGGAGCGGTTCGGGCCGTTTATCAGCCAGCGCTTTCAGCGAGTCTCGCTGCAGCTCTGGGTTGAGGAGGTGCCGGGGATGCCGGCGCCGGGGACGGTGGTGCGGATTCTGGGGGGCGATCTCCTCAAGGAGGCCGGCCTGGTTCCCCGCGAGAGCACCGAGCCGCTGCCGGTCGACTCCCCAGTGCTGCGGATCGATCCCCCGCTGCGGCCGGCGGCGTTGCTGCTGCGCGATCAGTCGGCTACGCGCCCGCTGATCGATCCGCTCCTGGCGCGGCGCGTGCCGATCGTCTTCGCCCCACTGCCCGACGCGGTCGTCGGGCTCTTCTCGGCCCGTCCGCCGACCGTTCGGGTCTCGACGGTCTATCGCGGGGCGGACGCCCTGGCGCTGGCGGCGGTGATCGTGCACGAGGCCACCCACGCCAGCGACTTTTTCCGGGGCGAGCCCATCTATACCCCGGAGGGGTGTTTCGCCACCGAGGAGCGGGCCTTCCGCTACCAGGCCGAGTTCTGGCGGCTGCTCTTTGGTCCGCAGGGACGACAGCCGCCGACCAGCGATCTCGACCGCGTGTTGAACCGGGTGCTGCAGGCGGTTCAGAGCGACAGCGAGGGCTTCAGCGCGCGGATCCGGCGCCTGTACGCCCACGAGTGCCGGCCGGCCCAGGTGCTCCCGGTCCGGGGTGGGGAGTGACGGTCGGCGAGGGGGTGGACCGGGTGGCCTGGGGCCCGCCTGGGGGATGGGCCAGCAGGGCCGCGAACTGGTCGAGGGTGATCCCTCCCCAGATCCGCAGGCGGGGCAGGGCCAGCGGGTCGTCGTGGGGGGTGGCGCAGCCCATGCGGGTGGTGACGGCGGTCTGGTAGCCGTGGGCGCCGACGGCGGCCCGGACCCGGGCGTCGTAGGCGCCCCCAGGGTAGGCGAAGTGGCGGACCGGCCGGCCGAGCCGGCTCTCCAGGAGCCGCCGGCTCTCGGCCAGCTCCCGCTCCAGCGCCGGTGCTGTCAGGGCCGGGAGATGGGCGTGAGTGAGGGTGTGGCCGCCGATGGTGATGCCGCTGGCAGCCAGGTCCTGGACCTGGGCCCAGGTGAGGTATCCAGGGCGGTCGAGCAGGCCGGTGATGACGTAGACCGTGGCCCGCAGATGGTATCGTCGCAGGACCGGCCAGGCGGCCGTGTAGAAGTCGCTGTAGCCGTCGTCGAAGGTCAGGGCCACGGCCCGTGGGGGGAGCGGGCGGCCGTCGGCACGGGCCTGGAGAAGGTCGTCCAGCGTGAGGACCGTGTAGCCCCGCTCGACCAGCAGCTGCATCTGCTGGGCGAAGTCGGCCGGGGCCACCGAGAGGTTGCGGCCCAGCTGGTCGTGGGCCGGGACGTGGTCGCGAATGTAGTGGTACATGAGAATGCACAGCCGGCCTCCCTCGTCGCCGCCGGCCGCCGGGCGAACGGGCCGGGTGTCGGCGACCGGTCGAGGGCTGGCCGGCGGGAGCGGGCCGGTGGGCGTCGGTCCCGGCGCGCGCCCCATTAGCGCGCGCGCGGGCGCCTGCCCGTCGTCGGGCCAGAAGGGCGCCGGCGCGTCGGCCACTGCGGGGCCACGATCGGGTGGGGAGAGAACCGGACCGGTGGGGAGGGTGACGAGCGGCCCGCTATCGGGCAACGGATCGGCCGGGAGATCAGCCGGCGCGGTCGGCTGGCAGGCGAGGAGGACGAGCAGGCCGACTAGAAGGACGAGCGTCGGGATGGCCGATCGGCGGCGGGGGTGGTTGTGGGTCACTGGTCGCTGGTCTCTCCCGGCTGGCAGATAGCGGGCTGTATTGTAGCACCGCCGGCGTGGGGCGACCAGAGGAGAAGTTAACGGATATAGGGATGGTCGGCGAAGCGGAGGTCGATGAGCGTGGGCCGGAGTCCCCGGGCCCGCAGGCTCTCGTCGAGCACCCGCAGCGTCAGAACCTTGGTGAGCAGATCATCCAGACCGAAGACGATGCGCCGCCCGTCGCTGCTCACCGCCAGCCCCTCGGCCCGGCTGTACTCGTACTGGGGCGAAGAGAGGGCGGTGTACTGGGGCAGGGCCCGGGTGAGGAAATCCACCGCCCGCAGGACCTGGGGGTCGAGATGCTCGCCGACAGCCAGCGGCCGGCCGTCGCGGTCGACGACCAGCGGGAGATCGCCGGGCTCGCGGGCGGGGGCCAGCACGACCCCGTCGGCCGAGACCAGGTAGGCCGTCCCGCCGCTCTGCCACCGGTAGGCGGGCGGGCGCTCGCTGATGGTCACGGTCAGGCGGGCCGGGAGCCCGATCTGGACGCCGGCCTCAGCCACCGGACTCAGCCGCTGGACCGCCCGACGCAGCTGCTGGCGGTTGAGGAGAAAGACGCTCTGCCCCTGGGCGCCGAGGGCCAGGTCGACCTGACCCCGCGGAAGATAGCGCAGGCCCGTGATGGTGACCTGCCGGACGCGGAACGGTTCGGCCATAAGCAGCCAGGCGAGGAGCAGCAGTCCGGCCACCAGCAGGCCGGCGTACGGCAGACGTTCGATCACGGGCTGGAGAGGACGGCGGGACCTCATCGGTAGGTGGTGCGCAGGCGGTTGCGGGCGGCGTGGCGCTCGCGGGCCAGGGTGATCAGCCGGTCGATCAGGGCCGGGTAGGGCAGGCCGCTGGCCTCCCAGAGTTTCGGGTACATGCTCACCTGGGTGAAGCCGGGCAGGGTGTTGATCTCGTTGACGAAGAAGCGGCCGTCGGGGGTCAGGAAGAAGTCGACGCGGGCCAGGCCCGCGCAGTCGATGGCCCGGAAGGCGGCGATGGCCAGGCGCTGGACGGTCTGGACCTGCTCGGCGGTGAGCGGCGCCGGGATCAGCAACGCGGTGTCGTCACGCAGGTATTTGGCCGCGTAGTCGTAGAAGTCGCTCCGGGGCACCACCTCGCCGGGGACCGACGCCTCGGGGGCGTCGTTGCCCAGGACGCTGCACTCGATCTCGCGGCAGGACTGGCAGGCGGCCTCGACGACGATCTTGCGGTCGTAGGCGGCCGCCAGGTCCATCGCCGGCCCCAGTTCATCAGGGGCGGTCACCCGGCTCACCCCGACGCTGGAGCCGAGGTTGGCCGGCTTGACAAAGCAGGGATAGCCGAGCCGATCGGCGATCTGGGCGGCCACGGCGGCCGGCTGGGCGGCCCAGTCGCTGGCCAGGAAAACCAGGAAGTCTACCACCGGCAGCCCGTGGGCCCGGAAGAGGCTCTTCATCACCGCCTTGTCCATCCCCACCGCCGAGGCCAGGACCCCGGCCCCGACGTAGGGCACGTTGGCCAGGTCGAGCAGCCCCTGGACCGTCCCGTCCTCGCCGTAGGGGCCGTGCAGAATCGGAAAAACCACATCGATCGGGGGAGCGGCGGGCTGGCCGTCCGGCGTCCGCAGCAGCAGCCGCTGTTCGGTGGGAGCCAGGCCGACCAGGACGCCGGTGGCGGCGGAGGGTGATGCGCCGTCCAGCAGGGCCTGGGCCGCCGGCCCGACGACCCAGACGCCCTCTTTGGTGATCCCGATGAGAATGACCTCGTACTTCTCCCGGTCGATGGCGCTGAGGATGGAGCGCGCCGAGCGCAGCGAGACCTCGTGCTCGCCGGAGCGTCCACCGAACAGCAGACCGACGCGCAGCCGCTGGTCGCCCATGGCTATCCCTCCTCTTCGGCCCACTCGCCGATGATCTCCACCTCGGTCTCCAGGTCGACCCCGAACTGTCGGGCGACGGTCTCCTGGACCTGCCGGATCAGCCTTCGCACCTCGCTGGCCGTGGCCCCGCCCAGATTGACGATAAAGTTGGCGTGGCGCAGCGAGACCTGGGCCTGGCCACAGCGGAGTCCTTTGAGGCCGGCCCGCTCGATCAGCCGTCCGGCATAGTCGCCGGGCGGGTTCTTGAAGACCGAGCCGCAGCTGGGCTCGCGGGGCTGGGTCTCCGCCCGTCGGAGCCGGATCCGGCGCAGCCGCTCGCCGATGACCACGGGGGACTCGCGCCGGAGCCGGAGGCGGGCGCTCAGGATAAGGGCCGGCTCGCGCTGGAAACGGCTGGTCCGGTAGCCCAGGGCCAGGGCGTCGGCCGGCAGGGTTTGGATCTCGCCGGCCGGTGTCAGGATGGTGACCGCCTCCAGCAGGTCTTTGATTTCGCTCCCGTGGGCGCCGGCGTTCTGGACCACCGCTCCCCCGATCGTGCCGGGGATGGCGATGGCGAACTCCAGCCCGGCCAGGCCGTGCTGGGCGGCCTGCGCCGCCAGGCGGGCGCAGGAGACGCCGGAGTCGACGACCACCGTCGGCGGGTCCTGGTCCAGCTGGAAGACGACCTCTTCGCTGAGGTTTTTGACCACCAGCCCCCGGACGCCACGGTCGCTCACCAGCAGGTTCGACCCCCGGCCCAGGACGCGCCAGGGCAGGCCGAGCGTCCGGGCGGCCTGGATGAGGGCGACGAGTTCGTCGCGGGAGCGGGCGATGGCGAAGAGGTCGGCCGGTCCGCCGATGCGGTAGGTGGTATGGGCGGCCAGCGGTTCGCCGGGCCGGACGCGTCCTCCGCAGAGCGGCGCCAGCTGCGGGACCAGGTCGGCGACGGGGCGGGCCGGTTCAACCGGTGGCGTCATCGCTGGCCTCCAGAGCCTGCAGAATCTGGGGGGCGAGATGGGTGATCGTCCCGGCCCCCAGTGTCAGGACGAGGTCGCCGGGCCGGGCCCAGGCGCGGACCTGGGCCACCGCCGTCGGCCAGTCGGGGGCGTAGCGGGCCACCGGCTGGGCGGCCGAGCAGCCAGGAAGGGGCTGCTCGCGCCCGGCCGGCGAGTAGATCGGGACGATGATCACGCCATCGGCCAGGGCGAAGGCGGTGGCGAACTCGGCGAAGAGGGCCTGGGTGCGGCCGTAGGTATGGGGTTGGAAGACGCACCAGACGCGGCCCTGGCTCCGCTCGCGGGCGGCGGCCAGAGTCGCCCGGATCTCGGTCGGATGGTGAGCGTAGTCGTCGTAGACCGCTATCCCCCGCGCCGCCCCCCGGAACTCGAAGCGCCGGGCGACGCCGGTGAAATCGGCCCAGGCGGCGGCCGCCGTCGCCGGGGGAACGCCGACCGCGCTGGCCAGCGCCAGGGCGCCCAGGGCGTTGAGCACGTTGTGCCGCCCTGGCAGGGCCAGGCTGACCCGGGCCACCGGCCGGCCGGCGTGTGTGGCGGTGAAATCGTAGCCGCCCCGCTGGTTCCGCGCCAGATCCACCGCCTGCCACTCGGCCGTCGGCGCCAGTCCGTAGCCGACGACCGGGGCGGCCAGGCCCTGGGCGCAGCGCCGGAGACGCGGGTCGTCGGCGCAGATGACCACCAGGCCGGTCGGCGGAACCCGCTGCAGGAACGCCTGGAACGCCTGCTCGATGGCGGCCAGCGAGCCATAGCAGTCCAGGTGGTCGGCTTCAAGGTTGGTGACCAGCGCCGCCCAGGGGTGCAGGGCCAGGAAGGTGCGGTCGAACTCGTCGGCCTCCAGGACGAGGTGGGCGCCCCGGCCCAGGCGGGCCCCGCCGCCCAGGGCCGGGACGGTGCCGCCGATGATGGCGGTCGGGTCCAGCCCGGCGGCCGCGAGGGCCAGGGTGAGGAGGGCGGTCGTCGTCGTCTTGCCATGGGTCCCGGCCACGGCCAGCGTCCGGTACTGGCGGGTCAGCCAGCCCAGGACCAGCGGGCGCTTGAGGACCGGCCGGCCGCTCGCGCGGGCGGCCGCCACCTCCAGGTGGTCGGCGGGGATGGCCGAGGAGACGATGAGACAGTCGGCGTCGGTCAGGTGGGCCGGCGCGTGGCCGATGTAGGTGGCAATGCCCTGGCGGGCCAGCCGGTCCAGGGTCGGGCTGGCCTCGCGGTCGCAGCCGCTCACCTGGAAGCCGCGCCCCTGGAGGACCAGCGCCAGGGGGGCGAGCCCCGTGCCGCCAATGCCCATCAGATGCAGGCGACGGGCCGACTCCAGAACGTTCTCCATCATCCGCTGACCGAACGGCGGCGGCCCCGCGCCGAGAGCCGCCAGGTGCTGAGCAGGGCGGTCATCAGGACCAGTCCGACCCCCAGGAGGACCGTCCCGGTCAGGTACCGCTCCAGGACCTGGTGGGCCTGGAGGAGAGGGCCGCTCCCCGGGCCGATCAGGCCGGCGACCTGGCCGAGCGTGACATAACTGACGAGGTAGCCGTTGAGCAGGCCCAGGCCGAAGCCGAGAAGCGGTCCGGCCAGGCCGGGGGCCCGGGCGCGCAGCCGGTGGGTGACAAGATAGATCAGGGCGGTGAGGGCTGTAAAGAGGCCAGCGGTCACCCAGCCGGCCTGGGCCGGGGTCAGCAGCGGCCGGGCCCGCAGCGTCCGCAGCAGCTCGCTGGGATCGGGTCGGTCGAACCCGCCCTGGCCGATGAACTGTCCGATGAGATAGAGCCGGTTGAGGAGGGCGATGAGGCCCTCGCCGGTCAGGCCGACGATCAGCCAGGCGAGGAGCACGCCCCCCAGGGCGGCGGCCTCGCGCAGCCAGCCGCGCCAGGCGCCGACCAGGCCGAAGAGGCCCAGCACCGTGCCCAGAGCCACCAGGGTGAGCGGGAGGGTCATCGGGCGACCTCCGGTTGAGCCAGCGTCTGGAGGATCTGGGCGAGCCGGCTGGCGGCCTCGGGGTGGTCCAGGCGCCGGGCGGCGGCCGCCATCGCGGCCAGCCGCGCCGGGTCTTGCAGCAGCTGCTGTACCAGGGGCAGCAGCCCGCCGGCGCGGAGATCGGTGTTGCTCAGCCGCACGGCCGCCCCGGCCTCGACCAGGACCGCGGCGTTCTGCTCCTGGTGGGCGCCGGCGTAGGGGTAGGGGACCAGGATCGCTGGCCGGCCGGCGGCTGGCAGTTCGCCCAGGACCGAGGCGCCAGCCCGGCAGACCACGAGATCGGCGGCGGCCAGGGCGTCGAACAGATCGTCGTCGTGCAGATAGGCGAAGAGACGGTAACGCTCACGCTTCGCCGGCGGCAGGGCCGCCCGCCGGGCGGCCAGGGCGGCGAAGTCGCCCTGGCCGCTGCTGTGGATGACGACGGCCAGATCGAGGAGGGCGGGGAGAGCCCCGGCCACGGCGTCGTTGAGGGCCCGCGCTCCCCGGCTGCCGCCCAGGACGAGCAGCACCCGCTCAGCCGCAGGGATCCTCAGGCGCCGCCGGGCGGCCGTTGGATCGCGGCCGCGCAACGCCGGGCGCACCGGGTAGCCGGTCACCACCGCTTTCGCGGCCGGGAGGAAGCGCGCGGCGGCCGGGGTGCTGACGGCGACGGCGCGGGCGAAGCGGGCCAGAAAGCGGACGGCCAGGCCCGGGGCGGCGTCCGGCAGGAACAGGAGGGCCGGCCGCCGGCGCAGCCAGCCGCCCAGGACCACCGGCACGCAAACGTAGCCCCCGGTCGCCAGGATCACGTCGGGCTGGAAGTGGTCCACCAGGCGCAGCGCGGCCAGCAGCCCCCGGGCCAGAGTGAGCAGGGCGGCCGCCAGGCCGAGTGGGCCCTGGCCCCGGACCGGGGCGGCCGGAATGGAGACGAAGGGCAGGCCGGCCCGGCTGACGATCGCCGCTTCCAGACCGCCGGCCGTGCCCACGTAGAGAATGGCTGCGGGCCGGGCCGTGGCCAGGATGGCCAGAGCCGGGTAGACGTGCCCGCCGGTGCCCCCGCCGGTGGCCATGATGCGCAGCGGGCGGGCGGGCGGTGCCTCAGGAGATGGCGCAAGGTCCAGCGGCCTCACGACGACTCCTCATGGACCGACTGGCGGGCGATGTTCAGGACGATGCCGATAGCGGCCAGGCTCACGACGAGCGACGAGCCGCCGAAGCTCACGAACGGCAGCGGGATGCCGGTGAACGGCAGGACCGCCGTCACCACCCCGATGTTGATGAGCGCCTGGCAGACCAGCCAGGTGGTGATCCCGGCGGCCAGGAGGCCGCCGTAGGTATCGGGCGCCTGGAGGGCGATCTGCAGACCCCGGTAGGCCAGGACGGCCAGGAGGCCCAGGACGGCGGTGGTGCCCAGAAAGCCCAGCTCCTCGCCGATGACCGCAAAGATGGCGTCGGTGTGGGCGCTGGGCAGGTAGTAAAACTTCTGCCGGCTGGCGCCCAGCCCCCGACCCAGGAGGCCGCCCGAGCCCAGGGCGATGGTCGCCTGGATGATGTGCCAGCCGATCCCCAGCGGGTCCTGACTGGGGTCGAGGAAGGCCATAACCCGCTGCAGACGATAGGGCGCGCTCAGGCTGAGCGCCAGGATGGCGGCCAGCCCGGCGCCTCCCACCAGCAGGATGTGCCAGACCGGGGCTCCGGCCAGAAAGAGCAGTGTCCAGGCGGTCAGCACCAGGACGATGGTGCTGCCGAGGTCGGGCTGGAGCATGATCAGGGTCGCCACGCCGGCCAGGGCCAGGGAGAAGGGAAGGAGTCCGGATCGCAGGCTGGCCAGGCGGTCGCGGTGCCGGCTCAGCCAGGTGGCGGCGCCCAGGACCAGCGCCAGCTTGGCGAACTCGCTCGGCTGGATGGGGGGCAGCGGTCCCAGGCGGAGCCAGCGCTGGGCGCCGTAGGCGCTGTGGCCGAGGTGGGTGGCGGCCACCGCCAGAAGCATCAGCCCCACGATGGCGCTGAGGGGCAGCGCGGCCCGCTGCCACCAGTGGTAGTCCAGCCGGGCGCACAGCACAAGAGCGATCCCGCCGAGGAGAGCCCAGAGGAGCTGACGGGTGAAGAAGTAGGTGTCGCTCCCCAGGGCCGGATTGTTGTGGGCGATGACGAAGCTGGCGCTGTAGACCATCTCCAGCCCCAGGACCAGCAGCGCCAGCACCGCTCCGAGCAGGGCGTAGTCGGTCTGGCCGAGGCGACGACGGATCAGGCGCATGGCCCCTCCGGCAGCGCGAGCACCTGGGCCTTGAACTGGTGCCCGCGGTCCTCGAAGTCGCGGAACAGGTCGAAACTGGTGCCGCCGGGCGAGAGGAGGACGACATCGCCCGGCTGGGCCAGCTGGCGGGCGGCCCGCACCGCCGTGGCCATATCGGCGGCGTGGACCAGGGGCAGGCCGCCGCCGGCGGCAGCGATGGCGGCGGCCAGGTCGTCGGCCATCTCGCCCAGGAGAACCACCGCCCGGCACTTCCGACAGATCCAGGCGGCCAGGTCGTCGAGCGGCAGGTGTTTGCTGCGTCCGCCGGCGATGAGCACCACCGGTTCGTCGAAGGCCCTGAGGGCGGCCACGGCCCGCTCGGGGCTGGTGGCGATGGAGTCGTTGTAGTACCGGACACCGTCCAGTTCGCGGACCAGTTCCAGGCGGTGCTCGACGCCCGGGAACGTCGTGGCGACCGCCCGCAGCGCCGCGACCGGGACGCCGGCGGCGGTGGCCGCCGCGCAGGCGGCCAGGACGTTGGCGACGTTGTGCTCGCCCCGCAGGCGGAGGGCTGAACGGGAGCAGATGACCTCCTCCCGGCCCTCCCAGCGCCGGACGAGCGTTGACCCCGCCAGGAAGGCTCCCTGCGCGACCGGCTCGGTCAGGCTGAAGAAGGCCACCCGTCCGGGGGCCAGGGCGGTCAGCCGGCGCGCGGTCGGATCGTCGTAGCCGAGGATGGCCCAGTCGTCCGGCCGCTGGTGGCGGATGATGTTGGCCTTGGCGGCAACGTAGTTCTCGAACGTTCCGTGGCGGTCCAGATGGTTCGGGGTAATATTCAGGACCACACCGATGTGGGGGCTCTGGACCAGCGGCTCCAGCTGAAAGCTGCTCAGTTCCAGGACCACCCAGTCGTCGGGGGTGATGGTGGGCAGGTCGGTGATAAGAGGGCGGCCGATGTTGCCGCCGACGAAGGTGCGCCGGCCGGCCGTGGCCAGCATCGCGCCGACCAGGCTGGTGGTGGTGGTCTTGCCGCTGGAGCCGGTGATCCCGATGAGGCGGGCTGGGCAACGGGCGACGAAGAGCTCGATCTCGCTGGAGATGGGGATGCCCCGGGCCCGGGCTTCGGCCAGAATCGGCAGGCTGCGGGGGACGCCGGGGCTGACGAAGATGATATCAGCGCCGAGGATGTCCTCCGGGTGGTGGCCGCCCAGCGAGAGGCGGACCGGCAGGTCTCCGAGGAGGGCGATCTCCCTCTGCAGCTCTTCGGCCGGCTTGCGGTCGCTGATCGTCACCCGCGCCCCCTCGTTGATGAGGTAGCGGGCCAGGGCGACGTGGGTCCGGGCGCCCAGCCCGATGAGGACGGCGTGTTTCCCGTGCAGGTCCACGGTCTCTCCCCTCAGAGTGTGCCCAGGGCCACCGTCAGCACCGCCAGCAGCGCGGCCAGCAGCCAGAAGCGCTGGACGATCTGGACCTCGGGCCAGCCGCTCAGCTGCAGGTGGTGGTGGAACGGACTCATGCGGAAAAGACGTCGGCCACCGGTGGCCTTGAAGTAGGCCACCTGGATGATGACCGAGACCAGTTCCAGAGCGTAGAGCAGACCCAGGACCGGGAGCAGCAGGACCCAGCCGCCGAGCAGACTGATCATCCCCAGCGCCGCGCCCAGGGCCAGGGCGCCGGTGTCGCCCATGAAAACCATCGCCGGGTGGGCGTTGAACCAGAGGAAGGCCAGGAGCGCCCCGATGAGGGCGGCGCAGAGGCTGGCCAGGGCCCACTGGCCGGCCTGCAGAGACAGGGCCAGGAGGGCGGCGAAGGCCAGGGCGGTCGTCCCGGCGGCCAGGCCGTCGAGGCCGTCGGCCTCGTTGACCCCGGCCGTCCCGAAGAAGATGGCCAGGGTGCCGATGGGGACCAGCCAGGGTCCCAGGTCCAGCCGGCCCGCGAGGGGCAGCCAGGCCGTGGTCTGGCCGTAGCCCAGGACCACCCAGAGAGCGAGGAGCAGGGCCAGGAGCAGATGCCCGGCCAGTTTGAAGCGCACGGCCAGGCCGACCCCGGCCCGGTTCCGGAGTTTGGCCAGGTCGTCCACCGCCCCGACCAGGCCGAAGACCAGCATCGCCCCCGCCACCGGCCAGATCGTCGAGCGGTCGGGGCTGAGGGCCAGGGCGCTGAGCAAGGCGGCGCCGATGATCAGCCAGCCGCCCATGGTGGGGGTGCCGGCTTTGGCGTGGAGATCGGCCGGCAGCTCCTGCCGGATGCGCTCACGCAGCCGGTAGGCCCGGAGCGCCCGGATATAGGGCGGCCCGGCCAGCAGTCCCAGGAGAAAGGCGACCAGGAGCGGCAGGACGACAGGGCCGATCACGGGCTCGCCTCCGCCCGCAGGGCGGCGACCAGTTCCTCCATGCGCATCCCGCGCGACCCCTTGACCAGGATCACATCGCCGGGCTGGGGGGTGAAGCGGACGGCCTGGCGGTCCGGGTAGTACTCGACGGAGCGGAGGCCGGCCCGCTCGGCCTCCTCGCCGATCCAGCGGGCCCGGGGGCCGACCACGATGAGGTGGTCCACCCGGCCGGCGGCGTAGCGGCCGACCTCGCGGTGGCCCTCCTCCTCGTAGGCTCCCAGTTCATACATATCGCCCAGAATGGCGACCTTCCGCCCAGGGAGTTCGGCCAGGAGATCGAGGGCGGCCCGGCAGGAGGCCGGACTGGCGTTGTAGGTGTCGTCCAGGAGGAGAGCGCCGTTGCGGGCCGGAACCGGCTGCAGGCGCAGGCCGACGCGGGCCCGGGCCAGCCCCTCGGCGATCTGGTCGAGGGAGAGCCCCAGGCAGAGCCCGACCGCGGCGGCCGCCAGGGCGGCGTAGACCAGGTGCCGGCCGATGAGCGGGGTGGTGATGGTTCGCCGCTCGAGGCCGGCGATGAGCGCAAAGCGCAGCCCGTGCAGTCCCCGGCTTTCGATGGCCTCGGCCCGCAGCGCGTTCCCCGCTGCCAGACCGTAGAGAACGACGCGCGCGCGGGTCTGCCCGGCCATGGCCCGGACGCGCGGGTCGTCGCCGTTCAGCACGGCGTAGCCGTCGGCCGGGAGATCGGCCACGATCTCGGCTTTGGCCCGGGCGATCGTCTCCAGACTTCCCATCCGCTCCAGATGGACCGGTCCGACGTTGGTGACAACCCCGATGGTCGGCTGGGCGATCCGGCAGAGGGCGGCGATCTCGCCCGGGCCGTAGGTGCCCATCTCCAGCACGGCGAAGCGGTGCTCGGGCCGCAGCCCCAGCAGTGTCAGCGGGACGCCGATCTCGTTGTTGAAACTGCGCTGGCTGCGCAGCGTCGGCCCGACGGTCTCCAGAACGGCGGCCAGGACCTCTTTGGTGCTGGTCTTCCCGACGCTGCCGGTGATGGCCACGACGGGGAGGGCGAACCGCCGCCGCCAGTAGGCGGCCAGCGTCTGGAGGGCCGGCAGCGTCGCGGGCACCAGAAGATAGGCGAAGCCGGGACGGGCGGCGGCCGGCAGCCAGGGGTCGAGCGGCACCAGCCGCTCGGCCAGCACCCCGCGGGCCCCGCGCTGGAAGGCGTCAGGGATGAAGGTGTGGCCATCGCGCTGGCCGCGCAGGGCGACGAAAAGGTCGCCCGGCTGGACCTCGCGCGAGTCGTGGACCACGCGGGCGAAGACGAGGTCGCCCGCGCAGGGATAGGCTGGCTGGACGCCCGGCAGGTTCTGGCAGAGATCGCTCAGGCTGAGCATGGTCTCCCAGACCAGTATACGGTGCGGTCGTGTCCGACGCAAACCAGAGCGGTCAGTGCCGTCTCCGACGCCGGGGTCGTTGCGCTGGGTGCCCGTTCAGCCACTGGCCACGGCCTCCTGGGGTGGAATGCGGTAGTAGAGCAGGAGCTGCTGGGCAAGGGCCTTGAAGACCGGGGCGGCCACCACGTCGGCCCAGGGACTGTCCTGGGGCTCGTCGAGACGCACCACGATGACGAAGCGCGGGTCCTCGGCTGGCCCGAAGCCGATGAACGAGGTGATCGTGCGGTCCTGGGTGTAGCCCTGGGGAGTGGGGATCTCGGCCGTGCCGGTCTTGCCACCCAGGTGGTAGCCGGGGAGGCGATAGGCTCGCGGCACCCCGCGGTCGACGAACTCGACCACCGAGACCAGCATGCGCTGGAGCGTCCGGGCGGTCGCCGGGGCGATGACCTGACGCACCGGTCGGGGGGTCGTGCGGGTGACGGTGCCATCGGGGTGGCGGACCTCGGCGACCAGGTGGGGCTGGAGATACAGGCCGTCGTTGACGATGGCCGCCAGGGCCGCGGCCAGTTGGAGGGGGGTGACGGTCAGACCCTGGCCGAAGGCGTTGGTCGCCAGGTTGAAGGGGTGCCAGCCGGGGGCGCCGGCCGGGGTCACCAGGCCGGCGGCCTCACCGGGCAGTTCGATCCCGGTGGGCTGGCCGAAGCCGAAGGCCCGGATGTACTGGTAGAAGCGCTCGGCGCCCAGGGTGGTGGCGGCGATGGCGGCCCCCACGTTCGAGGAGCGCTGGAGGGCCAGGGTCATCGTCGCCGTGTGCGGGGGACGGAAGATGGCGTTGCGCACCACCCCGCCGGCGTAGCGGAAGACCCCGGTCTCGTGGTAGGGGGTCTCGGGGGTGATGGCGCCGGCGTCGATGGCGGCCGCCATGGTGAAGACCTTGAACACCGAGCCCGGCTCGTAGCTGTCCGTCACCGCCGGCACCCGCAGCAGCCCGAGGCGGTCCGGCTCGAAGAGTTTGGGGTCGGCGGGATCGAAGGTCGGGCGGGCGGCCATCGCCAGAACCGCCCCGGTCCGGGGGTCGAGGACGACGATGGTGCCGCTGCGCGCCCGGTGCCGCTCCAGGGCGGCCTCCAGCTCGCGCTCGGCGAGACGCTGGATATAGGGGTCCAGCGTCAGGACGACGTCGGCGCCGGGGACCGGTGGACGGTAGTGCTGCCGGCCCAGGGCGATGGCCTCGCCGCCGGTGTCGCGTTCGGCCAGGAGTTCGCCAGGCTGACCGGCCAGCAGGTGGTTGAGCCCGGCCTCCAGCCCGCTGAGACCCTGGTGGTCGGCCCCGACCACTCCCAGGACCTGGCTGGCCAGACTGCCCTGGGGGTAGAGGCGTCGGGGGGCTGGGGTCAGCGAGACCCCGGCGAGACGGAGCCGACGGATCTGGTCGGCGACCTCGGCCGGGAGGGCGCGTCTCAGGAGGATCGGGCTCGGGCCGCGCCCCGCCAGCACCGACTCCAGCCGGTCGGGGGGCTCGCCGAGCAGCGGAGCCAGGCGCCGGGCCAGGGCGGCCGGATCGCCGCTGGCCCGCGGGTCGACCAGGAGGTCGTCAAAGACCACGCTCTGGGCCAGCGGCTGGCCAGAGCGGTCGAGCAGGCGCCCACGAGGAGCGGGGATCGTCTCGCGCTTCCAGTGTTCGGCCCGGGCCAGTTCGCGGTAGTACTCGTGCTGGTAAACCTGGAGGTAGGCCAGGCGGACCAGCAGGAGGCCGAGGAAGCCGGCGATGAGGGCGCCGATGGCGGAGAGTCGCCAGGGCGAGAGGGCGGGCTCGCGCATGACCTAGCCTCCCCCGCCGGCCGGTCGGAGGCTCTGCCAGAGGCGGTGGGGCCAGCCCGGTGTTGGCGTGGGGGAGGGGGCGGGTGGGCTGGCCAGGGCCGGCAGCGGCGGGGTAAAGAGGACCTGGGCGGGCGGGCCCATGTGCAGGCGGGCCTTCGCCTCGCGCTCGACGCGCTCCAGCGACTGGAGGTGGGTGATCTGCTGGCGCAGTTGCTGGTTACGGGCCTCCCAGCGCTGGACCTCGTCGGTCAGGGCCTGGAGATCGTAGCCGGTGGTGGCCACCCGGCTGGCCAGGGTCAGGTAGAGCAGGCTGAGGGCGGCGGCCGCCAGGCCCAGGAGCAGCAGGCGCCGGGGAAGGGTCTGGCGGGTGGGCCAGGCCAGAGGCCGGTGGCCGACGGTGAGACGGGTGGTGGCCGGGCGCGGCAGGACAAAGGCCATGGGATGTGCTCTCCTGTCCGGTGGTTTCAGACGAGGGCGGGCGTCAGTTTCTCGCCGGCCCGCAGCTTGGCGCTGCGGGCGCGGGGGTTGCGGGCGACCTCCTCCGGGGTGGGGGTGACCGGGTGTTTGGTCAGGATGCGGAAGGTGGGCCGGCGGCCGCAGACGCAGACCGGGATCTCCGGCGGGCAGGTACACGGGTTGGCCCGACTGAGCAGAAAGCGTTTCACAAGGCGATCCTCCAGCGAGTGGAACGAGATCACGACCAGTCGTCCTCCTTCGCCCAGGATGACCTCGGCCTGTTCCAGGGCCTCCTGCAGGGCGTTGAGTTCGTCGTTCACCGCGATCCGCAGGGCCTGGAAGGTACGGGTGGCCGGATGGAGCCGGCCCGGGCGGGGCGGGACCACCCGGCTGATAATGGCGGCCAGCTGGGTCGTGGTGGTGATGGGCTGACGGGCCCGGGCGGCGACGATCGCCCGGGCGATGGCCCAGGCGCGGGGCTCCTCGCCGTACCGGCGGATGAGGTCTGCCAGGGCCGCCTCGTCCAGCGTGTTGACCAGTTCGGCGGCGGTCAGCGGCTGATGCGGGTCGTAGCGCATATCCAGGGGACCTTCGACCTGGAAACTGAATCCCCGCTCCGGCCGCTCGATTTGAAACGATGACATCCCCAGGTCGAACAGGATGCCGTCGGCCGGGACGAATCCGTGCCAGCGGGCGTGTCGCTCCAGATGACGGAAGTTGCCGTGGACGAGGACATAACGGGGGGCGAAGGGGCGCAGACGCGCCTCCGCGACCGCCAGGGCCTCCGGGTCGGCGTCGATCCCCAGGAGCCGTCCATCCGGGCTGGAGCGGCGCAGGATCTCGACGGCGTGCCCGCCGGTGCCGACCGTGGCGTCGATGTAGCGGCCGCCGGGGCGGGGCGCCAGATAGGTCATCGCCTCTTCCAGGAGAACGGGCACGTGGAGCGTCGGCGCTGACGTGCTCATCGGTGGTCCTCGACCTCGCCGTGGATCATAGGCCGCAGCGTCGGGTGATCAAGGAAAAGCCCTATTAAAAATCCTAGCCCGCCGGCTCGCCGTTCCGTCCAGCCCGGCGGACTCCGGCGACTGTCCGTCCTTTCCTCGCGTCCTCTTGACAGCGGCCGTCGTCACCAGCATCATGGGCCCACCGGTCAATCGAGCCGGCCGACCGCGCGGCCGGCTGGTAGAGACCAGCGGGCCGGCGTGGGCGCGAGCGGTTTTCCCCGCGACCGTCGCACCGGCGGGTGGTCGCTGTCCCCGCTGGCGACCCCTGGCCAGCGCGCCCCGCGGCGTCTGACTCCCGGCCCACCGACGCTCACACCGGAGACAGGAGACGTGCCACGACCGACTCGACCGCTTGTAACGCCTCTGGTCCTGGCGCTGCTGGGATTCGGCGCCATCGTCGGCAATTACCAGACCAGCGTCCCCCTCGGGATGAGCCCGGTTGTCGAGGTAGGGCGAGAGACACCCGATACCACAGCCCTGCCGGTGGCCGTGGGGCTGGCGGAGACATCGCCGGCCGTGGCGGCGTCCGATCGTGCGACAGAGGCCGGGGCCCTCCCTTCTGGGAGCGGAGCGGCACCGGGGTCCGCGGCTGACGCCGAACGGGGTGCTCTGACCAGCCGGTCCGGGCGCGATCCGGAGGTGGTGGAGGCCGTGCCGGTGCCGACGCCGGGCGGGCCGGTGGCGGCGGCCGGGGCGCCGGCGGTCTACGCCGTGCAGGCGGGAGAGACCGTCCCGCTTCTGGCCGAGCGGTGGACGGTGACCGTGCAGGCGATTATCGCGCTGAACGGGCTGACCCCGCCGTACCGGGTGTCGCCGGGGCAGGTGCTCCGGCGGCCGCCGCCGGACCCGCTGGTCCAGGCCTGGCTGGCGCGGGCGGGGCAGGATCTGGTGCTGCCGGCGGGGGCCGGGCCAGAGGAGCGGGCCTTTTTCCAGCAGCTGGTGCCGGTGGCGCAGGTGGCCCAGGTGTTGACCGGGGTGCCGGCCTCGGTGACGGTGGCCCAGGCGATTCTGGAGTCGGACTGGGGGCGAAGCCGGCTGGCGCGGGAGGCGCGGAACTACTTCGGGATCAAGGCCACCGCCCGAGGGGGGACGGCCGGAGTGGTCTGGCTGCCGACCTGGGAGGTCGTCGGTGGGCAGCGGGTGATGGTGGTGGCGCCGTTTCGGGCCTATGCGACCCTGCGGGAGGGCGTCATCGACCACGGCTGGTTTTTCGTGGAGAATCCGCGCTACGCGGCGGCGCTGGCGGTGATGGCTGAGCCGCGGGAGTTCATCCGACGGATCCATGCCGCCGGCTACGCAACCGACCCGGCCTACAGTCAGAAGTTGCTGGCGCTGCTGGAGCGGTGGGGGCTGGAGCGCTACGACCTTCCGGCCCGGTGAGCAGGTGGCGTGGGCCGTGGCCAGAGGACCGGGGGGACTTGGGATTTGACAGCGATGGGGGGAGTTCGGCAAAATTACGGCTGGAGAGGTGGCCGAGTGGTTGAAGGCGGCTGTCTTGAAAACAGCAAGGCGCAAGCCTCGGGGGTTCGAATCCCTCCCTCTCCGCCGGGAAAAACCGCAGCGACCGGACCGGAGCGCTGTGGGATCGGTGTGGGACAGTGTGGGAAAGACAACGCCTCCCACACCACCAGACTCTCTGTTGTGAGTGTGCGCCCCCCAGCCTAGCAGACCCTCACCAGATGTCAAGACCCTTCTCGCTCTCCTGTCCGTCTGGTAGAATCTCTCCAGAGCACTCGTGCAGGAGAGCGTCTGGATGCTTGCGATTCCCCTGCTGCCGCCGCTGCCGGTGCCGAAGCCGGTGGAGCCGGAGGAGCAGGCCTGGCTGGACGATGTGGCCGAACTCCTGGGATTGCCGCCCTCACTGGAGAGACAGCGCCAGCGCCGGGAGGAGGCTGAGCAGGCCAGGCAGGAGGTCGAACGGCTGCTGAAGAAGCCGAGAAGCACTCCGCCCGCCGGGCCGACCAGGGAGCCGGAGAGCATCCGGCCTGGACCGGAGACCGCGAGCACGGTCCGGCAGACGCTTGCGGAGCAGGCTGTGGCTCCGGTCCGGCGTGGTCCCACAGTCCAGAGCCTGCGGGAGACGATCCGCCGGGCCTTCCGGGCCATCCAGTCCCTCACGCTTCCGGTTGTGCTCCTGCCCGGCGAGACCGATCCGCTCCACGCCTTCATCCGTCAGGCGCTCAGGAAGCCGGTGCCGCAGGGGCCGGTCTCCGGCTATCCGGCTGAGGTGCGGCTGGTGGAGTACACCGGCCCCGATCTGGTGGGACTGGTGCGCGATCTCCTGGGCTGGGCCTGGAGTCGAGCGGCCCAGCGGGCACAGGAGGCGGGAGGTCTGCAGAGGATCGTCGTCTTCGAAGGGGCCAGGCTCCGGCCGCCGGCGGACAGACCGCCGGAGGAGACCAGGGCGGTGCGGAGTGTGCTCCAGCGCCACGCCGATCTCTTCCGCGCGGCCAGGGCTGTTGATGCCGCACGGCAGATGGGAACACTGCCGCCTGATCAGCCGGGAGCCGTCAGAACTGATCTCCTGGGCTCCGGGCACGGGGTACTGGGCGCCTTCACTCCTGCTCTTCAGCGGATTGTGATCCGGGGCCAGGAGTCCATCGCCTCTCCCTGGGTCCTGACTTACCAGGGCGGCTGGTCGCTGGACAAGCAGCCCGAACTGCTGGCCTATCGCCAGGACCTGAACCGGCTGCGGGAGACTCTGGCTCACGAACTCACACACGCCATCGAACTGACGGTGCAACGGGAGGCGGAGCGGCTGGCCCGACGGCTGGGCCTGGACCGCTGGCTGCTTCCGGCCACGCATCCGCAGGTGGCGGCGGGCTGGACGGCCCTGCCCCTGGGCGTGGGAAGACTGGCGCCTCTGGCCCGGCGGCTGCTCCAGGCGGCCCGGCAACAGCCGCTGGAGAGTGATCGGCTGCGGTTCCTGGAGAAGTTCCTGGAGTACGCCGAGGCCCGTGACCAGGCGCTCCGAGACCCGCTGGGAGTGCTCTTCCGGCTGTTTATGGAAGACCTTCCCTACCGCGGCTATCACCGGGGACTCGAATATCTGCCCTGGCTCCTCTCGGTCCAGTGGCCAGCAGGACGGACGATGCCCGGACTCCTGGAGAAACTCTCTTCGGAAGAGCGGGACATCCCGGCCCTGGTCAGTCTAACATCCGACCTGCAACGACGCCTCTGGCAGGCGGTGGCGAGAACTCCGGCTTCCCCAGCCCCCTGAGAGGCCGCTCTCCAGGCCGCTTCCCTCCAGCCTGTCCGCTTCTCCGGCCGGGCGCAGCCGGGGCGAGCCAGCCAGGCCAGGCCAGGTGAGGTGGGCCGGAGCCGAGCGCAGGCGAGCGGAGTGGAGCCGCAGGCCTCTCCAGCGACCGCTAAGTGCCATTGGGTCGAGCGGTCGTCTGGTCGTATGCTGTTGCCTGTGGGCTGTTGAGGAGATGCAGGAGGTCGTCCAGGGCCAGGAGCGCCAGACGCTGGATGGGACGGCCAGGACCAGGAGCAGCGGCCAGAACCACCAGCGGAATCTGGCCAGGACCGGCCGTCTGACGGGCCTGGGCCAGAGCCTGGAGCAACCAGGCGGGAAGCCGCTTGCGGACCTTGTGCTCGATGCAGAAGGGACCGGCCAGGATATCGGGAGCAGGCCGCCCGCTGCTGGGGAGACGCTGTGTGCCCAGCAGCCGGGCGGTCTGGCGTTCGATGCGTTTCCAGCGGGCTTCGGGCATCAGAGCCTCCAGAGGTGAGTGACGATGGGGTGTCGTCACCGGGCGGGACCATCGTCACCGCTCAGGCCCGGTCGGAAGCGGGCCTGTGACGAAGTGACGACGATGACGATGGTCTCCTTTTTTCTTTTCCTTTTCCTCACTCTCTCCTCCTTCTACCCCTTTTAAGAGATCGCATCGTCACCATCGTCACTGGGCTCACCAGGCCAGTCCGGGAGCGGCTCGAGCGGTGACGATGCCATCGTCACCCCGCCGTCACCATCGTCACGAGCGATGCGGATGAGCCGGGCGCTGCCAGTCCGCCTGAACTCGACCAGGATGCCCTGGCGGGCGAGAGCCGGCGCCAGCGCCCGGAGCGCGGCGCTCAACTGCTGCGGGACCAAAGGCCAGTCTGGATGTCGCAGCGTCTGGCGGTCGGCGACCTGCTTCAGGACATCCAGCAGGGCGGAGGCGGTCCCCAGCCAGAGCGGCCGGATTGTTAGCCACTTACGCAGGGCCTGGGCGACCGGCGATGCATCAAGGACCCCATCTGCTGATTCATTGCGCTGCGCCCGGAACGCTTGTGCAAAGGGGGCGCTCTCCGGGGAGTCAGCCTCTCGCAGCGCCAACTCGGCGGCGATGGCCATCTGGGCGACGTGGACCAGCCGGAACTCTGGGGGTACCGGCAGCCCGCTCAGCCCCATCAGCGCGTGCGACAGCCGCTCCAGCAGCGCCCCGAGCAGCCGGGGACGCTCCCGCAGGAACCGGGCCCAGACCTCGGACTCGCTGAGCCTGCGGGCGGGCGGCTCCAGTTCGACGATGAAGGAGCGGTCGGCCAGGTCGTCGCGGCGGATGAGGTGGCCGATGCTGGTGACGATGCAGGGCCGCCGGGCGGACAGGGTGATAGCCTCTGTGTTCGTGTACAACCGCCGCAGCCGCAGCCCACCGCCTGTCGAGAGTCGGCAGAGTGCGTCGGACAGCCAGTCGGGTAGCCGGGTGAGGTTGTCGAAGACGAGCACGTGCGAGTGAAGCGCACAGACCGCAAGGTCTTCTTCGCTTCTAGGCGGCCCCAGGACGCCCTCCCCTGGTTCGGGGTCAATGAGAGATTTGAGGACGCGCGCAGCCAGGGTCTTGCCTGAGCCCTGCGGCCCCTGTGTGAAAAGGTGCGCATAGGGGCCGCTCGGCCAGAGGGCCTGGAGCAGCCAGGCCAGGACCAGCGGCCGCTGGTCTTGGACCACGGGGATGAACTCCCACAGCCGCTCGAGCGAGCCGCCGGGCTCCGGTCTGGGCAGCGGGGCCTGGAGTGCGCCCTGACGAAAGAGCGGCCCGCCGCCGACGATGCGGTGGCCGTGCGGGGTGATGTGGATTGCCTCACCCGTGCCGTCGGCCAAATCGAGCCAGATGCCGCCCGTGCCGTCGGGAGCGACCCGGACGTAGCAGGTCAGGCGGTTCTGCCGGGCGATGTCGGCGATGATCGGAATGACGCGGTCCAGAGCGGCGAGCGACGGCCAGCGGCCGTGGGCCGTCTTGAAGACCAATTGGAGCCAGGTCCTGAAGGTTGCGTCCAGGACCGGAACGACCCGACGCTCCTGGCCGAACCTGACGACCGCCCAGGCCAGCCCGTCCTGGTCGACGAAGAGGCGGGCCTGGGCGAGAGCCAGGGCGATGAGCCGGTCGAGGTCTTGCGCCGGACTCTCCTTGCGTGCTACACTTGTCCCAGGACCGGCGCCCCGGCCCGTCTCGCCCTGGACCTGGCCGCGCTCCTGGGCGGGGCGGGCTTCGCCTTTCATCGCCGCTCCTCCCCGGCGGCCTGGCGCTCCTGGACCAGCCGCTCAACTTCTTCTGCGGGGATGAGGAGCCCCAGAGGCGTGGAGACGGCGGGCAGACGGCCTGAGCGGACCAGGGCGTGGATTGTGGTATACGAGACGCCCAGTCGTCGGGCCGCCTGGCCGGTGGACAGGTAAACTGCGGATTTGGTGAGCACGGAAACCCCTCCGAGGTTCTGGTTGGGGGCGCCGTGCTCAAGCGGGTGTCACGAGCAACGACGGGCGACACGCCTGGCATCGTGCCAGGGAAGAGCGCCCCATCGCTTCAAGTTTAAAACATCGCGCCCGAAAATTCAAGCCGCACAGAGTGAGGGCCTGGGACTGTCTTCCCAGACCCTCAGCACGCACTTGCACTTCGGGCGTCACAATTTCGTCGGCTGGACTGGAGTCAGAGGCTGAGGCCTCCGGGTGGGAAGGACTCGAGGCAGCAGATCAGCGGCGGTCTGGTGGCCCGAGAGGCCAGGACCAGCATCTGGTCCTGGTAGACGATGCGGCGGACAGAGCGTCCCTTGCGTTCCCTGGGGGCCAGTCGTCGGAGTGCCCGGATCAGCATCCCGGCCACCATCTCCATCTCTTCTCGAGACTGGCACCGGACGCGCAGAGAGGACGGCTCCCGGAGCAGCGCTGTGAGGTCGGGATGGGCCAGAATCTCCTGAGCGGTGCAGCAGCGTGGACGCATCGCGTCTCTATTCTACCAGAGGCCCAGGGCCTGTTCCAGCACCTGGGCCACCAGCCGATCCTCAGTGAGAGCGTGGGAGTAGAGGGCGCTGGTGATGGCCGGGCTGCTGTGGCCCAGGCGTCGGCTGACCAGGGGCAGCGGAGCGCCGTGCTGGAGGGCGAGAGAGGCGCTGAGATGCCGGAGTTTGTGGGGCGAGAGGACCGGCAGTCCGAGCCGCTGGCAGGTCCGGCGGAGGGCGGAGGTCACCGTCTCCAGGCCCAGCGGCTGGCCGTGCTCCCCGGTGAAGACCAGGCCCGTCTCCTGCCACGCCACACCGGCCCGGAGGCGTCGTTCGGCCTGGAGGGCCTTCTGGCGGCGCAGGGCTTCGCGGCCCAGGACGCCCAGAGAGACGGTGCGGCGTCCGGCCGCTGTCTTGGGCTCTCCGATCACCCATTCTCCCCGCAGCCGCTGGAGCGTCCGCTCGATGCGGAGCGTTCCCCGCTCCCAGTCCACACCGTCCCAGACCAGGGCCAGGAGTTCGCCGGGTCTGGCCCCGGTGTCGAGCGCCAGGGCGACAAAGGGCCACAGCCAGTGGTCACGGGTCTCGGTGAGAAACTGTCGGACCTGCTCCGGCGTCCAGAGGCTCGGTCGGGACGGTCGGTAGGCCGGGGGCGTTATCCTGTCGCAGGGATTGTCGGGGAGCCAGCCCCAGCGGCGGGCGACCTCAGCGGCCCGGTGGAGCAGCCGGTAGGCGTAGTGGCGCTGCCGTGTGCCGGGGATGCCGTCCAGGAAACGCTGGAGCCGGTCGGGACTGAGCCGCTGGAGTCTCACCCTGCTCAGGGCGGGCAGGATGTGGGCGTCCAGGAGGCGGCGGTAGTCGTGGGCCGTCTTGGGCTTCCAGCGGCTCCTCTCGGTCGCATACCAGCGCTCCAGGAGTTCCCCAAGGGTCAGCGGGGCGGGGAGACCGCCCTGAAGCGCCGCCTGCCGCTGGAGCGCCTGGAGTCGCTCCAGCACCTCCTGCCGACTGCGACCGGTCACCCAGACCCGGCGCCCGTCCACCTGGAGACTTCCCTCCCAGTAGAGGGTACCACGGGCCGTGGTGCGCTTGCGGAGCGTGGGCATCGCCAGACCTCCTTGCGGTCTGGCGGTGTGGGAAGCGTGTGGGACGGTCTCGGCGGCTGGAGAGGTGGCCGAGTGGTTGAAGGCGGCTGTCTTGAAAACAGCAAGGCGCAAGCCTCGGGGGTTCGAATCCCTCCCTCTCCGCCGGGAAGAACCGTCGCCGGCGGGTCAGCAAAACCGCTGACTACCCTGACCGACGGGCTAGGAGGCCCTACCCGCATCCTGTCGAGTCGCCGCACCAGTTCGGCCGACGCCCTGGGCTGCCACCACAGCGCCGGGGCTTTTTTGTGTTTGTGCATGTGCGTCAAGCAGACGGGCATGCTTTCCCAATTCCCAGTCCCTAAAGCCTCAGGAATTGGGAAAAGCTGGCTGTCTGTTTCCCCTTCGGCCGGGGCCGGTGAGGCCCCGAAGCGGCCAGGCTGGCTTCCCCGTTTCCCGGTCCCTCAGGCGCCGGCAGAGGTTCGGTCTTCAGATCCGGTGCTGACCGGACTCGTTCTCGGACGACTCGCTCCCGCTGGCCGACCCGATCGTCTCTCCGGGCGGAGAGGCATCGGTCGACGCAATTCGCCAGCGAAGGATAAAGATAGGGCAGTTTGCTCGCATCCGGGAGGCCAGCCCAACGGTACGGATCTTGCCCCGGTCAGGCGACAAAACAACCCGCCCGTGGACCGGCTCATGGCTCCCGGGCGAGGACTCGGGAGGAAAAGTCATGCCCTGCCTGAGCCGACGGGCGGTCTGGCCCCGCTTCCTGACCGGGACGCTCGTCGTCGCCCTGCTTCTCCTGTCCGGCGGGACGCTCCAGGCGGCCCCCCCCAGCCGGTCTGTCCACCTGGACCAAACTCGATCTCGACGGCGTCCGGATCAACAGCCTGGCCGTGGATCCCACCAATCCCGCCTTCCTCTTCGCTGGCTCCCAGGGCGCCGGCGTCTTCCGCTCCACCGACGCCGGCCGCTCCTGGCAGCCCGTCAACCGCGGTCTGGCTAACCTGGTGGTTAACGATCTCTCCATCGACCCGGCCAACCCGCTTGTCATCCTGGCCGGAACCGGCCTGGGCCCGCTGGTGGGCGAGCCAACAGCCGGCGTCTACCGCTCCCTCGACCGGGGTGAGACCTGGACGGTTGTCCTGCCCAACCAGGCGGTCCTCGCCCTGGCCCGCACCCCGCAGAACTCGCAGGTGGTCTACGCCGGCGGCGGTGGCGTCTTCAAGTCCACCAACGGCGGAGCCACCTGGACCCGCCTGACCGGCTTCAACCGGGCGACGGTCGGTGTGGATGTGCGCGGCCTGGCCGTCAGCCCGCTCGACCCCAATCTGGTCGTGGCCGTCGGCAACACTGAGGGCGGCACCGGCCAGGTCTTCCGCACCACCGACGGCGGCACCACCTGGACGATGGTGCTCGGCAACCTGCCTTCGGTCTTCGCCGTCGCTTTCGCTCCCCCAGCCGTCGGCAACGTCGTCCTGGTGGCCACTCAGACGGGCGTCTTCCGCAGCCCCGATGGGGGGCTCACCTTTCAACAGACCACTGAGGAACTGGGCGAGATCACCGTCCTCTCGGTGCTGTTCAACCCCTTTGAGGCCCGCCAGGTCTTTATCGGCACGCGCGGACGCGGCGTCTTTCAGAGCACCGACGCGGGGAACTCCTGGAGCCCTCTCGGCCCGGAACTCGGCACTCAAACGGTCCGCAGTCTGGCCCTCGACCGGATCTCCCCCCAGACCCTCTACGCCGGGACCGACAGCGGCCCCTTCGCCTTCACCTTCGCGGCGCCACCACCGTTCCAGCCGGCGGTCAGCTGGTTCTTTGCCGAGGGCTCGACCCAGCCGCCCTTCGATACCTGGTTCCTGATCCAGAACCCCACCGACCAGCCGGCCCAGGTGCGCTTCACCTTCCAGTTGCAGCCGGCCGGGATGGTGGTCCAGGAGGCGACCGTCGGTCCTCGCGCCCGCTTCAGTCTCTTCGCCAACCCGATCCTGCCCAATGTCGCCTTTTCAACGCGCATCGACGCCGACCGCCGGATCTTCGCCGAACGGGCGATGTACGTGAGTTTCGACGGCCATAATGTCACCGGCATCGCCGGGCCGAACCGCCTCTGGCTCTTCGCCGAGGGCTCAACCCAGCCGCCCTTCCACACCTGGCTGTTGCTCCAGAACCCCAACGGCGAGCCGGTCCCGGTGACCATCACCTATCTGCGCGAGGCCGGCCCGCCGGTGGTCCAGTCGCTCGTTCTCTCCCCCAATGCGCGCACCAGCGTCTTTGTCAATCAGGTCCTGCCGAATGCGGCCTTCTCCAGCCAGGTCGAGAGCCCCCTGCCCATCGTGGTCGAGCGGGCGATGTACCGCTTCCCCGGCAACGCCGCCACCGGGGTCTCTGGCGTCAACGCCCCCAGCGCGACCTGGTACTTCGCCGAGGGCAACACCACCACTGGCTGGGATACCTGGCTGCTTTTGCAGAACCCGCACTCCACGCCGGTGAGCGCCACCATCACTTTCCTACTGTCGACTGGGCGGCGGGTGACCCGGCCGTTGCTCCTGCCGCCGCAGAGTCGCCAGAGCCTCTTTGTCAATCAGGTGCTGCCGGGCGCCCGGTTCGGGGTTACTATCACGGCCAGCGCTCCGATCATCGCCGAAAAGTCGCTCTTCTTCGGCGGCGAGCCGCGCGGCGCCGCCGCCACCCATGGAGCCAGCGATCTGGCCACCGCCTGGAATCTGGCCGAAGGGGCGACTACCCCGCCGTTCGATGAGATCATTTCAATCCTGAACCCGCACGAATCGGCGATGAGCGTTCATATCGATTTTCAGTTGCCCAACGGCCAGGTTATCGGTCGCGACATCGTCCTCGGCCCGACGCGCAACCTGGTCGTCCGGGTCGACGACATCATCCCCAACGATGCCGTCTCGGCGCGGGTCACGACCAGTCTGCCGTCGGTGGTCGAACGGGTGATGTTTATTAACAAGTTCGGCGCAGTCGGCCTCCATAACTCGATCGGCATCCGCGACTGAGCGCCGACTGGCCGGATCCGCTCGCCCCCGGCGAGCGGTGTTCAGCGTCTGCCAGTGCCGGATTGGGAGGGCGGTTGACAGGGAGCGCTCCCCCGCCTATCATCAGCGCCGGTCTGGGGAACGACGCCCGGTGGTGTGGTGCGCGCCCCGGGACGTCGTCCGGCGGGTTGAGTTGTGGCCCCCTTACGCCGTGTTGCCGGAGGAATGACGACCATGCCCATCGAGTACGTGCTGACCGGGCCCTACCGGATCGAGTACCGTTCCTACGAGGAGCCACCGCTCGGCCCCCACGAGGTCCGGGTGCGGACGATCGTCTCGGGGATGAAGCGGGGAACCGAACTCAACCTCTATCGCGGCACCGCTCCCATGCACGCCCAGCGCTTCGACCTGACCTATCGGGTCTTTCTCCCCGAACCGCCCGAGCGGCGCTACCCGATGTGGCTGGGCTCCTGGGGGGTGGGCGAGGTCATGGATGTCGGCGCAGCCGTCACCCGCTTCCGGCCCGGCGACCGCGTCCACGGCCCGATGCGCCACCGTCCCACCAACGTCTTCCCCGAAGACCGCCTGCGGCCGCTCCCTCCAGGCCTCGACCCGCTGGCGGCCCTCTGCACCGACCCGGCCGAGTTTGCCCTGACCGCCGTCCACGACGCCGGGCTCCGCATTGGCGACCGGGTGGCGGTCTTCGGCCTGGGGGCGATCGGGCTGCTGGTGGTGCAACTGGTCCGCCTGGCCGGCGCCCGCCAGGTCATCGCCGTCGACCCGGTGGCCCGCCGCCGCGCCCTGGCCGAGACGTTTGGCGCCGATGTCACCCTGGATCCGACGGCCGAGGACGCCGGCCTGGCCATTAAGAAACTGACCGGCAAAGGGGTGGATGTGGCCATCGAGGCTTCGGGCGTCACCGCCGCTCTCCACCAGGCCATCCGGGCCACCCACCTGGGCGGCGAGGTGGTCACGCTCGGCTACTACCCCGACGGCGCCCCGGACCTGCGTCTGGGCGAGGAGTGGCACCACAACCGTCTTACGCTGCACTCGAGCATGATCGTCTGGGGCTGCCCCCACCGGGCCTACCCGCGCTGGGATGAGGCCCGGGTCCTGGAGACCGTCGAGGAGCTTCTCTGCCAGGGCCGGCTCCGCACCGACGGCCTCATCACCCACCATTTCCCCTACCGGGAGGCGCCAGCCGCCTATCAGTTGCTGGACACCCGGCCCGATGAGGTGATCAAGGTGGCCCTGCACTACGAGGGCGAGGCCTGAGCCGGCGCGGCCCCGACGGCGCCGGTCTGATAGGCGGCGCAGAGGTCGGTCAGCGGACAGAGATGGCAGCGCGGACGCCCGGCCCGGCAGATCCGGCGCCCGTGCCGGATGAGCAGGACGTGCAGGGCGTAGGCGAGGTCTGGCGGGACCAGCGGCTCGACCTGGCGATGGGCGGCCTCGGCCGGCACGCCCGGACCGATGATCCCCAGCCGTTGGAGTACCCGGTGGATGTGGGTGTCAATGGGGAAGGCCGGCCGCCTCAGGGCGAAGAGCAGCACACAGGCTGCGGTCTTGGGCCCCACCCCGGGCAGACTCTCCAGCGCCGACCGAGCCTGGGCCAGCGGCCAGTCGGCCAGCTGGTCGAGCGAGAGCCGACCGAAGCGCGCCCGGATGGCCGCCAGCGCGGCCTGGATCCGCCGGGCCTTGACCCGCCCCAGTCCGCTGCAGCGGATGACCGCCGCCAGATCGTCCATCGGCGCCGCCAGCACCGCCTCCCAGGTCGGGTAGGCCGTCCGCAGGGCCGCATAGGCCCGGGCGCTGTTGTGGTCGCTGGTGTGCTGCGAGAGGATGGTCTGAACGAGGACGCCGATCGGATCGCCGGTCGGACGCCAGTCCGGCCGGCCGTAGACCGTCAGCAGACGCTGGACGAGGGTGGGGAAGACCGTCGGAGTGGGCGCGGTCAACGAACCGGGACCTTGCCTTTCCCCTTGCACTTGGGGCAGGTGCCCTCCAGCCGGTGCCAGCCGCCCGGCTTCGAGGGGTCGGGCCAGCGTTCGTTGACGTGGCCGGTGCCCTGGCAACGGGTGCAGGCGATCTTGGGGCCGGTGATGAACCGTGACATCAGGAACACGGCCCCGATCATCAAGATCAGCGTGAGCAGCGCAACTTCCATGGAGGCCCTCCTCACGCGGCCGATGCGCTTTAATTATGGACAGCGCCCATGGTCCTGTCAAGTTGGCTGCTTATCGTCGGGATCGGCCGGCGGGGCCAGATAGTCGCTCAGGGCCCGGCGATAGAGAATAAAGCCACCCAGCGCGAAGAGGAAGGCCGAGACCAGCGCGGTAGGGCCGTGGCCGGTGGCCTCGTAGATCTGGGTGACAAACCCCCAGAAGATGATGAAGGCGAGCAAAAGGCCCAGGCCCAGGGCCACCCGTCGGCGCCAGCGTCCCACCGGGGGCATGCTCACCTCCGCGGCCAGCCCAGGGCCAGAAGCGCGCTCCCCAGCCCGACAAGGGCGAGCGCCCTCTCCAGCGCGTCGTCCCAGACGAAAAGATCAAGCGCCACCAGCCAGACCCGGGCCAGCAGCGGCGAGCCGGTGCCGACGACCCAGTCGGTCAGACCGGTGACGGTCAGGCCGGTCTGCAGGCTGTCCTGGCCGAGAAGCCAGGCCAGAAGGCCGCCGCCAAGGCCCAGGCCGGCCACCAGCCACCGGCCGAGCGGCCGGCGCTGCGCCGGAAGATGGTCAATTGAGAGTCCAGAGTCGGTCACCGGTGGTCTCCTGCCAGTCGGCCGGACCGGATCATAGGCCGGGGGCGGCGTGGTGTCAACTGCCGGGTGAGGCGGTGGAGAAAGAGGACGCGAGCGCGCCTCTCCCCATGCTATAATCCCCTGCGCACCAGAGGAGCAGCAGGGATGCAGGGCAGCGACATTCTCGCCGGCCTCAACCCGGCCCAGCGCGCCGCCGTCGAGACCATCCATGGTCCGGTCCTCATCCTGGCCGGGCCCGGCTCGGGCAAGACCCGCGTCATCACCCACCGCATCGCCTACCTGGTCCGCACCGGGGTCGCCCGACCCGAGGCCATCATGGCCGTCACCTTCACCAACAAGGCCGCCCGCGAGATGCGTGAGCGGCTGGCCCGGCTCCTGGGGCCGCGGGCCAACGGCCTGACGCTGGGCACCTTCCACGCCGTCTGCGCCCGCATCCTGCGCCGCGACGGCGCCGCCCTCGGCCTTGATCCCCACTTCGTTATTTACGATGAGGATGACCAGGTGGCCCTGGTCCGCCGGGCTCTCCAGGACCTCAACCTCGACGAGCGCCAGTTCGTCCCCCGCGTCCTCAAGACCCTGATCAGCGAGGCCAAGAGCGAACTGCGCGATCCGCACCAGTTCGCCGAGTTCGCCAGCACCTTCCGCGAGCAGGTCGCCGCCCGGGTCTACCGCCGCTACCAGGATCTGCTGCGCGAGGCCCACGCCCTCGACTTCGACGACCTCATCTACTGGACGATCCGCCTCTTCCGCGAGCAGCCAGCGGTGCTCGCCAGCTACCAGGACCGCTACCGCTACTTTCTGGTGGACGAGTTCCAGGACACCGACCGGGCCCAGTACACGCTGATGAAACTCCTGGCCAGCCGCGACCGCAATCTCTGCGTGGTCGGCGACGAGGACCAGTCGATCTACAGCTGGCGGCGGGCCGATATCCGCAACATCCTGCACTTCGAGGACGACTTCCCCGACGCCCGCGTCATCTACCTCGAACAGAACTACCGCTCGACCAAAACCATCCTCGAAGCCGCCCGCCACGTGATCGCCGCCAACCTCCTGCGCAAGGAGAAGCGGCTCTGGACCGAGAACGAGCAGGGGCCGCCCATTCAGCTGGCCGAGACCGCCACCGAAGAAGAGGAGGCCGGCTACGTGGCCGGCGAGATCCTCCGGCTGGTCGAGGAGGGCCCCTACCGCTACGGCGATATCGCCGTCATGTACCGGACCAACGCCCAGTCGCGGGTGCTGGAACAGGTGCTGGTCCGCCGGCGCATCCCCCACACGGTGATGGGGCTGCGCTTCTACGAGCGCAAGGAGGTCAAGGACCTGCTGGCCTATCTCCGCCTCCTGCACAACCCTGAGGACAGCCTGAGCCTGCGGCGGATCATCAACGTCCCTCCCCGGGGCATCGGCGACCGCACGCTGGGCGCCCTCGACCTCTGGGCCCGCCAGCAGCGGGTCTCGCTCTGGACGGCCCTGCGCCGGCTGCGGGGCGACGAGCCGGCCGCCGCCTCGCCCCCGCCCATCGGCGCGCGCGGCCTCCAGTGCCTGCTCGACTTCCTGGCGCTGATCGAGGACCTCCAGACGGCGGCCCGCCAGACCGACCTCCTCACCCTGATGGACCTGGTCCTCCACCGCACCGGCTACGCCGACCACATCCGCGACGGCACCGAGGAGGGCGAGGAGCGCTGGCGCAACCTGAAGGAGCTGGCCACGGTCGCCCTGCCCTACGTCGACCTGCCGCCGCCCCAGGGGCTGGTCGCCTTCCTGGAGGAGACGGCGCTGGCCTCGGAGGTGGATACCCTGCGCGAGGACAGCGACGCGGTGCGGCTCCTCACCCTGCACGCGGCCAAGGGGCTGGAGTTCCCGGTCGTCTTCATCGTCGGTCTGGAGGAGGGACTTTGCCCCCACAGCCGCTCACTGGACGACCCGGTCCGGCTGGAGGAGGAGCGCCGCCTCTTCTACGTGGGGATGACCCGCGCCCGCGAGCGGCTCTACCTGGTCTACGCCCTCCGCCGCAGCCTCTACGGTGGGGTGACCGAGAGCCAGCCCTCGCGCTTCCTCGGCGACATCCCGCCCCACCTGGTCCGGACCCGAGCCCGCCCGTCCGCCCGCCTGGGGCGGTCCCCTGAGCCGGCGCCGGTCGCCGTCCCGGCCGGGCCGGCCCAGCCGCGCTTCCGCCCCGGCGACCGGGTGCGCCACGCCACCTTCGGCGAGGGGGTGGTGCTGCAGAGCACCCTGAGCGGGGGCGACGAGATCGTCACCGTCCTCTTTCCCCGTGTGGGCGAGAAGCGTCTGCTGGCCGGCTACGCCCCGCTGGAACGGCTGCCCTGAGGGGCGGTCAATCCTGGCCGTCGAGCAGCGCCTGCTGGGCCAGCGCCCGCCCCCGGGCGGTCAGGCGCAGAAGACCGTTCCGCCGCTCGACCAGCCCGGCCTGCTCGGCCCGCCGGGCGACCTCGCGGGCGAAGGCCGGCTCCCAGCGCAGGTGCTGGGGCAGGGCGGCCAGGGCCGCCTCGTCGCGCTCGGCGACCGTGCCCTCGTGGGTCAGAAGGTGCATCACCAGCAGCCGCAGGGCGAACTCCCACCGCTGCCGACGGTGGCGCCAGAGGCGGACCAGCAGCCCCCGCTGCGGAGCCCCCAGGAAGGCCAGGGCGAAGAGGAGCCCGCTCAGGCTGACCATCGAGCCGGCGATCGAGGTGTCGAAGGTGTGGGCCAGCCAGTAGCCCCCGACGGCCGCAGCTCCCCCCAGAAGGACGGCCAGAACCAGGACCACCGCCAGCCGCTCGCTGAGCAGCAGCGCCGTGGCCGGCGGCACGATGAAAAGCGCCACCACCAGCACCGCCCCGACCGCGTCGAAGGCCCCGACGGCGGTGAGCGAAACCACGCTCAGGTGCAGGGTGTGAACCAGGGCCGGCGAGAAACCCAGGGCCGCCGCCAGAGCCGGATCGAAGGCGGTCAGCTTCAGTTCCTTGTACAGCCCCAGGACAAAGACCAAGTTGAGGAGCAAAAGCCCCCCCATCAGCCAGGCCCGCCGTGGCCCCAGGTCCAGGTCGCCCATGGTCAGACGGTCAAAGGGGACGAAGGCCAGTTCGCCCAGCAGCACCGCGTCCACGTCCAGGTGGACGTACTCGGCGTACCGCGAGACCAGAATGACCCCCAGGCTGAAGAGCAGCGGAAAGACCAGCCCGATGGCGGCGTCCTCGCGGACCAGGCCGGTGCGCAGCAGCAGCGAGACCAGCCCGACGGTCAGCAGCCCCGTCAGGGCCGCCCCCACGATGAGCAGCGGCGAGTGCAGGTCCCGCGTCAGCAGAAACATCACCACGATCCCCAGGAGCACCACGTGGCTGATGGCGTCGCTCAGCAGCGCCACCCGCCGCAGGACCAGGAAGGTGCCCGAGAGGGCGCAGGCGACGGCCGTGAGCACGGCGACCAGCTGAATCTCCAGCTGCAGACCGATCACAGCCCACCCTCCGCCGGGACCTGTCTTGCGGCTGGCTTCAGGCCCGGCTGTTCATCCTCCACGACGAGCGGCCCCAGAAAGTCCCGGACGGCGGCCAGGCCCTCCGAGGTGAGGACCCAGCGGTCGTCGCCCGCCGGGCGGACCCAGCCCCGCGCGGCCAGGTCGCGCAGGACGGCGCTGGTGCCGCGTCCGCCCAGCGCCTGCAGGGCCTGGACCGGGTGCGGGTGGAAGGGGTCGCCGTGCTGAACCGCCAGCCAGTAGAGCTGACTGAGGATCCGCAGCGGCCGGAGCGCTCGCTCCCGCCGACTGGCCAGCAGCCAGCGCCAGAGGAGCCCACGGTGCGGGGCCACGAGCAGCGAGCCGTAGACCAGCAGACTGGCGCAGACCACGATGGTCGGACCGGTCGGCAGACCGTCGCTCAGGCTGCTCAGGAGCACCCCGCCCAGGCCGGCCAGGGCGCCGAAGAGGGCGGCGAGCAGGACCATCACCCCCAGCCGGTCGGTCCACTGGCGGGCGGCCGCCGCCGGGGCGATGAGCATGGCGCTCATCAGGACCACGCCGACCGTCTGCAGGCCAGCCACGATGGCCAGAACCACCAGGCTGGTCAGGACGACGTCGAGCAGCCGCACCGGCAGGCCCTGGGCTGCGGCGAAGGTCGGATCGAAGGTCAGCAGTTTGAACTCCTTCCAGCCGAGCAGCACCGCCAGGAGGGCCAGGCCGCTGATGGCGGCGATGGTCAGGACGTCGCGCTGCAACAGGGTGGCGGCTTGGCCGAAGAGGAACTTGTCCAGGCCGGCCTGGGCGGCGGTCGGCAGCCGCTGGATGGCGGTCAGGAGCACCAGGCCCGCTCCGAAGAAGACCGAGAGGACGATCCCCAGCGCGGCGTCGGGCTTGAGGGCGGTGTAACTGGTGATGGCGATGATGAGCAGCGCCCCCAGCCAGGCCGCAGCCGCTGCCCCCAGGAGTAGCAGGGCCGGCTCTTTGCTCTGGGTGAGAAGAAAGGCCAGCGCCAGGCCGGGGAGGGCGGCGTGGCTCATCGCATCCCCCAGCAGACTCTGACGGCGCAGCAGGGCGTAGGTCCCCAGGACGCCGCTGGTCAGGCCCATCAGCAGCGCGCCCGCGCCGACCGTGCGCACCGTGTGGTCGGCGACCAGCTCAAGCGGCATGATCGCCATCTCAGACCACCTCCTTCGACTCGGGGACGGCCAGCCGACCGCCGTAGGTTCGCCGCAGATTCTCCTCGGTGAAGACCGTGGCCACCGGACCGCAGGCGATCCGACGGACGTTGAGGAGCAATACCCAGTCGAAGTATTCGCGGACGGTCTGCAGGTCGTGGTGGACGACCACCACCGTCTTGCCGGCGGCCCGCAGATTCCGCAGAACGGTCAGGATGGCCCGCTCGGTCAGGGCGTCCACCCCGGCGAACGGCTCGTCCATCAGGTAGATCTGGGCGTCCTGGACCAGCGCCCGGGCCAGGAAAACCCGCTGCTGCTGGCCGCCGGACAGCTGGCTGATCTGGCGGTCGGCCAGCGACCGCAGGCCCACCTGGTCCAGCGCGGCCAGAGCCAGCGCCCGCTCCCGTCGGCCGGGGCGGCGGAACCAGCCCAGATGGCCGTAGCGGCCCATCATGACCACGTCGAGAACACTGGTCGGAAAGTCCCAGTCCACCTCGCGATGCTGGGGCACATAGCCGATCAGCCGGCGCACCGCCCCGACCGGCTGACCGAAGATCCGGATCGTGCCGGCAGCCGGGCGGACCAGGCCGAGAATGGCCTTGAGGAGCGTGGTCTTGCCGGCTCCATTGGGCCCGACGATCCCCATCAGCACCCCGGCCGGCACCTGGACGTCCACGTCCCAGAGGACCGGCCGGTCGCGGTAGGCGACGGTGAGGTCGGCCACCTCGATGGCCAGAGGAGCGCTCGCGGGCAGCGGCTGGCTCATGGAGGGCCTCCGGTCGTGGTGGTCTCGGCGGCCAGCGCCTGGACGATGGTGTCGACGTTGGTCCGCATCATCCCGATGTAGGTGGCGGCCGGGGTCCCGGGCTCGCCCAGGGCGTCGGAGTAGAGGGCCCCGCCGATCCGCACCTCCCAGCCGCGAGCCCGGACCGCCTCCTGCACCGCCTCGATGTTGCGGACCGGAACGCTGCTCTCGACGAAGATGGCCCGGATCCGGCGGCGGGCGATGAAATCGGCCAGTTCCTGGACGTCGGCGATGCTGGCCTCGGCCACCGTGCTGATCCCCTGGAGGCCCCGGATCTCGAAGCCGTAGGCCCGGGCGAAGTAGCCGAAGGCGTCGTGGGCGGTGACCAGCACCCGCTGCTCGGGCGGGAGGCGCTGGACCTGAGCCCGGACGTAGGCGTCGAGGGCCTCCAGCTCACGCTGGTAGGCGGCGGCACGGGCCTGGTAGAGGGCGGCGTGGGCCGGATCGCGCTCGGCCAGCACCTGGGCGATAAAAGCCACCACCCGCTGCCAGAGACGGACATCGAACCAGATGTGCGGGTCGGGGTTCCCGCCCGAACCCTCCGGGTAGCGGAGGTCCTCGGGCGGAATGGCCTGGCCGACGGCGCGGGTGGGCACCCAGCGGTCCAGCTGGGCCAGGATGTCGGCCATCTTGGCCTCCAGGTGCAGACCATGGTAGAGAACGAGGTCGGCCCGGGCCAGGCGCAGGACATCGCCCTCACGGGCCTTGTAGAGATGGGGGTCGACGCCCGGCCCCATCAGCGCCGTGACCGCGACCCGCTCGCCGCCGACCTGACGGACGGCGTCGGCGATGAGGCTGGTGGTGGTCACCACCCGCACCGGCCGTCCGGCCAGTTCGGCGGCGTCGGCCGGACGCCCCAGAGGCGCGCAGGCGACAACGGCCAGGGTCAGCAACCCCAGCAGGAACCCCAGCCCCGACCATCGCCAGAGAGAACGGGCGTGGGCCAGGCTGACCGGTCGGCGAGCACAGAGATTCAGGCGGGCGCGCCCCATGGTGTGCCTCCCGGCGGGCGGTCAGTCGTCGGGAACCGCCTCGACGAAGATCCGGCTGGCCACCTCGCGGCTGATGGCGTGCTCCTGGTCGCCGACGCGGAGGTGGACCGGGCCGTTGAAGGGGGCGACGGCCAGGATGTGTACCCCGGCGCCGGGGACCAGCCCCAGGCTGGTCAGATAGCGCAGGAGGGCCGCATCGCTATCGGGCACCCGGCGGACACAGGCCCGGGCGCCAGCCGGAAGATCGGCCAGGGGGGCGTAGCGGGTCTCCTCCAGCCGGCCCTCTTTGGTGGGGATCGGATCGCCGTGGGGGTCGGTGGTCGGGTGGCCCAGGGCGGCGTCGATGGTGTCCTCCAGCTGATCCGAGAGGGCGTGCTCCAGCCGTTCGGCCTCGGCGTGGACGGCGTCGAGCGGCATGTTGAGGGCCCGGGCCAGGAAGAGCTCCCACAGGCGGTGGTGGCGGATGACCTCCAGGGCGATGCGCGCCCCCTTCTCGGTCAGTTCAACGCCCCGGTAGGGAGTGTGGCGCAGCAGCCCCAGCTCGGCCAGCCGCTGGACCATGTTGGTGGCGGCCGGCGGGGTCACCCCCAGTTTCTCGGCGATGGCCGAGGTGGGCACCCGCCCCTGCTGCCGCTGGAGCTTGTAGATGATCTTGAGGTAGTCCTCGACCGGCTGGCTCATCGGCTCTCCCGCGCCGGAAATTTAACTTGAATGAAATTCTCTTTTCACTATACTGCCAACCCGGATTTTTGTCAAGTGAGATCGTCGGCCGGGGCCCCTTGACGCCCCCAACCGGGCCGGCTATGCTGGCGGGCAGCGACTGCACCGACGGGAGGGGCAGAGGATGCGGCCCAATAAAGTCAAGCGACTGCTCCGCGAGGGCAAGCCGGCCATCGGCACCTGGATCGGGGCCCAGAGCCCGCTCCTGGCCGAGCTCCTGGCCCACGCCGGCTTCGACTGGCTGGTCGTCGACTGCGAGCACGGCGAGACCGATGTCGCCCACGTCCAGGCGATGCTCCAGGCCATCAGCACCACCGACACCGTGCCCATGGTGCGGATCCCCTGGAACGATCCGGTCTATTTCAAGCGGGTGCTGGATGCCGGAGCCTATGGGGTGGTCGTGCCGATGGTGCTGAGCCGGGCCGACGCCGAGCGGGCGGTCCAGGCCAGCAAGTATCCCCCAATGGGCAGCCGGGGGATCGGCGGGACGCGCGGGCGTCTCTACGGGGGACCGGACTACCTGGAGAAGGCCAACGAGGAGATTGTGCTGCTCGTGCAGATCGAGCACGCCGAGGCGGTCCGCAACGCCGAGGCCATCCTCTCGGTCGACGGCGTCGACGGCTGCTTCATCGGCCCCAACGACCTCTCGGCCTCGCTGGGCCTGCTGCCCGGTCCGGGACCGGCTGACCCGCGCTTCCAGGAGGCGGTGGCCACGGTCCTGGCCGCCGCCCGCCGCTGTGGCAAGGCGGCCGGCATCCACACCTTCGACGTCGCCTCACTCCTCCAGCGCCAGCGCGAGGGCTTCCAGTTCCTGGCCCTCGGCAGCGACCTGCGCTTCCTCAGCCAGGCCGTCGGCGAGGCCCTGACCGCCGTCCGTCGGGCGCTGGCCTGATCGCTTTTCGCGGACGGAGGGAGGCCGTGCTCCGCCGGACGCTCCGCGGCCTGATCCTGATCGGTGGGTTGCTCGTGGGCTGTGGCGCGCCGGCGACCCCTCCGCCGGCCCCGCCCGCGCCGACCCTCCCCTCGCCGGCGGGCCCGGTCGCCGGGCCGACCGCGACGCCCGTGGCCACCCCGGCCGCCCTGACGAACGCTCCGGTCGCCCCAACGCCGGACTCGCCCCCGCCGGCGCCCACCGCCCGCCCGACGGCGATGGCGCCGACTCCCACGCCGACGGAGGGAACGCGGGCCACGGCCGAGGAGGGGTCGGGTTCGCCCGAGAGCCTCCTCCCGACGGCCACGCCGCCCCCGCCGGCGCGCCGGCCGGCGGGCCGGCGGGTCATCGCCCTCGACCCCGGCCACGGGGGACCAGAGGTCGGGGCGGTCTCGCCGGAGGGCGATCTCCGGGAGAAGGATGTCAATCTCCAGATCGCCCTGAAACTGGCGGCCCGGCTGCGGGCGGCGGGCTTTGCGGTGGTCCTGACCCGCGACAGCGACCGGGCCGTCAGCCCGCTCTACCGTGGCGGGGGGTATGCCGGTGGACTGCAGTACGACCTCCAGGCCCGCATCGACATCGCCAACAACGCCGGCGCCGACCTCTTTCTCTCCATCCACAACAACGGCGGCCCGCCCAGCGAGTCGGGCACCGAGGTCTGGTACAACCGGGACCGGCCGTTCGCGGACCGCAACCTGGCGCTGGCCCGCCTGGTCCAGACCCACCTGGTGCAGGCGATCCGGGCGCTGGGCTATCCGGTCCGCGACCGGGGCATCAAAGACGACAGCCACTTCCGGGTGTTCCGCGGGCGGACCTATAACATCTACGTCCTCGGCCCGGGCACCGGACCGCGTCCCCATCCGCCGACCCGGATGCCGGGCGTTTTGGGCGAATCGCTCTTTCTCTCCCATCCGGGCGATGCGGCCATGCTCCGGCAGGAGCGGACCCTCGAGGCCATTGCCCAGGGCTACCACCGCGCCATCGAGGCCTATTTTCAGGCCTACCCTGACTGAACAGAACTTGCCACCCGTCTTCGCCGGTGCTATCCTCCGCTGAGGAAGATCACCAGGGAGGGCGTGGTGGTCGCGGAGCCGGGAGTCGTGGCGGTCGTTCGTCATCCGCGTCTTGGGGCGGTGGAGGCGCTCATTGAGCAGGCCATCGCCGAGCGGGTCTTCCCGGGGGCGGTGCTGGCCGTCGTCGGGCCGGACGGTCTCCTACACCTGGCGGCCTACGGTCAGCTGAGCTACGGACCGGATGCGCCGCCAGCGGCGGTCGATACGCTCTACGATCTGGCCTCGCTGACCAAAGTGGTGGGGACGACCACGGCGGTCATGCGGCTGGTCGAGCGGGGGCTGCTCGACCTCGACCGGCCGGTCGGGGCCGACTGGCCGGCGTTCGCCGTGGGCGAGCGGGCCCGGATCCGGCTGGTCCATCTCCTGACCCACAGCGCCGGCCTCCCGCCGGTCTTTCCGGGCCATTTCCCGGTGTATTTTCGGGGCCGGACGCCCAGCCGGGAGGAGATCTACGAGGAGGTGGCCCGCCTGCCGCTGGAATATCCTCCTGGCACCCGGACGGTCTACAGCGACCTGGGCTTCCTGGTCCTGGGCCGCCTGCTGGAGGCTCTGGTCGGGCCGCTCGACCTCTGGTTCTGGCGGGAGATCTTCGCCCCCCTCGGCATGGTCCAGACCGGCTTCAATCCCCCGCGGGCCTGGCGGGCCCGCTGCGCCCCGACCGAGCTCTGCCCCTGGCGGGGGCGCCTGCTGATCGGGGAGGTCCATGACGAGTGCGCCTTCGCGATGGGGGGTGTCGCGCCCCACGCCGGCCTTTTCAGCGTCGCCGCCGATCTCGCCCGCTTCGCCCGTCTCTTTCTCAATGACGGCCGGCTCGACGGCCAGCCGTGGCTTCACTCCGAGACGATCCGTCTCTTCACCACCCGCGCCGGGCTGGTGCCGGGGAGCAGCCGGGCGCTGGGCTGGGATACCCCGTCGCCCACCAACGCGGCGGGCCAGCGGATGTCGCCCCGGGCCTTCGGCCACACCGGCTTCACCGGGACCTCGCTCTGGGTCGATCCGGAGCGCGGTCTGGCGGTGATCCTCCTCAGCAACCGGGTCCACCCCTGCCGGCAAAACACCCGGATCATCGCCTTTCGCCCCCGCCTGCACGACGCTGTTTTCGCCGCTCTCGCCTGAGCGCCGGCCGTGGCCCCGTGCTATAATCCCCCCAAGGCGAGCGGAAGGAGAGACGCGCTGATGACCGAGCAGATGACCCGATGGCAGCGCCTGCGGGCGGCGGTCCGTGGCGAGCCGGTCGACCGGCCGCCGGTGGCCTTCTGGCGCCATTTCTACGAGCGCGAGGACACCGTCGAGGGCCTGGCGGAGGCGATGGTCGCCTGGACCCGGACCTGGGGCTGGGACCTCCTCAAGGTCAACCCGCGGGCCAGCTACCACGTCGAGGACTGGGGCGTGCGGGTGCGCTTCAGCGGTCAGCCCCACCTGAAGCCCACGGTCGTCGACTATCCGGTCAAGACCCCGGCCGACTGGGCCCGGATCGAACCCCTGCCCATCGACCAGGGAGTGCTGGGCGACCATCTCCGGGCCCTCCGGCTGATCCGCCAGGCGCTGGGCGACGAGGTCCCCTTCATCATGACCATCTTCACCCCGCTCTCCCTGGCCGGCGACCTGGTCGGCGCCGACGCCCAGCTGCGGCGCGACCTCCAGGAGCATCCCCGGGCAGTCCACCGGGCGCTCGAGGCCATCACCGACACCTTTGTCCGCTACGCCCGGGCCTGCCTGGCGGCCGGGGCCAGTGGCATCTTCCTTGCCACCACCTCCTGGGCCAGTCGGAATGTTCTGACCGACGCTCAGTACCAGGAGTTCGGCCGGCCCTACGACCTGCAGGTGCTGGCGGCGGTGGCCGAGGCCCCGTTCAACGTCCTGCACGTCTGCGGCGAGAACAATATGCTCGATCTCCTGGCCGACTATCCGGTGGCGGCCGTCAACTGGGCCGCGACCGACCCGAGCAATCCCTGCCTGGCCGACGGCCTGAAACTGGTTCCGGGGGCGGTGATGGGCGGCGTCAGCCACGCCGCTCTCCTGGCCGAGACGCCGGCCCAGGTCGAGGCCGAGATCTACGAAGGCTTCCGGCAGACCGACGGCCGGCGCTGGATCGTCGCCGGCAGCTGCTCGATTCCGACCCAGAGCCGGCCGGAGAACCTGCAGGCGGTCTGGCGGGCGGTCACCAGCACTGAATGAAGGAGGAGCCCCATGCGGTTGGTGGGAAAGCGCGTGGCGATCTTGGCCGAGAACGACTACGAGGACCTCGAGCTTCTCTATCCCATGCTGCGCCTGCGCGAGGAGGGGGCCGAGGTCACCATCGTCGGCTCCGGGAGCGCCTCGGTCTACCACAGCAAACACGGTTACCCGGTCAAGGTCGATGTCCAGGCCGATGAGGTCTCGGCCGACCACTTCGACGCGGTGATCGTGCCGGGCGGCTGGGCGCCGGACCGCCTGCGGCGCTACCCGGCGGTCCTGAAGCTGGTCCGCGATCTCCACGATCAGGGCAAGGTGGTGGCGGCCATCTGCCACGCCGGCTGGGTGCTCATCTCGGCCGGCATCCTGCGTGGGCGGACGGTGACCGCCGTCAGCGCCATCAAGGACGATATCGTCAACGCCGGCGCCACCTACGTCGACCGCGAGGTGGTCCGCGACGGGAACATCATCACCGCGCGCGTGCCGGCGGATCTCCCGGCCTTCTGCCGGGAGATCATCGCCGCCATGGAGGGGCGGGCCGGCGCGGCCAAATAATCAGGCGGCACGCCGATGACCGGCGAGCGACCCGGCTTTACCACCCGCGCCGTTCACGCCGGCGAGCACCCCGACCCGACGACCGGGGCGGTGGTTCCGCCGGTCCACCTCAGCACCACGTTCGCCTTCCCCTCGGCCGAGGCCGGGGCGGCCCTCTTCGCCGGCGAGCGGCCGGGCTACATCTACACCCGGCTGGGCAACCCGACGGTGGCCGTCCTCGAGGCCAAGGTGGCCGATCTGGAGGGCGGCGAGGCGGCCCTGGCCACCGCCTCGGGGATGGCCGCCATCGCCACCGTCCTGCTGACCCTCCTGGGCGATGGCGGCCACGTGGTCTGCACCGACGCCCTCTACTCGGCCACCTACGACCTCCTGGCCCGCCGGCTGCCGGCCTTCGGGATCCGCACCACCTTCGTCGACGCCACCGACCCGGCCGCCTTCGCCCGGGCCATCACCCCCGAGACCCGTCTCCTCTACGTCGAGACGCCGGGCAATCCCACGCTCACCCTCACCGACATCGCCGCCGTGGCCACGGTCGCCCGTCAGCACGGTCTGCCGCTGGTGGTGGACAACACCTTCGCCACCCCGTATCTCCAGCAGCCCCTGGCCCTGGGGGCCGACATCGTGGTCCACAGCGCCACCAAATACCTCAGCGGCCACGGCGACGCCGTGGCCGGGGTCGTCGTCGGCCGGCGGGCGTTCATCGCCGCCTGCCGGGAGGCGACGCTGGCCGACTTCGGCGGCGCCCTGAGCCCGCTGACCGCTTACCTGGTCCTGCGGGGCCTTCCCACCCTGGCCCTGCGGATGGAGCGGCACTGCGCCAACGCCCAGCGGGTGGCCGCGTACCTCAGCCAGCACCCCAAGGTCGCCTGGGTCCGCTACCCCGGTCTGCCCTCGCATCCCCAGCATGCGCTGGCCCGCCGGCAGATGCGGGGCTTTGGCGGCATGGTCTGCTTCGAACTGGCCGGCGGTCTGGCGGCCGGGCGGGCGCTCCTCAACGCCGTGCGCCTCTGCACCCTGGCGGTCAGCCTGGGCGATGTCCGGACGCTCATCACCCATCCGGCCTCGACCACCCACCATCAGGTGCCGGCGGAGCGGCGGCGGGCGATGGGGATCACCGACGGACTGGTCCGCCTCTCGGTGGGCATCGAGGATCCGGACGACATCGTCGCCGACCTGGAGCAGGCCCTGGACCGGGTGCCCTAGAAGCCGGAGATCTCCTCCAGGCTGCGCCCCTTTGTCTCCTCGCCCAGCGCCCAGACCACCAGCCCGCCGATCAGCAGAAGGGCGGTGAAGACCAGGAAGACCGCGAACTGGCTGCCCCCGAAGAGGGCCAGGAGCAGCCCGACGGTGGAGGGGCCGAGGATCCCGCCGAACCGGCCCGCAGCGGCGGCCAGGCCGGCCCCGGTGCCCCGCAGCCGGGTCGGGTAGAGTTCGGGGGTGTAGGTGTAGACCACGCCCCAGGCGCCCAGGTTGAAGAAGGCGATCACCGCCCCCCAGAGGAGAATCTGGGCCACGTCGGGGGTCGGGCTCAGGCTCTGCTGGGCGAAGAAGAAGGCCCCCAGCGCGTTCAGCAGGAGGTAGGTCACGAGCGTGCTCTTGCGCCCCCAGCGCTCGACCAGGTAGGCGGCGCTGAAGTAGCCGGGGATCTGGAAGACCGAGATGACCAGGTTGAGCAGGAAGGCCTGGCTCAGGCCGAAGCCCTTGGCCACCAGCAGGCTGGGGAGCCAGGTAAAGATGCCGTAGTACGAGAAGACCATAGCGAACCAGAGGATCCAGAGCATCAGCGTCCGCCGGGCCAGCCCCGGGCCGAAGAGCGCCGCCAGGGTCGCCCGCGCGGCTGGCCGTGGCCCGGCGGGCGCGGCTGGTGTCGGGGCGACCGGCGGAGCGACGCCCGTCTCCTGCTCGATGGCCCGGACCACCGCCTCGGCCTCGGCCACCCGCCCCCGGCTCAGCAGGTAGCGCGGCGACTCCGGGATGCCCCGGCGCAGGATGAAGACATAAAAGGCCGGCAGCGCCCCGATGAGAAAGGCCGCCTGCCAGCCCCAGGTCGGGATGACCAGGTAGCCGATGAGGGCGGCCAGGACCGAACCGTAGGCCCAGAAACTCTCCAGGATGACCAGGAGAAAGCCCCGGTGACGGGCCGGGGCGAACTCGCTGACCAGAGTGCTGGCCACCGGCAGTTCGCCTCCCAGTCCGATGCCGGCCAGGAAGCGGATGACGGCCAGCGCGACCGCGTTCCCGGCCAGGGCCGAGAGGCCGGTCAGGAGCGTGTAGAGCAGCAGCGTCGCCTGGAAGACAGCCTTGCGCCCCCACCGGTCGGCCAGAAAGCCGGCGACGGCCGCTCCGACAAACATTCCGGCCAGGTTAGCGCTGATGATGAACCCGGCGGTCTGTGGGTCCAGCCCCCAGGTCGCCCGGATCGCCGCCACCACCGCGCCCACCAGCAGGATGTCCATGGCGTCGAACATCCAGCCCAGGCCCGCCAGGAGCACGAGTTTCCAGTGAAAGCGCGAGAGCGGCAGTCGGTCCAGGCGAGCGGTGTAGAGATCGATGGTCTGGGCCATGGCCCCTCCCGGTCGCGCGCTCAGGCCGCCGGGGCGGTGCGGGCCAGCCGCCACCAGCGCCAGAGGAGCAGCGGCGTGGCCACCAGAAAGACCACCAGGCTGATGACCTGCGCCTGTTGCAGCCCGAGCAGCACCACCTGTTCCTGCCGGACGAAGGTCAGGAAGAAGCGACCGAGCGCGTAGAGGCTGAGGTAGGTCAGGAAGACCAGGCCGTCGGCCGGCGGGCGCAGACGCAGCCGCCAGAGCAGCCCCAGGACCAGCGCGTTCCAGAGCATCTCATAAACGGGGTAGGGATGGGTCGGCTGACCCAGCTCCGGAGCCAGGGCGTCCGGATGGACGTAGACGAACGACCAGGGGAGAGTGCTGGGGCCGCCGGCGGCGTCGCCGTTGATGATGCAGCCCAGCCGTCCCACCGTCTGGCCGAGCAACAGGCCCGGCGCGGCCGCGTCCAGGGCCGGCAGGAGCGGCAGGCGGCTCAGACGGGCGTAGAGGAGGCCACCGGCCAGGCCGCCGATGATCCCTCCCCAGATGGCCAGCCCTCCCTGCTGGACGGCCAGGATGAGCGTCGGGTTCTGGAGATAGAAGTCGAGGCGGTCGACCACGTGGAAGAGGCGGGCGCCGACGATCGCTCCGACCACGCCCCACAGAGCGGTGGAGTAGGCCTTCTCCTCGTCCAGGCCCTTGCGCCGGGCCTCCCGCAGGGCCAGACTCACGCCGAGGGCGATGGCCAGGGCGATCATCAGCCCGTACCAGCGGACGGCCAGCGGGCCCAGGCGCACGATCACCGGATCGATGGCGATCACCAGAAACGACATCGCGGCTCTCCCGGCGATAACGGTGTCGTCTCGGTTATAGAGTGGCGGGGGAGCCGGTGTCAAGACAGGTCGGCTGGCGCGTCTGGCGGGGGGGCGCCGGCGGGCCGGCCCGGACGGCGGCCGTCAGGCGGGGTCCGGGGGCGTCGGGCCGGCCGGAAGCAAGGTCGGGTAAGCGCTGATCTTCTCCCAGTCGTTCAGGCTGATGGCCACCAGGTTGCGCTGGATGCGCCGGCTCAGCGAGGCCAGCACGTCCCCCGGCCCGATCTCGACCACGGTGGTGACGCCGCTCTCGACCATGGCCCGGACCGACTGGGTCCAGCGGACCGACTCGCAGATGTGGTGAACGAGTTCGCGGCGGACCTCCTCGGCCGAGCGGATCATCTGGGCCGTGATGTTGGAGATGACCGGAATCTGGGCGTCGCGGATGCCGAAGCGCTGGACGATCTCGGCGAACTGCTCGGCGGCCCGGCGCATCAGCGGCGAGTGGGCGGCGATGCTGACCGCCAGCTGGACCACCCGGCGGGCGCCCTCGGCGATGGCCAGCTCGATGGCTGCCGCCAGCGCCGGGAGTTCGCCAGAGAGCACGATCTGCGAGGGGGCGTTGTAGTTGGCCGGCCAGACCAGCCCCAGGTTCTGGACCCGCCGGCAGATATCCTCCAGAATGCGGTGGTCCAGCCCGATGACCGCCGCCATGCCGCCGGGACGCTCCTGGCCGCTCTCCTGCATCAGCCGGCCCCGCTCGCGGACCAGCAGAACGGCCTCGCGGAAGTCGAGGGCGTTGCTGGCCACCAGGGCGGCGTACTGGCCCAGGCTGTGGCCGGCCACCACCTGGGGCTGGAGGAGGGAGCTCCGATGGCCCCAGCGTTCGCGCAGGGCGGCCAGAATGGCCACACTCACGGTCAGGATGGCCGGCTGGGCGTTGATGGTCTGACGCAGCGCCTCCTCCGGGCCTTCGAAGATCAGCTGGCGGAGCCTGATCCCCAGGATCTCCTCCGCCTGGTGGAAAACCTGACGGGCGACGGGCGAGGCGTCGTAAACGTCCTTGCCCATGCCCACGTACTGTGACCCCTGCCCGGGGAAAACAAACGCCAGGTGCGATGACCCTGTCTCCACTCTCGACCTCCTCGGGTCAAGCCTCCTCTCCTGACCGCTTCACATCGCCAGTCCGCCGTCGACCTGGATGACCTGCCCGGTGATGTAGGCCGCCCGTTCGCTGACCAGAAACGCCACCACCTCGGCCACCTCCTCAGGCTGGCCGAAGCGGCCGACCGGGATCTGGGCGAGAATGCTCTCCTTGACCTTCTCCGGGAGCCCGGCGGTCATATCGGTCTCGATGAAGCCCGGGGCCACGGCGTTCACCGTGATGTTGCGGCTGGCCACCTCGCGGGCGGTGGCCTTGGTCAGCCCGACAAGCCCGGCCTTGGCGGCGGCGTAATTGGCCTGGCCGGCGTTGCCGACGAGCCCGGCGACCGAGGAGATGTTGACGATCCGGCCCCAGCGCTGGCGCAGCATCGGCCGCAGCGCCGCCCGCGTGCAGAGAAAGGCCCCCCGGAGGTTGGTGGTCAGAACCGTGTCCCAGTCGGTATCGGACATCCGGATGAGCAGGGTATCGCGCAGGACGCCGGCGTTGTTGACCAGGATATCGAGCCGGCCCCACTCCGCGAGGACACGGCCGACCAGATCGTCGGCCACGCCCGCCTGGCCGACATCCCCCGGCAGGAGCAGCGCGCTCCCGCCGGCGGCGCTGATCTCCTGGGCCACCGCCTGGGCGGCCGCAGCGTTGGCCCGGTAATTGATGGCGACCCTGGCGCCCATCGCCGCCAGTTTCTGGGCGATGGCCCGCCCGATGCCCCGTGACCCACCCGTCACCAGGGCGACCCGTCCGGCTAACTCCACCGCCTCCTCCTCACCGCTCCGGTCTCGGCTCCCCGCCCGCCGGCGGCCGCGCCGGCGTCCGGCGGTGGCCGTTGGGCCCCGCCAGGCCGTTCTCCCGCCCGCCCAGGGCGGCCAGCCGGCGGCTGGTCCGCCGGGCCAGGGAGCGCAGCCCCGCCTCCGGCCCCCAGAGGCTGTGCAGCACCTGCTTCCACCAGGGGTGACGAACGGCCGCCGGGGCCCCCCACTGGACGACAGCCGCCGCCCAGGTCAGACCGGCCCCGAAGCCGACCATCGCCAGGTAATCGCCCGGCTTGACCCGCCCCTCGGCGATCGCCTCGCAGAGGGCGATGGGGATCGAGGCGGCGGAGGTGTTGCCGTAGCGGTCGACGTTGGTGTAGACCTTCTCCGGCGGCAGGCCCAGCGTCCGGGCGGCCGACTGGATGATGCGGATATTGGCCTGGTGGGGGATGAAGAGCGCCAGGTCCTCCACCGTCAGCCCGGCCTCCTTCAGCACCTGCTGGGTGGCCCGGACGACGGTGTTCACCGCGAACCGGTAGACCTCGTTACCGTTCATCCGCAGGTAGTGCAGCCGGTTCTGGACCGTCTCCAGGCTGGCCGGCTGGCGGGAGCCCCCGGCCGGGATGTAGAGAAGGTCGACCCCCGAGCCGTCGGCCCCCAGCGTGTAGGCCAGAAGCCCGGTCGGCCGGTCGCTCTCATGGAGCAGGACCGCCCCGGCCCCGTCGCCGAAGAGGATACAGGTCCGGCGGTCGGTGAAATCCAGGATACGGGTCAGGGTGTCGGCCCCGATGACCAGGACGTTGCGGTACATCCCGGCGGCGATGAGGGCCGTGCCCATCGCCAGGGCGTAGACGAACCCGGAGCAGCCGGCGTTGATATCCACGGCGCCGGCCCGACCAGCCCCCAGGGCGTCCTGGACCTGGCAGGCGACGGCCGGGAGGGGGTAGTCCGGCGTGCAGGTGGCGACGATGATGAACTCCAGCCGGGCCGGGTTGAAGTCGGCCACCGCCAGCGCCTCCTGGGCAGCGCGGGCCGCCATGGTGGCGGTGGTCTCTTTGGGGCCGGCCATGCGCCGTTCGACGATGCCGGTGCGGGTCCGGATCCACTCGTCGGTGGTCTCGACCAGCCGCTCCAGGTCGCGGTTGTGCAGGACCTTGGGCGGCACGTATTTGCCCCAGCCGATGATCTCGGCGTACCTTTTCACGCCTTGCCTCCTCTGGGGGCCCGGTGGCCGCTCGTCGGCATGGCTACTCCAGCCGGCGGAAGATCAGACAGGCGTTGTGGCCGCCCAGGCCGAGCGAGTTGGAGAGGGCGACCCGGAGCCGGGCCGGGCGGGCCTGGTTGGGGACGTAGTCGAGGTCGCAGTCGGGGTCGGGGTAGCGATAGTTGATGGTCGGCGGGATGATCTGGTCGCGCAGAGCCAGGACGCAGACCATCGCCTCGACCGCGCCGGCCGCGCCCATCATATGCCCGGTCATGGACTTGGTCGAACTGACCGCCAGCCGGTAGGCGTGCGCGCCGAAGACCGTTTTGATGGCGGCGGTCTCGAACTTGTCGTTGAGCGGCGTGCCGGTGCCGTGGGCGTTGATGTAGTCCACCTCCTCCGGGCGCAGGCCGGCCTTGCGCAGCGCCATGGCCATGGCCCGGGCGGCGCCCTCGCCGTTCTCGGCCGGAGCGGCCAGGTGGTAGGCGTCGTTGGTGGAGCCGTAGCCGATGACCTCGGCGTAGATCCGCGCGCCCCGGGCCCGGGCGTACTCGTAGTCCTCCAGGACCAGGATGGCGCAGCCCTCGGCCATCACAAAGCCCTGGCGGGTGCGGTCGAAGGGGCGGCAGGCCCGCTCCGGGCACTCGTTGTCCATCGCCAGAGCCCGCATCACCGTGAACCCGGCCAGCACCACCGGCACCAGGGCCGCTTCCGTGCCCCCGGCGATGACCGCCCGGGCGTCGCCCCGGCGGATGGTCTCGGCCGCCTCGCCGATGGCGTGGCCGCCGGTGGCGCAGGCCGAGACGATGGCCATGTTGGGGCCTTTGGCTCCCAGAACGATGGCCACCTGGCCCGAGGCGGTGTCGGGGATGAGGTTCTGCAGGCAGAAGGGACTGACCCGGGCCGGCCCTTTCTCCTCCAGGGTCTTCTGGGCGTCGAGCAGCGTCTTGATCCCGCCGACGGCGCTGCCGATGATGACGCCGACCTCCTCGGGTGCCTCGCCGATCTCCAGGCCGGCGTCGCGGACCGCCTCCTGAGCGGCGGCCACCGCGAACTGGACGTTGCGGTCGAGGCGCCGGGCCTCTTTGGCGTCGATGTACCGCAGGGGGTCGAAGCCCTTGACCTCGCCGGCGATCTGCACGGCGAAGGGCGAGGGGTCAAACAGGGTGATGCGACCGATGCCCGAGCGGCCAGCACAGAGGGCCGCCCAGGTGGTGGGCACATCCAGCCCGAGCGGGGTCACCGCCCCCAGACCGGTGACAACGACCCGGCGGTGCACAGTCTCCTCCGTGGCGGCGTCTCCTCGTCAGGACAAACACCACCAGCCGCCGCTGGTTACGGACCCCGCGCATTATACCACAGCCGGTCAAGCGGGTCGTCGCGGCGAGGGGCCGACCGCACGGGGAGACGGCGACCTCCCTCTACCTTGGCTGCTCCGGATATGGTATCATGGAAGGGAGTCTGAGAAGACGGGGGAGCCTCTTCACGGAGGAGCGCCACGATGACGTCGCGGAACACCCTCAAAACCGTTGTTCTCCTGGCGGCCCTGACCGGTCTCCTGCTGGTGATCGGTCGCCTGATCGGCGGTCCGGAGGGGATGGTTGTCGCCCTGGCCTTCGCCTTTCTGATGAACTTTGTCGCCTACTGGTTCTCCGACCGGATCGCCCTGGCGATGGCGGGGGCCCGTGAGGTCAGTTATCAGGAGGCGCCGGACCTGCACCGGCTGGTCGAGCAGCTGGCCCAGTACGCCCGGCTGCCCAAGCCGCGGGTCTACCTCATCGACTCGCCCTCCCCCAACGCCTTCGCCACCGGGCGCGACCCCGCGCACGCGGCGGTGGCGGTGACGACCGGTCTGCTCAGTCTCCTCGACCGGGAGGAGCTGGCCGGGGTGATCGCCCACGAGCTGGCCCATATCAAGAACCGCGACACCCTCATCGCCAGTGTGGTGGCGACCATCGCCGGGGCCATCACCATGCTGGTGCATATGCTCCAGTGGGCGCTCATGTTCGGGATGGGGCGGCGCGACGACGAGGACCGCGCCGGCCTGGCCGAGACGGTGGGCGCGCTGCTCATGATCCTGTTTGCGCCGCTGGTCGCCACCCTTATCCAGCTGGCCATCTCGCGGGCCCGCGAGTTCGAGGCCGACGCCACCGGCGCCCGGATCACCGGCAACCCGCTGGCGCTGGCCAGCGCGCTGGAGCGGATCGAAGCGGCGGTCCGCTTCTACCCGATGGCGGTGGACCCGGCCGCCTCGCACCTGTTTATCGTCAATCCCCTGAGCGGGGAGACGCTGCTCAAGCTGTTCAGCACCCACCCGCCGGTCGCCGAGCGCGTCGCCCGCCTGCGGGAGATGGCCATGCGGCCGAGCAGTTATCTCTACAGCCGCTGAAGGCCGGCGGCGGGTGGTGCGGAGCCTTCCACCCGCCGTTTTCTTAAGGGCAGGGATAGCGCACGTTGAGCGACGCCTGGCTAGTCGACGCCGCCTTTCGCCTCGGCGTCGTCTTCGCCATTCTTTTCGTCAACGCCTTCTTCGTCGCGGCCGAATTCGCCATCGTCACCATCCGCCGCACCCGGGTCGAGCAGATGGTCGAGGAGGGCGTGCCGCTGGCCCGCTCGGTCCAGCGCGGCGTGCTCGATCCGGACAGTTTCATCGCCGCCGCCCAGCTGGGCATCACCATGGCCAGCCTGGCCCTCGGGTGGGTGGGCGAGCCGACGCTGGCCGCTCTTCTGGAGTCGCTCTTCGCCTTTCTCCCGGCCCCCTGGGCGGCCATCTCGGCCCACTCGGTGGCGGTGACCATCGCCTTCGCCATCATCACCGCGCTCCATGTCATCCTGGCCGAGCAGGTGCCCAAGGTCATGGCCATCCAGTACGCCGAGCAGGTCGCGCTGGCGACCGCGCCGCTGACGCTCCTCTTCGGCCGGCTCTTCTGGCCGTTCATCTGGCTGATCAGCGGCGCCACCCGGCTGCTTCTGCGGCTGCTGGGGCTCCGTCCCCCGGTCGGGCACTATCTCGTCCACTCGGTCGAGGAGTTGAAGATGCTGGTGACGGCCAGCCGCGAGGCGGGCGTGCTTGAGGAGGCCGAGGAGGAGATCGTCGAGCGGGCCTTCGACTTCGGCGAGTTGACCGCCCGCGAGGTGATGGTGCCCCGGACCGAGATGGTGGCCATTCCCATCGGCATCCGGCTGGGGGAGCTGCTCGATCTGGTCACCCGGTCGCCGCACACCCGCTTCCCGGTCTACGAGAACACCATTGACAACATCGTCGGGATCCTGCACATCCGCGATCTTTTGCGGGTCCTGGCCGAGCGCCTGCCGCGGGATGAGCCCTTCGACCTGCGGCCGCTGATGCGCCCGGCGCTGGTCGTCCCCGAGACGGTGACCACCACCCAGCTGCTGAACGAGATGCGCCGGCGCAAGACCCATATCGCCATCGTGGTCGACGAATTCGGCGGGACGGCCGGCCTGGTGACCCTGGAGGACCTGCTGGAGCGGCTGGTGGGCACGGTCCAGGACGAGTTCGAGCCGCCGCAGATCGACATTCAGCCCCAGCCGGACGGCACCGTTCTCATCAACGGGCTGGTCCTCATCGGCGAGGTCAACGAGCGTCTCAAACTCCACCTGCCGGAGGAGGAGTACGACACGGTCGGCGGCTACGTCTTCGGCCAGCTGGGTCGCAAGCCCGAGGTCGGTGATGAGGTGCCGGCCAATGGCGGCCGGCTGCGGGTCGAGGCGGTCGACGGATTGCGCGTCGCCCTGGTCCGGTACATCCCGCCGGCCGGGGTGGCGGCGGTGGCCGTCGAGGATTAGCCGTCGGGCGGGCGCTCGCCGCGTAGCCGGGCGATCTCGCGGTCGATCGCCTGGACCGCCTGGTAGTCCTCGTGGTAGAGGCGGTAGCAGCGGTCGATGTAGAGCTCGGCCAGCCGCTGCCCCTGCGGGCCGGGCTGCCGGACCGCGGTGAGGATCTCCTCGGGCCGATACTTGGCTGGCAGGGCCTGGACCAGGTGGTGCATCTCCAGGAGCGCCTCCTGCTCCAGCGCCCGGTCGCCGCAGTCGAGGGCGTAGCGCAGTTTGCCCACCAGTTTGGCCAGCTCGGCCAGGCGCTCCTGCTCGCTCAGCAGACGGTAGAGGACCGCCGGGACGGGCACCGCCGGCTCCGATTCGGGCTCCGCCGGCGGCCGCTGCAGATGCTCGTCGTAGAGCCGGGCGTACTCCTGGGCGATCTCGGCCACCCGCAGCATCAGCGTCTCGGGCGTCTCACTGACCGTCCCGCCATCGAGCAGATCGTCCGCGCGCCGGGCCGCCAGCCGCTCCAGCCAGGAGCGGCTCTCGACCGGCTCCGGCACCGGCGGGAACGGCACGACCGAGAGGCTGGCCACCGTCGGCAGCCGGCCGGCCAGCAGCGGCGGGATATATTTGCTCAGATCCAGCCGGATGGGCAGGACCACCAGGTAGGTGGCCAGGACCTGGCCCGAGGGCTCGCCCTGGAAGAAGAGCAGAGCGTGCCCTTTCGGCTGATCGGCTGTCCCACGGACAAAGGTCCAGGTCATGTTCTCACCACGCTCTCCTCCGCTCCTCACCCGCGGGCGAGCCAGTCGGCCAGCAGCCGGTCATCCGGCGGCCAGCCGGTCCGTCGCCAGCGCTCGCGGCCGGTGGCGTCCAGCAGGACGAAGGTCGGCACCTGCTCGACCCGCCACTCCCGGCTGAGGCGGCGGCCGGCCGGCGTCTGGACCTCCACACGGACCACCGTCAGCCGCCCCGCCCAGCGTCGCTGTAGCCTGTCAACGACAGGCTTCACCACCAGGCAGCCGGCTCAGAGGTCGGCGGCGAAGAAGAGGAGCACCGGCCGGCCAGCGGCCAGCCCGGCCAGACCGGCCGGCTCCAGCCTCCGTCGCCAGAGGCTGAGGCCCAGGAGCGCTCCTGGCGCCAGGACCGCCCCGATCAGGCGTCCCCGCCAGGGCGGGCGGCCGACCAGGCCGCCCGTCAGAGCGCCCAGAACGGCCGCGAGCAGGAGGAGCGAGTGGCGGTTGAGCAGCGTCCACATCTCCAGAGAGGATCATACGCCGCCAGCCAGACGGGCGTCAACCATCACTCCAGGTGCTCGGGCAGGGCCACCGGCGTCAGGCCGGCCCCGTGTTCGTGGCAGAAGGCGTGGATGTGGAGGCTGCCGGTGGCCACATCCTGCTCCTGGTAGAAGTGGCCGGGCCGACCGCAGATCTCACAGCGGGGGCGCTCCTTACCGGTAGGGCGGGCTGGGGGCTGCTCGTGCTGATGCTCGGGCATCGCGCTCCCTCAACGGGTGGTGGGCCGGACCTTGCCATCCGGCCCCGACATTGAGTATACTCTTTTTCAGGAAGGGCATAAGACGGACCGATGAGGGCGACCGTCGCAGTGGCGGTCGCTTTTCTGTGTGTGGTGAGAGACATGACGACGCTGCGACCCTGGCCAGCGGACACGGATCTCCGGGCCTACTTCGAAGCTCAATATCCGTTCGCGCTCGACCCGTTCCAGCGGGAGGCGCTGGACGCTCTGGAGGCCGGCCACTCGGTGCTGGTCAGCGCCCCGACGGGCACCGGCAAGACCGTGGTGGCCGAGTACGGGGTTTTGCGTGCCCTGGCCCAGGGGCGGCGGGCGATGTACACCACCCCGATCAAGGCCCTCAGCAATCAAAAGTACCGCGACTTCCGCCGGCAGTATGGGGACCTCGTGGGCCTGCTCACCGGCGATATCGTCGAAAACCCGGAGGGCCGGCTGCTCATCATGACCACCGAGGTCCTGCGCAATATGCTCCTCCAGCGGCCGCAGGACCTGGACGACGTGGCCTGCGTGGTCTTCGACGAGATTCACTATCTGGCCGACCCCGAGCGCGGGACGACCTGGGAGGAGGCCATCCTCTGCTGCCCGCCGCACGTGCAGCTCGTCTGTCTGTCGGCTACGGTGGCCAACGCCGAGGAGCTGGCCGCCTGGATCAGCACGGTGCACCGTCCGGTCCGGCTGATCACGCACCACGAGCGGGCGGTGCCGCTGGAGCACTTCGTCTACCTTGACGGGCAGCTGTACCGGGCGGTAGACGCCCAGGGGCGGGTGGTGCTGAAACTGGGCAAGGTGGCCCGGGCGCTCGACCGGCAGGCCTCGCGGCTGAATGGGCGGCGGGGCGGGGCTCCGCCGGCCACCCCGGTGGAGATTGTGCGGGCGCTGCGGCGGCAGAAGCTTTTGCCGGCCATTTACTTCCTCTTCAGCCGGCGCGATACCGAACTGGCGGCCGAAAGCTGCGCCCGGCTGCGGCTGACCACGCCGGCCCAGAGCCGGGAGATCCAGGCGCTCGTCGAGGAGCGGCTGGCCCAGCTCCCGCCGGAGGACCGGGCGCTGGGGCAGGTGGCCACCCTGGCCGCTCTCCTGCCGCTGGGGGTGGCCTTCCACCACGCCGGACTCCTGCCGGTTCTCAAGGTGCTGGTGGAGGAGCTCTTCAACGCCGGGCTGCTGGGCGTGGTCTTCGCCACCGACACGCTGGCCCTCGGCATCAATATGCCGGCCAAGACGGTGGTCATCGGCGAGATCACCAAGTTCGACGGCGAGAGCCGCCGGCTGCTCCTGCCCAACGAATACCAGCAGCTGACCGGCCGGGCTGGCCGGCGCGGAATGGATGAGCGCGGGGTGGCGGTCATCCCCTACTCGCCGTGGGTGCCGCTGGAGGAGGCGCTGGCCATCGCCACCGCCCCCATTCTGCCGGTGCTGAGCGGCTTCACCCTCCGCTACAACACCGTTCTGAACCTCTGGCCGGCCGACGGCCGGCCGCTGGATCTGGAGCGCCCGGCCACGGGCGAGCGGCTGGTCCATCTCCTCACCAACAGTTTCCGCGAGTTCCAGACCGACGGTCGGCTGCGGGCCCTCCAGGCCGAGATCGCCGCCCTGGAGAGTGAACTGGCCGCTCTGCCGGCCGACACCGCCACCTGGGAGGCCCAGCTGCGGGCCTACCGGGCCCAGGAGCGGGCGCTGGAGAAGGCCCGCCGTGAGGCCCAGCGGCTGCGCCAGGAGGAGCAGGCGCTGCTGGCCACGGTGACCGAACCGGTCTGGCCCCAGCCGGAGAAGCACGAGATCCGCGAGCGCCTGCGCGGCTTCAGCGGCGGCGAGGCGGTCTACCTGGCCGACCACGGCTGGGGAATCTACCTGGGCCGGCCCTCGCTGGACCAGGTGGCTCTGGTCCTGGTGGGGACGCGGGCTCTGACCCTGGACCGCTACACGGCCATCGCCTACCTGCCGCCGGCCGTGCCACGGGTGGACCTGCCGGCCGCCCTCCAGAGCCTGAGCGGGCCGGTCGAGGATGTGCGCACGCTCCTCACCGCCGAAGAGTGGGCGGCCCTGCAGCAGGCCATCGCCGCTCTGGCCCTGCCCGACCTGGCGGCCTGGGCGGCCGAGGTCCAGGCCGAGCGCCGGGCGGCCCTGGAGCCCCGGCTGGCCAATCTGCGCGAGCGACTGGCCCAGGTCGAGGCCCGGATCGCCGACCTCGAGGCCGCGCTCCGGGCCAACCCCTGCTTCCCGAGCCGGGCCCGCCAGCAGGCCCAGCTGCTGGTCCACCGGGCCGAGCGTCTGCGCCAGCGGCTGTTCGAGCGTCGGCAGGAGCTGGCCGAACTGCAGGAGACCAAGCGGACCCACATCCGGCAGACGCTGCGGAGCCTCCAGCGGGTTCTGCAGGCTCTGGGCTACCTGCAGGACGGCCGGCTGACCGCCAAGGCGCGCTGGCTCTGTGACCTCTTCGATCCCAACGGCCTCATCCTCTGCGAACTGATCGAGCGGCGCAGTCTGGAGGCGCTGGCGCCGGCCGAACTGGTCGAGGTCCTGAGCTGGTTCGCCTACGACCGCGACAGCACGTTTATCAACCGGGCCAGCCTGTCGCCGGCCCTGGTCGCCCTGCGCGACGAGATCATGGCCATCCAGCGCGAGGTGCTGCGCTGCGAGCGGCAGCACGGCCTGGACCTCACGCCGGGCCTGACCTTCTCCTTCTACGGGCTGGCCTACGCCTGGTGCCAGGGCGCCAGCTTCGCCGACCTCCTGGACCTGGCGGCCCTGCCCGAAGGCGACCTCATCCTGACCTTCAACAAGACGCTCGACCTGATGCGCCAGCTGCGCGATATGCTCCGGCGCAACTGGCCCGATTCGCCGCTCCTGGCGAAACTGGCGGAAGGCCTCCGGCTGATGCGCCGGGGTCTGGTGGCCCTCTGCTGCCGGGCCGGGCTGAACGGGGTCGAGAGCCAGCCGGAAGCCTTCCCCGTCGCCTGACCTCTTCGGCCCCCGAGCGCCCGGCCAGCCTGGCCCTCTCCGCCCGGCCGTTTCTCCTTGACGCCCGGTCGGTTCTGCTGGTAGACTTCCCCGGCGAGGAGCAGGACCGGTGGGCATCAGGCTGCTGCACTTCGCCGATCTCCATCTGGGCGTCGAAACCTACGGCCGGACCGATCCCCAGACCGGGCTCTCGACCCGGCTGCTCGATTTCACCCGCGCCTTCGACTTTCTGATCGACCACGCCCTGCGGGAGGGGGTCGACCTGGTCGTCTTCGCCGGCGACGCCTATAAAACTCGTGACCCCACTCCCACCCAGCAGCGCGAGTTTGCCCGCCGAATCCGCCGTCTGAGCGAGGCGGGGATACCCGTTTTCCTCCTGGTCGGCAACCACGATCTCCCGGCCGCGGCCGGCCGGGCCAGCTCGGTCGAGATCTTCGAGACGCTGCAGGTCCCCGGCGTGGTGGTGTGCCGGCGGATCGGCCTCTACCGGCTGGAGACCCGGCGGGGACCGGTGCAGATCGTCGGCCTCCCCTGGATCACCCGCAGCGCGGTCCTGGCCCAGGACGAGACCCGTGACCTCCCGCCAGACGAGCTGAACCAGCGCATCGCCGCCCACATCGACCAGGCGCTGGGGCAGCTGGTCGACACCCTTGACCCGGCGCTCCCGACGGTCCTGGTCGGGCACTGCACGGTCACCGGCGCCGACTACGGCTCGGAGCGCAGTTTCCTCCTTGGCCGCGACTACGAGGTCCTGCCCAGCGTGCTGCGCCGGCCCGCCTTCGACTACATCGCCCTGGGCCATATCCACAAACATCAGATTCTCGGCGCCGAGCCCGCCATCGTCTACAGCGGCAGCCTGCAGCGGGTGGATTTCAGCGAGGAGGACGAGCCGAAGGGCTTCCTGGTGGTCGACCTCGAACGCGGGCGGGCCCGTTCCGAATTCGTGGCGGTGCCGGCCCGCCCGTTCCGCACGATCACGGTCCGGGCCCGGGGCGAGAATCCGACCGCCGAGGTCCTCCAGGCCATCGCCCGGGCGGAGATCGGCGAGGCCATCGTTCGCCTCTTCATCGAGACCACCCCCGAGGCGGCGACCCGGCTGGATATGACGGCGATCCGCCGGGCGCTGGCCCCGGCCCACACGGTGGCGACGATCCAGCGGCGGATCGAGCGCCCCGAGGGCGGGCGCGGACCCGGCGGCCCGGGGATCGGCGATTCGCCCCTTCAGGCCCTGCGCCGCTACCTGGAGCAGCGGCAGACTCCGCCCGACCGGCTGGAGACGCTGGTGCAGTACGCCCAACGGCTGCTGGAGGAGCGATGATTCCGGTTCGCCTGCGCCTCCGCAACTTCCTCAGCTACGGCGAAGAGGGCGGCGACCTCGATTTCAGCGGCTGGCAGGTGGCCTGTCTGGCCGGCGAGAACGGTCACGGCAAATCGGCGCTGCTGGACGCCATCACCTGGGCCCTCTGGGGGCGGGCCCGGGCCCGCAGCGACGACGAGCTGCTGCGCCTCGGCAGCAGCGAGATGCTGGTCGAGTTCGAGTTCCTGCTGGACAACGAGCACTACCGGGTCATCCGGGGACGGTCGCTGCGGTCGGGTGGCGGGGCTCGACGGGGGCAGACGACGCTCGAGCTCCAGATCTACAGCCCGGAGCACAACGCCTTCCGCCCCCTCTCCGGCAACTCCATCGCCGAGACCGAGGCGAAGATCCGGAATCTTTTGCGGATCGACTACGAGACGTTCATCAACTCGGCCTTCATTCTCCAGGGCCGGGCCGACGAGTTCACCCTCAAGCGGCCGGCCGAGCGGATCGAGATTCTGGCCGAGCTGCTGAACCTGGGGGTGTACGCCGACCTGGAGGCCCGGGCCCGCGAGAAGATCCGCGAGTGTGAGAAGACGCTGGCCGGGATCGCGGTCCGCCTCCAGGATCTTGAGAAAGAGATCGCCCGGCGGGCGGAGTACGAACAGGAGCTGCAGCACTGGCGCGAGCGCCTCGAGGCGGCCAGAGGCGAGACGCAGGCGGCCAGGCAGGCCTGGCAGGCGGCGCTGGAGGACCTGCAGCGGGTCCAGGTGATCGTTCAGGAGTGCGAGCGGCGGCGGCGGGAGGCGGAGCGGCTGCAGCGCGACCTGGCCGCCGCCGAGGAGGCCGTCGCCCAGGAGGAGCGGCGGATCGCCGAGTACAGGCAGCGGCTGGAGCGACGGCCCGCGATCGAGGCGGACCTCCGGCAGCTGGCCGACCTGCGCGCGCGCGAGCAGGCCCTGGAGCGAGCCCGTCCCCAGTATGAGGAGCGGCAGCGGGCTCTGGCCGACCTGGAGAAGAGTATGCAGGCCGAGCGGAGCCGGCTGGAGGGCCAGCGGCAGCAGATCCAGACCCAGATCGCGGCCCTCCAGCGGGAGTGCGCCTCCGAGGGGAAGTGGCGCGAGGAGGCAGAGCGGCTCCGGACCGAGATCGCCCGGCTGGAGAGCCTGCCAACCCTGCTTCAGGCCCTGCGCCACGAACTGGAGGAGACCCAGCAGCGACTGGGGGCGCACCGTACGCTCCTCAACCAGCAGGAGCGCGAACTGGCCAATCTGCGCGAACGGCTGCGGCTCCTCCGCCAGCCGGCCGAGCAGCCAGTCTGTCCGGTCTGCCGCTCGCCGCTGGACCCGGCTGGCCGCGAACGGCTGATCCAGGAGTTCACGGACCAGGGCCTGGCCCTCAAGGCCGAGACCGAAAAGACCCGGCAGACGATCGAGAGCCTGGACGCCCAGTTAGCTCAGCTGAAGGAGCGGGTGAAAAGCGCGGAGGAGCAGTGCGAGCGCCGTGAGCAGCTGGGCCGGCGGCTGGCCCAGCTGGAGGCCCAGATCCAGCAGGCGGCCGCCAAGCGGCAGCAGATCGCCGATCTCGCGGCCGAGGCTCAGGCGATCGCCGAGCGCCTGGCCGCCGGGGATTATGCCGCCGCCGAGCGGGCGCGCCTGGCAGCGGTCCGCGCTTCGCTGGCCGCTCTGGGCTACGACCCGCAGGAGCACGCGCAGATCCGCCAGACGATCAGCCAGCTCCTGCCCAGTGAGCAGGAGGCGGCGACCCTGCCGCTGGTCGAGCGTGAATACCAGGCGGCGGTGGAGCGCTGGGAGCGGGCCCGGGAACAGGTCCAGACGCTGCTGACGCAGCGAGAGGAGATCGCCCGGGCGCTGGCGCGGCTGGAGCCGGAGGCCTCCCGGCTCCCGGCCTGTCAGCGGGCGTTGGCGGAGGCCGAGCGGCGTCTTGACGCCTGCATCGAGGCCGAGCAGCGGGCCCAGGAGATGGTCACCCGCTACGTCCAGCTCCTGGAGTGGGTCCGGGCCAAAGAGAAGGAGCTCCGGGAGCAGCAGGCCGAGCGCCAGCGCCTCGAGGCCGAGAAGGGCATCTACGCCGAACTGGCCGAGGCGTTCGGCAAGAAAGGGGTGCAGCTCGCCCTCATCGAGAACGTGATCCCCGAGATCGAAGAGGAGGCCAATCTCCTCCTGGCCCGGATGACCGACCACCGGTTCACCGTCAAACTGGAGACCCAGCGCGAGACGGTGGACCGGCGGGTGGTGGACACGCTGGAGATCCGCATCGCCGACGAGATGGGGACACGCAAATACGAGCTCTTCTCGGGGGGCGAGGCCTTTCGGGTCAACTTCGCCCTGCGGGTGGCGCTGAGCAAGCTGCTGGCCCGGCGGGCGGGCGCCCGGCTTCAGACGCTGGTCATCGACGAGGGCTTCGGCGCCCTCGACAGCACCGGGCGGCAGCGGATCGTCGAGGCGATCACCGCCATTCGCGACGACTTCGCCCGGATTCTGGTCATCACCCATATCGACGAGCTGCGCGACGCCTTCCCGGTGCGCATTGAGGTGGTGAAGACCGAGGAGGGGTCGCGCCTCCGGACCATTCACCTGATGTGAGGGATGGCGTGTGGTGGCCCCACGTATGCTAGAATCAGGGTGGGGACAACGGCGTCTCCCGAGACTCGACGAGGAGGCACAGACCTGATGGCTTCCGCTCTGACGTCCGCCGCCCAGCCCGCTTCCCCCACGTCGGCGCTGGCGATCGCCCTGCAGCAGTTCGAGATCGCCGCCGACCGTCTGCGGCTCGACCCCAGTCTGCGCGAGATCCTGCGCCACTGCAAGCGCGAGCTGGTGGTCCACTTTCCGGTCAAGATGGATGATGGCACGATCCGGGTCTTCGAGGGCTACCGGGTGCACCACAACATCGCCCGTGGGCCGGCCAAAGGGGGGATCCGCTACCACCCGGAGGTGACGCTGGACGAGGTCAAGGCGCTGGCGATGTGGATGACCTGGAAATGCGCGGTGGTGGGGCTGCCGTTTGGCGGCGCCAAAGGCGGCGTGGTCTGCGATCCCAAAGCCCTCTCGCTGCGGGAGCTGGAGAACCTGACCCGCCGCTACGCCACCGAGATCGCGATTCTCATCGGCCCGGAGCGTGACATCCCGGCCCCCGATATGAACACCGGGGCGCGGGAGATGGCCTGGATTATGGACACCTACTCGATGAACCGCGGCTACTCGGTGCCGGCGGTGGTCACCGGCAAGCCCCTGAGCATCGGCGGGACCATCGGTCGGCGGGAGGCCACCGGGCGCGGCTGCTTCTTCGTCATCCAGGAGGCGGCCCGCCGGCTGGGGCTGACCCTGCGGGGGGCGACGGTGGCCATCCAGGGCTTCGGCAATGTGGCCCAGCCGCTGGCGGTCTTCCTCCACGAAGCCGGGGCGAAGGTCGTCGCCATCAGCGATTCGCGGGGCGGGGTCTACGATCCGCAGGGACTGGACCCCCAGCGGTTGATCCGCCACGTTCAGGAGACCGGCACCGTGGTCGGCTACGACCGGGCCCGGCCCATCACCAACGCCGAGCTGCTGGAACTGCCGGTGGATGTGCTGGCCCCCTGCGCGGTGGCCAACCAGATCACGGCTGAGAACGCCCCCCGGATCCGGGCCCGGCTGATCTGCGAGGGGGCCAACGGCCCGACCACGCCCGCCGCCGACCGGATCCTTTTCGAGCGGGGGATCGTCGTCCTGCCCGACATCCTGGCCAACGCCGGCGGCGTCACCGTCTCCTACTTCGAGTGGGTTCAGGATCTGCAGATGTTCTCCTGGGATGCCCAGCAGATCGACAGCCAGTTGAAGAAGATCATGACCCGCTCGTTTGCCACGGTCTGGCAGATGGCCCAGGAGCAGGAGAGCGACCTGCGGACGGCGGCGATGATGCTGGCGGTCGCCCGGGTGGCCGAGGCGATGAGCACGCGCGGCATCTTCCCGTAGCGGGGGAGGTCCAGGATGGTGCCCGAGCAGATCGCGCGGACGCTGCGCTCTCAGGCGCGGGCCTGCCTCGGCCTGGAGACCCCGCTGGGAGTGGGGTTCGTGATCAAGGCCCCCCGGGCCGAGATCGACCGGCTCCGGGGAGCGCCGGTGAAGTACGCCGGCGAGCTGTTCCCGACCGACTACGGCCCGGTCGTCCGGCTGGTTTTCACCTTCCTGATCGAGCCGCGCCCTCTCGTGATGGCGGCCCGGCTGAACATCGCCGATCCCCACGACCACCGCCTGCTCCGCCGTCTGATGGTGGAGGACAGTTTCGTCCTCGTCTTCCTGGACGAGCGGCTGCGCTATGTTTTCAGCCAGCGTCTGGTCCACGTGCCGGTGATGCGGGACCAGTTTGCCCGGCTGACCGAGGCGGCGGCCCGGTATCTGCTGGACTGCGACGTTCGGGCCCTCAACTGGGAGATGGCCTGCGCCGACGTCGCTCTGCGCTTCCCGCTCCGCTCCGCCTGAGCCCCCGCGTCCCGGGCGATGGCCGCCAGGCTCTTTCTCATCGGCGCCAGTAGCGCCCAGAGGGCGGCTGTGCTACACTCGGTCTCGCCAGCGCCTGGAAGGGGGAGGAGGCTATGAGCCCGGAGCAGGTCGTCGATCTCCTTCTGGACAGTCTGCGGGAGAGCCACGAGCGGTTCCGCGCGGTCGTCCGCGACCTCGACGCGGCCGCTCTCAACTGGTCGCCCGGTCCGGAGATCAACAGTCTGGCGGTCCTGGTGGCGCACACCCTCGGGTCGCAGCGAGAGACGCTGCTCATCTGCCGGGGGGATGCGGTCGCGCGCGACCGCGAGGCCGAGTTCCGGGTGCGGGTCCAGAGCGCCGACGAGCTCCTGCGGTGGCTCGACGAGGCCGACCAGCGGGTGCAGGAGACGCGGGAGCGGCTGCGCGGCGCGGATCTCAGCCGGCCGGTGGTCATCCGGGAGCGGCGCCTCACCGTTCTCGGCGGGCTCCTGCGGACCGCCCTGCACACGCGGGAGCATCTGGCCCACGCCGAACTCACCCGGCAGTGGTGGCAGTTGAGCCAGCAGACAGCCGGCAGGCTTGTTTGACCGGCGCGACGGTGGTATAATGGCCGCCACCAGCGAGACGGACCAGCCGATGCGTGCGGGAGGAGGACCATGGCCACCATCCCCAAGTTCGTGGGTGCCCGTGTCCGCCGGCGTGAGGACCCCCGGCTGATCACCGGCCGGGCCACCTATGTGGACGACGTCCGTCTGCCGGGGACCCTGCATCTGGCCTTCCTGCGCAGCCCCTACGCCCACGCCCGAATCGTGCGGATCGACAGCAGCCGGGCCCGAACCGCCCCCGGCGTGGTGGCGGTGGTCACCGGCGCCGAGGTGAAGGACCTGGCCGGTCCCCTGCCGGTGGCCTCAACCCAGCCCGGGATGAGGATGGTCCGGCGGTATCCGCTGGCCATCGACCGGGTGCGGCACGTCGGCGAGCCGGTGGCGGTGGTGGCGGCCACCAGCCGTGAGGCGGCCCGTGACGCCCTGGACCTCATCACGGTCGAGTACGAGCCGCTGCCGGCGGTGGTGGAGGTCGAACAGGCCCTGGCGCCGGGAGCCCCGCGGGTCCACGAGGAGTTCCCCGATAACCAGGCCTTTGTCATCACCCACGATGGCGGCGATGTCGAACGAGCCTTTCGCGAGGCCGACCGGGTGATCGCCCTTCGCCTGGAGAACCAGCGGGTCATTCCCTTGCCGATGGAGCCCCGAGCGGTCCTGGCCCATCGTCAGGGGGATCTGCTGACGATCTGGCTCTCGACGCAGATTCCGCACGGAGCGCGCAGTTACTACGCCGAGATCTTCGGCCTGCCGGAGAACCAGATCCGGGTCATCGCGCCGGAGGTCGGCGGTGGTTTCGGCGCCAAAGCCGATATTTACGCCGAAGAGGTGATGACCGTCGCCCTGGCCCTGAAGCTGGGCCGGCCGGTGAAGTGGACGGCCGACCGCCGCGAGGAGTTCGTCGGCATGAGCCACGGCCGGGGGCAGGTGGACTTTGTCGAGGCGGCGGTCAAGAACGATGGCACGGTCCTGGGACTCCGGCTGCGGGTCCTCTCGGACCTCGGGGCCTACTATCAGCTGTTCACCGCCGGGATCGCGCCCCTCACCGGGCTGATGGCCGTCGGCCCCTACAAGATCCCCAATGTCCACTACGAGATCGTCGGCGTCTTCACCAACAAGACGCCGACCGACGCCTATCGGGGAGCCGGCCGGCCGGAGGCCACCTATCTGCTGGAGCGGCTGATGGATGTCATCGCCCGCGATCTGGGTCTCGACCCGGCCGAGGTCCGGCGCCGCAACCTGCTGGAGCCCCACCAGTTCCCCTACACCACCCCGACCGGCGCCGAGTATGACAGCGGCAACTACCGTCCGACCCTGGAGCGGGCGCTGGCGATGGTGAACTACCGACAGTTCCGTGAGGAGCAGGCCCGGCTGCGCGCTCAGGGGCGCTACCTGGGGCTGGGCCTCTCGTTCTACGTCGAGATCTGCGGCATGGGCCCCTCGAAGGCCATGGGCGGCCAGGGCTGGGAGCAGGCGACCGTGGTCGTGGAGAAAACGGGCAAGGTCACCGTCCTGGCCGGGATCTCGCCCCACGGCCAGGGGCAGGAGACGACGTTCGCCCAGATCGTGGCCGACGAACTGGGGGTGACCCCTGAGGATGTGGTGGTCCTGCACGGCGACACGGCCATCGTCCCCAAAGGGGTGGGGACGTTCGGCAGCCGTGGGCTGGCGGTGGGCGGCACCGCCCTGGTGATGAGCCTCAACAAGGTCAAAGAGAAGGCCCGCCAGATCGCCGCCCATCTCCTGGAGGCGGCGGTCGAGGACGTGGTCTGGGAGAACGGCCGCTTCGTGGTCCGGGGGGTGCCGGGCCGGGGGGTGACCATCCAGGAGATCGCCGCCGAGGCCTACGACGCCCGCCGGCTGCCGCCGGGGATGGAGCCGGGGCTGACGGCCAGCAGCTTCTTCGAGCCGCCGAACTTCACCTATCCGCACGGCTGCCACGTCGCCATCGTCGAGGTGGACCCGGAGACCGGGCGGGTGGTCCTCCGCCGCTACGTCGCCGTGGACGATTGCGGGCGGGTGATAAGCCCGCTCCTGGTCGAAGGGCAGCTGCACGGCGGGATCGCCCAGGGGGTGGCCCAGGCGCTCTTCGAGGGCGTGCACTACGATGAGTCCGGGCAGCTCGTCACCGGCAGCCTGATGGACTACGCCGTCCCCACCGCCCACGACCTGCCCGCATTCGAGCTGGACCGGACCGAGACCCCGACCCCGGTGAACCCGCTGGGGGCCAAAGGGGTTGGCGAGGCCGGGACTATCGGCTCGACCCCGGCGGTGGTCAACGCCGTCATCGACGCTCTGGCCCCCTTCGGTGTCCGGCACATTGATATGCCGCTCTGGCCAGAGAAGATCTGGCGGGCCATTCAGAGCCGCTGAGCCCACTGGGGGGCCGGTCGCGCGACCGGCCCCCACTCTCTGTCAATGCCGATCTCTTCCCGGCCGGGTGGGCCGGGCGAGGCCTTCGCGGAAGGAGGTCGCAGGGATGCGCTTCGATCTCCTGCTCACCGGCGGCGAGGTGGTCGACCCGGGCGGTGGCCAGCAGGGGCGGCTGGATGTGGCGGTGGCCCAGGGGCGGATCGCCGCCGTCGACCGGGCCATCCCCCGGGAGAGCGCCCGTGAGGTCTACGATGTCTCCGGCTGCTACGTCACGCCGGGGCTGATCGATCTGCACACCCATGTGTACTGGGGGGCGACCTACTGGGGCCTCGAGCCCGACCCGGTTGCCGCCCGCAGTGGGGTGACGACCTGGCTGGACGCCGGGAGCGCCGGCGCCTACAACTTCCCCGGTCTCCGACGGTTCATCATCGAGCGCAGCCAGTGCCGTATCCGGGCCTTTCTCAATATCTCCTGTATCGGGCTGACCGCCCCGACCTATGAGCTCAGCAACCCGGACTATCTCGATGTGCCCCTGGCCCGGACGATCATCGAGCGCCATCGCGACCTCATCGTGGGCGTCAAAGCCCGGGTGGATCGCAACACCACGCGCGGCACCGGGCTGCTGGGGCTGGAGCGGGCTCGGGCGCTGGCCGACCAGGTCGGGCTGCCGCTGATGGTTCACATCGGGATGGGGCCGCCGGAGCTGGGGGAGATCCTGCGCTGGCTCCGTCCGGGCGACATCCTGACCCACTGCTTCACCGGCCACAGCCACCGGATCCTCAGCGAGGAGCGGCGGCTGCGGGAGGAGGTCCGCCGGCTGCGCGACCAGGGCCTCATCCTGGACATCGGCCATGGAAGCGGCAGTTTCTCCTACGAGGTGGCCGAGGCCCTCCTGGCTGAGGGGGTCTGGCCGGATGTTATCAGCAGCGACATCCACCAGATCAGTGTTCAGGGGCCGATGTACGACCTGCCGACCGTCCTCTCGAAATTCCTCAATCTGGGGCTGAGTCTGGAGGCGGTGGTCGAGCGGGCGACGGTCCGGGCAGCCCGGGCGGTGGGCCTGACCGACCTGGGGACGCTGCGGCCGGGGGCGCCGGCCGATATCGCCGTCTTCCGGCTGGAGCAGGGGGCGTTCACCTTCTACGATGTGTTTATGGCCGCCCGGCCGGGCCGGGTGCGCCTGGTCAACGTCCTGACGATGCGGGACGGCCGGGTGCTCTGGCGTCAGCCGGAGCCGGCGCTGCAGCCCTGGGCGGTTCTGCCGCCGCACCAGCGGGCGGTGCTGCAGCCGGAGACGGTGGCCGCACCCGGCGATGGCCAGGGAGCGGCTCGGGGCACGCCGTAACACCAGACCACTCTGCAGAGGGAGATCGCCATGCGACTCGTTCGCTTTCTCCATCAGGGGCAGCCGGCCTGGGGCATCGTCGAGGGGGAGGAGGTGTACCTGGTCGAGGGGTCGGTCTACGAGGCGCCGGCCCGGGGGCCACGGGTCGGGCCGCTTGCCAGCCTGAAACTCCTGGCCCCGGCCGAGCCGACCAAGATCGTGGCCTACGCCGGCAACTACAAGCGTCTTATCACCCGCGACGGCCGGCCGCTGCCCGATCTGGCCACCTACGAGCCGCTGCTTTTTCTCAAGGCGCCCACCTGTCTCATCGGCCCGGAGGAGCCGGTCGTCTACCCGGCGATCGCCACGCGGGTCCAGCACGAGCCGGAGCTGGCCTTTGTGGTCAAAAAGCGCGCCCGGCACGTGCCGCTGGCTGAGGCCCGCGACTACATCCTCGGCTTCACCATCGCCAACGACGTGACGGCCGAAAACGTCCACGGCCGCGACATCCACCTGGCCCGGTCGAAGTCGTTCGACACCTTCTGCCCCTGCGGTCCCTTCCTGGAGACCGACCTCGACACCCGCGACCTCCGGATCACCCTCTGGCTGAACGGCGAGGTGGCGGTGGACGACCGCACCAGCGACCGCATCTGGGACGATGCGCGGATTCTGCACGAGGCCTCCAAGATCATGACGCTTCTCCCCGGCGACCTGGTGCTGACCGGAGTGCCGATGTACCGCCGCTGGGAGACCCGGAACATCAAGCCGGGCGATGTGATGGAGATCGCCATCGAGGGGCTGGGACGCCTGCGTAATCCGGTGGTGGCGGAGGAGTAGCAGCGCCACTGCGGGGGGGGCGGGCCGGTGCCCGCCCCCGTTTCTCTCAGTCCAGCTGGGCGGCGAGGACCGCCGGGTCGGTGGTCGGGGCCTGGCAGGCGAACTGGCGGCAGACGTAGGCGGTGGCCCGGCCGTCCAGCGGCGGACGGTCGGCCAGCAGCGGAATGGCGGTCCGGGCGGCCTGGTCGTCGGGAGCCGCGCAGGCCCAGACGGTGGTGGGGCGGTAGCGCTGGCGCAGGACGGCCAGCAGGGCCCGGGTGTCGGAGGCGGCCGGGTCGCCGATAATGGCCACCTCCAGGGGTGGGCCGAGGAGGAAGTCCAGCGCGCTGAGGAACCAGCCGAAGGCGGTGGGATGCCTGGGGAGCGCCGCCGCGACCAGCCGCAGGGTGGCCTCGGCCCGCCGGCGGTAGTCGTCGTGCCCGGTCAGCTCGGCCAGCCGGAGGAGAACCATGGCCGCCGCCGAGTTGCCGCAGGGGGTGGCGGCGTCGTAGAGCGTCCGGGGGCGGGCGATGAGCGGCTCGTGGTCGTGGCTGGTGTCGAAGAAGCCACCGTGCTCGTCGTCCCAGAAGAGCGCGATCATCCGGTCGGCCAGGGTCCGGGCGGCGCTGAACCAGCGCAGGTCGAATGTCACGGCGTAAAGCGTGAGGAACCCCTCGGCCAGGCAGGCGTAGTCGTCGAGGAAGCCGTTGACGCGGGCGGCGCCGTCTTTCCAGTAGTGCCAGAGGCGCTGACCGTCCCAGAGGTGGCTCCAGAGGAACTCGGCCGCCCGTGTCGCCTGGCGGGCGTCGGCCGGGCGGTCCAGGATCCAGGCGCTGGTGGCCAGGGCCCGGATCATCAGCCCGTTCCAGGCGGCGATGACCTTCTCGTCGCGGGCCGGGCGGACGCGCTGTTCCCGGGCGGCGAAGAGGCGGGCGCGGGCCTGCTGCAGACGGGCGGCGACCTCCTCGGGCGGGAGGCCGAACTCCTGGCTCAGGGTGGCCAGGTCGGTGGCCACGTGGAGGACGTTCCGGCCCTCGAAGTTCCCGTGGTCGGTGACACCAAAGTAGCGCCGGGCCAGCGGGGCCAGGTCGGGGCCCAGGACAGCGTCGAACTCGGCCGCGCTCCAGACGTAGAATTTCCCTTCCTCCCCCTCGCTGTCGGCGTCGAGCGAGGCGTAGAAGACGCCCTCGGGACTGGTCAGCTCGCGGGCGACGAAGGCCAGCGTTTCCTCGGCGATCTGACGATAGAAGGGCTGGCCGGTCACCTGGTGGGCCAGGAGGTAGGCAGCGGCCAGCTGGGCGTTGTCGTAGAGCATTTTCTCGAAGTGGGGCACCAGCCAGCGGGCGTCGACCGCGTAGCGGTGGAAGCCGCCGCCGACCTGGTCGTAGAGCCCGCCCCGGGCCATGTGGTCCAGGGTCAGCGTCAGCATCTGGCGGACCGCCGGCCGGCCGGTCCGGTGGTCGCTGCGGAGCAGGAACTCCAGAACGGTCGCCTGGGGGAATTTCGGGGCGCCGCCGAAGCCGCCAGAGACCGGGTCGAACTGCTGAGCCAGGGTCTCCAGCGCCTGGTCGAGGAGGGCGGGGCCGAGATCGACCGTGGCCGGGGCCGGGTGAGCCTGGAGGTAGGCGTGGGTCTGGGCGACCAGGTCCTGGATCTCGTCTTTGCGCGTGCGGTAGGCCTCGGCCACCGCCAGCAGGACGCGCTTGAAGCTGGGCAGCCCGTGGCGGTCGGTTGGGGGGAAGTAGGTGCCGCCGTAGAAGGGAACGCCCTCGGGGGTGAGGAAGACGGTCAGCGGCCAGCCTCCCTGGCCGGTCATGGCCTGGACCGCTTCCATATAGATGGCGTCGATATCGGGCCGCTCCTCGCGATCGACTTTGATGTTGATAAAGTGCTCGTTCATAATGCGGGCGGTCTCGGGGTCCTCGAACGACTCGCGCTCCATCACATGGCACCAGTGGCAGGCGGCGTAGCCAATGCTGAGGAGAATGGGCTTGTCCTCCCGCTTGGCCCGCTCAAACGCCTCCGGTCCCCAGGGGTACCAGTCCACCGGGTCGTCGGCGTGCTGGCGCAGGTACGGGCTGGCCTCGTTGATCAGGCGGTTGGGCATGGCCCTCTGTCCTTTCTGCCGGCCCCGGGCCGGTCGGTGCGGTCCCTCCGTGCACCTCCGGTGCCAGAGGAGACCGGGACGGCGATCACCCCTCTACCGCTGCAGCCAGGCGAGCGAGGGGCAGGTCGGAGATGGCGCAGGGGAGAACGACCTTGCCCCGGCGGTAGGCCGATTCGTAGGCGGCGACGATGATCTCGGTGGTGGCCCGGGCCCGACGGCCGCTCAGCGCCGGCTCGCGGCTGGTCTGGAGGGCCTGGACCAGATCCTCCACCGCCCGTTGGAAGTTCCGCCGCTCGTGGAGCGTCTCGCTGGTGGGGGGCACGGTCCACCCGGCCTCGCCGGGGAGCCGGGCCCGGAGCGTGGGGTAGCCGGTGTTGGGACCGTAGAGTTCGACCAGTCCCTCGGTGCCGATGAGCCGCAGGGCCGGCTGCCCCTTGATGGGTACGCCCACCTCCAGATAGCCCCGGATGTCGTCAGCGTACTGGAGATGGACGATGGCGTGCGCCTCGACCCGCAGTCCCCAGTTGGTCGTCGCGGGCTGCAGGTCGACCTGGGCCATGACCCACTGCGCCGGTCGCTCGTCGAGGAAAAAGGCAAACATATCGAGCCAGTGGGTGCCCCAGTCGTAGAGGTTGGAGCCGCCAACATACCCCTCGACCCGCACCAGGTCGCCGATGGCGCCGCTTGTGGCGATCTCTTTGGCCAGGCGGAACGGCTCACCCAGGCGGCGCTGGTGGTTGACACAGAGAACCGTACCGCTGGCGGCGCAGGCGGCCAGCATGGCGTCGGCCTCAGCCAGCGTCAGGGCCATCGGCTTCTCGCAGAGGATGCCCCGGACCCCGGCCTGGGCGGCGGCGATGACCATCTCGGCGTGGAGTTGGGGCCAGGTACAGATGCTGACGATATCCGGACGTTCGCGCGCGAGCATCTCGCGGTAGTCGCGGTAGCCACGGGGGATCTGATGCTCTGCCAGGAAGGGACGCAGATTCTCTTCGTTGATGTCGGCGGCGGCCACGATCACGGTGGCCGGGCAGGCCTCGTAGGCGGCGGCGTGGGCCTCAGCGATGCCATAGGCCCCGCCCCGGCGTTCGCCGCGCCGGCCGGCCCCGATAATGGCCACGCGAAACGTCTCGCTCACCGGTTTTCCCCTCGCCTGAGTCTTCTCCCCGGACCGTCGCCGTGCTGCCCGCTGGCCGGCCCGGGCCATCGTTGAGAGGGTACGCCTCCGGCCGGGCGCTGTCAAGACAGCCGGCTACGGATCCCATGATTCTGGCGGGGTGACCCGGGCGCCCGGTGGTGGGGGAACCGGCCCCCGGCTGAGAGGATCGTCGGTCCGGGCCATCCACTCCGCGACCTCCTGCCGCAGGGTGGCCAGGACCCCGGCCATGGCCGGGTCGTCGGCCAGATTGTGCTGCTCCAGCGGGTCGGCGGTCAGATCGAAGAGGAGCTCCGGCGGCCGGGGCCGCTCGAAGACCTCCGGGCGGTGCTGGCGGAACCAGTCCTTGGTGTAGCCCTGCATCCGGGGACCGCCGTCGATATTCGGGGGGAACCACCAGGGACGCGGCTCGAAGCTGCGGATGTACTTGTAGCGGGGGGTGCGGACGCCCCGCATCGGATCGTAGGCGGCGTGGTAGGTCAGTTCCAGGAAGACGCGCTGGCGGAGGCAGGTGACCTCACCCCGGACCAGCGGCCCGAGGTCGCGCCCGTCGATGTCGGCTGGCGGCAGGACGCCGGCCAGGCCGAGCAGGGTCGGGAAGAGGTCCATGATGGTCACCATGGCCTCGATGACCTGGCCCCCGCCGAACCCGCCGGGGCCGCGGGCGATAAGGGCGATCTCGATCCCGGGTTCGAAGAGCGTCGCCTTGGCGCCGGGAAAGGCGAGGCCGTGGTCGGTGGTATAGAGGACGAGTGTCCGCTCGGCCAGCCCCGCGCGGTCGAGAGCGGCAAGGATCTGGCCGACGGCGGCGTCCAGCCGGGCCACCGCCAGGTTGAGGTCGGCGATGTCGCGACGGATCTCCGGGGCGTCGGGCAGAAAGGCGGGGACAACGACCGTGTCCCAGGGACCGAGGCTAGCCGGGAAAGGCCGGTGGGTCTCGAAGACGCCGACGGCGGCGAAGAACGGCTGGGTGGGCCGGCTGGTCAGGAACGCCGCGACGAGCGGGGCCACATCCCCGCAGTGGGTGGTGGCGGCCGGGTGGACGTGGGTGTAGCCCAGGTCGGCGGCGTCCGGGGCCTCGTGCTGGAGACCGAAGAGATGAGTGGCGTAGCCGGCCCGGGCCAGCAGGGCCGGCAGGCGGGGAACGTCGGGACGGAGCCGGAAGCCACGGTGCACCAGGCCGATGAGACCGTGGCGGTGAGGAACACGGCCGGTGAGCAGACTGGCCCGGCTGGCGCAGCACTGGGGCGCCGGGCAGAAGGCCTGAGTGAAGAGCACCCCCTCGCGGGCCAGGCGATCGAGGTTGGGCGTGGCGACCGGCCGGCCGTAGCAGCCCAGATGACGGCCGGTGTCGTGCGAGATGATAAGGAGAATGTTTGGACGCTCCATGGCTCTCGATCTGGGGCGATGGTTCGTGGCGATTGTGGTCTATACCTTGACTACGCGATCGTCCCTTGCTCTGTCAACCGTCCGGCCCGGGACCGGGTGTGCCTGGGGGTGCAACCGGTGGTCTCGGAATTGCCCTGGAGTCGTCGACCGCTGGAGGGAGCGTGCCGCACCGGGCGATCATCGTCACCTGGCTGACCGAGGGGCTGGCGCTGGAGGGGGCCACCGCCCGCGTCGTCCGGCGACTGGCCGACGCTCTCCACGACCATCCCTGCCTGCAGACCTTCCTGCGGGAGCAGGCGGCGGTCGCCAGCCGGCACACCGCGGTGCTGGCCGACCTCCTCCGGCGTCTGGGTGGCCAGCCGGTCGGCCTCTGGACGGCCCGGCGGCAGGTTGAGCGGTCCCTGCGGGGGCTGGCTCTGTCCGGGACGGACGACGAGCCGGTCAGGGCGCTGACGGCGACCGCGGTAGCTCTTTACCTGGCCGCGCTCCGCTACCGGGTCCTGACCACCGCGCTGGCGGCGCTCGGCGAGCGTGAGCTGAAGGCGCCTCTCGACCGGCTGGCGGCAGCGAAAGCAACGGGGCTGGCGGAACTGGAGCGACGGCTGGTGCGGGCGACCGACTGGTTGCTGGCGCAGAAGCGCCGGGAGCATCCGGCCGGTCTCACCGCCACGGCGGCCGACGAGCAGTCCGTGGTATAATGCCCGGCGGGGGTGAGGGCGTGAAGATCGTCATCGGCGCCGACCACGCCGGGTTTGCGCTCAAACAGGAGATCGTGCGCTATCTGGAGACCCAGGGACACACGGTCGAGGACGTGGGCGTGCACAGCCCCGCGCCGGCCGATTACCCCGATGTCGCCGCCACCGTGGCCCGGACCGTGGCCAGCGGGCAGGCCGACCGGGGGATCGCCATCTGTGGGACCGGGGTGGGGATGGCCATCACCGCCAATAAATTCCCCGGTATTCGGGCGGTCGTCTGCACGGACACCTATACCGCCCGGATGAGCCGGGAGCACAACGACACCAACGTCCTCTGTCTTGGGGGCCGGGTGCTGGGGCCGGGGCTGGCCCAGGAGATCGTCGCCGTCTGGCTCCAGACCGCGTTCTCGGGGGCCGAGCGCCACCAGCGTCGGCTGACCAAGATCGCCGCACTGGAGGGAGCCGAGCGGGCGTGGCCACGCTCCGGCTAGACCACGTCATCGGGCACGAGCGGGTCAAGGCGGCCCTCGAGCGGGCCTGGCGGCAGGGCCGGCTGGTTCACGCCTACCTCTTCGCCGGTCCTCCCCAGGTCGGCAAGCGCCTCCTGGCCCTGGAGCTCCTGCGGGCGCTGAACTGTTCCGACCCGGCGCCCCCCTGCGGCCGGTGTCGCTCCTGCCGGCTGGCGGCGGGCGGTCAGCACCCCGACATTCGCCTGTTCGGGCTGGCCGAGAGCGAGGGGGGTGGACGCCGCCAGGCCATCGCCATCGAGCAGGTCCGGGCGCTGGAGCACGACTGCACCCTCAAGCCCTACCTGGGCGCCTGGAAAGGCTATATCATCGACGAGGCCGAGCGGCTCAGTCTGCCGGCGGCCAACGCCCTCCTCAAGACCCTCGAAGAGCCCCCCCCGCACGTGATCATCATTCTGGTGAGCCGCCAGCCGGAGGCCCTCCTGCCGACCCTGGTCTCCCGCTGCCAGACGCTGCGCTTCGGCCTTCTGGCCACCGCCGTCATCGAGCGCGCCCTGATCGAGCGGTTCGGCGCCGCTCCCCCCGATGCCGCTCTCCTGGCCCGGCTGGCCCAGGGGCGCCTGGGCTGGGCGGTCGCCGCGCTGAGCGACCGGACCCTGCTGGACGAGCGCCAGAGCGCGCTGGCCGACCTGGAGCGGCTGCTCGGGGCCGAGACCGGCGAGCGGCTGGCCTACGCCGAGCACTGGGCCCAGCTCGTCGGACGCGATCCGGACCGGGCCCTGGCCCGGCTGGACTGCTGGCTGGGCTGGTGGCGCGACCTCATCTTCCTGCATCTGGGCTGTCCCGACCTGGTGGTCAACGTCGACCGGGAGGCCACCCTGCGGGCGCTTCAGGCCACGGTCCCGCTGGCCACCGCCCGGGCGGTGGCCAGCCAGGTGGCGCAGACGGCCGACTATCTGGCCCAGAATGTGAACCCCCGGCTGGCCCTGGAGAGCCTGGTCCTGGCCCTGCCCCGGAGGTGAGCCGGTGCGCGTGGTCGGGGTGCGTCGGGGATACTGGGGGCCGGTCCTCTTCTGCCTGGCCGGCGATCAGGACCTGCCGTGCGGCGCGGTCGTCCTCGTCGCCACCCCCACCGGGCCGGTCCCGGCCCGGGTGGTGGTGACGGCCGATCAGATCCTGGCCCACCGACTCCCGCCCTCGCTCCCCCATGTCAGCGGGCCGGTCGACCCCCTGGTCCTCTTCCATCCGGCGAGCGTCCCCTCAGGGCCGTCAGCCGGCCGACCGGCGTCGGCCCAGCAGGAGCCCGGCCGCGCCGCTCAGCAGGCTGGTCAGGAGCGCGACCAGAGCCAGCGTCCGGAGCAGTGAGGGCCGGAGCAGACGCTCTGGCCAGGCCGGCTCGGCGGGCGGTGGTGCTGGCGCCGGGACGGTTTGCGTGTCGGCCGGCCGGGCGGGGGATAGGCTCTGCTCCCCCGCTGGCGCGGCCGGGGCCCCGACCGCCGGCCGGGGGGTTGGGGCGGTCAGAGCCCGGGCCGCGGGCGCCACCTCCGGGCCCGGCTCGACGGGCCGGGCTG